>JABLTH010126416.1_pt1 | contig 25214 bp, 17 predicted proteins | sample 7875711 | NCBI WGS metagenome assembly JABLTH01 (sample SAMN14941262, study PRJNA633318) | bioreactor metagenome | isolation source: bioreactor | place: China | collected 2019-03-05 | reverse complement strand
GTCATCGTCCTCGAAAAGAAGGAAGTGACCTACAGCTACTTCGCCGATCCGATGTACGTGTTCATGGACGCCGAGTACAACCAGTACGAGATCGAGCCTGACACCATGACTGACGCGCTCAAGTACCTCGAAGACGCAATGCCGTGCGAAGTCACGTTCTACGACGGCCGCGCCATCGGCATCGAGCTGCCGACCTCGCTGGTGCGTGAGGTGGAATACACCGAGCCGGCCGTGCGCGGTGACACCTCGGGCAAGGTCATGAAGCCCGCCAAGCTCAAGGGCACCGGCTTCGAGATCCCGGTTCCGGCCTTCGTCAACACCGGCGACAAGATCGAGATCGACACTCGCACCGACGAGTTCAAGAAACGCGTCTAACTGGTAGTTCTGGCTGCTGCAACGCAGCCTTGATCCAGCGCAATGGCCCATGCGATAGCCCAACTATCGCACGGGCCTTTTGTTTTGGAGCGGAGATAATGCATACAGGAGGAACCGTTGACGATGCTCGTCGCCTATCTCACGCATCCGTACGCACTCAAGCACGAAATGGGGTCGCATCACCCCGAATGCCCCGACCGGGTACGGGTGGTTGACGACTACCTGCGTGCGCAAGGCTTGCTTGATTTCATGCGGGAAGAGATCGCCGCTGCCGCGCCCCCGCACACAATCCTGCGGGCACACACACGCGAGATGGTCGACTCGATTGAACGGATGGCGCCGCAGCAGGGTTACTGCGGCATCGACGGCGACACCACTATGAATCCGTACACGCTGCTTGCTGCCCAGCACAGTGCCGGCGCCGCAGTCAAGGCTGTTGATCTGGTGTGCGCTGGTGATGCGCCGCGTGCGTTCTGCAACATTCGTCCACCCGGCCATCACGCCGAGCGTCATCGCGCGATGGGGTTCTGCTTTTTCAACAATGCAGCGATCGCTGTGCTGCACGCGATTCAGGCGCACGGCCTTGAGCGTGTGCTGCTGGTTGACTTCGACGTGCATCACGGCAACGGCACCGAAGAGATACTTGCCGACCAGTGCGATGCGCGGCGCGTGCTGATGGTGTCAACCTTCCAGCATCACCTTTATCCGGGCACCGGTGATGTGCCGATGGCCGCCAACATGGTCAACGTGCCGCTGCCCGCCTACTCTCGCGGAGACGCCATGCGCGCCGCCGTGCTCGACCGCTGGCTGCCGGCGATTGATGACTTTGCACCGCAGCTGGTGGTCATCTCGGCCGGCTTTGACGCGCATCGTGAAGACGACCTCGCATCCCTCGGCTGGGTGGACGCCGACTACCGCTGGCTGACGCAGCAACTCGTCGCGGTAGCCGACAAACATTGTCGCGGGCGTATCGTTTCACTGCTTGAAGGCGGTTATCACCTGCCCGCGCTTGCCCGCAGCGTCGGCGAACACGTCAAGGTGTTGATCGGCGCCGACTGAGCAAGCTGTGCACGGCGGGCTCAGCGTTGACGCAACGACGTTGTACCCGCCATCCTGTTGCGTAAGGCGGCTTTTTCGGCCTGCGATGAACCAGCGTCGCTAGCATCACGTCATGCACGGTCTTCACTCGCATCACAACGCTTCCGGCACCGACGCTCACACTCAGGCGCACGCTGGTCATGCGCATGATCAGCATGATCACAAGCATGACGATCGCTATTCGCAGGGACATGGCGGTCACGGGCATTCACACGGCCCGATCAACTACGACCGCGTCTTCGCCATCGGTGTTTCGCTGAATCTCGGCTATGCGCTGATCGAAGCGGTCGCCGGATTGTGGCTCAACTCGCTCGCGCTGGTCGCTGACGCCGGGCACAACCTCTCCGACGTACTCGGCCTCGTTTTGGCATGGGCTGCCGTCTGGCTGTCACGACGCAAACCATCAGCACGCCATTCTTACGGCCTCGGCCGCACCTCGATTCTTGCCGCGCTCGCCAACGCTGTGCTGCTCTTCGCAGCACTTGGCGTCATCGTCTGGGAGTCCATCGGTCGTCTGACCGCACCGCAGGCGATCGCGACCGGGCCAGTGATGGCAGTCGCGCTGGTCGGCATCGTCATCAATGGCTTCACAGCGTGGCTATTCATGCGCGGCAGCAAGACCGATCTCAACGTTCGCGGTGCCTATCTGCACATGGTCGCCGACGCGGCAGTGTCAGCCGGCGTTGTTGCCAGTGCCGCCCTGATGGGTGCAACCAATTGGCTCTGGCTTGATCCGTTAACCAGTCTGGTGATTGCCGCCGTCATTGCTTGGGGTTCATGGTCGCTGCTGGTGGATTCGCTGCGGCTGTCCCTCGATGCCGTGCCGCGCCATATCGATGCCGGCGCCGTTGCACGTTTTCTCGCAGCTGACCCGCATGTGAATGACGTGCATGACCTGCACATCTGGGCGCTATCCACTGAAGCGGTGGCCCTCACCGTTCATCTGGTTTGCCCTGACGGGCACCCGGGCGACGACTGGCTGGAGACGTTGTGCCACGAACTGCACGAACGTCATGATATTGATCATGCAACGGTGCAGATCGAAACCGGTAACACCCGTTTCGCCGGATGCCACAAACATTGCGGCATTGACTTGCCTGCAGCGGCGGCGCACTGACGCCAGCTTGCGCTGCTAGCTGCGCTGCTTCGAGAGCTTGAGTAACGCGCTCTTTTCGCCAACCTTGATCGTTTGCACTGCCGACTCGATATCGCCCTTTTGTGGCGCGGCGTCACCGGTCGCGGACAAACGCACCAGCACCTCGGCAGACTGCATTGACGACAGTTTCTGTGCAGGCAGCATTGAATCAGCGTCACTGAGACTGAAACTGATCGGGAACGCCGACAGCGGCAACCTGCGCGCTGCGACCGGTGCACCGGCCTGATCCCTGGCACGGGCGATCACAAATACAAAACCGCTGTTCGATGCCTGCGATCGCATCGCTGCGTCAATCTCGATTTTGCCGGCAATCAGCGGTGTATCGTTGGCAACGGCCTTCGCTGGCGTCGCAGCACCGGTGGCGGTTCCAGCAGCGCGCGCCTTCGCTGCGGCGTGCTCAATCTTCACTGCTGGATCGTTCTTCAGCATGTCCCCGGTACGTTCGTACGCGGCGACCGCATCGGCATCGCGCCCAAGTTCGACATAGCTTCGCGCCAGCAACGCCCAGCCATCGCGATCGTCGGGCGTCTTCTCGCGCAAGCGTTTTGCCAGCCGTTCGGTCATCGCCTCCAGGTCGCCGCCGTTCGGCGCCGCGCCGGCGTTTCCGCCGCCAGCAGGTGGCGCGCTGCCGGTCATGCCGAGGGAGGCCGCCAGCGCCCCTACCGCCGGATTCGATGAACCGGCCGTCACCGGCAGGCTACCTGCTGGCCGCTTCGCGCCGTCGCCCACAACGTACAGTACGCCGACGCTGGCCAGCAAACCGGTCGCCACCACCGCAATCAGCAACGGCTTGCGCCCGACTTCGGCAGCTGGCGCACCACTCGCGGCGGCAGCATGTTGCCGACGAACACTAAACCACCAGAACGCCGCTGCCAGGGCGAGACCGAACGCGAACGCTGCCAGCACGGCGGCAACGAGTACAAAAGTTTCACTCATGCTAGAAATCGTAGCGATAGCCGATGTAGTAGAAAAGATGATTGGTGCTCTCGTGGACAGTCAGCGAACGGGACTTTCCGATTTCCCAGCTCGCTTCAGCATCCAGCGAAATCTTGTCACTCCAGCGCCAGGACGCCCGCAAGGTGGGACTCCAGCGGGTCAGTAACAAGCCTGAATTGTCGGTCTGCCGATACCAGCGCAGAATGGGCTCGACCGTCCACTTGGTGGCAAATACGAAGCGTGGATTCAGTGCCACCAGCCAGCCCTTGTAAGCAGGCGCGGTCAAATAGCTGGCATTGACGACGAATACGTCAGACGCCCCCCACACCCCGCTGCCAATCAGCTGGGCTGACACCGTTTTGATGTCACCAGTGGCCGGTGAAGCCGGGAACGCCGGGGTTGCTTCCGTCGCCGACACGCTTGAAACGCGATAGTCAAGCCCGGCTTGCCATCCCTTGCCAAACGGTACTGTAAAGCCCAGCAAGGCACCGCGCGAAACTGGCGTCAGCGCTGACGCATATCGTTGTGCGGCGCTCATGTTGACTTGCGCCAGCACGTCGGCGAGATTGGCAACACCCAAGCCCATCAGGCCGTTGCTCAATTGCAGCGGCGGCGACGCGCGGTAGTCGTACAGTGCGTTGATGGTCAGCGTGTCAGGAAGGTTATAGGTGCCCTGGAATGAGCCAATGTTGACGCGACGGAACAGCACGTCGTAGTCGAAGGTGCCGATCGCGTTGATGCGCTCGGTGTTGTAGCGGAGCTCGGTACCGGCAGCGCGACGGTCAGCGTAGTTGCCAGCGCGCTGCTCGATGAAGTAGAGCGTAGAGCCGAAGCCGGGCAGCAGTCCTTCAGCGTCAAGGCTGGCGCCGTAGAAGGTCTTGCGCTCGCCCGGCGTCACGTCTGCTGGCGTGCCGGCAACCATGCCGACTTTCCACATGGGTGAAAAGTTGTAGCTGGCAGACAAGCCATCGAAACGATAAAGCACGCCAGCGCCGCCCGGGCTTTGACGACCGATGCGGAAGCCATAGCGATCAGTCTGGTTGCGGACATCGGCGTAGGCAGCGGTAAGTCTGTTGCGGCTGGCGACGTCTTTCAGCAGACTCCACGTGTAGGTGTCGCGCAGCGCGAGTCGCGTCTCCCAGTCGCCGGAACGAATCCGCGCGTTGGCATCGACGCTGGTAACTACCGATGACTGATCGGTCCCAGTGATGGACTGCTGGTCAATGATCGTAGCATTGGTCGCCGGCGTCACGATGATGGTGCTGGTATCGATGCGTGACTGCCCGCCGTAGTAGCTTTGCGAGACACTGCCCCAGACAGTGGTTGATGACGCACGGGCGGCGGTTGTCCCGCCCGCTTTATCCGCAGTTGGCGCACCTGCGGCGCCGGACTGCTCAATCGCCTTCAGGCGCTCCCGTACGCGGGTTGCGCCGTCACCGGTGGGGTAGAGCTTCAGATACAGCTCGTACTCGGCTTTTGCCTTGCGCGTTTCGCCCAGGCCTTCCCGCGCAAGACCCACCAGCTCCTGCGCTTCCTGCGAGGTGTCGTTGGGCGGCTGGTTAAGCAGGATGTTGAATTGCGCAAGCGCAGTTTCAAAGTCCTTGCGGGCGAGTGCTGCCTTGGCACGATCCATGATCGATCGCGTCTCTGCACCTGCGACCGGCACCGTGGGAAGGGCTTCCGCTGGCTGCACGATGGCTGCTGGCGCCGGTGCTTGCGGTTGCGGCGTAGCAGCTGCCGTTGCCTTTTCCGCAGGCGACACCAGCAGCGGCAGAGTAACGACGAAGCTTCGACCGTCAGGTCCCAACCGGACCGACGGTTTCACAGGTTGGGAAAAAACAATATCAACCCGCCGCACACCGGTTTGATTGATTGGGGTGTAGATGACAGTGAAAGGCTCTACCGGCGCGTTGGGCGGCGACTTGCGTGCCTCCTCCACAACGCGGGTGACTGCCTCGTCTGCCTGCGTGATCTGGAAGAACACCTGCAACGTCCGGCCATTGGCCGACACGGCAGATCGCACCAGGCGTACTTGCGCCGCGAGCTTGATCCGGGCTTCCGCACGGGTCGCAGAAACCGCGCGGACATCAACGTCGTCAATCAGTTGGGCGTTGGCCAGTGTCGCGGCAAATAGCCCCAGGACGACGGTGACGTAACAGGCGATTCGACGGCGCATTTACTTTCTCTTCCAGGATCTCAGGATTACCAGCCACCGGTCGGGCGATGCTGGCCCGTCCGCGTTCTGGCGATGGTGGTGAACGTCGAGTTGGTGTACTCGTGACAGGCGCCACTGCAGTCTTTCAGCTCGGCAACCGTGTAATTGATGCGCGGAGAACTGACCTTCTTGTGCTCGCTTGGCGGGAACTTGCTGGCGTGACAGCCCGCGCAGTCTGGCTTATAGGCGGCAGCCGGCCACGGAATCACCTCGTTGTTCGATGTATGGCAACCGCGACAGGTGACGCCACTGCTATGCGCCTTGTAGCCGATACTGGTGTGCGTGTAGGTCGTCGTCGGTGTCCATCCGGTCGTGCGGTGGCAGGCATCGCAGCTACGGGTAGTCACGAAGTGCGAACCGGATTTGCCCGTCGCATTGGTGCCGTTGTGGCAGGTCGCACAGGTTCCTGCTGCGACACCGGTGTGACTGAACGTCGCCGGTGTCCAGGCCGTCGTGCGGTGGCAGGTGTCACAACTTTGCGTCGTCGGGATGTGCGTTGCCGGTTTGCCCCGCGCCGTTGTTCCGTTGTGGCAAGTGGCGCACGTTCCGGCGACTACGCCCGTGTGACTGAAGGTCGCAGGCGTCCACGCCGTTGTGCGGTGACAGGTATCGCAACTCTGCGTCGTCGGAATGTGCGTGGCGGGCTTGCCGCGAGCAGTCGGACCGTTGTGGCAGGTGGCACAGGTGCCAGCAACAACGCCGGTATGACTGAACGTCGCAGGCGTCCACCCCGTAGTTCTGTGACAGGTGTCGCAACTCTGTGTCGTCGGTATATGCGTCGCCGGCTTGCCGCGGGCGGTGGTGCCGTTGTGGCAGGTGGCACAGGTGCCAGCCGCGATACCGACATGGTTCATCGTCGCCGGCGTCCAGCCCGTAGTGCGATGGCAGGTATCGCAACTCTGCGTCGTCGGAATGTGCGTGGCCGGCTTGCCGCGAGCGGTCGTGCCGTTGTGACAGGTGGCACAGGTGCCAGCGACGACGCCGGTATGACTGAACGTCGCAGGCGTCCACCCCGTAGTTCTGTGACAGGTGTCACAACTCTGCGTCGTCGGTACATGCGTCGCCGGCTTGCCACGAGCGGTCGTACCGTTGTGGCAGGTGGCACAGGTTCCAGCAACAACGCCGGTATGACTGAACGTCGCAGGCGTCCAGCCCGTGGTGCGATGGCAGGTATCGCAACTCTGCGTCGTCGGGATATGCGTGGCCGGTTTACCGCGAGCGGTCGTACCGTTATGGCAAGTGGCACAGGTGCCGGCAGCGATACCGGTATGGTTCATTGTCGCCGGCGTCCAGCCCGTGGTGCGATGGCAAGTGTCGCAACTTTGAGTCGTCGGAATATGTGTTGCCGGTTTGCCACGTGCTGTGGTGCCGTTATGACAGGTAGCGCAAGTTCCAGCAACAACCCCGGTATGACTGAACGTAGCCGGCGTCCATCCCGTGGTTCTGTGACAAGTGTCGCAACTCTGCGTTGTCGGGATATGCGTTGCCGGCTTGCCACGCGCCGTAGTGCCGTTGTGGCAGGTGGCACAGGTGCCTGCTGCAACACCAGTATGACTAAAGGTGGCGGGCGTCCACCCGGTGGTGCGATGGCAGGTGTCACAACTCTGCGTCGTCGGCAGATGCGTTGCGCTCTTGCCACGCGCCGTCGTGCCGTTGTGGCACGTGGCGCAAGTGCCCGCCGCAACGCCCGTATGACTGAACGTGGCCGGCGTCCATCCGGTGGTGCGATGGCAGGTGTCACAGCTTTGCGTCGTCGGCAAGTGGGTTGCGCTCTTGCCACGCGCCGTCGTGCCGTTGTGGCAAGTCGCACAGGTGCCAGCAACGACGCCGGTGTGACTGAAGGTCGCAGGTGTCCAGCCCGTGGTCCGGTGACAGGTATCGCAAGACTGCGTCGTCGGCAGATGGGTCGCTGACTTGCCTCGGGCGGTGGTGCCGTTGTGACACGTGGCACAACTACCTGTCGCAACACCGGTATGGTTGAAAGTCGCCGGCGTCCATCCGGTGGTGCGGTGGCAGGTGTCACAGCTCTGCGTCGTTGGCAGATGCGTTGCGCTCTTCCCTCTAGCGGTCGTACCGTTGTGGCAGGTAGCACAAGTACCGGCTACAACGCCAGTGTGACTGAAGGTTGCAGGTGTCCAGCCCGTGGTGCGGTGGCAGGTATCACAGCTCTGCGTAGTCGGCAGATGGGTGGCACTCTTGCCGCGCGCAGTGGTGCCGTTGTGACAGGTCGCGCAGGTTCCCGACGCTACGCCGGTGTGGCTAAAGGTCGCCGGAGTCCAGCCAGTGGTGCGGTGGCAGGTATCACACGATTGTGTGGTCGGCACATGGGTGGCTGACTTTCCTCTCGCCGTCGTGCCGTTGTGACACGTGGCACACGTGCCAGCAGCTACACCGGTATGGCTAAAGGTCGCCGGCGTCCAGCCCGTGGTACGGTGACAGGTATCACAAGACTGCGTAGTGGGTACATGCGTAGCCGACTTGCCGCGCGCAGTAGTACCGTTGTGGCAGGTGGCGCAGGTGCCCGCGGCAACGCCAGTGTGGCTGAAGGTCGCGGGTGTCCAGCCCGTCGTACGGTGGCAAGTGTCACAGGCTTGAGTGGTAGCAACGTGATTCGCCGACTTGCCGCGCGCGGTAGTGCCGTTGTGACAAGTCGCGCACGTACCGGCCGCAACCGCAGAGTGGTTGAATGTTGCCGGTGTCCAGCCTGTGGTGCGATGGCAGGTATCGCAGGACTGCGTAGTCGGCACATGCGTGGCGGACTTGCCGCGCGCCGTAGTGCCGTTGTGGCAATTGGCACAGGTGCCGGCGACGACGCCGGAGTGATTGAACGTTGCCGGTGTCCAGGCCGATGTACGGTGACAGGTGTCGCACGACTGTGTGGTCGGCAGGTGGTTGGCAGACTTGCCCCGCGCATTGGTGCCATTGTGACAGTTGGCGCAAGTACCGGCGGCGACCGTAGTGTGGTTGAAGGTTACAGGTGTCCACGCGGTAGTCTTGTGACACGTATCGCAACTCTGCGTAGTCGGAATGTGGGTTGCCGACTTGCCACGTGCGTTGGTACCGTTGTGGCATGTGGCACAGCTGCCGACCGCGAATTCATTGTGGGAAACAACCGCTGGCGTCCACGCACCGGTGCGATGGCAGCTATCGCAACTGAGGCTGGAGGGCAAGTGGTTGCCTGACTTCCCTTTCGCCGTCACCCCGTTGTGGCAGGTGGCACAACTGCCTGGGCTGACGCCAGAGTGGCTGAACGAGGCGGGCGTCCATGCCGAGGTTTTGTGGCAGGTATCACAACTCTGTGTCGTTGCAATGTGGTTGGCATTCTTGCCGCGGGCGGCGGTACCGTTGTGGCAGCTCGTGCAGGTTCCTGCCGCGACACTGCTGTGACTGAAGGTTGCGGGCGTCCAGCCTGTCGTCTTGTGGCAGGTGTCACAGGCTGCCGTCGTCGCGATGTGGTTGGCAGTCTTTCCTCGGGCCGTGGAGCCGTTGTGACAGGTCGCACAGGATCCCGCCGCGACGCCCGCGTGAGAGAACGTAGCCGGAGTCCATGCGGTCGTCTTGTGGCACGTGTCACAGCTCTGACTGGTGGCGATATGGCTGGCTGCCTTGCCACGGGCCGTAGAACCGTTGTGACAGGTTGCGCAACTGCCCGGTGCAACCAGCGAATGACTGAAGGTAGCGGGCAACCAGGCCGATGTTTTGTGGCAGCTATCACAGCTTGCACTGGTCTGGATGTGGTTGCCGGTTTTTCCGCGAGCGGTGGTGCCGTTGTGGCATGAGGTGCACGTACCCGCCGCGATGCCACCGTGATTGAAGACAGCAGAGTTCCAGTTGTTTCCGCGGTGACACACGTCGCAACTCTGCGAGGTCGGTATGTGATTCGCCGACATTGTCGTGGCGTTGATGCGCGACCCGCTGGTGTGGCAGCCCTTGCAATCGCGAGGCGTCCCTTTGAAAACGCCTTTGACGTGACACGTCTCGCAGGCGGCCCGCGAGTGAGTCGTGTCCAGCGCGAAACCTGTACTCAGGTGATCAAACCTTTTGCCTGACTGGGCACCGACGGTGCCAGCGAGCAAAGCCAGAAACAGCACCAGACAGCGCGCTACGGTGAACAACAACGTCTTCATTTCCGTACTCCTCTCGCGCCCAGGCGCAGGGTTCGCCAGTCAGATGTCACGTGGCATTGGTCACAGCGTCGTCCGAATGCCCCATGATGGACATCGTCGCGCTGGTGGCAGGTATCGCAAATTGCCCCGACAACCTGTCTGATAGGCACGCGATGGCAGCTCTGGCAGCTCACCTTCCGGTGAGCACCATCAAGGACAAACTTTGTTGACTTGTCGTGATCGAACGACCACACCGACCAGGCGCGAGTGACGTGGCAACTGTCGCATTTGTCGCCGAGGGTGCCCTTGTGGGTATCGTCTTTCTGATGACAACCGACGCAGGTTTTCGGTGCTTCGCGGTAGCGCGTCGATGTATGGCAGTCGGCACACTTCGCGACGCGATGGCCGCCGGTCAGCGGAAACTTTGTGCGGTCGTGGTCAAAGCGCGTCTTCTTCCAGTTCGCGTCGCCATGACAAGCTGCGCAGTCCTTGCCAAGCTCACCCTTGTGCACATCGTCTCGCTGGTGGCAGGAGAGGCAGGTAGTTTCCAGCTTCTGCCGGTAGATCGGTCCGGTGTGGCACTTGCCGCACGCTAGTGGCGAGTGCGCCCCGGCCAAGGCAAACTTGGTCAGCTTGTTGTGATCGAAGCGTCCTTTTTTCCAGTCATCGGCACGGTGACAAGTCTCGCAACGATCGCCGTAGTCGCCCTTGTGACTGTCGTCTTTCTTGTGGCAGCTGACACAGGTGCTTGCAATGTCACGATAGTGATCGGGCTTGGTGTGGCAGTCGGCGCAGCGAACTGAGCGATGTTTGTCCAGCAATGGGAATCGGGTCTTCGCATGGTCGTAGTCAGGCACCCGCCACGCCTTCTTCGGCGTGTGACAACTCTTGCAGTCGCTACCCAGCGTGCCGCGATGGCGGTCGTCATTTTTGTGACAACCGATGCAGGTCTTTGGTGCGTCCTTGAAGTTCGGCGTCTTCGGATGGCAAGCCTTGCATTCGGTCTCGGCGTGCCTCTCTTCGAGCTTGAAGCCGGTGGTTGCATGGTCAAACCGCGTTTCACTCCAGCGCCGTTCGGTATGGCAATCACCGCAGGCCGTGCCCAGCGTGCCCTGATGCTTGTCATCCGCCTTGTGGCAAGCGAAGCAGGTTGTCAGGAGCTTCAGTCGCGCGGGTGGCGACGTGTGGCAGCTTTCGCATCGCGTTGCCCGATGCTTGCCGCGCAGCACATATTTCGTGTCCGTATCGTGGTTGAAATCGGACTTCCAGTTCACGACGCCGTGGCATGACTCACAGCGATCACCCAGCGTGCCCTTATGCTTGTCGTCCTTGCGATGACAACCAACGCAAGTGGTCGGAACGCCCTTGTACTTGCCGCCGGCATGACAGGCTGAGCACTTGACGGTGATGTGTGCGCCGCCCAGCTCGAAGCGGGTCTCCTTGTTGTGATCAAAGCGGACTTCAGGCCACTTCACGACGTTGTGGCAAGACTCGCACTTGGGCCCGAGTCCGCCTTTGTGCACGTCGTCTTTCTGGTGGCACGCCATACATTGCCTTGGCGCCTCACGGTACTTGCGGTTGGCAACGTGGCAACTGTCACACCTGGCCGGCTTGTGCGCGCCATCCAGTCTGAATTCTGTCAACGTATCGTGCTTGAAAGCGTGCGTGTCCAGTGGTGCGATGACGGCATTGCGCCCTTTGTGGTCGGTATGACAGGAACGGCAAACGGCCTTCGGCTGGCGCCCGTGGAGTCCACGCTTTTGTGACAAATCAACGGCAATGTCCTTGTGGCAATCCACACAAAGGCGATCCTGTGCTGCCTTGTCAAAGGGCACGTGGCAGCTCCTGCACTGCTCCTCCCACTTCGCGTGGCCGCGAATGACCTGGCCCGGCATCAACGCCGACTCAAGCGACTGCGCGCGGGCGGCAGAGCCAAATACTGTGAGAGCCAGAATGGAACTCATCAGCAGCAACCACCAGCAATTCGTCGGTTCATGATCGGCCCGCATCAATACAGGTGGACCGCCACGATATGGGCGATGGTGGCCAGAAAAAGCGTTACGACAAACGGCACGTGCGCCACGTGCCAGAACGAAAACAGGCGGTCAAAAAGCGCAAACTGCGCGTAACGCTGATTGGCAAGCAGGAAGGTACTCAAGAGCTTTTGCTTTTCGGCCTGTCGGTCAGCCGGAATGCCGCTCTTTGCCAGCGAGCGCCGGACCCGCCGCAAGATGAACCAGCGCCAGACCGGCAGGATGAAGCTACCTATGGCGGCCAGCGGTGCCACCTTGGCCAGAGCGGCGCAGCGGGTCGCATAGGTTCCGACCCGCTTTGAAATATCGGCATCATCGGACACTGCACGGTCGATGTTGTACGACGCAGCAGCCACTGCTGCAGCCAGACTTTGCGTCGTCTCGAGCTCGCCATGCATGCCACGGTGCAAACCGCGGTAAAGGAAGCGCCCGACGATGCCGCTCAAGGCGACCACCACCATGCTCCAGAAGGCCCAGGCAGCGTTCATCGACCGCGTCTGCAATCCTGAATGCACAATGATCAGGATCGGCCCCGCAAGCCCGCAGACCATGTGCAACCGGAACCAGAAGCGGGTGGTACCAACACCCCTGAGTAGCCGGACCCGTTTGTAGAGCGGGTAGGTCATTAGCAGCAGCATGAGGCTGGCACCGACGACACCAATGTAGTAGCCGGCATCCGTCGAGGCTGCGAGTGCCGGCATGTTGGCCAGAACCTTGACCAGCCAGGCACCGGCAGCGATCAAGAGGATCATCAACGGCATGCGTAGCCGCTGCCAGAATGAGCCATCCGGCGTGGCAGCCGTTACAAGCTGAGCCTCACGCGCCACAAGCGTACCCCGGAGCGTTGGCGCATGTGCAGCCGACAAGTAGCAGCCTCTCGCCTGTTGCCCTTTCGCAAAAGTCGCAATTCCGCAGGCAGTGACAATCAATTCGAAGTTGCAATACCGCTAACACGCAAGAGACGTCCGTTTTCATGACAACGGAATTGTCTGCAAGCAATCTGAAGAGGAGCTTAAGTAACGCTTTGTCGCGAGGCGTCGTTGCGGCGAACACACGCCTGCGCTGGCGTTCTGCCGGTGGCTACCTTGGCGCTCCGCTTCGCGCGCCGGATGACGACGCAGGCGGAAAGTAAAGAATGGCAGCAAAACCTGTCTGATGACCCGGCGCTGGCGAGCGCAGATCCATCCTTCCGCCATGTCGTTCGACCACGGTCTTGACGATGGAGAGGCCCAGCCCGTAACCGGCCTGATCACTGGAACGCCGGATGTGACGAGTGCTCATCACGGCAAGGGTTTCGGGATTGACACCTGGGCCGAGATCGCGAACGACGATCGTTGCAGGCAGCATGACCTTGACTTTGACGCTGGCCCCGTCGGCGTAGCGCAAAGCATTCTCAACAAGGTTACGCAACGCAAGCGCCAGGGCGTCGTAGTCGCCTACGGTCGTGATCGGATCATCGCTGTCGATCTGCACTTTGAGCCGCTTGAACGCATCCGGATCACGCCAGAAGTCCTCCGCGACATCGCAAGCCAGGGCGCCAAGGTCGACTGGTTCCCGTGCCAGCGCGGCCGAGGTCTCGGCACGTGACATCTGCAACAGCTTTTCGGCGCGCCGCGCCAGCCGGTCCAGCGACGCAACCGCTTCGTCCATCGCCTCCCGCGCCGTCGCCGGCAGTGGCTGGTCCAGTGCGTTGGCGATGCGCAGACGCGCAGCTGCAAGCGGCGTACGCAGTTCATGGGCGGCATTGGCGGCCAGCGACCGCTCAACTTCGAGCGCTTCCTTCAGTTTCACCAGCAAATTGTTGGTGCTCTCCTGAATCATCTGCATCTCGGCTGGCAATTCCTTGCCAGCAACCGGATCCATATTGGTCACGCCGCGCTTCGCAATTTCAGCTACCAGTCCTTCGACCGGAGCCAGCGAGTGTCGGGTTACCCGACGGATGATCCACGCAATGAACGGGAACGCGCCGAGCAGCGGCAACAACATCCAGAGCCATGCATCCCGGCGCTCTTCATTGCGGTGCGCAACCGAGTCTGCGACGTGAATCAGCAGCGGCTCCGTCGGATGTTGAAGGGTATAGATTCGCCACTGATCGGTCAGCGAGAAACCCCTGCTCGCGCCCGGCGACATGTCAGCGCTGGGCGCATCGGCAGAACGCAGCAAAACGGCCCGCGATGTCGTCAGTATCTGATAGGTAAGCGAGCGCAAGTCCATGTGCTGCGCCGCGCTCCCGCCCAAGCTACCCAGTACGGTCGGTGCGGCGTCACCCTTGTGCTCGCGAACTTCGTCGACTTCGTGCGCGGCCAGCTCAAGAAGCCTGGCCGCACTGACACTTAGTGACTCATCACAGGCCTCTTCGATCTCGCGCTGGACGTAGAGCGTCACGCCAACGCTCATCGTCAGCCACAGTATGCCAACCCATATCGAGAGGTCGCGGGTCAGCCGCTGCGAAATGCTGCCGCGCGGTGCAGTCACGAACAATCGCCCGTCAACCGGTAGCCCTGGCCGCGCAGGGTCTGAATGCAGTTGCGTCCGAGCTTTCGGCGCAAGTGACTGACAAACACCTCAAGCGTGTTACTGCCAACGTCATCGTCGAATCCGTACAACGCGCTGGAAAGTGCAGCCTTCGAGTGCACGCGGTCCGGTCGAGCCGCCACTACGCGCAACAGTGTCCACTCTTTGGCAGTCAATACCACCGGCTCACCGCGCACCGTGACCGTCGATCTCGACAGATCCACAGAAAGATCGCCGACGGTCACGATTGAACTGGTACCACTGAAACGGCGGCGCTCAACAGCGCGCAGGCGCGCCAGCAATTCCTCTGGATCGAAAGGTTTGACCAGATAGTCATCGGCGCCAGAGTCGAGCCCACGCACGCGATCAGTAATCTGATCACGGGCGGTCAAAATAATGACAGACGCGTCCGGGTAACGCCGCCGCACAACCGGCACCATTGAGAGCCCATCGCCGTCCGGAAGATGCAGGTCAAGCAATACCGCTCCCCACTCCGCCAGCGGCAGCGCGAGTTTCGCCGCTGCGACCGTACTTGCCGTATCGACGACGAAATCCTTACCGCGCAAGAATGATTCGAGCGCTCTTGCCAGCGCCTGATCATCTTCAACGAGCAATATTCTCACTTCTGCTGCCCCGAACTGATACGCCACACAGCCCCCCGAACTGGCGACGATCAACCCTATATTTCATAGTTCAGACCTGAATGGTGCCTGAACACCACAGCGCGTGCCAGCGTTGAAGCCCTGGCAGCCTTAAGCTCGTCTTCATGCGCTTTGCATATTCTCCGTCATATCAATCAATCGTCTGCGCATCATGTCCGTGGAATTGTGGTTGCTCTATCTGCTCCCGCTTGGGGTCGTTGTTTCGCTGTACGTGTTTCTTCGCCGGCGCACGCAGGCGGAGCATCGCAGCGCCTTCGATGTGGCGGTCGAACAGGGTCGCACCGAACCCCCTTCCCTGCATCCGGTCATTGATCCGCTGGCCTGCATTGGTTCAGGGTCATGCGCGGCTGCGTGCCCGGAAGGCGCCCTCGGACTCATCGACCGCAAGGCAGTGTTGATCGACCCGGCTGCCTGCATCGGTCATGGTGCCTGCAAAGCAGCCTGTTCGTTCGACGCCATCAAACTCGTCTTCGGCACGGCAAGGCGTGGAATAGACATCCCCAACGTCAAACCCAGCTTTGAGAGCAATGTCCCGGGAATCTTCATCGCGGGCGAACTGGGCGGCATGGGTTTGATCCGCAAAGCGGCAGAGCAAGGCAGACAGGCCGTTGAATCGATCTCGACATCGGTGCGAGCGGCGGCAAAGCGGGCGAAGGAGTTCGACTGGGACCTGGTGATCGTCGGTGCCGGTCCGGCAGGCATCGCGGCGGCACTCACCGCAAAGTCGATGGGCCTGCGCTATCTGGTGATCGAACAGGAAGCCGCGCTCGGCGGCACCGTCTTTCACTATCCGCGGCGAAAGGTCGTGATGACGGCACCGGTTAACCTGCCGCTGGTTGGCAAGCTCAAATTCGGTGAAATTTCCAAGGAAACACTGCTGGAGACTTGGCAGTCAATTCACGATCGCGAGCAGCTTCGTGTGGAGTTTTCGCAGCCGATGCAACGATTGACCAAGGTCAGCGATGGCTTTGTCGTGCACTCGCCGTCCCGCAACTTCAGCGCAGCTCGCGTGCTGCTGGCCATCGGACGCCGTGGCAGCCCACGTAAACTGGGCGTCACGGGTGAAGAACAGTCCAAGGTGGTGTACCGACTCACCGAGCCGGAGCAATATTCGGGACGCGACGTACTCGTTGTCGGTGGTGGTGATTCCGCAGTGGAAGCAGCGCTGGCACTCACCGATGCGGGTGCTCGCGCGGGACTTAGCTACCGCGGTGATTCGATTTCGCGCGCCAAACCGAAGAACCTTGAAGCGCTGGACCGCGCTGCACGGAATGGCCGCTTGCGCCTGATGCTGCAAACACAGATTGACACGATTGAACAGGATAGCGTGGCGCTGGTGACACCGTCCGGGCGCAAACAGATCGCCAACGACGACGTGATCGTCTGCGCTGGTGGCGTGTTGCCAAAAGACATCCTGGAGTCGATTGGCATCCAGTTTTCGACCAAGTACGGCGAGGCGTAATCGGCCATGGCGCGGGGTTGACGTCAGCTTGCAGACGCGTTCCAGCGCCTGATCAGTTCGCCGCCCAGTACCGCGACTGCCAGGCCCAGCAGGACGATCGCGGCACCGGTAACCTGCAATGCGGACAAGCGTTCATCGAACGCCCACGCCGTCGCACTCATGCCCGCGACTGGCACCCAGAGCGCAAACGGCGACACCATCGACGCCGGATACCGTGTCAGCAAGTTTGACCACAGCCCATAGCCAAACACCTGCGCCGCATAGGCCAGCACGCACAGGTTGCCCCAAAGCATCCAGCTCGACGATGTGACTGGGCGCCACAGCGCGCCGGCAGGTTCGACCACCAGCGAAATGGCCACCAACGGCGGCACTGCGGCGAGGCTTGACCAGGCGACAAAGTTCATCGCGCTGACCCTGCCACCCTGTGCGATGCGTGCGACGTGCTTGGCCACGGTGTTGCCAGCGCCCCAAAAAAATGCCGCCAGCAGAACCAGCAGGAAGGCCGTGCCAACGCCGCCCTGAAGCTTGGTGACCCCAATGACGACGAGGCCGACGGTAGCCACCAACGCACCGGCAATCTGGGTTCTCTGCACCGATTCGCCGTACAGCGCAACCGCCAACCCGATGGTAAAGAACACTTGGGTCTGCACCACCAGCGACATGAGTCCCGCCGGCATGCCCATGTTGAGGGCAATGAACATCACGGCAAACTGCCCGACCGCGATGAACAGGGCGTAAATCACCAACCACCGCCAGGGAACCTGCGGTCGGCCAACAAAAAAGACCAGAGGCACCGCCGCCATGAAAAATCGCCAGCCAGACAGCGCGAACGGTGGCACCGTCACCAGCGCAAGCTTGATCGAGACGAACGTCAGGCCCCAGACCGTTGCGATAGCCAGTGCGAGCAGGTTATGTCGGAGGGGCATTGTCTACAACTACGAAGCGGGCAACAGCAATCCAAAGCCCGACAAACAGAAACGGCCTGCGGCAATCGGACGTTATCGGCGCCCATCACCGCAGACCGCTGATCAGAACGCGGGTGGACTACTCCACCGCCTTCAGCATCGCTTCAACGACGCCTTTGGCATCGCCAAAGACCATCATGGTCTTGTCCATGTAGAAGAGCTCGTTGTCGAGCCCGGCGTAACCTGCTGCCATCGAGCGCTTGTTGACGATAACGGTGCGCGCCTTGTAGGCCTCAAGAATCGGCATGCCGTAGATCGGGCTGCCTTTCTGCAGGGCAAGCGGGTTCACCACGTCGTTGGCACCGAGCACCAGCACCACGTCGGTTTGCGCGAACTCGGAGTTGATGTCCTCCATTTCGTGCACCTGGTCATACGGCACTTCGGCCTCGGCCAGCAACACATTCATGTGCCCCGGCATGCGGCCCGCCACTGGATGAATCGCGTACTTGACGTCGACCCCCTTGGCGATCAGCTTTTGCGCAAGTTCCTTCACGGCGTGCTGCGCGCGGGCGACCGCGAGGCCATACCCCGGCACGATCACCACGCTGTCAGCGTTCGACAGCATGAAGGCCGCATCGTCCGCACTGCCGCTCTTGACCGGGCGCTGCTCCTTGCTGCCCGTCGCGGCGCCGCCCTCGCCACCGAAGCCGCCGAGGATGACGCTGATGAACGAACGGTTCATCGCCTTGCACATGATGTAGGACAGGATCGCACCGGACGAACCGACCAGCGAACCGGCGATGATCAGCATCGGGTTGTTCAGCGAAAAACCGATGCCCGCCGCCGCCCAGCCGGAGTAGCTGTTCAGCATCGACACCACCACCGGCATGTCAGCGCCGCCGATCGGAATGATGATGAGCACGCCGAGCAGGAAGCCGAGCGCGCAGATGATCGTGAAGTCGGTGAATGACTCTGAATGCCAGAAGCCAAAGATGAAGAACAGCGTCGCCAATCCGAGCACGGCGTTCAGCGCGTGTTGCCCTTTGAAAGTGACAGGTGCTCCCTGAAACAGGCGGAATTTGTACTTGCCCGAGAGCTTGCCAAAGGCGATGACGGAGCCGGAAAACGTGATAGCACCGATGAAGGCACCGAGCGCCAGTTCGATGCGATTACCGCCGGGAATCGCGCCGCCCTTTTGCGTGATACCGAAGGCGTAAGGCTCGACCACGGCAGCCACGGCGATACACACCGCCGCCAGACCGATCATGCTGTGCATGAAAGCAACCAGCTCGGGCATTTTGGTCATCTCGACGCGCTTGGCCATCACGGCGCCAATGCCACCGCCAACCACCAGCCCGCCAAGCACATAGCTGAGGCCAAGGGCCGACTCGCCTGCCAGCTTGAATATCAACGCTGCGGTCGTCACCATCGCGATGGCCATGCCCACCATGCCAAAACGGTTGCCCGTGATGGACGTGGTGGGGTGCGAGAGCCCCTTGAGTGCCTGAATGAAAAAGACCGAGGCGACAAGGTAGAGAAGAACAACGACGTTCATGCTCATTTGGCAACCTCCGGCTTCGCTTCAGCTTTTTTCTCTTTCTTCTTGAACATTTCAAGCATGCGTTTGGTCACCAGAAAGCCACCAAAGATATTCACGGCAGCCAGCGCCACCGCCAGCACGCCCATGGTCTTGCCGAGCGTGGTCTCGGTCAGCGCAGCGGCCAGCATGGCCCCCACGATGATGATCGCCGAGATCGCATTGGTCACCGCCATCAGCGGTGTGTGCAGCGCTGGTGTCACCGTCCAGACGACGTGATAGCCGACGTAAATCGCCAGCACAAAGATGATCAGGTTGATGACAATGTGTTCGACGCCGCTCACTTTTTATCTCCCGTCACCAGTGTGGCTGCGACGATGTCGTCGTCCATGTTGATCTTGAATTCACCGGTCTTGAAATCCACCAGCAGTTTCAGGAAGTCCAGCACGTTGCGGGCATAGAGCGCACTGGCGTCCTGCGGCAGCAGTGCCGCCAGGTTGGTATGCCCGACCAGCGTCACGCCATGCTTGACGACCACTTTATCCTTCTCGGTCAGCGGGCAATTACCGCCCTGCTCGGCCGCAAGATCGACGATCACCGAGCCCGGCTTCATCGCCTTGACCATTTCTTCAGTCACCAGCACGGGGGCCGGACGTCCAGGAATCAGCGCAGTCGTGATCACGCAATCGGCCGCCGCGACCCGCTTGGCGACCTCGGCACGTTGCCGTGCCATCCAGCTCTCGGGCATCGGTTTCGCATAACCGCCAACGCCTTGCGCCGTTTCGCGCTCCTCGTCGGTTTCGTAAGGGACGTCGATGAATTTCGCCCCGAGCGACTCCACCTGCTCTTTCACTGCCGGACGCACGTCAGAGGCTTCAATCACCGCGCCGAGACGCTTGGCGGTGGCAATCGCCTGCAGCCCGGCCACGCCAACCCCGAGAATAACCACGCGGGCAGCTTTCACCGTGCCCGCCGCTGTCATCAGCATCGGGAAAAACTTCGGGTAGTGGTTCGCCGCCAGAATCACAGCCTTGTAACCGGCGATGTTGGCCTGCGACGACAGCACGTCAAGGCTTTGCGCGCGTGTGGTGCGTGGCGCGCGTTCCAGCGAGAAGCCGTTGACGCCTTTGCCTTTGATCGCGGCGATGCCTTCGGCATTGAACGGGTTCAGCATGCCCACAAGATGGGTGCCACTTCTCATCGCAGCCAGCTCTTCAGCGCCGGGCGCGCGCACCTTGAGCACAATGTCGCTGCCAGCCAGCACTTCCGCGCCGCTGGCGCTGACCGTTGCGCCAGCCGCCGCGTAGGCATCGTCGAGCAGGCTAGACGCCGCCCCGGCGCCAGCTTCAACGGTGACCGAAAAGCCAGGAATGGCGGCCAATTTCTTGACGGTCTCGGGCGTGGCCGCAACTCGCGTCTCGCCAGCCGTCGTCTCCTTGATGATGCCGATTCTCATCGGTCACCTCCCCTTTTGTTTGACCAAAGCAGTGTAGCCGCTTTCCCGCGCGTTGCGCAGCGCTTCAGACGGGTTAACCCTTGATCGAATAATCGAGCATTCGCTGCGCCTTTTTTGCTGTTGCAGTTAAATTTGAGGATTAGGTTTCCGGAGGTACTTTTCATGCCCACAATCAACCGTCTGGCGCTGCGTGGCGTAGCCGCTGCAATTGGCTTCGCCTTGTCCGCCGCCGTCTTCACCGCTGGTGCCGCAACGCTCAAGAACGCTGCCCAGAATGACATCCTGACTGCCGACCCGCATTCCCAGAACCACGCCACCACCAACGCGATTCTGATGCACGTGTATGAGGGGTTGACTCGCTACAACGCCAAGTTCGAGGTGGAGCCAGCGCTGGCCACCAAATGGACCTACATCTCACCGACGCAGGTGCGCTTCGAATTGCGCAAGGGCGTGAAATTCCATGACGGCACGCCGTTCACCGCCGACGACGTGGTGTTCAGCTTCAACCGCATCAAACAGCCGCAGGGCACGATGCAGATCTACATTGCCGGCATCGGCGAAGTGAAGAAAGTCGACGACTACACGGTTGACTTCATCATGCCGGCGCCGAACCCGATCCTGCTGCGCAACATCATCGACTTCCGCATCATGAGCAAGTCGTGGAGCGAGAAGAACAAGGTCACCAATATCCAGGATTACAAGGCGAAGGAAGAAACCTACGCCTCGCGCAACGCGATGGGCACCGGCCCGTACATGTGGAAGGCCTGGGCGCCAGAGCAGCGCATCGAGATGGTCGAGAACCCCAACTGGTGGGGCAAGAAGGACGGTAACGTCACCGCCTACACCTACCTTCCGATCAAGGCCGACGCCACTCGCATCTCGGCACTGATCGCCGGTGACATTGATATGTCGTCGGAAGTGCCGCCGCAGGACGTCGAGCGCCTGAAGAAGGACCCGAAGCTGAAAGTTCTGGAAGGTATCGAGGTTCGCACCATTTTCCTCGGCATGGATCAATGGAGCGATGAGGCGAAGTACACCAACGTCAAGGGCAAGAACCCGTTCAAGGACAAGCGTGTGCGTGAGGCACTGTCGCTGGCGGTGGACCGCGAAGCGATCAAGAAGTCGATCATGCGCGGCCTCTCGGTGCCGGCGGCCATCATCGTCGCGCCGGGCGTCAACGGCCACAGCACCGATATCGACAAGGCGGAATTCAACGTCGAGAAGGCGAAGAAGCTGCTGGCCGAAGCGGGCTATCCGAATGGCTTCGAGCTGACGCTGGATTGCCCCAACAACCGCTACGTCAACGACGAAAAAGTCTGTCAGGCCGTGGTCGCGATGTGGGCGAAGATCGGCCTCAAGCCGAAGCTGAACTCGATGAACTTTGCGCCCTACATCGCCAAGATCCAGAACTTCGACACCAGCGTCTACATGCTGGGCTGGGGCGTGGCCACCTATGACGCGCTGTACTCGCTGCAATCACTGGTGCGCACCAAGACCACGGGCGCCGATGGCAACTTCAACCTCGGGCGCATCAACGATACGCGCCTCGATGCCATCATCGACCAGTTGAAGACCGAGCCGGACGTGACCAAGCGTAACGCCCTGATCCGCCGTGCGCTCGAGCGCACCAAGGAGGAAAGCTACTACGTGACACTGCACCACCAGATCCGTCCGTGGGCGATGAAGAAGGAAGTCACCACACTGCACCGCTCGGACGACCGTCCGGAAGCGCGCTTCGCCAAGGTCTCGGGCGGCGGGTCCTGATCCGGGCAATCGGCCCTAACAAAAACAGGCGCTTCGGCGCCTGTTTTTACATGTGCAGAATGAGTTCCCCGAACATCAACTTATCGCTCAAACCCATCCTACATAAGGCCTCACGGCAAAAAATATCAGAAGTCGATAATTATAAAAATCCGCCGAAAAGCCCAGTTCATCTGCGGGTTGGCGAGAAAAGCTGCTGATCGCACTACACACCAGTCAGCAGGCAAAGGCCTTCTCCCATTTCCCGGCCTTCATGATGCCGACAAAATTTCTCTCGGGTTCGCACATCACGGTGATGTCCTGCGTCGGGTCGCCATCGACGACGACGAGATCAGCGTGGGCGCCGGGCGCGATGACACCGAGTTTGCCTTCCTGATTGAGCACGGTTGCCGCCACGCTAGTGGCGCTTTGCAGTTGCTCCACCGGGGTCTGCACGCTCGCCCGAAGGCGCCACTCGCGCGCCTGCTGCGGATGCATGCTGCCGAGCAGATCGGTGCCAAAACCGATGGGCACGCCCGCGGCCTTGGCAATTGCAATGGCCTGCGTTCCCGCATCTTTCACGCGGTCCAGTTTGGCGAGCATTTCGTCGCTCCAAGCCAAACGTTTGCCCTCGTCGCCAAGCACGGCGTAGGTTGCCAGCGTCGGCACCAGAAACGCGCCGTGCTGCTTCATCACTTTCGCCGAGGCTTCGTCGAGCAGGTTGCCGTGCTCGATGGTGCGCACGCCGCACTGCACCGCGCGGGTGATAGAGCGCGGCGAGTAGGCATGCGCCATCGCGTAGGTATTCGCAGCAGTAGTTTCCTCGCAGATCGCGGTCAGCTCCTCCAAAGAATACTGGGTGCCGTCAATCGGATCGGTCGGGCTGGCCACACCACCGCCCGCCATGATCTTGATCTGGTTGGCACCGTGGCGAAGCTGCTCGCGCACCGCGCGCCGCACCTCCGGCACACCGTCGGCCAGCGCCGGGAATAGCCCGACACCGGCGCAGGTGCAGATGAATTCCTTGACGCCACGCGGCCGGATGTCGGCATGCCCGCCGGTTTGTGAAAGTGGTGCGCCAGCGATGAACAAGCGCGGTCCGCGCAGGAAGCCGCGCTCGATGGCGAGCTGCACGCCGTAGTCAGCGCCAGCCGCGTCGCGCACGGTGGTAAAGCCACGCAACAGCATCCCCTCCAGCACATGCGTCGCCTGCGCGGTGATGTAGGTTGGTGGCTGCATCGAGAGCTGCCAGACGTCGTGGTGAACCGCCATCACGTGCACGTGGCAATCGATGAGCCCCGGCAGCACGACACGGCCGCCGAGGTCAACCACCTCCCCGACCGGCACGGGACCACCGGGCTGGATCACCGCCTCAACGCGGCCATCAGCCACCACCACCGCAGCGACCGGACGCAGCATGCCCGCGAGGCTATCGAACAGCCGGAGATTGGTAAGAATTTGTCGCGACATGTCACATCCTGCACGGCGGTGCGCCACCAGCAATCATCAATTGCTGACCAGAACGCAGCCAAAAAGGTAAAAAGACGGCTTCTGCGAGGAAATCATGCCAGACGCCCCTCCCGATCTGTTTCAGCGTGCCGCCGGTGGCGATTCCGCCGCCATGAGTACGCTCTATGCGGAACTGTATCCCGAAATCAAGCGGGTGGCACGTGCGCGTCTCGCCCAGGCAGGTGGCGTCACCGGTCTCAACGCTACCGCACTGGTGCATGAAGGTTTCATGCGCATGGCCGAGCGCAAGGGATTGCAGGGCGAAACGCGGGTGCAGTTCTTCGCCTATGTTGGCAAGGTGCTGCGCTCGATCGTGATCGACTTCGTGCGCGCCCGCGACGCCGAAAAGCGCGGCGGCGGCGCCACGCTGATGACGCTGTCGCACGCCGATTCGGCACCCGATGGGTGGCTGCCCGCCGTGGATGTAGTGGCACTTGATCAGGCGCTCGAGCGGCTAAAGGCCGTCGATGAAGGCATGTACCACACTGCGGAGTTGCATTTCTTTTGCGGCATGACCATCGAGGAGACCGCCGAATCGCGTGGCATCTCGACCCGTACGGTCAACCGGGAGATCACCAAGGCGCGTGCGATGCTCGCCGAGTGGCTGGACGTTTCCGGCGAGCGCATTTGAGTCTGCCACAGGGCGGTGGCAGGCACCTGACGCAGTTTTTTCCGCAGCCGCGTCTTTGTAAGACACCATGAGCGACGCGGCCCCTCCTCCGTCTGACAACGAATTCGACGCAGCTTTCTGGAAAGCCGTCAACGCTGCTTTCGACGAAGCCCTCGAATGCGACGACCTGACGCGACCGGGGTTCATGCGCTCGCTGTCCGACCGCGATCCGCGGGTAGCCAACGAGGTGCGGCGGCTACTCGGCCGCGCCCACGCGCAGACGCTGGCGACAGATTTTGTCCGCGACAAGCCGCCGCGCCCGCCCGGCCTGACCACCGAACTCTCCACCGTGCTCGGCGCGGTGATGGGAGACGGCGGAGAACGCGGCTTTGACGGCCTGCTGCAGCGCGCGCTGCGCGCCGAGCGCGCCCGTAGCGAGAACACCCGCAGCCCCGGCGAGCTGTGTGGCGCGTGGAGACTGCAGGAGGTCATCGGCGTCGGCGGCATGGGCGAGGTATGGCTTGCCACCCGCGCCGACGGGCTCTATCAGGCCAAGGCTGCCGTCAAGTTCCTGCGCACCGACGGCGATGCCGAACGCTTCGAGGCCCGATTCGCGCAGGAGCGGGCGTTGCTGGCAAGGCTGAATCACCCCAACATCGCACGGCTCATCGACGCCGGGCGATTGTTCGGGCAGCCCTTCCTGGTGCTCGAGTATGTCGATGGCAAACCGTTGCTCAACTACGTGGCCGAGCAGGCACCGACGGTCCAGGCACGCATCGAGCTGATCCGCGAAATCGGTGAAGCCGTCTCCTATGCACATTCGCAACTGGTGGTGCACCGCGATCTCAAACCATCGAACGTGCTGGTGACACCGGGCGGCCACGTCAAGCTGCTCGACTT
>JABLTH010087300.1_pt1 | contig 25228 bp, 21 predicted proteins | sample 7875711 | NCBI WGS metagenome assembly JABLTH01 (sample SAMN14941262, study PRJNA633318) | bioreactor metagenome | isolation source: bioreactor | place: China | collected 2019-03-05 | reverse complement strand
GATCCACCGCTCGATCTTCTTGTAGGCGTTCTCCACCTCCACGATGGCGCCGTCCACCAGCACGCCGATGGAGATGGCGATGCCCGCGAGGCTCATGAGGTTGGCGTTCTGGCCTATGCCGTACATGGGGATGAAGGCCAGGGCCACGCTCACGGGAATGGTGACGATGGGCACGATGGCGGACGGGAAGTGCCAGAGGAAGATGAGGATGATGATGGAGACGACGATCATCTCCTCGATGAGCTTGTGCTTCACGGTGCCGATGGCGTTGTGGATCAGCTCCGAGCGGTCGTAGACCGGGACGATCTCGACCCCTGGGGGCAGTCCGGCCTTCAGCTCCGCCAGGCGCGCCTTCACCCGCTCGATGACGTTGAGGGCGTTCTCACCCTGGCGCATCACGACGATGCCGCCCACCACGTCCCCGTGGCCGTCCAGGTCCGCCAGGCCGCGCCGCAGCTCGGGCCCCAGGGTCACGGAAGCCACCTCCCCCAGGCGCACCGGTGTGCCGTTCTCCGCCTTCAGGACGGCGTTCTCCAGGTCCTTCGTGGTCTTCACGTAGCCCCGGCCGCGGACCATGTATTCCCTTCCGCTCACCTCCAGGAGGCGGCCGCCCACTTCGGCATTGGCGGACTTCACCGCCTGCACCACCGTGTCGATGGTCACTTTGTAGGAGGCCATGCGGTTCGGGTTCAGGGAGACCTGGAACTGCCGGGCCTGGCCGCCCACCGTGGCCACCTCGGCCACGCCGGGCACGCTCTGCACGGCGTAGCGCAGGAACCAGTCCTGGTAGGCCCGCAGCTCGTCGGTGCTCTGCTTCCCCGAATGGTCCACCACCGCGTACTGGTACACCCAGCCCACGGATGTGGCGTCGGGGCCCAGCTCCGTCTGGACGCCGCTCGGGAGCTTCGCCGTGATCTTGCTGAGGTATTCCAGCACCCGGCTGCGGGCCCAGTAGATGTCCGTGCCGTCCTCGAAAATGACGTAGACGTAGGAGTAGCCGAAATCCGAGAGTCCCCGCACGGCCTTCACCTTGGGCGCGCCGAGCAGGCTCGTGACGATGGGATAGGTGACCTGGTCCTCCACGATGTCGGGGCTGCGGTCCCACTTGGAATAGACGATGACCTGGGTGTCCGAGAGGTCGGGAATCGCATCCAGGGGGATGGTGCGCATGGTCCAGAAGCTGAAGACCAGGAGCAGGACGGAGGCCGCCATCACCAGCCAGCGGTTCTCCGCGGAGAAGCGGATCACCTTCTGGAGGAAGGTCGGGTTCTGGGGGTCGTAGGCGCTGGAGCCGTGCATGGCGCCTCCTCAGTGCTTGTGGCCGCCACCGGCGGCGGGAGGCGGGTTGGTGGGGGAGGCCGTGGCCTTCTGGGTCATGTGGGCGAGGGCGGCCTTGAGGCGAGATTCGCTGTCCACCAGGAAGTTGGCCCGGATCACCACGGGATCGCCTTCCTTCAGTCCCGAGACGACCTCCACCTGCTCACCGGCGGTGGCCCCGGTGGTCACCGCCCGGGGCTCGAACTTCCCGTTCCCGAGGGCCACGAAGACCACCTTCTGGGTGCCGGCGTCCAGCACCGCGTCCATGGGTACGAGGAGGCCCTTGCGGCTGGGCCCGGTGACGACGACTTCCCCGAAGGACTCGGGCTTCAGGTCCCCGTGCGGGTTGGCGAACTCCAGGCGCACCTTGGCAGTGCGGGTCCTGGGATCGAGGACGGGATCGATGAAGGCCACGCGGCCGGTGAAGGTTCGGCCCGGAAAGGCCTGGAGGGTGAGCGTGGCCGCCTGGCCCACCTTCACCCGGGGCAGCTCGGTCTCGTAGAGGTCCGCCAGGGCCCAGACCCGGCTCAGATCCGTGATCTCGAAGGGAATGTCCGCGGGGGTGATGCGGGCCCCTTCCACCACGTTCTTGGCGGTCACGACGCCCGAGATGGGGGAGCGCAGCGTGAGGGCCCGCTGGACTTCCCCGGTCTTCTCCAGGCGATCCAGCGTGTCCTTGGGCACATCCCACAGGGCGAGACGGCGACGGGCGGAATCCAGGAGCTCGCTTCCGCTGCCGCGCAGCACGCCTCCGTCGAGGGCCTTCTGGGTCTGCAGGGCCAGGAGGAACTCCTTCTGGGCGCTGAAGAACTCGGGGCTGTAGAGGCTGAAGAGGGGCTGCCCCTTGGCCACCGGCTTGCCGGTGAAGTCCACAAAGAGCTTCTCCACGAAGCCCTCCACCTTCACGTTCACCTTGCGGACGCGGGTCTCGTCCACCGCGAGGCGGGCCGTGGTCCGCAGCTCACCGCCTACGGAGCCCCGCTCCGCATGCGCCACCTTCAAGCCGATGAGTTGCTGGCGCTCGTGGTCGATGGTCACGGCCGCGTGGCCCTCGACTCCGGCTCCCCCGCCCTTCAGGTCGCCTTCATAGACCGGAACGTAGTCCATCCCCATCTCGTCCTTCATGGCCTTGGGCGAGGTGATGGAGGGATTCATGGGGGAGCGGTAGAACAGGAGCTTCCCCTTGTCCGCCGGGGAGGCCGACTCGCCCCCGTCAATGGGGACGAGTTTCATGCCGCAGATGGGGCAGTCCCCGGGGTGATCCTGCATGATCTGGGGGTGCATGGGGCACTGGTACATCTGCTTCTTGGCGGACTCCTGGGCGGCTGGCGCCGTGCTGGACTTCGCCGGTGCCCGCGGTCTGAGCAGGAGCGTCCCGCCCACGCCGACGACCAGGCCGAGGGCGAGGAGACCGATGGTCCGCAGGACCGGGGAGGTGCCGGCTGGGCTTGGAGTTTCAAGGCTCATGTCCTTCTCCTTCTCACATCGATTTCATGGGGCTGCCGCCCCCTGAGTTGGCTGCGGTGGCGGGCTTGGAACTGCTGGCGGCCGAAACCGCCCCGCTTCCGGCGGAACCGCCCCCCATGCCGATGGACGGGGAAGCCAGGCCCTGGACGCTGATGGAAGGTGCGCTGCCCAGGTTCACTTCCTCGTCGGCGATCTGAAGCGCCACGGCCTGGGCGAGGGTCTGGAGCATGCCGCTCTGGTCGGCCACCCAACCATTGAGGGTTTCCAGGACGCTCAGGAAGGGGACGCGGCCTGCTTCGTACTGCACCATGGTGGCCCTGAAACTGGCCTCGCTTTGGATGAGGAGGCCTCCCCGGTAGATGCCAAGCGTTTCCAGCGCGGCGTCGAGCTGGGCGCTCCGCTCCTGCACGCGCTGCACCAGGAGGTTGTGGACGCTCTCGACTTCCGAGCCCTGGGACCTGCGACGCCATTCCTGCTCGGATACCGCCCGCTGCTGCTTGTTCTTGGACCAGACCGGCAGGGAGATGGCAAACCCGACCTGCCACATGGGATCGAGGGACCCGCGGGGCATCACGCCGGCGCTCACGGCAAAGTCCGGCCGGCGTTCCAGCTTCGCGAGATCGAGGTTCTGTTCAGCCTGCCGGACCCCCAGCCGGGCCGCCTTCAATTCGGGACTGGCTGACTCGGCCTGGGCGAGGGCCTCCTGGACCGTCCGGGGAGCCACCGCCACCGAGGCGAGGCTTCGCGAAGTGGGGATGGGGACCATCTCCGTGATCCCGCGCAGGCGGTTCAGGGCGGCCACCAACCCCTTCTCCTGGCCGAGCAGACCCTTCCGGCTCTGGTTCAGGCGGTTGCGCTCCAACTGCGCCCGAAGCAGGTCGGCCTGGGAGCCTTGTCCAACCTCGTACCGGACTTTGGTGACCGCCTGGGCCTGCTCCAGAAACTTGGCCTGCTCTTCCAGAAGCGCGAGCTGGTCGCGGACCAGCAGCAACCCGTAGTAGGCCCGTTTCACGTCCGCCTCCAGGCTGAGGCGGGTGCGGTCCACGCCGACCTTGGCGATCTCCACGGACGTCGAGGCGATCTCCCCGCGCTTCCCGCGCTTCCCGGGCCAGGGAAGGGGTTGGGTCAGCATGACTTGGTAGAAGGAGGTCTCCATCTTGCCGATCTGGAGATCCTTGAACCCATCGTTCTGGATGCCGAGGGACAGGTTCGGATCCGGCAGGGCCTTGGATTGAGGCACCCGCTCCTGTTCCGCCTCCGTGAGGGACCGGGACTTCGCCAGGTCCGGGTTGCGCTGCAGGGCTTCCAGGATCAAGGACTGGAGGAAGGGGTCCTCGGCAGGAGACGGGGACTGGGGTGAAGAGGGCGGGACGGCTTGGGGCTGGGCTGTGCCGAGCATCGGCGAAAGCCCCAGCGCCAAGCGCAGGAGGACGCGCATGACGATCACCTCGGGAAGAGCGTGGACTCGGGTCTGCAGAAACGCGGGCAGCCCGCCGATCAATTCCGGAAGGTCATCAATATCGCGAGACGGAGGAGGACGGGCGCTCGGCTCCGAATCTCTTGCCAGCCTTCGCCCATTCCCTCAGGGACTTCCAGGGGCCTGGTGTTGGACACGAACGCGGCAAACCAGGGCGCGGTGACGCCCTGGTTTGCCGGCGTCGTGGACTTCGTGTTGTCGAGGGGATCCGCGGTGTCCAGTTTCCGCGAACCCATCGCCGGGGACTCTGGAGTGAGGTTGCACCTGGATCCGGCCGTGCCACCGCCCTTCGAAGGCGTGGCTTCCTGGCACGGGCACATCGCTTCGGATGGAGCCCCACACCCGCACGCGCAAGCCGCGACCAGTGTGCTGCTCGCCCAGGCCCGGACACCTTGGCCCGGGCCGAGGAGGGCCAGGAGCGCGAAGGCGATGGTTTGGACGATCCGGAACAAGGGACTCCCCTTCCGGAACCAAGGTAGGGCTCAAGGATTAGAATTCTCTTAGAGAGGCCCGTGATCTTTTCCACACCCTGGAAACCGCGGCACGCCCACCTGAGCTGCGCCGAGCCCTCGGGAATTGGCCGAAAAGGTTGATTTGCAGCCAACGGTCAGGAGTCGAACCCTCACGCGCCTTCAAGGGGCAGCCAGACGAGGAAAAGCCCTCCCCCGCCGGGCCGGTTAGAAGCCGTGAGCCTGCCCCCGTGAGCCTGCACGATCCAGGCTGAGATCGAAAGCCCTAACCCCGCGCCTTCGGAGGCGCCGGGGGTTCGCGCGGCATCGGTGCGGTAGAACCGTTCGAACACGTGGTCCAGCTTGTCCGGGGATATTCCGGGGCCGGTGTCCGATACGCTGATGAGGGCGCCGTCATCCTTGGGCTCGACCGCGAGCACCACCGGGGCCTTGCCATGCCGAAAGGCGTTCTCGAGCAAGTTCAGGAGGAGTTGCCTCAACCATCGCTCATCACCCGAGATGGTGACCGGGACGGGCGCCACCAGGGTCAGGCCACCATCCTCGCCCTGAGGACCAAAGGAGTCTGCGGTTTCCCGAGCCAACTCGACCAGACGTACGGGTCTCCGAGTCAGGGGGATCCGGCCGGAATCCGCCCGTGCCAGCAGCAGGAGGTCCTCGGTGATCGATTGAAGCCGGGCAACCTCCTCTCCCAGGCTCATCAACACTTCCTGGTATTCCTCGACCGATCGTGTTCGGGCCAGCGTGACATCCAACGTGCTCCGGAGCACTGCGAGGGGACTCCGGAGTTCGTGGGAGGCATCAGAAGTGAACCGTCCCATGGTCTCAAAAGAGGTCTCCAGGCGCCCCAGCATCGCGTTCACGGTCCGCGCCAGACGCCCCAATTCATCGTCCACCGGCGGCTCGGGAATGCGGAGGTTGAGCTGCCGGGCGCCGATGGTCTGAGCCATGCGGGTGATCTGATCCACGGGGCGGAGCGCTCGTGCCGCGAGCCAGTACCCGCCCACGGCCGCAAAGAGGCCTGCGAGCGGCGTGATCCAGAACAGCGTCTTCTTCAGGGCCTCCAGGGGCTCTTCCACATCCCCCATCGGTTCCATGATCCGGATCAAGCCATGGCGGCCGGCCCGGGACCGGTACGGCTTCGAGTAGATCCGCCAGGGGCCCCCTTCCCGCGGAAGGGTCTCGAAGCGCTCCTCGCCCCGGAGGCTGCGCACCTGGTCGCGCGGGATCCTCTCCGAACCGCTCTCTGGGGACTGGTAGAAAATCCGGCCTTCCCCTCCGACTTCGTGGAAGAGCACGAGGTGCCCGGACAGGTCCAGTTCACCGATCTGCTGGGGGGTGAGGTTCGCGCAGTCCTCATGCTCGGACAGTACGGACTCCACCCTCCGTGCCGTGAATTTCAGCGCCGGATCGTGGTGGCGGAGGAGCTGCTGCTGGACCACGTGATACAGGACCAGGCCGCACGCTGCCATGGCGAAGGCCAGGAAGACTCCGTACCACGCCGCGAGTCGAGCCCGGATCGGGATCTCAGGAAGGGTCTTCACGGGTTTTCCCTGAGCACGTAGCCCACACCCCGGACGGTGTGGATCAGCTTCGTGGGCGCGTCCGCATCGAGCTTGCGCCGGAGGTAATTGATGTAGACGTCCACCACGTTCGAACCGCCGTCGTAATCGAAATCCCAGACTCTGTTCAAGATCATGTCACGGGTCACCACGTGGCCCTTATTGCGAAGGAGGTACTCGAGGAGCTGGAATTCGAGCGGTGTGAGGTCGATGGGATTCCCACCCCGGCGGACGAGATGCTGTCGGGGTTCCAGCTCCAGATCCGCGAGCCGGAGCACCTCCTCCGTGGTGACCGGTGGGCGGCGCAGGATCCCCCGGAGCCGCGCGAGGAGTTCCCGGAAATCGAAGGGCTTAATCAGGTAGTCATCCGCGCCCAGCTCGATCCCGCGGACACGATCTTCCACCGCGCTCCGGGCCGTCAGCATCAGGACAGGCACGAGCTGCCTCTGGCGCCGCAGCTCCTGGATCAAGGCGAACCCGTCCATCCCGGGAAGCATCCCGTCCACCACCAGGGCATCGTAGGGTCGCGCCATGGCAATCTCCAAACCTTCCCGTCCGTCGTGGGAAAGATCCACGGTGTACTGGTTCTCCTGGAGCCCCTTCCGGAGCACCAAAGCCAGTTTCCGGTCGTCCTCGATGAGCAGGATGTGGGCCACGGTGCCCCTCTCCTCAAGGTATCCGCGATCGGCTACTTCTTCATCGCAGGCGCCGGCAACTTGATCAATTCCGCCGAGGTGTCGTCTTCGGCCAGAGTGATCGACGTCCGCAACCCGGCCTTGACGCGCTCAAGCCCGACGACCTTTCCTCCTTCGAGCACCTTGGTCTCCTTGGTGAACGGGATGGTCTGGCGTTTCCCGTCCTGCCGGAGCAGGACGAGCTTGGAAGCGTCCACGGATTCAACCGTGCCCATCACGACCTTGTGCACATGGGCCGAAAGAGAGGACGCGCCGAGCAAGATCGGAACGGCGAGGAACGTGCGAAGCGATTGCATGGTCATCTCCTTAGGGTGTGTGGTGCTTCTTGGCCCCGGTCGTGGCGCCTTCTGGATTCAGGAAGGCGTCCTCCTCCGCGGCTTGCTGGGATTGGGCCGGTGATACGGGATTCATGGACTTCATCTGATCGAGTTCGGCCTGGGTCAGCTTCGGAAGCTGCCGGATGAAGTGGACGAGGTTCCACGTTTGCAGGTCGCTGGAGGGCGAGTTGTCGCCCCAGGCGGGCATCCCGGACAGCCGGATGCCGTTCTTGATGATGGCGAACAGTTCCCCGTCGCTGAGCGACTGAGTAGCTTTCTGCGTCATATCCGGAGCCTTGGGGAAGAGGTTCCGGCCCATGTCGGTCTGACCACGGCCATCGTTTCCGTGGCACTGGGCACAGTGGTCGGCCCAGTGGGCCATGCCCTCCTTCATGGCTTCCGAGTTCCGGCTCCACGGGACTGGGTTCACAGCGTCCCGTTGCGCGGACGGGATGGCCAGGTGCCGCAGTGCCCGGGCGAGCACCGTCTCCACGGGCGTGGGCTGATCCCGAGCGCTCACCCCATGGATCACGATCCATCCGACCGCCGCCACGGGGATCCCAAGGGCGAAGAGGGCCAGGATCAGCCCCTGTCGCGATTTACTTGCCTTCCCTCCACCCACCATTCCAGCCTCCCGCTCCAACGGCTCAGAGTGTGGGTCCGCCACCTTAGAAATGGATTAGAGGGGTGAGTTTGGAGGTCTCACCTTGTGCCTCGCCTTCCGCTTCCAGATCCGGGAGGCCATCACCAGCCCCGTCCCACCAAGCGCGATCCAGCAGCCTCCGACAGCCAGGATCAGAACCCGCTTGGCGAGATCCGGCGTGAATTCCAGGCTGTGCAGGCGGAAGCAGAGGTCATAGAACCTCCAAATGGAGGTTCGACGGGCTCGAACTTCCCCGGTCAGGGCGTCCACGTAGAGGTGCATGTTGGGTCCCGTTCCCAGGTGGAACGCGTAGACCGGAAGGGGGCCCGCGTACTCGGAGGGTAGTTCCGAACGTGGCCCCGCCGTGGGTTCGAGCCGGCGACCTCTCCCGTGGCTGTCATACAGATGGACCTCGGTGGCCTTGAAGTCCCCGTGAAAGTCCCTCTCTGCGCTCGCCCGTGCCCAGGGGAGCGGAATCATGGGTCCCAGCCGGCTCTTGGTCTTCAGATCCCAGACCTCGGGACTCCCGCCACGCTGGATGATCGCGACTGGGTTGCCTTCAACCGTACGGAGAGTGACGGCCTGGGCTCCGATCACCATCTCGGAAGTGGGAAGCGCGTCCGGGCCCAGGGGAACCGTCGGCACGGGATTCCCGGTGCTCAAGGCCTTTCCCCTCACCGTCTCGATGGGCCACAGGGCGAACACCACGGCCGTGCCCACCCACCAGAGCAGTGGGATCAGCAAGGCGACACCCAACCAGAGGTGCCACCACCCAATCTTTCGTCCTCGCATCGTCGCCATCCCGCCAGCCTATCGGAAGCGTGCCTCGGATCACGTGTTCTCATGATCCTCTAAGGAAGGCACGAAGACCCTTCTCGAAGCCCTGATGTCCAAAGAGAATTCAGAAAAAGAAGGGGGATGCATGGACGGTCAAGGATTGGGGTTTCGGGCCATCGTTCAGCGGTACAAAGCAGACCCAGAATCGGTCCATCACACCTGGTTCCTGGGGGAGGAACGTCTCAAGGCGTTCCGGACCATTCGTCGCGGTGTCCAGCAGGTGGTCGAGGATATCCAGGCGGGCCGATTTCCCAATGACTACCGTGGCTCGAGCCTCGAAGTGGTCATGACCGCCATCGCCGAGCAGAATCAGGTCTTTGAAGGCGCGGCTCACGCCTTCTACTGGAAACCCAAGCTCCGCATCCCGGACATCTACGAGCACCGCGAGAACCAACTCACCTTCGGGCGAGTCCTGCGGGAGGCCCTGAATGCCGGCGGAGAAGATGCCTTGCTGAACGGAATGGCCCGCCTGTCCCAGGCCAACATCAAAGGCCTCGGTCCCGCCGTCGCGAACATCCTCTACTTCCTTCATCCAACCCTGATTCCCCCCTTCAACACCGCCATCCTCCGGGGCTATAACGCGGTTCGAGGCGCCCGGCTCAAGCTCGGATCCTGGTCTGACTACTTCCAAATGCGGGAAGGGGTCCTGGCACTGAACCAGGAGGCCGGATTGTCGCGGGACCTTGGAGCCATCGGCGGACTCCTCTTTGACGTCGGAATCGGCAAGCTCGCCGTGGAGGGTAATCTCGTTCAGGCCCTCTCTTTCGAAGCCCAGAAAGTCCAGAAAACCGTCGCCAAGCGGCACCAGGACGTGCAGGACGAGGCGCGGGAGGCCTCAGCCCACGCCCGGATGCAAGCCCATCTCCTGAAGGTCGGCCGGGCCCTCGAGTACGACGTCTGGGTGGCCCGGAATGACCGAAGCGCCGTGAACTGTCACGGCGGAACGCTGGGCGAGGGCTGCCTGGAGTCCCTCCCGATCGCACACCTCTCCCCTGAAGTCCGCACCACCGTGGAACTCATCGATGTCCTCTGGCTGAAGGGGGACAGGGTCGTCTGCGCATTCGAAGTCGAGAAGAGCACCTCCATCTATTCGGGAATCCTGAGGCTGATGGATCTGAGCCTCTCCTTCCCCTCGGACGGCCCGTCACTGTATTTGGTGGCTCCCGACACACGGGAAGGCGAAGTCCGTGCCCAGCTCACGCGGCCTGCCTTCAGGGAGCTTTCGAACCGCCCGGCTCTGATCGCCTTCTCAGACCTTGAGCACGACTGCGATGCCCTGTGCAGGTTCGGGCAAGGTCACGAGACCCTTCAAAAACTGACCAGGCCGATCTGACAAGCCGGGCGACCCACACCGGGGCGGAATCCGCTTCGTGTGGGCGCCGGAACCGCACGCTCCACTTCATGCCAGCGTCCAGATGAGGTAGTAGCCGAGCACGAGGAGGCTGAAGGAGTTGGTGACCCTGCTCCGTGAACTGCCCCATGATTCCATCTTGCCTGAAGCGGCCTGCTGCATGGAACGTCTCCAGGTCGTGGAGTCCACCGTGGACACTCGCTTCCACGAGCCCCTGGGCAGGATCTTTCAATCCCCCGCGAACTCCATCCGGGTGATCAAGACCCGTGATCTCCTCCAGGAGATGGAAGACACCATCGATGAGATCCAACGGGCCGGGAAGACCGTCTCCAGCGCAATGCAGCGTTGAGATCGCTTCGGTCCCGGGGATGCTCGCGTTGTCGAGAGAACTCGTCGAGCGCTCGTGCCCAGGAACCCAATTTGGCCTAATTTGTCGTACGTGTAGGTCGATACGACAAGGATCGAGTGTGTACTTCGTCATGAAGCTGGAAAGTGGTTTAGAACTGGTTCGCAGCGATTGGGCCCCTGAGAAGGAGAGCACAACTTAGTGTCAGTGGGGGTTCGAGTAGAGAGCCTCACCACTACGCATGGGTCTGATCCTCGATGAAGTGTTCTGGAAAAATTTTCCATCAAAGATACAAAGTGGTTTAGAACTAGCCGATAGCTATGCTGAACATTGATCTGATGCCACGGAGATCTAGTTCTCAATCTTTTGTTGCGCGAGTTGAATTGACCGAGTAGGGTCGGATTACGGGCTGTGCATCATCTGTCTAGCCCGGCTGTCCGGTAGGTCAACCCACCCCACAACCACGAGTCCGACGCTTCCACTTCGGCGCCCGGACATAGAGCCCCACCCCCGGTATCGAGCTGACACTCGATCCAGGGGCGGAGAAGGGAGGTCACAAATCAACTGATGATCACCCTCAGGGTTCCGAACCTTGGTGAGAAGCCGGGGAATTCGGAACTCCTGGGAAGATTCTATCCATTTTCCCGAAAGGAATCAACTTGCTGCAATCACCCCAAGCTTTAGTCGAGAGCCTCATTCAGCACCGCTGCCAGATCGACGCAGCCATCAAAAGCATCTCGCTCCTCTTTTTGTCCTCCGAACCGCCTCCCACGCTTCCCCCACCTCCGGTGCAGTTCCGCACTACGGTGGAGCTGGCCCAGAATCGAGAAGGCCAGTCCTCTCCGCGCACCACGGGGACTTTCAGGCCGAATGAAGGCCCGCTTCGTCCCGATGCGCTTTCCGGAATGATTGCCTGGGAAGCCTGCGAAGCGTACCTCCTGCACCGTGGAAACCCAGCGCGCACAGCCGAAATCGCCTTGGCCCTGGAGCGCCACGGATTCCGTTCAACCGCGAAGGATCTCCGAGGTTTCGTCTACCAGGTTCTGAGGAAGAAACCCGATATCTTCACCCACCCCAGCCAAGGCTCATGGGGCTTGAAGGTCTGGGGGTAGGTCCAACGGGCCCGAAGTTGGGGCTGCCTGAGATTTTGAGGTGGAGACGCTGGTCAACACACGAATCTGGGCAGCCCCCTCCAAGAATTCCATGCACACCTCGAACGTCTTGCCTGGCGCATCGTAACCCTCCGCTGCCCCGGCGAGATACACCTGCTCTGCCAGCTCGGAAATATCGAGGATTTCGTGGGATGCGTTCTTGGAAATGTACTCCGAAGCGATGCGAATACTGGCCCTCAAGAGAGGGCCGGAGAACCTAGGTTCCTGGCTCGAGGAACTGTCCGCGCGGATGCCGCCATGGCCCGTGGCGAGCCATTCGAAGGAGATGCCCATGCTGGATGCCAGCGAATACAAGCCTTCGATGGCCGGCGTGCGGGCCCCGATCTCCCATTGAGCGATCTGGCTCTTGGGATGCCCGCTCAGATCACTGAGGCCCTGCTGGGTGAGATGAAGGTGCTTTCGGGCTTCCCTGAGACGCTGGCCGATGCCTTCAGAGACTTTTTCCTTCACTGGCCCTTGACGGCGCTCGGACAAGGCACGATCCTCCATGAAAAGATTAGCGATCGCTAATCTTTTGGGTTCCAATCTACCACCAAAATGCATCCCATGGAGAATTCCGCCACCCCCAGCTTTAACTTCTGATCCATCACCTTAACACAGAAAAGGCGGGCAATGAAGCCCGCCCCCTCAGATGCCGTTGCACCGGCAAAGGAGATGTCGTATGGGCACGACACGGGAGAAATCTACCCTCAAGAAAGGCCTGGAGCAAGCTGCCGCCAATACGGTGGCCCTGGCCAAGGAATATTTCCGGCTGCTGAGCCAGACCCGTCCGCTGTACAGGCGGCGGGAAACGTTCGAGCGCGTGGCCAAGGTGGTCACGGGGCTTCTGGGCTGTTTCGGCCGAGCAACCCTGACCAATTCCATTATGTTCCGAGGGGAGTTCGATCGGGACTGGAGTCAGGACTACCGGGTCTTTTCAGAGCCCGCCTGGGACGCACCGGACCTCTTCATTCCTGCGATCAGGGCCGTGCTCGAAGAGCTGCCTCCGGGAGCGCCCGTCGAGGTGGCCTTGGACGACACCTGCTTGCCCAAAACGGGAAAGAAAATCCCCCAAGGCCGGTGGTGCCATGACGCCATGGCTCCCAAGTTCAGCCCCCTGCCCATCCGGTGGGGCATCCGGATGATCCACGCTGCGGTCGTGTTGCCGCGGTACATCGGGCACCGTCCCTATGCCATCAGTATCGCCTTTGAGGCAGTCCCTGCGGCGCCCAAGCTGAAGCCCGGCGAGGCGCTCACCGAGGAGGAGCAGAAAGCCTACGAGGCGTACCAAGCGGATGCGTCTCTCCCTGAGCGCGCGGTCAAACTCATCGGTAGGCTTCGCCGGGTCCTGGATGACCTGGGCCATTCCGACCGCACCCTGGTCATGGTGGTGGACGGCAGCTACATGAACGGCAAGGTGGTGGAAGGCCTTCCGGCGCGGACGATCATCATCGGCCGCTTCAGGAAGAACGCCAGCCTCTTTAGGCCTCTGAAGAAGAAGGAAGGCAAGCGCATCTACGGCGACGAACTGCCCACGCCCGAGCAGATCCGGATGAATCGCAAGATCCATTTCCGCTCCGGCAGCTTCCACTTCGGCGGTGCCTTGCGGGATGCCCGCTACAAGGAGATCAAACGGGTGCTCTGGAAGGGGACCCATGGCACGCCAATGCGGCTGCTCATCGTGATGCCGATGCCGAAGCTCAAGGGCCTGAGGAAACACCGCGGCTACACGCAGCCGGCCTATCTCCTCACGAATGATCTCTCGACACCGGCAAATGATCTTATCCAAAGCTATTTCAATCGCTGGATGATCGAGTGCCTCCACAAGGACCTGAAGAGTGGTGTCGGCGTCGGGGACGTTCAAGCCCACGGCGAAGAATCCAATGAGCGCGTCCACACTGCCACGGTTGCCGCGTACTCGATGCTCTTGGTCGCCGGTCTCCGGGTCTATGGCGGTGAGCGCACGGGAGGATTCCCGGAGCTGAACGCCTGGCGACGGAGCAAGCCGCCGACGCGGCTCAGCATGCATGACCTGATGTGCGCCTTTCGCAATGGCCTGACATTGACGGGATTCTTTACCGCACAGGTGGTGAAGCCCAAGGGCTGGGTTCTCGGACGACGCGAACTTCACACCGCGGCCTGACCACAGCATGGATCCCCGATCAGCCCCTCGTTTGGGGCTGCGGGAGCATATGCCGAGAGGTCCGATTTTGAATTCAGAACCGCCTCAGAGACCTGTCATGTCCCTCGATACTCCATTCGGAGCCTCCAAGACCCACCCACGGGGTCTCTCGGGACTGCCTCAAGGGTTCGCCACGACTCGTTGGGGGAGAAAAAGGGGGAATGGGTACCGGGACCCATTCCCCCTTTTTCTGCCTGGGGCTCGTAGAACCCCTCTGGTTCGAAGGCGGGCCTGGAACGGGACCCACCAAACTTTAGGGCGGCGCCCGCGCCGCCCTTTTTCTTCCCGATCCGCTCAGAGCTTCTTCATCAGCACGTCCCGGATCTCGCCGTCGCTGAACATGCCTTCGGTGCGCAGGGCGTAGGCGCAGCGCATCTCCAGGACGCCGCCCTCGAAGCTGATGGCCATGTCCGCCTTGTCCTTCACGTTCTTCAGCTTCACGAGCTTGAGGCCCTCGCGCACGGCCTCCTTGCCCATGTCGTCCATGCAGATGGTGCGCAGGGCCATGTTGAGGCGGTGGCAGGAGAGGTTGTCGATGAAGTTGAGGCCTTCGAGGTCCTCCGCGAGGCTGTCCCAGTCCACCTCGTAGGGGATGGCCTTCCCGCAGATCTCCTCGATCTCCTTCACCCGCTCGGGGAAGGTCGTCTCCTGAAGCTCCTTGATCTTGCGGCGCTCGTTCAGTCCCATGGGCTCCTCCAGGGAGCGACCCTAGCAGCCCTTGGCGCGATTGGGACTGCTTGTGCCGGATCCAGGGCCTAGCAGCCCTTGGCGCGATTGGCGCAGTCCCAATCGCGCTTAGGGCTGCTTGTGCCGGATCCAGGGCCTAGCAGTCCTTGGCGCGATTGGCGCAGTCCCAATCGCGCCAAGGGCTGCCAGTGCCGGACCACCGGCCTCCCACCCTTCGGCCGATCCGCTACCCTGTCCCCATGATCGGACGACTGCGCGGGGACCTGGTCCAGAAGCTGCCGAACCTGGCCCTCATCGAGTGCGGGGGCGTGGGCTACGCGGCGGCCATCTCCCTGGGGACCTACGGCCGCCTCCCCGAGGTCGGCCGCGAGGCCACCCTTCACGTGGAGACCCTGCTGCGGGAGAACGAGCTCTCCCTCCTGGGCTTCGCCACCGCCCAGGAACGCGACCTCTACCGCCTGCTGGTGAAGGTGGACGGCGTCGGGCCCAAGCTCGCCCTGGCCGCCCTGGGCGCCCTGCCCCTGGACGAGCTCATCCTCGCCATCCGCGGCCGTGACGTGAAGGCCCTCACCCGCATCCCCGGCGTGGGAAAGAAGACCGCCGAGAAGCTGTGCTTCGAGCTGTCGGAGAAGATGGGCGGCCTGGCGGGCCTCGAGGGCCTCGGCGGATCCGCCGCCCCCGGGGACGCCTGGGAAACCGACCTCCGCTCGGCCCTGGTCAATCTCGGGTTCAAGGAGGACGCGGTGCTGCCGGTGATCGGGGGCCTGCGGGCCACGCGCCCGCCCCTGCCGGAAGCGATCCGCCTGGCCCTCAAGGCCCTCCAGCGATGAGCGTGCGGGTCCTGGCCACGACGCCCCTTCCCGGCGGCGCGCTGGAGGCGCTGGGGGCGCGCTTCCCCGACCTGCGGATCGCGCCCTTCCGCTCCCCGGCCTGGGTGGCCGCCCGGGCGAAGGCCGAGGCGCTCCTCGTCCTGCTGAGCGAACCCCTCGACGGGACGGACCTCGCCGCCGCGCCGAACCTGAAGGTCGTGGGCACCTACTCCGTGGGCACCAACCACCTGCCCCTGGACGCCTGCCGCGCCCGGGGCATCGCGGTGGTGAACACGCCGGGCGTCCTCACGGACGCCACCGCGGACCTGGCCCTGGCCCTGCTCCTCGCGGTGACGCGGCGCCTGCGGGAGGGCGAGGCGCTGGTGCGCGGCGGACAATGGACGGGCTGGGCCCCGGACCAGCTGCTGGGCACGGGCCTCGCAGGGAAGACCTGCGGCATCCTGGGCGCCGGCCCCATCGGCCGGGCCTTCGCGCGCCGGGTCTGGGCCCTCGGCATGCGCCCCGCGTTCTGGGACCGCGAGGGCCGCGGGGACACGGTCCCCTTCGGCCCCGGCGAGGCTCCAAGGCTTCCCCTGGACGACCTGCTGCGGAGGAGCGCCGTCCTGTCCCTGCATTGCCCCCTCACCGACCAGACCCGCAACCTGCTGGACCGGGAGGCCCTCGAGCGGCTGCCCCCCGGCGCTGTGCTGCTCAACACCGCCCGGGGAGGCATCCTGGACGAGGACGCGGTCCTCGACCTCCTGCGGTCGGGCCGCCTGGGCGGCGCCGGCATGGACGTCTACCAGTGCGAGCCCGCGATCCGTCCAGGCTGGCGTGACGCGCCCCGCGCGGTCCTCCTCCCGCACCTGGGCAGCGCGACGGCGGAGACGCGCAAGGCCATGGCGGACCTCCTCTGCGAAGGCGTGACCGCCGTTCTTTCCACCCGCTGCTAGGCTGGTGTCCCAAGCACCCCGAGGCATCCCATGACCAAGACCTGGCTCCGGCTCCTCGATCCCGACCTCGACGCCCTCCTCGCCGCCCCCGCCTCCGACCGGGCCTCCCGCCTCGCCCTGGCCCGCGCCCTCAATGTGCGGAGCCGCCATGCCGAGGCCCTGGAGATCCTCGAGGACCTCACGGCCGAGGACCGCGCCGATGGCGAGGCCTGGTTCCAGCGCATCCTCTGCGAGGGCGAGCAGGCCGAGGGGGAGGACCTCCGCGTGCTGCACGGCGAGATCGAGGCCGTGCGGGACGAGCACCCCGCCGTGGCCTGCCACCGGCGGAACCTCGGCTACCTGCGCATCCTGCAGCACAGGTTGGACGACGCGGAGCGGGCCCTGAAGCAGGCCCAGGAGCGGGACCCCGCGGATCCGAAGACCCTCGAGCTCTGCGGACTGCTCGCCCTCCAGCGGGACGAGCCCCAGGAGGCCAAGGGCCTGCTGCTGAAAGCCCTGAGCCTGGCCCCGAAGGATCCATCCACCCTCCGCCTGCTGGGCCTCACCCTGGCGCAGCTCGGCGACGCCGCGGGCGCGGAGGCCCAGTTCTCCGCCGCGGTGGAAGTGGAGCCCTCCTACTTCTGGGGCTGGCACAGCCTCGGGGAGCTGCTGCTGCGCAAGGGGGACGCTGAGGCCGGGCTGCGCTGCATCCACCGGGCGCGGGCCATCCACATGATGGAGCCCTCGAGCGCCTTCATCCTCGCGGAACTGCTCGGGGAGCAGGGCCATCTCGAGCTGGCCATGTCTGAACTGCACCAGCTGGTGCTCCTCGCGCCAAGGGCCAGCATCCTGGCGGAGGCCCAGGCGCTGCTCGGCGAATTCTGCCGCGACAAGGGGGACCGGGAAGGCGCCCAGTCCTATTTCAGCCTCGCCGCGGAGACGGATCCCGACAGCGCGAACCCCTGGGCGGCCCTGGGGGACATGGCCCGGGAGGACGAGAACTGGGACGCCGCGGTGCACTGCTACCAGGAGGCCCTGGCCAGGGAGCCCGAGGCCGCGGACATCCTCGTGCAGCTCGGCTATGCCCAGCTGGAGCTGGGCCAGGCGGAGAAGGGCGAGCTGAGCTTCCTCGCCGCCCTGGAGGCCGACCCCAGCGAGTACAGCGCCTACCTCGGGCTCTCGGAGTGCTACCGGCAGACCGGGCGCCCCGAGGACCAGGCCAGCATGGTGGAGCAGGCCATGACCCTCGCGCCGGAGGATCCGGACGTGTGGAACGCCCAGGGCGTGTCGCAGGAGGGGAAGGGGCGCCTCCTGGAGGCGACTGCCGCCTACGAGAAGGCCCTGGAACTGGACCCCGAGCACCGCAAGGCCGCCAACAACCTCGGCTTCCTGCTGGAGAAGCGCATGGGCCAGGGCGAGCCGGACCTCAAGGCCCGCGCGGTGGAGGCGTGGAGGCGACGGTTCTTCCTCTGCCTCCAGGAGGGCCAGAGCACCCGGATGGCCCGGGAGCACCTCCACAGGCTCGGCGTCTCCGAGGAGGAGATGAGGGGCTGGACCAGCGTCTGAGGCCCCTTCTCGCTCTTCCACTAATCCCTTTCGCCGAAGTGTGGAAAACCCTGCGGATTGGGGGCCGGACGAATGGCTAAATCCCGGGCATGCAAGGACTTCCCACGGCAATTCAGAGTCCAGGGCCGTCCGTTAAGTATTGCAAACACTAGGTTAATAAATAAGTCCAGAAATTCTCACCCTGTCCTCCCGTGGACCCTGGTTTTCCACAGGTTTCGCCGATCTTTCGGGTTGACAGGGTGATGACATTGCTGTGACTCCCGGACCTCCCGCGGACGGGTCGAGAAGGTCCTCGAACGAGTGGTGGCGCGGGTCCAGGAGGACCGCAGCCGGCCCGGACCCCGTCCCGGGCCGTCCCCCGCGGAAAACCGAAGAATGAACGATTCAACCTCGAGAGAGTCGAGGTTGGTCCCGGTTCAGACCAGGGCCTCGGCCTCCCGGAGCTGCACGCTCACGAGGCGGGAGACGCCCTGCTCCTCCATGGTCACGCCGTAGAGCGTGTCCGCGGCCATCATGGTGGGCTTCTGGTGGGTGATGACGATGAACTGCGTGCCCGCCTTCATGCCGTTCACCATCGCGGCGAAGCGGCCCACGTTGGCCTCGTCCAGGGGCGCGTCCACCTCGTCCAGCACGCAGAAGGGGGAAGGCTTGAAGTGGAAGATGGCAAAGAGGAGGGAGATGGCCGTGAGGGCCTTCTCCCCGCCGCTCAGCAGGGTGAGGGACTTGGCGCTCTTGCCCGGAGGCTGGGCGGTGATCTCGATGCCGCACTCCAGGAGGTTCTTCGGATCCTCCAGCGAGAGCGAGGCCTGCCCGCCGCCGAAGGCCTCGCGGAAGACCTCGCTGAATCGCGCGTTGATGAAGTCGAAGGCTTCGCGGAAGCGCTCCTCCGAGGTCTGGTTGATCTCGGAGATGGTGGACTCCAGGTTCTGGATCGCCTCCATCACGTCCGCGCGCTGCTGGTTCATGTAGGCGAGGCGCGCCTCGGCCTCTTCCAGCTCCTGCACGGCGAGGGGGTTCACGCCGCCGAGGTCGAGCCGCTTGCCCTGGGCCTCCGCCAGGCGGGTCTGGTGCACCAGTTCGCCCTCGTCCCAGGCGGCGCGCTCCTCCTCGGTGACGCTGCCCAGGAAGTCCGGCACCGGCAGGCCCAGGGCCAGTTCGATCTCCTTCGAGAGCGCCTCGGCGCTGCCCTGGACCTGGGCGGCGGCCACCAGCGCCTCCTGGTGCAGCTGGCGGGCGTTCTCGAGGATCTGCTGGAGCTCGCGGGCGGCGCGCTCGAAGATGCGCAGCCGCTCCTGGGCCTCCTCCAGGTGGGGCTGGGCCTCCAGCTGCTGGTCCGCCAGGACCCGCCGCTCCTCGAGGTGGACCTGGGTCTCCTGCTCCATCTCCCCGAGGCGGGCCGCGGCCTGGGCGCCCCGCTCCAGGGCCTCCGCGCGCTCGGACTCCAGGCGCTGGGCCTCGGTGGCGAGGTCGAAGGCGCCGCGCTGCAGCAGGCCCAATTGGCGCTGCAGGCCGTCCCGCTCGGACCAGGCGGCGTCCCGGAGCCGGGCGGCCTCCAGCTGGGCCTCGCGCCTAGCCTCGAGGCGGCCCTGGGCCTCGGTGACGGACGCCTCGGCCGCGTGGATCTCCGCCTCCAGCCCCGCGTCCTCCTGCAGCTCCGGGTGCTCCTCCATTTCCCGCAGCACGCCCCGCAGGCGCTCGATCTCCAGCTCGAACTGGCTCCACAGCTCGTCGGCCCGCGCCTCGGCCTCCTGGATCTCCCGGAGCTGGGCCTCGGCGGAGCGAAGGCGGCCCTCGAGGTCCTGGACCTTGAGCCTGGCCTCCCGGCGGTCCTGCTCCATTTCCTGGCCCCGCCCCCGGAGGTCCCCCACCTTCCCCGCCGCCTGCTTCACCGCGGCCTCCGCCGCCTCCAGGCGGTCCAGGGCCGACTCCCGGGCGGCGCGGGCCGCGTCCAGGTCCGCGCGGAGCTTCAGGGGCGAGGCCGCGGGGGCCTGGCCGCCGGCGAGCACCGGGCCGTAGGGGAGGCGGACCAGCTTCGGCGACACGAAGGCGCAGTCGGGATGGGCGCCCGCCAGGACGGGCAGGTCCTCGTCCGCGCAGAGGAAGGCCCGGTCGAGGAGGGCCTTGAGCGGGGCGGGGACGCCGGATTTCCAGCGCAGGTGGGGGGCGATGCGCTCGGCCTCCGCGAGGTCCGGCGGTGCCACCGCGGCATCCTCGAGGGAGGCCATCAGCGGGCCCGGGGACTCGTGGAGGTGGGAGGCGTCCCGCAGGGCGACGGCCTCGATCCAGGGCCCCAGGAGGCGCTCCACCGCCGTGCGGACGGCCTCGTCGGCGGACAGGCACTCGGCCACCCCCTTGGGGTCCTCGCCCCGGCCCCGCAGCCACTGGAGGGCCTGCTTCTGGTGGTCGGAGCCGCTGGCGTGGGCCAGGGCGTCGGCGATCTGCGCGGCGCGGCGCTCCTCGCGCTCCAGGGCCCCCTCGGCCTCCCGCAGGGCCCCCAGGGCCGCGCGCTCCGCGTCCTCGGCCTCCCGGGATTCCCGGGCCTGGTGGGCCACGGCCTCGTCCATCTCCTCGAGGCGCTCCTTGGCGCCCTCCAGCTCCCGGGCGAGGCGGGCGGATTCCTGCTTGAGGCCGTCCAGGCGCGGGGCGCGCACGGCCTCCTCGTGGTTGAGGGCGTCGAGGCGGCCTTCCACCTGGGCGATCTGGTTCTGCACCGCCAGGCGCTGCTTGTGGCGGAGCTGGGCCGCCGCCTGCAGCTCGGCGCGCTTGTGGCGGAGGGCCTTCAGCTCCCCCTCGGCGCGGCGCAGGGCGCCCAGGGCCAGGGCCACGGCCTCCTCCGCCTCCGAGAGGGCCGCGGCGCGGCCTTCGAGGGCGGCGGCGGCTTCCCGCTCCTTCGCCTCCAGGGCCTGGATCTCCGCGGTGGAGGCGCCGGCGCGGGCGCGCAGCTCCTCGATGCGGGCGCCCAGGCGCTGGTCCTGGTCCTTCGACTCCTGGAGGCGGGCCTCCTGGAAGCCGCGCTCCTGGTCCAGGAGCCCCAGCTTCTGGTCCAGGGCCATCACGCCCCGGGCCCGCCGCTCCTGGGCGCGCTGCAGCTCATCCACCTCGTGCCGCAGGCCCTCCACTTCGCTGGCCTTTTCCGAGGCCTGGGCGGTGAGGGAGGCGAGCTGGCGCTCCAGGAGGTCGAGCTGCTCCTCCGCCCGGGCCCGGGCGGCGCTCAGCTCCCGCGCCTTGCCCGCCAGGAGGATGCGCTGGGTGGCCTTGATCTCGGCGTCCAGCTCCGCGGCGCGCCTGGCCCGGGCGGCCTGGCGGCGCAGGGAGTCCAGGGCCTTGGCCTGCTCGTGGAGGATGTCGTCGAGGCGGGTGAGGTTCGACCGCGTGTCCTCGAGGCGGCGCTCGGCGTCCATGCGGCGCAGCTTGTAGCGCGTGATCCCGGCGGCCTCCTCGAGGAGGGAACGGCGGTCCCGGGGCTTTGTGGAGAGGATCAGGTCGATCTGGCCCTGCTGGATGAAGCTGTAGGCGCGGGTGCCCATGCCCGTGTCCAGGAGCAGGTCCTGGACGTCCTTCAGGCGGGCCTCCCGGCCGTTGATGCGGTATTCGCTGCCCGTGTCCCGGTAGAGGCGGCGGGCGATGACGACCTCCTTCACCGCCCCGGGCAGGGCGGGGTCCGGCATCTCCAGAGTGAGCTTCACCTCGGCGAGGCCCATGGGCTTTCGCCCGGCGGTGCCCGCGAAGATCACGTCCGCCATTTCCGTGCCCCGCAGGAGGCTGGCCCGCTGCTCCCCCAGCACCCAGGCCAGGGCGTCGGAGATGTTGGACTTGCCGCAGCCGTTCGGGCCCACGACGGCGGTCATGCCCCCGGGGAACACCAGGCGCTGGGCGTCGGCGAAGGACTTGAATCCGTTGAGCTCGAGGGCGATGAGTCGCAAACCTTCCTCTTCCTGCGTGCAGCCGTGAAACCGGGGAGAAGGAACCTCCGCCCGCTTTCCTTCATACCAGCTTCCAGGAGCCCGCTTCCGGCCTTCCTTCCGGTCCTGGGCAGCCGAGCCCCTGGACGATAGACTAGGCCCTTGCCCTGCCGCATTTCCGGCCCTGAAATTTTTCCGCCCTTCCTTGGAGTGACCGTGCCTCCCCTCCCGGCCCCCCTGCGCCTTCCGGAACCAGGCCCCCGCCGGCTCCCGCCCGCGGCCGCGGCGCCGGCCTCCGGCCCCGGGGGGGGACGATGAGGATCGCCGCCCTCGGGCCCAAGGAGGCCGCCCTGCTCTGGCTCGAGCCCCACCGCCTCCACGGGGCCGGGCAGTCCCGCCCCCTCCAGGGGCTTCCCGACGAGGACCAGCTCGCCGTCGCCCTGAACGCCCTGCCCCCGGGCCCCACCTACTGGGTGGTGGACGACCTCTGGGCCCCGTCGGTCCTCCTCCGGGACATCATCGAGCTGCCGCCGGGGGCCGAGGCCCAGGAGGCCTTCTTCCGGTGGCGCTACACCCAGCACCTGGCCCTGGAGGGCGCCTACGCGGTGCAGTCCACCAAGGTGGGGGAGGCGACCTACCTCGTGGCCGGGCTGCCCCAGGAGACCCGCGACCGCTGGCTCCAGCTCGCCTCCCGGCTGGGCCGCACCGTGCACCGGCTCGTGCCCCGCTGGCTCTGGCTCTACAACCGTCTGGCCCCGACCCGGGAGCTGCCGGGCATGCTCCTCTCCCTGTGCCCCGCGGGGGGCGGCAAGTTCACGGGGACCCTCGCGGCCTGGGGGCGCGACCTCGCCCTCCTGCGCCAGTGGCAGGACCCCGCGGACGCCGAGACGTGGCTTGGCGAGCGCGTCATGACCTCCAGCGCCTTCCTGGCCCGGGAGAACCGATCCCCCCAGGAGCTCTGGGTCTGGGGCGCGCCCACCTGGCCCGCCGGCAGCCTTCCGCACCACCTGCTCCAGCCTGAGATCCCAGGCTCCGAGGCCCTCTGATGGCGATCCCGGTCCTCAAGCTCAACCTCGCTCCCGAGCCCAGCCTCTGGCGCCAGAACCACGAGGCTCTCGGCTGGGGCGCCCTCGGCCTGGGCGCCCTGCTCCTGGTCTCCACCTCCGCCTTCACCGGGTGGAAGTACGTCAAGGCGGCCCGGGAGGCCAGCCAGAGCGTGCGGATCACCGCCGAGGCCCGCAAGGTCGCCTCCGAGCAGGCCCACCTGGTGAACACCCTGCGCAGCGTGGACGTGTCCACCGAGATGCCCCGCTGGCGCCTCGCCGAGCGCATCCTCTCGGAGCGCAGCCTGCCCTGGTCGCGGCTCACGGCGGAGCTCGAGCGCAGCCTCGTGCAGGACGTGCGCATTAAGAGCATCCAGCGCACCCGCGGGGCCGACCAGTCCGTGCAGCTCGCCCTCAAGGGCGAAGCCCGCAGCCGGGACGCGGAGGTGAAGTTCATCGAGCGGCTCCAGGGGAATTCCGTGTTCACCCAGGTGCTGCTGGAGCGCGAGGCCGAGCGCCAGGGCGGCGGCCTGGACTTCGAGCTCAAGCTCCCCGCCACCTCGGCGCCCCGGCCCTATGAGCCCCTGCCGGAGCCGGAGTACGCCTCGCGCGCCGCCCAGCCCGCGCCGGCCCCCGCGCCGGTCCGGGGGACCCCGGCGGGCCGGGCCCCCGCGCCCGCCGCCCCGCAGCCCAAGGCGCCGGCGGCCAAGGCCGCCCCCGCGCCGCCCCCGGCCTCCGGAAGGGGCGTGGCCCCCCCGGCCGCCCCGGCCCAGCCCATCGTCATCGAAACACCGTCGGGCCGGGCTGGCGGCCGGGCCCCCCAGGCCCCGGGGATGCTCCGCCAGCGCGGGCTCGACCCGGCCCGCACCCTCCAGCCGGGCGCCCTTCCCGCGGGCTCCGGCGACGCCCGGAAGGAGCGGCCATGAGCGCGACCCTCCGCCAGAGCCAGGTCCGCCTCTCCATCGGCGGCGGCCTCGCCCTCCTCGCCATCCTCGTAGCCGCCTTCGTGCTGCCCGCGGTGTCCGACCGCCTCGCAAGCGAGGAGCGCGCGCGCCGGAACTCCGAGGCCGCCCTCGCCCGGCAGAGGGAGGAACTGGTCCAGTTCCGCCAGATCGAGCAGCAGGTCAGTTCCGGCCGGGCCGCCATCGAGGCCCTGGAACGGGACATGCCCAAGGGCAGCGTCGGCGAGCTCCAGTGGGCCATGAGCCGCACCCTCCATGAGCTCGCCCTCAAGCACGGCGTCCGGCTCCAGAGCGTGAAGTACGGCCTTCCCAACCGCGAGGGCGCGAAGGGCACGGACCTGGAGTCCATCGACGTGGAGTTCACCGTGCTCGGCGTCTACTCCAGCATCAAGCCCTTCATGCTCGCCCTCGAGGGCGCCGGCCAGGGCTTCGCCGTCGGCGCGGCCCGCCTCGAGGAGAGCCCCGAGGGCGCCCGCCTGGGCGTCACCCTCCGGGCCTTCCGGCGCGGCGCCCCCGCGGCCAAGGCCGAGGCCGGCGGCGGGGAGGAGGCGTGATGCGCGTCCCCACGGAAGTCCGCCGCATGCTCCGGCTGGCCGCCATTCCCGCCTTCGGCGTCCTCGGGTTCTTCCTCTTCCGGTCCGCGCCGACCACCCGCCGCGCCTCCACAGCCCAGCCTTCCCAGGCCGGGAGCTGGCCGCTGGCGCTCCAGGGCCTCCCGCGCCTCCAGAACCTGCAGCGCGCCGGGGAACTGCCCACGGACGGGGGCATGCGACGGGATCTCTTCCTCTTCGAGGATGCGCGGACGGCCCCGGTTTCGAAACCTCACGTCCCGGCTCCGGCCTCCGATGAACCCCTTCCGGCCCCGGATCCTGATCGGATCCTCGCCCTCGCCTCAGCCCCCCGGGGCCTCCGATACCTGGGCTTCCTCCGGGGCGCTCCCGCGGGCCTGCTCGCAGCTTTCATGGCGGGGGAAGAGCCGCTCACGCTGCCGCCCGGCGCCGACCGGAACGGGTGGCGCCTCGTTGCGGTGGCCGAGGAGGCCGCGACCTTCAGGAACCAGCGATTCCCTGACCTGACATTCACGCTGCACGCCAAGGGGGACTCATGAGCACCGCGGCTCCCGGCGGCATGGACGCCAAGGCCTTCCTCGAGGAACTGAAGACGAACCGCAAGACCCAGGCGGCCACGGGGATCTTCGTGGTGGTGGCGGGCGCCTGCGCCTACCTGATCTTCGCGCCAGATACCCCGAAGAAGAAGGCGCCGCGGCCCGCGGCGGGCTCCCCGGCCGCGGTGGCCCTGGACGCCCGGCAGAGCCAGGCGCTGAAGTCCCTCCCCGACCTCGCCCGGCTCGGAAAGGCGGGGGAGCTCCCCGGCGAGGACAAGATGCGGCGCGACCTGTTCCTCTTCGACGGCCCGCCGCCGCCGCCGCCCCCGCCGCCGCCTCCGCCGCCGCCGCCCCCCCCCCCGGCCCCAGAGGAACGGGCCCCCGAGGCCGCGGGCGCCGCCCGGCGGACG
>JABLTH010017663.1_pt1 | contig 25235 bp, 7 predicted proteins | sample 7875711 | NCBI WGS metagenome assembly JABLTH01 (sample SAMN14941262, study PRJNA633318) | bioreactor metagenome | isolation source: bioreactor | place: China | collected 2019-03-05 | reverse complement strand
TCGTCACCCCCAACGCGCTGTCGTTGACCACCACGTTCGTCAACGGCACGTCGCCCATGTTCGACACCACAAACTGATACGTCACCGCCGTTCCGTTCGTCCCCGTCACCAACTCAACGCCGTTGACCGTGTTATCAATATTGATCGCCGGGTTGATCCGGGCGACTGCGGCGGTGTCCGTTCCACTAACCGGTGTTCCTGTCGGTGGCAGCCCCGCTACGTTGGCGGTATTTGTCAAACTTCCAGAGATGGCCCTGTTGACCGTCACCGTGACGGTCTGTCCGGCGGCCAAGGTGCCCACGGAGTTGGTGTAGGCGATCAACGGATCCGTAAGGACCACATTCGTCAGCGTCGTGTCGCCCGTGTTGCTAATCACAAAGGCATACGTGACTGGCGCTCCATTCGTCCCGCGGACAAATTCCTGACCATTCACGGTCTTGGCCACGGTGATGGAAGGATTCACATTAGTCTGAACCCGCGTAGAAGTCGCCGGCGGAACAGGAATGCCGTTCGTGGTCGTCGGATTCACATCCACTCGGTTTGTGCCGACGCCAGCGCTCACAGCCGTGAAGCGGGTTGTGACCGCAACCGAGCCGCCCACGGAAAGCGGTCCAAGATTGGTCCACGAAAGCGTGCCCAGTCCCAAATTCGTGCTATTCGCGCCCGGCGCCTGAGAAACGATGGACCACCGGTTCGTGTCATACGTGTCCAGCAGCGGAACAGTATCCAGCGGGATGTTGCCCGAATTCTGGATGCTGACCACAAACACCACTTGCTCCCCGATCGCAGCAGGCCGACCCGCCGGCGATTGCAGCGTCTTGTTCACCGTCACTCCGGGCGAGACCACCTGATACGGCACCGATCCCGTGCCGCCCTTCACCGGCGCCCCGTTCGTCGCCGTCGGCGCGCTGACACCCACGTTCGTTCCCAAAGCGCTCGTCAACGCCGTGAACCGCGTCGTCACCGTCACCGACGATCCCGCATTCAACAACCCCAAATTCGCCCACGTGATCGTCCCCGCTCCCAGGTTCGTCGCGGTCGCCGGCGGCGTCTGCGACAAAATCGCCAATTGATTCGTGTTGTACGCATCCACCAACGGCACCGGGTTCAATCCCACCGGCCCATTGTTCGCCACCGTGATCGCAAACACCAACGTCTCGCCCACCGCTGCAGGACGTCCCGTCGGATTCAGCAACGTCTTGGTCACCGACACTTCCGCCGTCGAAGCCACGTGCGGAACTTCCGAAGTCGAAGGCGGCACCGGAATGCCGTTGGTCGTCGTCGGTATCGTGACAACCGCATTGCTGCCACTACCCGAGCTGACTGCGGTGAACCGGGCTGTGATCACCGTCGAACCGCCAACGCCCAACGGCCCGACATTCGCCCACGTGATCGTCCCCGCGCCGAGGTTTGTCGCCGTCGCCGGCGGCGTCTGCGACAAAATCGCCAGCCGGTTCGTCAGATACGTATCCACCACCGGCACCGTGTCGAGCGTCACATCGCCCGTATTCACCACCGCAATCGAAAACACCATCGTTTCGCCCACTGCCGCGGGGCGACCTGTGGGATTCAACAACGTCTTCGTGATGCTCACCCCGGGCGCGACCGCCGCATGAGGAACTCGCGACGTGACGCCGTTCACGGGCAAAGCGTTCGTCGCCGTGGGTTTGCTCGACACTTCGTTCGTGCCCCATCCGCTGCTCATCGCGGTGAACCTTGTCGTGACCGTCATCGAGGCGCCGGCGTTGAGCAGGCCGAGATTCGTCCACGTGAGGGTACCCGAGGCCAGGTTGGTCGAGTTCGCCGGCGGAGTTTGAGAGACGATCGCCAAGCGATTCGTCTGAAAAATGTCGGTGAGCGGAACCGGGTTCAGGCCGACCGGCCCCGTGTTCGTCATCGTAATCGCAAAAATCAACGTTTCGCCCACCACGGCGGGCCGGCCCGTCGGGCTGATGAGTGTCTTGCTGATTTCGATTCCAGCGGCAGACGTGACGTGCGGGACAATCGAGGTCGCCGGCGGAACAGGAATGCCGTTCGTGGTCGTCGGCGAGGCCACAACAGCGTTGCTACCGCCGCCAATCGTGACCGCCGTGAAGCGCGCCGTAATCACTGTCGTGCCACCGATCGCCAGCGGACCGACGTTTGTCCACGTCAGCGTGCCCGCCACCAGGTTGGTCGCATTCGCCGGGCGCGCTTGAGAGACGATGGCCAGGCGACTCGTCTGGAATGTATCCACCAGTGGAACGGTGTCGAGCGCCACATTGCCCGAATTCGTTACCGCGATGGCAAAAACAATCTGTTCACCCACGCCCGCAGGACGCCCCGTCGGACTGAGCACAGTTTTGGTCACACCCACCCGAGGCGCAACGACCTGATAGGGCACAGAACCGGTCATGCCCTCCACGGGCACGCCATTGGATGTCGTCGGCGGCGTGGTGATCGCTGTATTCGTCCAAATTCCGCTCCGCACCGCCGCGAACGTCGCCGTAACCACGCGCGTTCCGCCGATAGCCAGAGGGCCAATGTTCGTCCACGAGAGCGTGCCGGTCGAAAGATTTGTCGCGCTTGCGAAGGGCGCCTGCGTCAACGCCGTCAACAAATTCGTTTGATAGACATCCACCAGCGGCACCACCGCCAGCGCAACCGTACCGCTATTCGTCACCGCGATGGTGAACGTCATCGTTTCTCCCTCGGCCGCCGGACGCCCCGCCGGATTGATCAACGTCTTGGTCAACCCAACGCGTCCCAGCGCCAAGACGGCGGCAACGTCGGTGACCAGACGCACCGTCGTCACGTCGTCGCTCACGATGGCGCGATTCGTAATAATGAGCGATGAGCTGGTGTACGGATTCGCCACCCTCACATCAAATTGAAGGAACGCATTGCTCAACGCCGGCATCACGCCCATATACCAGCCGTTTTCATCGAGAGGAAACGGCGTGACTCCGGCGTCCGAGACCGACGTGGAACCATTGTAAATAACCGTGTTCGTGACATACGCAATTTCGTTCGTCGGCAGCAGATCGTTGACGGTAATGCCGCCGGAGTCGGAGTCCGTGACGTTCGTAATCGAGATCGTGTAGCGCAAAATTTCGCCGGGGTTAATCAACCCATCGCCATTCAAATCGCCGCCCGGCGCAAACGTCACCGACTTGTGCGCCTTCAGATACGGCAGCGGCAGGACGGTATAGCCCATGTCCAGCGAGGGCGCGCCGCCGGGCGCAATCAAAGGATCCTGCCCCCAGGCGGCGGTCAGCAACGTGCCGTCGCACGTGAACAACTTCATCGCCGTCTGGTCGCCATCCGGGTCATACAACTTCATGGACTCAAGGAAGTGGATGTTCGTTGCCACATCATAAGTCCCGCACTCATTGGTGTACGGCCCGCCATTTCCGTTGTAGTCAATGTACAGCGTGGTATTCGTAACCGCCGTAACCCACACCGGACTCACGTTCGTGCCCGGAGAAACCGCCGACGTCGGATCCCGCCCCGGCGCCCAGCCCACCAGCAGCGTCGGCGACATGATGCGGCTCGGCACCAGCGCATACCCCCAGTCGGACGACTGACCCGAGGCGCTCCCCTGATCCATCGCGCCAACCGCCATGAAATCCATGCCATTGGTCGTATAGTAATACTGCGCCGAATTTAAAATCGTGTTCTGCTGCGTCACCACCGAGCCGCTTGGAATAACGTGGGACCGCGTGACAATCACGTTGTTCGAGTTCTCTTTGACAAAAACCGTGATCGCATTCGTGTTCGGATTGTAGATGTACACGTCGGCGCGCATGCTCGCCACCGTGGATCCCACAGGATTATAGTACTCGTCCGACAAACTGCTTATTGGCGTGAGCGTGAACGTTCGGCTTTCGTAACTTGACCCGATATCGCCCGTGTGCATGTGCACCTGAATCGGCGCTGTTGACGTCACGCTCCCGTTCGCGCGGATGCCATTGGTGACCACCAACGTCGCGCCTTGCGCAAGATTCGTCGTGATGTCCGCCGTCCCGTTTCCGTCCAAATCCACGACGACCACCGTGTTGCTGCGCGAGGCCATGATCGTCGCGCCGGATTGCTGAAACCCGTCCGTGCTCGTTACAATATTCGTGCCGACCGGAAATTTGTACGCCGTGCCCCAATTTCCCACCTTCGGCACCTCAACCGCGCTGCCAAACAACGTGCCGGGCCCCACGTCCCAGAACGCCCTCGTCACCTGCACCGGACGCGTCACCCCAATCTTGTCGCCGCCATCATGCCGGATCGGTGAGGTCGCCCGCGGATTCGAGGCGTTCGTCTCCATCGTAAACATCACCTGTCCCGACCGAATAACGTCCGACGTCGCGTTGCAAACCGCCACACCCGGAGGACACCCATTGCTCGGATTTCCATCGCCCCAAACTTCCGTCGTGGATTGCGTCGGGCTGCCCAAATTGGTTTCGTAACCGTCTTCCCAATGGTCATAATAAACAATCGTGTTGCTCGCAAACGCCGTAATGGACACAATGGTCACGTTCGTGCCGACCACGGCTGTGGAAACCGTGCGCTTGAGCTGATAGACATCGCCCTCCCTGAACGGAACGAAATAGGTCTGAATGATCTGGGCCTGAACGCTGGGCGCGCCCCACAAAGTCAACCCGCACGCCAACCCCAAAAACAACTTACCGATTTTTCGCTTCATCATGACACTCCCCACTAGAAATTCATGCTTGGGCAAGACGCTTGCCCCTACCGACAATTCGACAGCCGCAACTCAGTAGCAATTTGTGCGCCGAGAGTCAACTGAACCTTCGGGCAATTTCTATATCATTCGCCATTTAAGGCATTTGCTCATTTATGAGAACAATTGCTCTTAAAGTGTCGAATTCGATTGCGCAAATTTGCGCGGGGAAGCGCCGAAATTCCTATTTTCTGACCAGACAGGCGGCATACGCCCCGTCTGTCGCGCTGTCCGGCGGAAAGGTCCTGCATTCCCCCGACAACTCAAACTCAGGATGATTGTTCAGCCACCCCATGACCTGCTCTTCATTCTCCTCCGGCTCGATGCTGCACGTGCTGTAAACCAGCTTCCCGCCGGGCCGGACACAGCGCGACGCATTGTCCAATAACGTCCGCTGTATTCCGATCAACTGTGCAAACCGGTCTGTCGAAAAGCGCCACCGCACATCCGGCCTGCGTCGAATAACCCCCGTATTACTGCACGGCACATCCAGCAAAACGCGATCAAACGGCTCGTCAAACCCTATCGTCGTTGCATCCCCCTTGACCACCATCACCTGCTCGCATTGCGCCCTCGCAAGGCTCGCGCGAAGCAATGCCAGCCGATCATCATGCACATCCACCGCCGTCACCGCCCCCCGCCCGCCCATTCGATCCACGATCGCAATCGTCTTTCCGCCAGGCGCTGAACAAAGGTCCAACGTTCGATGACCGGGCTGAACATCCAACAAAACCACCGCGCCAATTGTCGCCGGATCCTGGACAACAAACTCTCCCGCTTCATACCCCTTCACATCCGAAACGGCCTGACCCCGAGGCAATTTCTCGAAATCAAGACCCGGCCGATGTCGAATCCACGTCTCGGCCCGCGAATTGTTCCATTCACAGAGCGCGGCGCACTTCGACTCGCCAAACTTCGTGGACCAACGCGCCCAAAGCTCATCCGGATGCGACAGCCGCACGGGCGCCGGCTGAGCCTCCAACCTCGCCCGCAACGCCGGCATCTCGCGCAACGCCCGCCGAAGCACCGCATTAACAAAGTTCGCCGCCCCCTGACCCGCCACGTCCTTCGCCGCTTCGACCGTCTCATTCACCGCCGCATAAGGCTCTGTGCGGTCCATGTGAAAAAGTTGATAAAGCCCGACCAGCGCGCTCGCGCGCAACGGCGGAGCAGGCTCCCGCGGAGCCATGCAGCTCAAAAGAAAATCCAACGCGCGCCGTTGGCGCACCACCCCCAACACCATCTCCTGCGTCGCCGCCCGTCCGACTTCAACCCGTTCCAAATGCCAATCGGGAAATTCACCCGCCGACAACCACCGAAGAATGATCTCAACCGCCGCTTCTCGTGGTGACGCTTCCGACATGGCCAGATTTCCGTAACACCGCTACGGGCGCTCGCCGGTATGCCGGCAGGGGATGGCCCGCCGCCGCGGCGGCACACTATAAATGTCGTGAACAACGGCCTCCGGCGCGTCCTCGCGCGGCGCGCCTTTTGTGTTGATGCCCCATGCATGCTTGAGCAAACGCACGCCCGGCGCCGTCTCGTTGGCGCTCGGTTCATGCTCCGAATCCTGATTGTCCAAGGCTGAATCCCTCCCCTAAATAAAACATTAGATAAAAACAAACTGGCCCTTCACCAGCCGCTGACTCAACCCCGACAGTTTTTCATCTTAACTCCGGGCAAAGCAAGTTAGATATTTCAAAAATCTAACGCTCGTCGCTTTAGCGTTACACTGCACCAAAGGGCAAAATTTGCGCCCTCACTCTCCGTCTTCGAGTTTGCCTCTCATCCGCCCACCCGCTAAACTCCCCCTCAGGAGTCAAAAAATATGAATCCATCATCCTCGCGCCGAGCCTCCACGTTGGTCGAACTGCTCGTCACCATCTCCATCATCGCCATCCTCGCCGCCATCCTCGGTCCCTCGCTTAGCACAGCGCAGGAGTCCAGCCGCATCGCGCACTGCGCCAACAACCTCAACCAGATCGGCAAGGGTCTCCAGATGTACGCCGACGCCAACAAAGATTTCCTCCCGAAAATGTTCAGCGGCACGGAGGGCGGCGTCACCTATGCCTCGTGGGCCAACCGAATCGTGGACTTCGTCGGATCCCCCAACATTTTTGCCTGCATGAGCGACCCAGCCGGACACGCCCCCGGCGACCGCACCTATTCAGCCAACGGCCAGAGCGGCGGCGGAAACCAATGCCCCTTCAGCGATGGCAACCAAGACAAGCCCATGCGAATGGGCGACCTCGACTTCAACCAAGGCGATATCATCCTCGTCGGCGAACGTTCCAGCGAAGGGCTCGGTTCCGGACGAGGCACCATGTCCAACGACAAACTCGCCAGCCTCGACCTCACGCCCGGCGAAATCCATCGCCGTGGAAAATCCGCCAACTACCTCTTCGGCAGCATGGCCGTCAAACTCATCAAGACCCAGGACGCCCTCACCCCCGCCCCCGGCGTCAAAGGCAACTACTGGACCCTCGTCACACAATAACGCCCTCGCGCCGGCGCCCTATCACTTTCGAATCACCAGCGCCTGCCGCAGAACGGCGAACGCGCCCTCCGCGCCTGAGAGTTCAATTTGAATCCGAAACGTCGCCGCATCCTCCGGCAACGACAGGAACTCCAATCGCGCCCCGCACAATCCCGCCGCCTCCGTCCGCAGCGCCTCCACCGGCGTCAACGCCTCTCCATCCTTATTGGACAACAACAAACGAAACGTCAATTCGCCGGACTCCAACTCGCGCACATCGAGAAATATCCGACCCGCTCGCGGCAACTCCCGCCGCTCATCTAACGTCACCACGCCCCCCGGACGTCCACTGACCAGCGACAACCGCCGGCCCTCCAATTTCACGGATTCATCCGCCAACCACCGCCCGGCCCCATCAAAATTTTCCATCAACAGCGGATCGTCCAAATCCGCAATCGTGCTGTAGATCAACTCCGTCAAACGCAACCCGCTCGCGCGCACCCAAAGCGAAAGCTGCATCGAACGTGTCGCCTCCGCCAAACCGCAATCCTTCAACCATACGAGCTTGCGGGCCGCCGTCTGCTCGTGCTCGATCGGACGCACCGCCGTCACCACGCCCGCCTCATCCATCCCCCGCAACTCCAACGCATACTCGCCGCCGCCCGCATCCCCCACCAACAACGCCACCACGCCCTCGGGAAAATACGGGAAAGACCGCGACACCTCCGCCCATCCGCCGTTCGTCGCTGAAATCAGCCAGCCCCCCTCCGGCGCGCGCATCATCACCGCGCCATCCTTCCTCCAATCCGCCTCGCTCGCGCGGCTCGCGGCAAAAAAATTAAGCTCTTCCCCTCGCGCCACAACACTCGCGCCGAGCAACAGCGCGACAAAACCTGCCCGATTTCCAATCATTGTAAAATCATTAACCAAAAGTTCCAACCATTGGAACTTTTTTGGCGGCAATTTCCAATCGTTGGAAAAAACGCCGCCCGCCCAACCGCTAACCTTGAAACTTTGCCCCGCCCGACTTACAACCCGCGATATGCCGTCGGCGGATTTTCTTCAAGACCTTGCGGTGGTCATGATCGTGGCCGGGTTCGTCACGGTCATCTTCCTTCGTCTCAAACAACCGCTCGTGCTGGGCTATCTGCTCGCGGGCGTGATCATCGGCCCGCACACGCCGCCGTTCCCGCTGATTCAAAATCAGGCTTCGATCCGCACGCTCGCCGACCTCGGCATCATCTTTCTGATGTTCTCGCTGGGCCTCGAATTCAATCTGCGAAAACTCAGGCGCGTCGGATTCGCCGCGCTGCTGGTGGCGGCGTTTGAAATCACCGTAATGATCTGGGTCGGCTATGAGTTGGGCCGGTTCTTCGGCTGGCGCGAACGCGAGAGCATGCTCTTCGGCTGCATGTTGTCGCTGACCTCCTCGATGATTGTCATCAAAGGACTCTATGACCGCGGCGAACTCGGACAGCGGCACGGCGAATTGATCTCCGCTGTCAGCCTCTTCGACGACATGTTCGTGATCTTCCTCATGGTGCTCCTGCCCGGCATGGCGCACTCCGGCAGTCGCTCCACGCCAAGCTTGTGGCCGGCGCTTTCGGGTCTGTTCGTCTTTCTCGTCGCCGCGGTCATTCTCGGCCTGCTGCTCGTGCCGATCATGCTGCGCCGCGTCGCCCGCTTCAAAAACGACGAAACACTCCTGCTAACGACGCTCGGACTCTGCTTCGGCGTTTCGCTGCTCGCGCTGAAGCTGCGATTCAGCACCGCGCTCGGCGCGTTTCTTGTCGGAGCGATCATTGCCGAAACGCGGCAGGCAGGCCGCGTCGCCGTGCTCACCACGCCGCTGCGCGACCTCTTCGCCGCCGTTTTCTTCACCGCCGTCGGCATGCTCATTGACCCCACGCAACTGGTGACCCAGTGGAAATATGTCCTGATCGCGCTGGTCATCTATATGCCCGCCAAAATGTTTTCCTGCGCGCTCGGCGCCTTTCTCACCGGCTACACCGCGCGCGAAGGCGTGCGCACCGGCGCGCACATGGCCCAACTCGGCGAATTTGCCTTCGTGCTGGCAGGCCTGACGCATTCGCTGGGCCTGACGAACGAACGGGTCTATCCGGTCATCGTCTCCCTCGCAGCCGCCAATGCCCTCGTCCGTCCCTACATGATTGAACACGCCGACCGCTTCGCCGGCTGGATTTCGCGGCGCATGCCCGAATCCGTGCGCGAGACGGCGCGCTTCTACAGCCGATGGGTTTGCCGCATTCGCCAGACCTCCCCGCGCCACCCCGGACTCCGCCCCGTACGCAGCCTCGCGTGGCAGCTTCTTCTGAACGTCGCCCTTCTGGCCGCGCTCTTTGCCATCGCCGCGTTCCTCGCGCACTGGGCCCCGCGATGGGCGCCCCTCATCGAAAAACTTCCCGGCGGCTCCCGATTCGTCTGCTGGATCGCCGCCGCCCTCGTGACGCTGCCCATCTACGTCGCCACCATCCGCAAACTGCAAGCCCTGGCCATGATGCTCGCCGAAATCACAATTCCCGCCTCCTCCTCGTCGCGCGTTTACGCAATTCGAGCTGTCTTTACGAATCTCCTCTTCGGCGCATCCCTGATCGGCCTGGCCTTCATCACCACCGCACTCAGCTCGGCCATCCTCCCGCCCCATCACATTCTGCTGGGTCTCGCGCTCATCGCCGTCGCCGTCTTCTTCTTCGGCCACCGGCTGAACCGTTGGTACTCCAAGGCCAAATTCGCGGTGGTGGAAACATGGACCCAGCCCGCTCCGCCTCAGGATGACGTGTCAACCCTCCCCGCGCTGTTGAAAGACGCCGCCATGGAAACGCTGCGTCTCGCCGACGGGCCATCCGTCGGACTGATGATTCGAGAGCTGGAAATTCGCCGGAGAACCGGCGCCAGCGTCATCGCCATCGAACGCGCAGACAAGGTGCTGGTCAACCCTGGGCCCGACGAAGATTTGCGCGCCGGCGACAACATTTTGCTTCTCGGGGATCAGGCGCAACTCGCTCGCGCGACGCAACTTATCCTCAACGGACCCGCCGCGCTCGGACCCTGAAATATCTCTCGGTTCGAGTTGCGAAGACTGAAGGCCGCCCCTATACTGCGCGGTTTTATTGGACAAATATACCCATGCGTATCGCCAAAGGAGCCTGGTCACATCTCGCCGTCGGCATCGTCACCCTCGCCGCCGGCGTTGCATTGTGGCGTTATCACCATCCCCTCTCCGGCCAAATTCTGTCCGGCTTGGGTGTGGTCATCACGCTGTTCATGCTCTACTTCTTCCGCGACCCGGAGCGGGCCTCGCCATCCGACCCGAAGGCCATCCTCTCCGGCGCGGATGGATGGATTCGGCTCATCGAGCACATGCCCGAAGACAAATTTTTGAAAACGCAAACCGTCCGCATCTCCACGTTCCTCACGCCCTTCGACGTGCACGTGAACCGCGCGCCGATGCCGGGCGTCGTCAAAGCCCTCGCCTACACGCCCGGCGCCCACCTGCTGACGATCCGCAACGCGGCCTCGGAACATAATGAACACAGCTCCATTCTGATCCACGGCCAGGCCACGCGATGTCTGGTCAAACAAATCGTTGGCCCAATCGTGCGCCGCGTCATATACTGGCTCCAGGAAAGTCAGCAACTGGCCGCGGGCGAAAGAATCGGGATCATGAAGTTTGGGTCACGACTCGATGTGTATCTCCCGGAAGCGGATGTCGAGGTCCTGGTAAAGCGAGGCGATCGAGTGTTTGCGGGGAAAACCATAATCGCGAGGATCAAATGATAAAGTGGCGACAAATCGTTCCCAGTATGTTCACGCTGGCCGCGCTCGTGTGCGCAACCATGAGCATCATCTACAGCTCGGAGGGCGAGTTCATGCTCTCCGCCCAATTCCTCATGCTCTGCCTGGTGTTTGATGGACTCGACGGCAACGTCGCGCGCATCGTCCGCGGCGAAACGAAATTCGGCGCCGAACTCGACACCTTCGTGGACATCACCGCCTACAGCGTCGCGCCAGCCATGATGATCTACAACCTCGCCATGAAAGACTATGGCATCTGGGGGCTCTCCCTCGTCTGCTTCACCGTCATCATGGGCGCGCTTCGCCTCTCGCGTTTCCGCGTGGGCGACCCCGACCGCGGCAACAAAGGCTACACCGGCCTGCCGGTCACCGTGAACGCGGGCTTTGTCGCCATGCTCGTTCTCGCGACGCAATCCGGCGCGGTGAACTACCCGTTCCTCTCGCTGACCGAAGGCCCCTTCGCCACGTTCGTGTGGGCCTGCTCGGTGGCCTTCCTCTTCCTGCAAGTTTCCAACGTCCACTACGCCAAACCCACCACAGGCCCCATCTTTTTCATCAGCGGGATCGGGATGGTGTTCATGCTCTTCACGCAGATTCACACCGCCGCCATCGCCGCGCTGGTGATCGCCGGCTACGGCTTCTACTTCGGCTTCATCACGCCGTTCCTCCCCAAACCCACGACGCAAGTCTCGCACGCGATGGAAGACGACGAAGACGATGAGGAATCCATTTCGATTCACCCCTCCTGATTCTCCTCCCAGAACAGAGGGATCATGGTGAACCCTCCCCGGCGGGAAAAGCGCGAAGAAATCGCGCGTCGCGCGTTCATCAAGCGTATCGCGCTTCTTTCCGCCGCCACGCTCGCCCGCGATTCCTTCTCAGCCGAGCAACCCTCCAAAGGCAACGTCATCGTCATTGGCGCGGGCATCTCCGGATTGGCCTGCGCCCGACTCCTGAAAAAGGCCGGCTATCGCGTGAACCTCCTCGAAGCTCGCGACCGCACCGGCGGACGCATCTGGACCTCTCGAGTCTGGAAAGGCATTCCCGTCGAAATGGGCGCCATGTGGCTCCAGGATGTCCCCCAAAACCCCGTCAGCAAACTCGCCTCCGAATTCAGCGCCGGCGTCATTGACGCGCACCCCAATCGAAAGGCCATCTTCGACACCGACGGACGCCAGCTCGACAACGACGAAGTCGCCGAAATTGACAAACTCTACCGCGACCTCGTCACCGACCTCGAAAATCTCCGCCGCAAGGACCTGCCCGACGCCCCGCTCCTGACCAACATTCGCAACTGGATCAACAATCGCAACCTCACGCCCGAACAACGGGCCGAACTTGCATTCTCCATCCGTGAATATGTCGAAATCGTTCAAGGCGCCGACCTCGCAACCCTCTCCACCCGCTCCAGCCGCTCCGTCGAAAAAACGACGTCTCGCGTTGCCTGTTTCCCCAACGGCTTCGAGCAAATCACCGATGGGCTCGCCCGTGGATTGGAGATTCGGCACGGCCAGATCGTCACCGCTATTCGCGACGCGGGCCAGGATGTCGAAATCAAAACCACGATCGGAACCTTTCGAGCCGACCGCGTCGTCTGCACCCTGCCCCTTGGCGTGCTTCAAGCCGCCGCCGTGAAATTTGAACCCGCGCTCACGCCTGAAAAACTTGCGTCGCTCGAACGATTGCGAACGGGTCTCTTGAACCGCTGCCATTTGAAATTCAACAACGTCGTCTGGCCGGAACGCATCGAGCATTTCGGCTGCATCCCCAGCGCCGCCAACAACTGGATATCCTTCACCAACCTTCTGCCCTTCATTCGCAAACCGGTCTTGAGCGGCGCGGTCTCAGGCTCGCTCGCGGCCAAGTTGGAAGCCGTGGATGATGAGCGCGTGGTTGAAAGCATGCTCCGTGCGCTCGTCCGCATCTTCGGGAGCGCGGTGGCCGAACCGGAATTTGCCCTCATCACGCGCTGGCAAACCGACCCGTTTGCCCGCGGCTGCTACACCTACATGGGCGTCGGCGCGACGCAGGCGGATGTGAATCAGCTTGCCGCGCCGCTCGGACGAAAAATATTTTTCGCCGGTGAACACACCTCGCCCCTCTACGGCTCCGTCGAAGGCGCCTATGCCTCCGGACTCCGCGCGGCGGAAGAAGTCCAACGCTCCTAACGCCGCCCCATTCGATGGCCGGGCGCGCGCGAGTTCGCGAATCGCTCCAAGCCCATGCCGCCTTACGGCATCATGGTCTTGGTCGGATTGTTGTAGAACAGCGCCGGGTCGTTCGTCCAGGTGGTGGTTCCCGATCCGCGCCGCAGCCAGATGATGGCTTCCTCCGGCTCGATCATGAGGTCGTTGGCGTTTCCGCCGGCCACGGTCATGAAGTTGCCGGTCGAAGAGCCGATCTTCTGGAACCAGATCGTCAAGCGAGGCGACGTCATCGTGCCGTTGCCGGTCGCGTTGTTCAGCACGCGCAATTCATCCGCCGATCCGCGCGTGACCATATCAATCACGTTCGTGCCCGCGCGGAAGCCCATGTCGCGCAACTGGAGTTCCTTGACGCGAACGCGGCGCGGCAACGAGTAGCTCAAAACGTTGAAGTTCGTCCCGCCATAAACCGTCTGCACCGAAGCGTTCGTCGGCAGTTGCCCCACCAGAATGAAATTCTGCGCGGGCGCCGAGCCGGGCAATTCGATGTCGAAACCCTCGCCAAGCGGCACCGGCATGTGATCGGCAATACCCACGCCGCCGAGCGAATAGATCCACCGGTTGGAAGCCGAGAGATAAACCGCCTTGGTCGGCGCGCCGGTGGCCGTTCCACCCGAATACCAGGTGATGCGCGTGGCGTTGCTGATCGTTCCGCTCGCCGGCAGCCGATTAGTGCCGAACACGCGCGCGATCGAGTTGGAGTCGGGCACGGCGAAGAGCGAATACCAGTTCTGGCCGGGCACCAGCGACAGCGACTTCGTGACGTAGATTTGTTCGCTCGCGCGTCGAATGGCTTGATTCGTGCGCCACTGATCTTCAATGGCCGCGCGGTAGAAGCGCAGCGTCGAGGTCAGCGAATACGGGGGCGTGCGCGTGACTGAACCGGTGTCGTAACCCCACGAATTGGTCACCTTGCTCATGAACGCCCATTGATTGGTCGTGTTGTTCGCAAACCCGTTGCGGGCATCGAAATAGATCACGTCGAAGACGCGCGTGAAGTCGCCTTGCGCATTCGTCTTCGCAATCCACGAGACTTCCACCTGCTTCTTAGACGTCGCGGAAACCAGACCTTGCGTCACCACGAAATTCGCCACCGACACCACCACCGTGTCCGAAAGCGGCCCGATATTCCCCGCGCGATCCACGCCCGCGATCGCGAGGCGATAGTCCACGCCCGAGAGGAAATTCGAGAGCGTGACGGCGCTCGTTATGTTCGTCGCCAGCGAAGCCGGACCGCCGGGCGAATCATACGTGAAATAAGAGCTGTTCGTCGTCGGACCCGTGGGCTGCTCCGTGTAATACACGATGTAGCTGTACCACGGCGAAAGCGGTGTGCCGTGATCGCCCGCGTTCGCGCAGGGACCGGACCAGTTGAGCGCGATTTCCGACGTGTCGTCGTAGCCATTGGTGCCCGACAATCCGGTCACGCGCGGCGGAGGCGTCAAGTCAATGCGCGACACATAGGGCACGCTCATGCCCTTCGTGCGGTCGCCCGTGCGATCGTCATCGTTATCCACCATATAAACGAAGCCCGTGAGCACACCCTCGGCCGTCGAGCTGAACGTCACTGAATTGGTCGCCGCCAGGACGCCGTTGGATGCGACATCCGGCACGGCCACGGCTGCGTTCGTGTACCAATACTGGTAGATTCCGCTCATATCGCTGGTCGGATTGTTCCACGACAGGGTGAAGTTGGATCCGCCCTGCCCATTCGTCCACGCCATATAGCGGGTCAAGGAAACGTCATCAATAAAGACGGTGGTTGATTTGACGTCGTCTGCCACCAAACGAACGGAGACAGATGTGCCCGGCACATCCACATTCCACGAGAACAAGGCGTAATTGGTGCCGATCACGAGGTTCGTGTAGCCGGTCCCGATCCACACGCCGTTGGTGTTGTATTCCACGATGAAGCGATTGGTCGCCGTGCCGCTGGAACTGCGCATCCACGCGAACACCGTGCCGACATCGTCGTTCGTCGGGAATTGCAGATAGGCCTTGGGCGGATCGTCGTTGAACTGCAACTTGCGGGTCTGGCTGCGCTTCGCAAAGCGGTCCTGCAACGTGTTGGCGATCATGTTGTGAAGCGTCCAAATTCCGCTGGCCGTCGTCAGTGACTGCGTCGTGTAGGTGTTGAAATTGGTCCACCCCTCCGCGTTTTCAAATCCGGTCGCCGCAAGAACCGCGAGGTTGGAGCGGAACATCAGATTCTGCACCGGGAAAGCATCCACATCGTCGTCCAGCACCTGCAAATAGCCCACCCGGCTGCTATACAACGTCGAAGCGTCGTTCGTGCGATCGTCATCCGAATCCGGAATCATGACATAGACCGGGACCGAACCCGTTCCGGTCTCGCCCGTGGCGCCCATGAGTTGGTCAATGAGCGAGACGCTGAAGTCCCCGTTTCCATACGTCCAGATATTGGTCTGCGGCACGCCGGGCGCGTTCACACTCGTGGAAAGCGTCGGATTCCATCCGTTGGTCACGCCAACCAGAATGTCTCCAAAGCTGAACGTCATAATCGAGTTGGTCGTTCCCGTGGTCCCACGCCGAACGCCGCTGTTCGTATCCATCGCGCCGAACACAAATTGCAACTGCCGGCTGCCGGACTTCGCCATCTCTTCGTCCGTCACCGCATACGTGACGTTCGAACCCGTGCCTGTGCGACGTTGGTAAACCCCGCGAATGCCCGGCTCGCCCGCGCCGCCGATCGCCACGCCATTCGTGTTCACCGAGAACGGACGCGGACTCTGGCCGGCAAAATCGAGTTTGAACGCTTCCGGCGGAATCGTGTCGTCATCCAACAGTCGGATATAACCCATCACCGCATTGCTCGCCCAAGCCTGGTCGTCCACGCGATCATCGTCCGCGTCGGGGATGTTCGCCAACACCTGCACATCCTGGCCCTGAGGGTCCTTGCCATCGCCACCCCACATGTCGGAGACACTCTGCCAGTTGAATAGCGACGAAGCGAACGTCCACGTGCTGGTGGCCGTGGCAACCTTGGTGTTGGTCGAACTCAAAGAGGCGTCATAGTTCGCGACATTGTTGGTCGCCACATAGGGAATCGTAATCGAGAAGTTCGTGTCGGCCAGACCGGACGACGAACGCTGGATCCCGCTATAGCTGTCGTAAGCGTTAAGCTGCACGCGCATGCCCGCCTGGGTCAGCATTCCGTCATAGACAAAGTAGCGCTCCAAATTGCCCACCGCCTGCGCGCCGGCCAGCGTGGTGTTCGTATAAACCCGCAACGGACGCACGCCCAGCGTCGGGGCGTTCGTGTCGTCGTCATACACGTAGAAGCGCAGCGGCTTGTTGATCGTGAGCGCACGGGTTGCCGGCACGTTGTTCCAAGTCGCGCCCAACGGCGGCGCGATGGTGGAACCTCCGGGATCCGTCTCCGCCGACACCGTCACAAAATACTGCTCTTCAAAGTTGATGTTCGTAACGCTGAAGCCGTTCTTCTGATACGTCGTGACGACCGTTGAGCCGTTGTAACCGAAGAAATTCGTGAAATACTGGTCCATGTTGTACAAGTTGGAAGCCACGCCAACGGACAGCGGATCCCAGTTGGGACTCACGCGCGCATTCGAAGACCCCTGGTTTCGATTCGTCGCCACGTTGTTCGTCAGGAAAACGCCGTACGTCGGACTGTCCCACCGAACCGCAAAGTCAATGAGCTGCGACGACTTCAGCTCCGCGTCGCTCAAATTCGTGATGACCTGGCTGTAGAACGAGGGACCGTAGTTGGTGCCGATGTAAACCAGCGTCGGCACCGGTCCGTTATTTTCATGCCATCCCGTGGGCAGATCCCAAATCACATTCTCCCAGCTCGGGCCGATGCGAATGTGATCGAAGATCAGATCGCCCACATTGCGGCCCGCCATGCGGATGCCGTCAATCGCCGAAATGTTTACGTTCGTGATCTCGACGTTCCACGCCAGCTCGGCCTCTGGAATTGCGGCGGGAATCATATTCGTCGTCATCCCCGCGCCGCGCAGCACTTTGTTGTCGAAATCATATTGCAACACCAGCAAATACGGCGCCCCGCCATACAACCGCCACGTGCTCTGGTTGTTGAACGTGCTGTTCGTCACCGAGTGACTGTTGTTGTCATTGAGCGTCAGCTCCGTCGTGTTGCCCCATCCCTTCCCGAGGTAGGCCACTTCCGTGCCGCCGCTGTAGAGCGACAAGCCCGCCCAGGAGTTCGTCTGCGACGTATCCTGAATGTTGATCTTGATCGCCACATAGAGTTTGCCGCTGCTGCGCTGCGGGAAGTTTCGCGTCGCGCCATAGTCGCTGCCGGAAACAGTCGAAATCTTCACCTGCCGGCTGTCGTCGCAGTTGTTGCCGCAACCTGAGCGCGGATCCGCCGGATAGCCCTTGAAGGCCGGCGAGTTCGCGTCATCCACGGCCACGTAACCGCCATACGTGGACCAGCTATTGGTCCAGCCGGTGCCCGTGCCCGCGCCGCTCAAATTATTGTTCGCGTAATTGCCCCAGTAGTTCCAAATAAACTTGTCTTCCACCAGACCGAACGACGCCGTGGTCGTGCTCTTCGGATTGTCCGTCGCCGTGTTCGTGTTGTAGTCAATGCCCGCGCCCGCGCCGTTATATTCAAACACGCGGAAGTGATAAACCGTCGCCGGACGCAACCCCGTGATCGTCACCGTCGAACCGGTGCCCACATACATCACATAGTTGCCGTCGCCCAAATGCGTTCCGCTGCCGTAGGCCAGATTCCCCGTATAGGTTGTGCCATCCAGAGGAAGTGCGCTGACCGAATTGGTGCCGCGCACGACAAGCACGTTCCCCTGCCCGTTGCCGCGCTGCCACGACACCGTGATCAGATTCGTATCCGTCACCGAAAACGCGATGTTGCTCGCCTGCGCCAGCGGCGCCTCGCAGAGCGTCTCCGCATTCGCCGTCGCCGCCGAATTCGTCAGATAGTTGTAGGTCTCCGCGCTCGCCCCGTTCCATCGGAATGGGAATATCTTGAAGTGGTAGGAGACGCACGACGCCAGATTCGATTGCAGAAACGAGGTTGCGGTTCCCGGCGTCACAATCGCAACACGCGCGTTCGGAAGCACCTGATCGTTCGTGTAGCCAACGCCATCCACCGGAACCTGGTCCACCGCGCTGCCCTGCCGTCGCAGAATCAGATAGCCATCCGGCGCGGGCGAACCGCCCGGCAACGACCACGCGTTCGTCATCGTCGTGTCCGAAGCCGGATAGGCGTTGAACGTGATGATCGGGTTGGCCGACTCGGGCGAGAGCGTCCACCGGCTGCCCGTCGCATAGCCCGCGTTCGTGTAGTAGTTCGCGGTCGCGCCGTTGTATTCGTAGATCGAGAAGAAGTAGCGCGTCTCCGGGTTCAACCCCGTCAAGGTGAAGTTCGTTCCGCCGCCGTTGTACACCAACTTGTTGCCGTCGCCCAAACTCGGGGCGAGCGTGAAGTCATTGTTAAACGCATAGGTCACGCTGTCCGTCGGACTGAAGGTCACGGCCGATCCCTCGCGCGCAATCACGATGCGGTTCCCGCCGTTGCCCGACGTCCAGCCGACAACCATCGCGTTCGTCTGCACGTCGCGGAAATTCATTCCGCTCGCATGCACATTCGGTTCGTTCGCAAACAGGTTGAGCAAACCTTCCCAGCTCGACGCCACACGAAGCTCATCGAAGCAGACCGTATTCTCGCTCTTCGCGCCAAACCGAATGCCGTTGATCGAGCCGATCGCCGTCGTCGGCGTCGTCGTGACCCCCCACGAAGGCTCCGTCAGCGGCAGCGAATCCGAATTGTTGTAGGCGCGGCCATAGAACTTGTTGGCCGAAAAATCATACATCCCAATGTAGAAATAGCCGGGGTCGCCCGTGCCGTTCACGCCGAAGTCCGAAGCCGCGGCGCTGCCATTCCCCGCCAGATCAAGGCCGAACTTTTCGCTGTTGAACAGCTTGCCCGCAAAGGCCACTTCCGTGCCGTTGCTGGTGAACGAAACACCATTGTAGCCGTCGGAGTTGCCGTCGGTCTTGCGAACCGCAACCGCCATGAACACTTTGCCCGTGCTGAACGTCGTGCCGAACGTGCGGAACGTCTGCAATTCCGTTCCGCTGCCCGTGTTGCCGCACGCCTTGTTCCCCGCCGACACCGGATAGTTGCCGGGCACCGTCAGACTGCCCGAGTCAATCGAATAGCCGGAATCCGGATTGTTGTCCCACGCGCCCGACCAACCCGACCCGCCGATCATGCTTTCGAGCGAACCGGATGTGTTCGTGAATTGATCCACAATTTCGCCGGGATAATAACCGAACACCCGCAGGTTCACGGCTATCGTCTGCGCCGCGTTCGTCTGGTCGCCGCTCAACGTGATCGTCGCGCTGTACGCGCCAGGGCCGAGACCGGAGGCGTCAATACTGTTCGTGTGCCCGCGCCAAACGCCCGTGCCCGTCAGCGAACCGCTCGACGGCGTCACCGACAACCAACCGCCCGGCCCGGAATAACTCACCGTCGCATTGTAATTCAACGTGCCCGACCCGATGTTCGTCACAAAGAACTGAGGCCACGGATTCGTGCTCGTGACCGACCCATAATAGGAGGTCACCGCAAAGTTGGACGGACTCCGCGCGATGCCGCCCAACGTCGCGCCCATCACCACCGAGAACGGCAGCTCGTTCGTCGCGATCGCATGATCGTTGACGCCATAATCCTCGTCGTTGTCGGCCACAATCACTCGCGCCGTCCACACGCCCACATCCGCAAACGTCACCCCGCTGACCGTCGCCGCGCCATTCCCCATCGAGGACAACGTCGTCGCGCCGCCGTCCGCGAATCCAAGCGTATCGAATGCATGGCGAAAACGCATCACGCCCGTCGGATCCCACAATTCAAAATACGGCGAATTGTCCGGCTGCGTCGTCCCGGCGCCGTTCACATTCACCCCGCTGCCCGCATCGCTCACGCGGCCCGTGATGCCCCAACCCGTGCCGGACGTCAGCTCGTCCACACGCACCGTCGCAGTGCCCTCCGCGCCCCAGATGCGGAAGTTCTGAAGCGTCGGCGGCGTCGTGTCGTCATCCGTCACCTTGAACCAACCCTGCGTATAGACCATCGAAGTTTTATCGCCCGCGCGATCATCGTCCGCGTCAATCCACGTAATCACGACGGCGTTCGAGCCGTTCGTCGTGCTCGTCACCACCAGGTTTTCCAACTCGGCGTTCGAGAAGGGCGTAATCCAACTCCAAACGTTCGTGGCCGTCGCGTTGGCCGTGTCGGCAAATGAACTGCTCCGGGTCACATCCCACTGAAGCACATTGCTCACAATCGCCGACCCGATGCTCAGCGAAGAGTTTTCGGCGGCGTTGGTGTTGCCCCGGCTCACCCCGGAGGGATCGCGACCGCCCAGCCAGAAGGTCAGAGGCCACGCCGATGACAGATTCGTCAACGAGGCGTCCGTCGTCGTGTACATGATGCTGTTCGACGACGCGCCATTCGCGCTCACGTTCGTCCCGTCCAGCGCGATATGAAGCAACCGCGCCGATCCGCCGCCCACGTTCGTCGAATTGATGTTCACCGGACTCGGCGGAAGATCGTCATCGTCAACCACCGTGAATTGAATCGGCGCGCCGTTCGACAGCGACACCGAATCAATCGTCGAAAATCCGTTCGACGAAATCGCGCTCCAGCGCGCCGTATAAACACCCAGCGTGACCGCCGACCTGTCCACCGTCGAATGCGTGTTGTTCGAGGCGATCAACGTCTTGCCGCCATCCTGATAGGCGAACGTGGCGAACACCTTGTCCGTAAGAATTTGCGTTCCGCCCGGATTCATCAGATCAAAATTCGGCTGGAAGAACGGCGATAGCGTATTGGTGGATTCCACGCCCGAACTCACCCGGAACGCCATCATCACCGGGAACGACCCCGCCTTGATGCCGCCGTCCGTCGCATAGTTCGTCGCGCTGCCGATGACATAATTCGTCGCATACGGCGCAGTCGGGGTGATCACGAGCAAACTGCTCCAGTTCGTCGCGATGCGAATTTCATCCCACCGCATCCCCACGTTGCCGCCGACGCGAATGCGGTTCACCTGAGCCATCGAACCGGAATCCGTGACCTGCCATGTGCCCGGCTCCGACCCGGGCACCGACTCCACGCCGTTCGTGTAAATATTTCCGTAGGTTGTATTCGCCGAGAAATCGTGCATGACGATGATCGTGTAGTCCGTATTCGCCGCGAGCGATCCCACGCCGCGCGACGTCGAACCGACCGTGAAATTCCGATCGCCCGCATACGATTCGCCGACAAACTTCAGCTCCGTTCCGCCATTGAAGAAGCTGAATCCGCTCCACTGCGTGTTGTTCCCGCCATCGTTGCGGAACTTGAACGCCACATACAACTTGCCCGAATTGACGTTCGTGATGTCGCGCGACGCCTGCGAGTTCGTTCCGACAATCACGTTGCCGCCCATTGTCGGATAGCCCGTCGCCTGCACGAACTTCTGCGTCGAAACCGCAAAACTCCCCGACCCCACGCTCCACACCGTGGACCAGTTCTGCCCGCCATTCAAGCCGTTAAGCGAAAGCCCGTTCGTGTACGAAAATTGTTCCACCGCCACATTCGGGGTGTAGCTGGGGTTCTGCACCACGTTCGTCACACCGTCGGAGTAGTGATCGTGAATCGTCGTATAGAACACGTACTGGTTCTCTGATCCCGCAGCGACAACATGCTCCAACGCCGCGCCACTGCCTTTGTAAATCACGTAGGTGTCTCCGCTAACCACACTGCCCGGGCTGTACGAGGTGCCGCTCACAGGCACCGCCGGAACGCCACCCGCGCGATGCACAATCATCACGTCATACGACGGGTTCTTCGTCCACGTCAACCGGTTGAACTCCGGCGCATCCGGCGTCACACTCACGGCCGTCGGTTCCGGCAGCGGCGCCAGCGTCAGCGTCAACGTAATCGTCTGCGGCGAGTTCGTCGCAAGGTTATCGCCCGAGCCGGTGTTGGTCACGGTGATCGTCGCATTGCTCACGCCAGCCTTCAGTCCCGTCACGTTGAACGTGATCGTGTGCGACTGCGTCTGACCGGCCGTCTTCCCGGATGCCGATGAGGGGGACACTGAAAACCAGGTCGCGTCATCACTCACCGAATACGACAGAGCGCTGCCACCAATATTCGTCACCACAAACGGCTCGTCCGCCGGATTCACACCCACCGTTGTTGACAGTAAAATCGGACTGCTCACGCCGATGCCCGGCTCGTTGTCCTGCGTCGTGAAGTTGTTCGGATTCCCCGTCGCCGTGCTCGTCAAATAGTTCAGCGTGCCGCCGCTGCCATTATATTCATACACGCGGATGTAGTATGCGGTGTTCGTCTTCAGCCCCGTGATCGTCACCGAGCTCCCGCTGCCGCCGTACACGACATAATTGCCCGTGCCGATCTGCGACCCTGACCCGAACGCCGCATTCGCCGTGTACGCCGTGGCGTCCACCGGATCGCTGTTCACCGCCGCAGCTTCGCGAACAAGCACCATGCGGTTTGCGCCGTCGCCGCTGGTCCAACTGATGGACAGCGAGCTCTTCGTTCGCGACGAAAGCGCAATGCTGCTCGCCTGCGTCGCCGGCTCCGCGGCATACGTCGTCGCGTTGGCCGAAGGAATCGTCGCCACCGTGCGATAGTTATACGTCTGCGCGTGCGACCCATCCCAGTTGAACGGAATGATCGTGAAGTAATACTGCGTGCCCGCGCTCAACCCCGTAATGTTGGCTGAGGTCGAAGAGCCCGGCGTCACAATCGCCGCCACCGTCGCATCGCCGATCGTATTGCCGACCGTGTAGCCCTGGCCGTCCGACGGCGTGCCCGTCGGCGCCGCGCCCGAGCGCTGGAGAATGATGTAGCCCGACGGCGGCCCGCCCGCTGCGGTCCAACTCAAATTGATCTGAGACGCGGAAGCCGCCGTCGCCGAAAACGCCGTCGCGTGACTCGAAGGCTCCGTCGCCAGCGAGTAGCGATTGCCCGGATTCCCGCTCGCGGTGTTCACGTTGTAATTCAACGACGCGCCGCTGCCGTTGTATTCAAACACCTGCACATAATAGAGCGTGGAAGCCGAAAGCCCCGACACCGCCACCGAACTGCCGCTGCCCTGATACACCACCTTGCCGCCGCCCAGCGACGAACCGCTGCCGCTGAAATTCGAGTCCGCCGTGTACGACGCGCCGTCCGCCGGCCCGCCGCTCGGCGCGGATCCCTGACGCACAATCACCAGCCGGTTCGCCCCGTTGCCCGAAGTCCATGCAAACGTCAGACTCGTGTCGCCCAACACCGTGGTCGTGATCGTCGAAGCCTGCGTGCCCGGCTCAACCGCCAATGTCGTCTGACTCGCCGGATTCCCCGTCGCCGTGCTGGTCAGATAATCCTCACTGCCCGCGGTGCCGTTATATTCGTACACACGGAAGTAATAAACAACATTGGCGCTCAACCCCGTGACCGTCATCGAACTTCCAGTGCCGTTATAGACGACATAGTTGCCCGTCCCGATCTGCGTTCCGCTCCCAAACGTCGCGTTAGCCGTGTAGGTCGTGTTGTCGCTCGGATTCGCATCCACCGCCGCGCCCGCGTGCGCCACGACCACGCGATTCGCGCCGTCGCCACTGGTCCAGCTCACCGTCATCGCGTTCGTGCCAATGGCGCTGAAGCCGATGCTCGTCGCCTGCGTCGTCGGCTCGCCCGCCACCGGCGTGAACGTCAACACGAGATTGCTGCCGCTCGCGGACAACGAGAACGTCCCGCCCGCCTTGCTCGTGCTCCAATACGTCGTGTCATTCAACGAGAAATTCGCAGCCGACGAAATCCCCCCCACAATCAAATTCCAACTATAGCTCAGCGACGGATTAAAGTTGCTCAACTGGCTGTCATCCAGATAGATCGTCGTCGTCGCGCTGATCGTCGCCGACCCGCTGTTGGCGATGAAGTCGCGTTTCGACGTGTCCGACGCATCGCCGATCTTGAACCGCGCCGACGAACCGTTGTTCATCGTCAGCGAGCTGACCGCGAGACTGCCGATCGCGCTCGCGCTCGACCCCGGCCGCACCGTGCCGCCGTTCTGTACCGTCAAACCGCCAACCGCGCCGCTGCCCATCAACGTCGCCCCGCTCGCCACCGTGACCGCCGTGCTTGTGTTCGTCCCGTTCATCACGAGCGTCCCACCGCTCACCGTCGTGTTCCCGCTATACGTGCTCGCGCCCGTCAACACCTGCGTTCCGGAACCGGATTTGATGAGCGTAAGCGTTGAAAAACCGTTCTGAAGCGAACCGCCAAACGTCGTCGTCCCGCTGGACGGACTGAGCGTCAACGTCGAGCCACTTCCCGAATTGTTCAACACCGTGCCCGACCCCGTAAGATACCCCACCGTCACGCCCACTCGCACATCCAGCGTCCCGGATGCCCCAACCATCACGGACCCCGCCGACGACATCGAGTTGGCGGCCGAGAGGCGGGCCGTCCCATTATTCACATTCACCGTCCCGCTGAAGCTCGAGTTGTTTCCGCCAAAGCTGACGTAGTTTCCAGCGCCCGCGTTGACATCAACATTGGCCGAACCCGACATCGCGCCATTGATGTTGATCACGCTGCTCGCGCCACCCACCGGACTCAAACTCACCGCCTTGTTGACCGTGAACCCGCCGCTCAGCGTGATCGAGACATTTCCCGCATTTGTGATCGTCGCCGCGCCCGAGCTGCCCGAGGCGATCACGACATCGTTCGCGTGCGTGCGCGCCGCGCCCGTAAACTCCAAATTCGCATTCGCGCTGCCCGATGCCGCGCCAATCGTCACCGTTCCCGCGCCCAAGGAACTCGCGTTCGCCGTCGAGCGCAAAATACCCTCATTCACCCGCAAGCCGCCGCTGAAGGTGTTTGCCACGCCCACCGCGAGCGCGCCCGCGCCCACTTTCGTCAGCGCAAATCCACCCGAAATGATGCCGCTAATCGTCAGCGTATCGGCATCCACGCCCACGGACGAATCCG
>JABLTH010108414.1_pt1 | contig 25271 bp, 20 predicted proteins | sample 7875711 | NCBI WGS metagenome assembly JABLTH01 (sample SAMN14941262, study PRJNA633318) | bioreactor metagenome | isolation source: bioreactor | place: China | collected 2019-03-05 | reverse complement strand
TCTCCGCCTCTCCGCCTCTCCGCACCGACGCCCAACGGCTTCGACACCTCGATTCGCGGGGCCGGCCCGCAACGCTGCCGCGCCGTCCTCGCCCTGTCGCTGCCCGGCCTCCCCGGCGCCAGCGCTCCGCCGCTCGCCGCCCCAACACCCGGTCCGTCGCGAACGCAGCCGTTTTTCGGTCAATTCACCGCGTTCAGGCGCCTTTTTCCACGCGTCGCGCGCTTTGACGGTATGCTATTCGCCAGCCGCGCCGGCCCTGCCCGTTTCCGGGCCGCGCCCGCATCCCGTCACCCAGCAAAAAACACAAGCCACGTGGGAGATCCTATGCAGGTCAAGCTGTTCGCCGCGGCCGCGCTCGCCGCCGCCCTCGCCGCCCCCGGCCTCGCCGCCAAGCCGCTCACCGTCTGCACGGAATCGAGCCCGGACGGCTTCGACGTCGTGCAGTACAACTCGCTCGTCACGACCAACGCGTCGGCCGACGTGATCTTCAACACGCTCGTGTCGTACGACGAAGCCGCGAAGAAGGTCGTGCCCGCGCTCGCCGACAAATGGGAAGCGAGCGCCGACGGCCTCACGTACACGTTCCACCTGCGCCCGAACGTCGCGTTCCAGACCACCGACTATTTCAAGCCGGGCCGCGCGCTGAACGCGGACGACGTCGTGTTCACGTTCTCGCGGATGCTCGACGATTCGAACCCGTGGCACAAGGTGGCCGGCGCGAGCGGCTTCCCGCACGCGCAGTCGATGGGCCTCGTGAAGCTCGTGAAATCGGTCACGAAGGTCGACGACAGCACCGTGAAGTTCGTGCTGAACGAACCGAACGCGACGTTCGTGCCGATCCTGACGATGGGCTTCGCGTCGATCTACTCGGCCGAATACGCGGACCAGCTGCTGAAGGCCGGCAAGCAGGCCGACCTGAACGCGAAGCCGGTCGGCACCGGCCCGTTCGTGCTGAAGAGCTATACGAAGGACGCGCTGATCCGTTACGACGCGAACCCGACGTACTGGGGCACGAAGCCGAAGGTCGACCGGCTGATCTACGCGATCACGCCCGACCCGTCGGTGCGCCTGCAGAAAGTGAAGGCCGGCGAATGCCAGATCGCGCTGTCGCCGAAGCCGCAGGACGTGCTCGCCGCGAAGGGCGAAAGTGCGCTGAAGGTCGTGCAGACGCCCGCGTTCATGACCGCGTTCGTCGCGCTGAACACACAGAAGAAGCCGCTCGACAACGACAAGGTGCGTGAAGCGCTGAACCTCGCGTTCGACCGCGCGACCTACCTGAAGGTCGTGTTCGACAACACCGCGACGGCCGCGAACAACCCGTATCCGCCGAATACGTGGAGCTACGCGAAGGACGTCGCGCCGTATGCGTACGATCCCGCGAAGGCGAAGCAGCTGCTCGCGCAGGCCGGCCTCCCGAACGGCTTCTCGACGACGATCTGGACGCGCCCGACCGGCAGCGTGCTGAACCCGAATCCGAAGGTCGGCGCGGAACTGCTGCAGGCCGACCTCGCGAAGATCGGCGTGAAGGCCGAGGTCAAGGTGATCGAATGGGGCGAACTGATCAAGCAGGCGAAGCTCGGCCAGCATGACATGCTGTTCATGGGCTGGGCCGGCGACAACGGCGATCCGGACAACTACCTGTCGCCGCTGTTCAGCTGCAACGCGGTGAAGTCGGGCATCAACTTCGCGCGTTTCTGCGACGCGCAGCTCGACAAGCTGATCGCCGACGGCAAGTCGACCGCCGACCAGGCGAGGCGCGCGAAGCTGTACGAAGCCGCGCAGAAGATCATCCACGACCAGGCACTGTGGATTCCGCTCGGCTACCCGACCGCGGCCGCGCTCACGCGTACGAGCGTGAGCGGCTATCACGTGAGCCCGTTCGGACGGCAGAACTTCACGACGGTCGCCGTGCAGTAACGCGACCCTCGCGCGTGGCACGCAAGCGACGGTGCATCGGGCCGTCGCTTGCGGCCCGCGCACCGCGCTTGCTACACTGCGCGCTCATTCCTCATACCGGACGCCAGCCAAAGTGAACAACTAAGCCTTCCCGAAATGTTTTCGCCGCCGTGCCACGCACGCCGCGCGCGAAGGTCTTCACGCATTTTTGGAGGTGCTTATGGCTGCTGCCACGCCCACCGGCGCGCTCGTCGCGCTTCATCACGTTTCCTTCCGCTTCGACGACGGCGTCACGCTGTTCGATTCGCTCGACCTTTCCATCGACCGCACGCCGACCGGCATCGTCGGCCGCAACGGCATCGGCAAGAGCCAGCTCGCGCAACTGATCGCGGGCCGCTGCGCGCCGAGCACGGGGACGATCGAGCGGCACACGCCCGTCGTCTACGTCGCGCAGCAGCATGACGACGGCAACGCGGCGGCAAACCCGCGCACCGTCTCGCAGGTCGCCGCGCTCGATGCGCCGCTCGGCGCGCTCGCGCGTCTCGCGGACGGCCGCGCGGAACCGCACGACTTCGACCTGATCGGCGATCGCTGGGATCTCGCGGAACGGCTGCGCGCGGCGCTCGACGCGGCCGGCCTGCACGACGTGCGCGCCGACACGCCCGCGCACGCACTCAGCGGCGGGCAGCGCGCGCGCGTCGCGCTGATCGGCGCGTTGCTGTCGGGCGCCGGCCTGCTCGTGCTCGACGAACCGACCAACCACCTCGACGCGCCGGGCCGCGCGTGGCTGCGCGCGGCGCTCGACGGCTGGCGCGGCGGCCTCGTCATCGTGAGCCACGACCGTGCGCTGCTCGCCGACGTACAGCGCATCGTCGAGCTGACGCCACAAGGCGTGCGTTCGTACGGCGGCAACTACGCGTTCTACCGCGCGCAGCGCGACGCGGATCAGGATGCCGCGCAAGCGGCGCTCGACAACGCGCGTGCCGAACGCGGGCGCGCAAGGCGCAGGCTCGAACAGGAACACGACACGATCCAGCGCCACGCGGCCGCGTCGCTGCGCGATGCGAAGACGGCCAACCTGTCGTCGGGAGCGAAACAAAGCCGCAAGGGCGCGGCGCGCAACATCATGGGGCAGGTGCGGCGCCACCAGCACGACTTCAAGGCGACGCTCGACGAACGCGTGCAGCAGGCGGCCGCGCGCGTCGAAATCGACGCGCCCGTGCTGGTGTCGCTGCCGGGCACCGAGGTCAGCGCACGCCGCCAGCTGTTCACGCTCGAACGCGCGCGACTGCCGTGGTTCGTCGCGAGCGACACCGACGGCATCACGTGGTCGGCGAGCGGCCCCGTGCGCATCGCGCTGACGGGCCCGAACGGCTGCGGCAAATCGACATTGCTGAGAATGCTCGCGGGTGAACTCACGCCGCGTTCAGGAGCCTGCACGACGCACGTGAGCGCCGCGTATCTCGACCAGCGGCTCGCGCTGCTCGATCCGGAGCGCTCGATCGTCGAACAACTTGGGTTGCTCGATACGCCGCTCGCCGAGGGCGAACTGCGCAGCCGGCTCGCGCTGCTGCAGCTCGATGCGGCGCGCGCGACGCAGCCGGCGCGTCAGCTGAGCGGCGGCGAACGGCTGAAGGCCGCGCTCGCATGCGCGTTGTGGCGCGGCACGCCCGCGCAACTGCTGCTGCTCGACGAGCCGACCAACCACCTCGATCTCGAATCGGTGCGCGCGATCGAAGCCGCACTGGCCGGCTTCCCGGGTGCGATCGTGGTCGCCTCGCACGACACCGCGTTTCTCGCGGCGCTCGATCCGACGCACACGATGCAGTGGCATCGCGACGGGTGGCGCTACGAACCCGTCGCATGAGGAGAACGAAGCGGTGTCAGCCGGCGGTGCGGAACCGCAGCACGCCGTCGTCCCCCTGCTCGCGCACGAGCTCGCCCGCGAGCCACAGCAGGTTCAGGTGCGCGAGCGCCTCGCCGAGCGCGAACGTCATCTGGTGGATGTCGAGTTCGCGGCGGCGGAACATGATCGGCACGATGTCGGCCGCGCTCATCGGCTTTTCCGCGCATGCGACACGCACTTCGGCCAGGCGCGCGTCATGGTGTTCGCGCAGTTGCGCGATGCGCGTGCGCACGCCGCGGAACGGCTTGCCGTGCGACGGCAGCACCAGCGTATCGGGCGCCATCGTCTCGTAGCGGCCGAGCGACTGCAGGTACAGCGCGAGCGGATTCGCCTCCGGCTCGAGGTCGAACACGGACACGTTCGTCGAGATGCGCGGCAACACCATGTCGCCGGAAATCAGCACGCCGTCCGCTTCGCTATGCAGCGCGCAATGTTCAGGCGAATGGCCGAAGCCGGTCACGACGCGCCACGTGCGCGCGCCGATCGTCACCGCATCGCCTTCACGCAGGCGCCGGTAGCGCGGCGGCACGGCCGGCACGAGATCCGAGTAGTAGTGGCGACGGTTGCGCAGCTTGTCGAGCGCGGCCGGATCGGTGAGCCCGTGGCGCGCGAAATGATCGGCGGCCGCCGCGCCGCCCGCGTTCGAGCCGTTGCCGGCCGCCATCAGGCAGCCGAACATGTACTCGCCGAGCGTCATCCACAGCCGCACGTTCCAGCGGCCCTTGTCGCCGCCTTCGCACAGCCAGTTCGCGAGGCCGAAGTGATCGGGGTGGCAGTGCGTGACGAGCACCCGCAGCACGGGCAGGCCGTCGAGGTGCGTGTCGAAGATCTGCTCCCAGTGCGTGCGGATCGCCTCCGACGAGATCCCGCAATCGACCATCGTCCAGCCGGCCTGCCCGTCGATCTCGTCGCGCAGCAGCCAGAGGTTGATGTGATCGAGCGAGAACGGCAGCGGCATGCGCAGCCAGCGCACGCCGGGCGCGACCTCGAACGTGTCGCCCGCGGCGGGCAGCGTGTCGGCGAAGGGGTAGTCGAGTTGGTGTTCCAGTGCGTTCATCGGTGGGGCGTCTCGTCGTTATCGGTGCGAATGCGCGCCGGCGGCAGGCCGCGGCGGGCGTCGCGTCGATTCTATCGCCGTCGCGCTCGACGCGTGCCCGGCGGCCGCCTGCCGGTCAAAAAAAGTTCGTGCCAGAATCGGTTCCGTACCCGTATCTTTACGCGAAGATGCACCGAACGGCACGCAACGGCGAACAACGCGCCGATTGAAGGCCGTGGGCGCGTCTCCCCGAAAGTCATTGAAACGCCGACTTGGACGCTAAAATGGCGAGTGCTTACAGCCCCTCCCGAACGAGCCTGCACGCAATGAATCACTTCCCCAAACTGCTGTCTTCGCAGATCGGTTTCGATGTCGCGCAGACGATGCTCGAGAACTTCGACCGCCACTACCGGATCTTCCGCGACGCGGCCGTCGAAGCGAAGACGCTGTTCGAGCAAGGCGACTGGCACGGGCTGCAGCGGCTCGCGCGGGAGCGGATCACGTCGTACGACGATCGCGTGAAGGAATGCGTGGAGGTGCTGGAAGACGAATACGACGCGGAAAACATCGACGACGAAGTGTGGCAGCAGATCAAGCTGCACTACATCGGCCTGCTCACGTCGCACCGCCAGCCCGAGTGCGCGGAGACGTTTTTCAATTCGGTGTGCTGCAAGATCCTGCACCGCTCGTACTTCAGCAACGATTTCATCTTCGTGCGCCCGGCGATCTCGACCGAGTATCTCGAGAACGACGAGCCGGCCGCGAAGCCGACCTACCGCGCGTACTATCCGGGCACCGACGGGCTCGAGGCCACCCTCGAGCGCATCGTCACGAACTTCCAGCTCGAGCCGGCGTTCGACGATCTCCCGCGCGACATCGGCTGTGTGATGCAGGCGATCCACGACGAATTCGGCCACTTCGACGAAGCGCCGAATTTCCAGATCCACGTGCTGTCGTCGCTGTTCTTCCGCAACAAGAGCGCGTACATCGTCGGCCGCATCATCAACGCCGACCGCGTGCTGCCGTTCGCGGTGCCGATCCGCCACGTGCGTCCGGGCGTGCTCTCGCTCGACACCGTGCTGCTGCGCCGCGACCAGCTGATGATCATCTTCGGCTTCTCGCACTCGTATTTCCTCGTCGACATGGGCGTGCCGTCCGCGTACGTCGACTTCCTGTGCACGATCATGCCCGGCAAGCCGAAGGCCGAGATCTACACGTCGGTCGGCCTGCAGAAGCAGGGCAAGAACCTGTTCTATCGCGACCTGCTGCACCATCTGTCGCATTCGAGCGACCGCTTCATCATCGCGCCCGGGATCAAGGGCCTCGTGATGCTCGTGTTCACGCTGCCGTCGTTCCCGTACGTGTTCAAGATCATCAAGGATCACTTCCCCCCGCCGAAGGAAACGACGCGTGCGCAGATCATGGAGAAGTACCAGCTCGTGAAGCGCCACGACCGCCTCGGGCGGATGGCCGATACGCTCGAGTATTCGAGCGTCGCGCTGCCGCTCGCGCGGCTCGACCACGCGCTCGTGCGCGAGCTGGAAAAGGAAGTGCCGTCGCTGCTCGAATACGAGGACGACAATCTCGTGATCAAGCACCTGTACATCGAGCGCCGGATGACGCCGCTGAACCTGTACCTGCAGAACGGCACCGATACCGACGTCGAGCACGGCGTGAAGGAGTACGGCAACGCGGTGAAGGAGCTGATGAAGGCCAACATCTTCCCCGGCGACATGCTGTACAAGAACTTCGGCGTCACGCGCCATGGCCGCGTCGTGTTCTACGACTACGACGAGATCGAGTACCTGACCGACTGCAACGTGCGCCGCGTGCCGCCGCCGCGCAACGAGGAAGACGAGCTGTCCGGCGAACCGTGGTATACCGTCGGCCCGCACGACATCTTCCCGGAGACCTACGGGCCGTTCCTGCTCGGCGATCCGCGCGTGCGCGATGTCTTCATGAAGCATCACGCGGACTTTTTCGATCCCGCGCTGTGGCAGGCCAGCAAGGACAAGCTGCTGCAGGGTGAATTGCCCGATTTTTATCCCTACGACGCATCGCTGCGCTTCAGCGTGCGCTACCCCGACCGCTTCGGCGCGACGGACCAGAACGACGGCGAAGGCGACGCGCAGCGCGCCGCCTGACGCCGGTTGCACCGAACCCGATACCGTACCGACCCGATTTCCGTCAACGGAAGCCACACCGATGAACACCCAAGACAATCCGCTTTCCCACCTGTTCGACAACAACGATGCGTGGGTCAAACGCAAGCTCGAGGACGATCCGCAGTTCTTCGCGCGTCTCGCCGACCAGCAGGCGCCGGAATACCTGTGGATCGGCTGCTCGGATTCGCGCGTGCCCGCGAACCAGATCATCGGCCTGCCGCCGGGCGAAGTGTTCGTCCATCGCAACATCGCGAACGTGGTCGTGCACAGCGACCTGAACTGCCTGTCGGTGATCCAGTTCGCGGTCGACATCCTGCGCGTGAAGCACATCATGGTCGTCGGCCACTACGGCTGCTCGGGCGTGAATGCCGCGCTGCTCAACCGCCGCGTCGGCCTCGCCGACAACTGGCTGCATCACGTGCAGGACGTGCGCGAGCGCCACGCGGCGCTGCTCGAGGACTGGCCGGTCGGCGAAGCGCGCTATCGCCGCCTGATCGAGCTGAACGCGATCGAGCAGGTCGTCAACGTCTGCCGCACGACGATCGTCAACGACGCGTGGGCCCGCGGCCAGTCGCTCACCGTGCACGGGCTCGTGTACGGCGTGCACGACGGCCGGATGCGCAACCTCGGGATGGCCGTGTCGAACTTCGACGCGCTCGACGAGACCTACAAGCGCTGCGTGGCCGCGCTCACCGCCGGCGGCAACCATGCGCCGGACAACGACATGATCGCGGCGGACGCCGCGCGGCGGCTCGAAGGCGTCGCGCAGGCGGTAGCCGACACGCTGAAGCCGTGCGACGACGCGAAGTAACGCGCAAGCCGCCGGGCGGCCGTCGCCGCGCGGCCGCGATGCGCATCGAACGGATCTGACACCGGTACCGCCAGGGCGGCGCCAAGCAAAGGAGCGACGGGCATGAAAACCGCATTGATCGTCGGTGCATCGCGCGGCCTCGGCCGCGAATTCGTCCGGCAATACCGGCGCGACGGCTGGAACGTGATCGCCACCGCGCGCGACGACGCCTCGCTCGACGCGCTGCGCGCGCTCGGCGCGCAAGCACATGCGCTCGACATCACGCAGCCCGAGCAGATCGCGGCGCTCGGCTGGAAGCTCGACGGCGAGCGGCTCGATGCGGCCGTGATGGTGTCGGGCGTCTACGGGCCGCGCACCGAGGGCGTCGAGACGATCACCGCCGAGGATTTCGACGCGGTGATGCATACGAACGTGCGCGGGCCGATGCAGTTGCTGCCGATCCTGCTGCCGCTCGTCGAGGACGCACGCGGCGTGCTCGCCGTCGTGTCGAGCCGGATGGGCAGCATCGCCGAGGCGACCGGCACGACCGGCTGGCTGTACCGCGCGAGCAAGGCCGCGCTGAACGACGTGCTGCGCATCGCGTCGCTGCAGACGCGCCACGCCGCGTGCATCTCGCTCCATCCCGGCTGGGTGCGCACCGACATGGGCGGCGCGCAGGCCGCGATCGATCCGGAAACCAGCGTGACCGGCATGCGCCGCGTGATCGCCGAATCCGGCGCGGACGTGTCGCAGGCAAACGGCCGTTTCTTCCAGTACGACGGCATCGAGCTGAGCTGGTAGTCAGCCGACAACCAGACGTCGTTAATTCCCGTTTCGCATGATTTTGAACCGACCTGACGCGTGCCCGTGCGGCGGCGCGTCCCCCGCTCCCGCCGGTAAAGCGCCGGCGCCCCGCTACGCGGCCTGCTGCGGCCGCTTCATCGACGGCGGCGAAGCCGCGCCGAGCGCACTCGAGTTGATGCGTTCGCGGTACAGCGCGTACGTGCTCGGCGCGACCGGCTACCTGCGCGCGACGTGGGCCGCGCGCACCTGCCCGCCCGATCTCGACACCGACCCCGAGGCACCCGACGCGCCGCGCTGGCTCGGCCTCACGGTCAAACGCCACGCGCCGCTCGACGAACGGCACGCGGAGGTCGAATTCGTGGCCCGCTACAAGATCGGCGGACGCGCTTACCGGCTCCACGAGACGAGCCGTTTCGAGCGCGACGAGCACGGTTTCTGGCGCTACGTCGACGGCGAAGTAAGTGAACGTTGACAAATAGTTGCTGTGTCAGACGCCGGGTAATTCCCGCATTGCACAACCTGAATTTGTCGGGCTAGGATGGCCCTCAGATCAGTCATGTTGCATGGCAGGGCTTACGAATGGCGTTCAGCAAGGTATTGGTGGGATGGATGGCGGCCTGCGCGCTGTCGGCCGCTCAGGCCGGTACGCTGTCGAACGCCAATACGGGGACGGGCGCCGGCGCCAGCGGGTCGCTCGCCCATGCCGAACGCTTCGACTACGGCGATTCGAACCTGCCGCAGGTAGCCGCCGACCTGAACGAACAGATCCTCCGCATTCCGGCCGACGCATCGGGCACCGTCACGCTCGAGGCGACGCTCTTCAAGCCGAACGGCCCCGGCCCGTTCCCGCTCGTCGTCTTCAACCACGGCAAGAACACCGGCGATCTCCATCTGCAGCCGCGCAGCCGGCCGCTCGCGTTCGCGCGCGAATTCGTGCGCCGCGGTTATGCGGTGATCGCGCCGAACCGCCAGGGCTTCGCGGGCTCGGACGGCACGTACCAGCAGGAAGGCTGCAACGTCGGCAAGAACGGCCTCGCGCAGGCGGCCGACGTCGACGCGACGGTGCGCTACATGTCGCGCCAGCCGTATGTCGATGCGTCGCGCATCGTCGTCGCCGGCACGTCGCACGGCGGCCTCGTATCGGTCGCGTACGGCACCGAAGCCGCACCGGGCGTGCGCGGCATCATCAACTTCTCCGGCGGGCTGCGCCAGGACCTCTGCGACGGCTGGCAGCGCAACCTCGTCGACGCGTTCGACCAGTACGGCGCGCATACGGCCGTGCGGTCGCTGTGGCTGTACGGCGACAACGATTCGGTGTGGACGCCCGGGCTCGTCGCGCAGATGCACGACGCGTACGTGTCGCACGGCACGCAGGCCCAGTTCATCGATTTCGGCCGCTACAAGGACGACGCGCACCGGCTGATCGTCGATCGCGACGGCGTGCCCGTGTGGTGGCCAGCCGTCAACGCGTTCCTCGCGCAGCTGAACCTGCCGACCTCGGTGCGCTACGCGGTCGCGAACCCGCACGAGCCGAAAGCCACCGGCTACGCGTCGATCGACGCGGTCAACGCGGTGCCGTATGTCGACGAAGCCGGACGTGAAGGCTATCGCCGCTTCCTGAACCAGCATCCGAGCCGCGCGTTCGCGGTGTCGTCGGAAGGCGCGTGGTCGTGGGCCGAAGGCGGCGACGACCCGATGGCGCTCGCGCTCGACAACTGCGCGAAGCAGGGCGCGGGCGCGTGCCGGCTGTATGCGGTCAACGACCGGGTCGTGTGGAACACGAACACGCAGACGGCCGACGGCGGCGACACCAATACCACGCGCGATATCGATACGCGCGCGCTGGCGTCGCGCTGACGGGCGGCGGCCTTCGCTGCCCCGTTTCGTTTTTCCTTCCCCCCGTTTTTCATCACTTCGCGCACGCGCTGCATGCAGCGTTTGCATCGGATCCCGCGTACGCCGTTCGCATTGTGTACCGGCCCGAGCGCGCCGCCTCATCGCGCGATGCTCGCGCGCCCCTCCTCACCGCTTTCAGTCATTCACGTTCCGGCCGCGTTGGGGCCACAACACCCCGCCCGATTCGCCCCTTCGCTCCCCCATTTTTCACCTGCCGCGCCGCCCACCCCCCGATTTTTTTCAGTTGGGGGGGCTCACTCGAACGTCGTCATCTGCGGTCATTTCCGGACTTCTGAACCGTACCGTCCCGAGCCGCTCCGATCTGCGCCGAACTCCCGTCCAGCAAGGCTTCGCGGCCTTTGTAACCGGTAGTGCAACCCGTCGCGGAACACGCTAATCTCAGCGCGTTTCGTTGTCCCGTTGTCCCGCCGCGCGGCATCCCGTCGATGCCGCGCGGCCGTTTTATCCCCCGGAGCCGCCTTGAGTACGCCAGCCACCGACGACTGGGTCGCGCGCAGCCTGCGCGCGGTCTGGCATCCCTGCACCCAGATGAAGCACCACGAGCGCCTGCCGCTCATCCCCGTCGCGCGTGGCGCGGGCGTGTGGCTGTACGACCGTGACGGCCGCCGCTATTTCGACGCGATCAGCTCGTGGTGGGTCAACCTGTTCGGCCATGCGAACCCCGACATCAACGCGGCACTGAAGGACCAGCTCGACACGCTCGAGCACGCGATGCTCGCCGGCTGCACGCACGAGCCCGCGATCGAGCTCGCGGAGCGGCTGCACGCGCTCACCGCGCGCACGCTCGGCCATGCTTTCTTCGCGTCGGACGGCGCGTCGGCCGTCGAGATCGCGCTGAAGATGAGCTTCCACGCGTGGCGCAACCGCGGCCGCGCGAACAAGCAGGAATTCGTCTGCGTAGCGAACAGCTACCACGGCGAAACGATCGGCGCGCTCGGCGTGACCGACGTCGCGCTGTTCAAGGACGCGTACGATCCGCTGATCCGCCATGCGCACGTCGTCGCGTCGCCCGACGCGCGCGGCGCGCTGCCGGGCGAGACGGCCGCCGACGTCGCGGGCCGCGCGCTCGCGGACGTGCGGCGCCTGTTCGTCGAACGCGGCGACCGGATCGCCGCGCTGATCGTCGAGCCGCTCGTGCAGTGCGCGGCCGGCATGGCGATGCACGATCCGTCGTACGTGCGCGGGCTGCGCGCGCTGTGCGACGAATTCGGCGTGCACCTGATCGCCGACGAGATCGCGGTCGGCTGCGGCCGCACCGGCACCTTCTTCGCGTGCGAACAGGCCGGCGTCTGGCCCGATTTCCTGTGCCTGTCGAAAGGCATCAGCGGCGGCTACCTGCCGCTGTCGCTCGTGCTCACGCGCGACGACGTGTTCGCCGCGTTCTACGACGACGACACGACGCGCGGCTTCCTGCACTCGCATTCGTACACCGGCAACCCGCTCGCGTGCCGCGCGGCGGTCGCGACGCTCGACCTCTTCGCACGCGACGACGTGCTCGCGGCGAACGCGCGCAAGTCGGCCACGCTGCGTGCCGCGCTCGCGCCGCTCGACGCACATCCGCAGGTACGCCACCTGCGCGAGCGCGGCACGCTGTTCGCGTTCGACGTCGCGCTCGACGGCGACGCGGCGCGGGGCTTCTCGCGACGCTTCTTCGAACGCGCGCTGGAACGCGAGCTGCTGCTGCGCCCGATCGGCACGACCGTGTACCTGATGCCGCCGTACGTGATGAGCGACGACGACATCGCATGGCTCGCGCAACGCACGCGCGATACGCTCGACGCCACGCTCGCGGAGATCGCACGATGACACACCCGCTGCTCGACGCGCTGCAACGCGGCCTCGCCGATCTCGACGCCCAGGGGCTGCGCCGCGTGCGCCGCACCGCCGACACCGCGTGCGATGCGCGCATGACCGTCGACGGCCGCGAGATCGTCGGTTTCGCCAGCAACGACTATCTCGGCCTCGCCGCGCATCCGGCGCTCGTCGCCGCGTTCGCCGAAGGCGCGCAGCGCTACGGCGCCGGCAGCGGCGGCTCGCACCTGCTCGGCGGCCACTCGCGTGCGCACGCGACGCTCGAAGAGGAGCTCGCGGCCTTCTCGGGCGGCTTCTCCGACGCGCCGCGCGCGCTGTACTTCAGCACCGGCTACATGGCGAACCTCGCCGCGATGACGGCGCTCACCGGCAAGCGCGCAACCCTCTTCTCCGACGCGCTGAACCACGCATCGCTGATCGACGGCATGCGGCTGTCGCGCGCGAACGTACAGGTCTATCCGCATGCGGACACGGCCGCGCTCGCCGCGCTGCTCGACGCATCGGATGCCGAAACGAAGCTGATCGTCAGCGACACCGTGTTCAGCATGGACGGCGACATCGCACCGCTCGCCGAACTCGTCGCGCTGGCCGAGCGCCATGGCGCGTGGCTCGTCGTCGACGACGCACACGGCTTCGGCGTGCTCGGCCCGCAGGGCCGCGGCGCGCTCGCGGCCGCCGCGCTGCGTTCGCCGCATCTCGTGTACGTCGGCACGCTCGGCAAGGCCGCCGGCGTCGCGGGCGCATTCGTGATCGCGCACGAGACCGTGATCGAATGGATGATCCAGCGCGCGCGCAGCTACATCTTCACGACGGCCGCGCCGCCGGCCGTCGCGCACGCGGTATCGGCAAGCCTGAAGGTGATCGCGGGCGACGAAGGCGATGCGCGGCGCGCGCACCTCGCCGCGCTGATCGAACGCACGCGCGCGCTGCTGCGCAATACGCGCTGGGAGCCGGTCGATTCGCACACGGCCGTGCAGCCGCTCGTGATCGGCAGCAACGACGCGACGCTCGCGGCGATGCGCGCGCTCGACGCGCACGGCCTGTGGGTGCCCGCGATCCGGCCGCCGACGGTGCCCGTCGGCACGTCGCGGCTGCGCGTGTCGCTGTCGGCCGCGCATTCGTTCGACGATCTCGCGCGACTCGAAGCCGCGCTGGTCGAAGCCAGCGACGGGGCCGCAGCCTCCGCTCACGCGGCCCCGCGGGAGACGGAACCGCCCCCACGCTCACTTCGTGAGCTGCCCCCCGAGGGGGCTGCAGCCTCCCTTGGGGCGGCCCGGCGGGAGACTGCGGCATGACCGCCCCGCTTTCGCTTTTCGTCACGGGCACCGACACCGAAATCGGCAAGACCTTCGTGTCGGCCGCGATGCTGCACGGCTTCGCACGGCACGGCCTGCGTGCAGCCGCGCTGAAACCCGTCGCGGCCGGCGCGTATGAACGCGACGGCGTGTGGCGCAACGAGGACGCCGACCAGCTCGACGCGGCCGCGAACGTCGTGCTGCCGCCCGAGCTGCGCACGCCGTTCCTGCTGAAGGCACCGGCCGCGCCGCATATCGTCGCCGCGCGGGAAGGCGTGACGCTCGACATCGACACGATCGTCGCGTGCCATCGCGAAGCGCTGACGCGCGCGGATATCGTCGTCGTCGAAGGCGCCGGCGGCTTCCGCGTGCCGATGAACGACACGCAGGACATGGCCGATCTCGCGGTCGCGCTCGGCGTGCCGGTCGTGCTCGTCGTCGGCGTGCGGCTCGGCTGCATCAGCCATGCGCTGCTCACCGCCGACGCGATTCGCCAACGCGGCCTCAAGCTCGCCGGCTGGGTCGCGAACCACGTCGACCCGGCGATGTCGTTCCCCGACGAGAACGTCACAACGATGCGCGACTGGCTCGCCCGCGAGCACGGCGCGCCGCTGCTCGGCCGCATTCCGAACATGAGCCCGGCCGCCCCCGAATCCGCCGCGGCGATGCTCGACATCGCCGCGCTCGTCGATACGCTGCGCGCCGCGCGGCATTGACCCGACAGAAACAGATCCCCCGATCCCTCATCCCCGACCAGGACAGGAAAACGATATGACCCAAGCCCAGACCGCCGCCACCGTGCAACCCGACGCGATTCCCGTGGCCGCTCCGGCCTCGCAACGCTGGCGCGTCGCCGACGTCGTCGCGCTGTTCGAGCTGCCGTTCAACGACCTGATCTTCCGCGCGCAGCAGGTGCACCGCGAGCACTTCGACGCGAACGCAGTGCAGCTGTCGACGCTGCTGTCGATCAAGACGGGCGGCTGCGAGGAAGATTGCGGCTACTGCTCGCAGTCGTCGCACCACGACACGGGCCTGAAGGCCGAGAAGCTGATGGACGTCGACGCGGTGCTGGATGCCGCCCGTGCGGCGAAGGCGAACGGCGCGAGCCGCTTCTGCATGGGCGCCGCGTGGCGCAATCCGAAGGAGCGCCACATGCCGGCGCTGACCGAGATGGTGCGCGGCGTGAAGGAACTCGGCCTCGAGACCTGCATGACGCTCGGCATGCTGGAAGACGAACAGGCGCAGGAACTCGCGAATGCGGGCCTCGACTACTACAACCACAACCTCGACACGTCGCCGGAGTTCTACGGCCAGGTGATCTCGACGCGTACCTACCAGGATCGCCTCGACACGCTCGACCGCGTGCGCGACGCCGGCATCAACGTGTGCTGCGGCGGCATCATCGGGATGGGCGAATCGCGCCGCGAACGCGCGGGCCTGATCTCGCAGCTCGCGAATCTGAACCCGTATCCGGATTCGGTGCCGATCAACAACCTCGTCGCGATCGAAGGCACGCCGCTCGAAGGCACCGCGCCGCTCGACCCGTTCGAATTCGTGCGCACGATCGCGGTCGCGCGGATCACGATGCCGAAGGCCGTCGTGCGCCTGTCGGCCGGCCGCGAACAGCTCGACGACGGGCTGCAGGCGATGTGCTTCCTGGCCGGCGCGAACTCGATGTTCTACGGCGACCAGCTGCTGACGACGAGCAACCCGCAGTCGCAGAAGGATCGCGCGCTGTTCGAGCGCCTCGGCATCCGCGCGAGCGACGCGGACGCGATGTCGGCGAACGCGTAAGCGGAGCGGCCGTCGGGCCGCATCTGCAAACGGAAAAGCCGGGGCATGCCCCGGCTTTTTCGTATCCGGCCCCGTCGTTCAGGCCGCGCCGCCGAGCGCGCGCGGCTCCATGAACGTGTGCCGGAAATAATCGCGCACCGCGTGCATCGCGGGGCTCAACTCGATGTCCTTGCGCCACGCAAGACCGACGCTCATCGGCGGCACCGCATCGCGCAGCACGATCGTCTCGATGCGCCGCCCTTCGAGCGACCACGGCCGATACACCATGTCGGACAGGATCGCGACGCCGCTGCCGTTCGCGACCATGCTGCGGACCGCCTCGACAGACGACGTGCGCAGGATCACGTTCGGCCGGTACGGCGTCTCGTTCCAGTAACGCAGCGCCGTCTGCCCCGCCTCGTCGACCGTCAGCATCACGAACGGCTCGCGCGCGACCTCCGCGAACGTGACGCTCTCGTGCCTGAGCAGCGGATGATGCGCGCCGACCCACAGCCGCCGCACCGAGTGAATCACCGGCTCCAGCACGAGCGCCGGATTCGACACGTTCGACGTGAGCAGCACGGCCATGTCGTAGCGGCCCGCGATCAGCCCTTCCTCGATCGACTCGCGGTTCAGCTCGTGCAGGTGGATCGTCAGCCGCGGATACAGCGTGTTCAGGCGCAGCACGTGGTGCGGCAGGAAATAGCCGAGCACCGTGTAGCTCGCGGCAATCGCGAGCGTGCCAGTCAGCGTGCTTTCGAGGTTCGGAATCCGCATCGCCTCATCGACCGACGACAGGATCGTGTACGCGTGATTCAGGAAGCGCCGCCCCGTGTCGGTGAGCGTCACACCCGACGGCGTGCGCAGGAACAGTTGCGTGCCGAGGCTGTCCTCCAGTTCCCTGATCGCGCTCGTCACGGCCGACTGCGAAATCGTGAGCTGGATCGCGGCCTGCGAGATCTGGCCGAGCTCGGCGGTCGCGACGAAATACTTGAGCTGTCTGAGAGTCAGGGCCATGGTCGATGAGAAAACAGATGGGCACGCGACAAACATCATAACAACCGTGCCGAGCCCGTGAACGCGACCTCGTGGAAACCCTGCCGCCCCAGCCCCGACGGCACCTGGCAGCCGTTTTCCACGGTATCGAAAAAATCGATACGGTCGCATATAAAAATAGAACTTTTTTGACGCACCCCACGCGGCTAACCTGCGTTCAACACGGTTTCGGCATGCGCCACGACGCACGCGAACCGGAGAACCTGGAGGAGCACATCGTATGAGGAAGCACAGCGTCGACCTGAACTCCGACATGGGAGAAGGCTTCGGCCCGTGGACGATCGGCGACGGCGTCGACGAGCAGATCATGCCGCTGATCAGCTCGGCAAACATCGCCACCGGTTTTCACGCCGGCGATCCGAACATCATGGCGCGCACGGTGCAGCTCGCGCGCGACGCCGGCGTCGGCATCGGCGCGCACCCGGGCTTTCGCGATCTCGTCGGCTTCGGCCGTCGCACCATCGCCGAAACGCCGCAGGCGCTCGTCAACGACATCCTGTACCAGCTCGGCGCACTGCGCGAGTTCGCGCGCCTGAACGGCGTCAGCCTGCAGCACGTGAAGCCGCACGGCGCGCTCTACATGCATGCGGCAGGCAACGAAGCGTTCTCGCGGATGCTGGTCGAAACGCTGCAACGCGTCGATCCGGGACTGTGGCTGTACTGCATGGAGGCGTCGGTCACATACCGCGTCGCCGTCGAGTACGGGCAGCCGGTCATTCGCGAGTTCTACGCGGACCGAGACTACGACCGCAGCGGCTCGATCGTGTTCACGCGCCGCGTCGGCCGCCTCGATCCGCGCCAGGTCGCCGACAAGGTGCTGCGCGCATGCATCGACGGCAAGGTGCGGACGATCGATGGCGACGACATCGACATCGATTTCGATTCGGTCTGCATCCATAGCGACACGCCGGGCGCGCTCGACCTCGTGCGCGAAACGCGCCACGCGCTGATCCGCGAAGGCATCCGGACCGCCGGGCCGCAACCGCTCGCCGCCCATCACTGATTCAAGGAGACACACGATGGCATTGCACGATATCGTCAGCCCGCTGCCGGGCACCTTCTACCGGCGTCCGTCGCCCGATGCGGACTACTACGTCGCGGTCGACGCGACGGTCGACGCCGGCGCGGTGGTCGGCCTCGTCGAGGTGATGAAGCAGTTCACCGAGATCGAAACCGATGCGGCAGGGCGCGTGGTCGAGCTGCTCGTCGAGGACGGCGAGCCGGTCGACGCGGGCCAGGTGCTGATGCGGATCGAGGGGTGATGCGATGAATCCGGCAACCTCCTCCAACGCGTTCTACCGGCCGTCGCGCATCCGCACCGTGCTGGTCGCGAACCGCGGCGAGATCGCGGTGCGCGTGATCCGTGCCGCGCGCGAGCTCGGCATGCGCGCGGTCGCCGTGGTCAGCGACGCGGACCGCGACAGCCTCGCCGCGCGCATGGCCGACGAAGCCGTCCACATCGGCTCGTCGCACGCGGCGAAGAGTTACCTGAATCCCGCCGCGATCCTCGACGCCGCGCGGCAGTGCGGCGCGGACGCGATCCATCCCGGATACGGCTTCCTGTCCGAAAATGCCGCCTTTGCCGCGCAGGTCGAGGCGGCCGGCCTGATCTTCGTCGGCCCGGACTCGCAGGTGATCGCCACGATGGGCGACAAGGCCCGCGCACGCGAAACCGCGCGGCGCGCCAACGTGCCGACCGTGCCCGGCAGCGACGGTGTCGTGCAGTCGCTCGACGAGGCGCGGGACGTCGCCGCGCGCATCGGCTATCCGATCATGATCAAGGCGGCCGCCGGCGGCGGCGGGCGCGGCATCCGCGTCGCGCATGACGCCGCGCAGCTCGACGCCGAGCTGCCGCTCGCGCAGCGCGAGGCGCAGGCGGCGTTCGGCGACGGCGGCGTGTACCTCGAACGCTTCATCGCGCGGGCGCGCCACATCGAGGTGCAGGTACTCGGCGACGGCCGTCGCGTCGTGCACCTGTTCGAGCGCGAATGCTCGCTGCAACGGCGGCGCCAGAAAATCCTCGAGGAAGCGCCGTCGCCTTCGCTCACGCCCGCGCAGCGCGACGCGCTGTGCGCGTCGGCCACGCGGCTCGCGCAGGCGGTCGGCTATCGCAGCGCGGGCACGCTCGAATACCTGTTCGACGACGCGCGCGGCGAGTTCTACTTCATCGAGATGAACACGCGCATCCAGGTCGAGCATCCGGTGACCGAGGCGATCACCGGCATCGATCTCGTGCGCGAGACGCTGCGCATCGCCGACGGCGAGCCGCTGCGCTTCGCGCAGCAGGACATCGCGATGCGCGGCGCGGCGCTCGAATGCCGGATCAACGCGGAAGATCCATTGCAGGACTTCCGCCCGAACCCCGGACGGATCGACGCACTGGTGTGGCCGACCGGCCCCGGCGTGCGCGTCGATTCGCTGCTCTATCCGGGCTACGTCGTGCCGCCGTTCTACGATTCGCTGCTCGCGAAGCTGATCGTGCACGACGAGAGCCGTGCGGCCGCGCTGCAGCGCCTGGCCCGCGCGCTGGGGGAGCTGCACGTCGGCGGGCTGAAGACGACCGCGCCGCTGCACGTCGCGCTGCTCGCCGACGACGACGTGCGCGCCGGGCGCTATCACACGAATTTCCTCGAAGCGTGGGTGCCGCAATGGCGTGAGGCCGCAACAGCCGCCACGCAGCAACACGCAGCCGAACATGCGGACGCCGTGCGCGTCGGGGAGGCGATGTGACGACCCGTTATACCTTCGGCGGCGACGAATTCGTGTTCGTCGAAATCAGCGAATCGATGTCGCTCGACGCATTCTTCAAAGGCACGGCGATCACGCGCGAACTGCAGCGCCGCGCGGTGCCGGGCATCACCGAGATCTGTCCGGCGAATGCGTCCTACCAGGTACGCTACGACCCGGACGTGATCGAGCCCGATGCGCTCGTCGCGCTGTTGAAGACGATCGAGGCCGAAGTCGGCGACGCGCCACTCGAACTCGATACGCGCATCGTCGAGGTGCCGGTGCTGTACAACGATCCATGGACGCACGAGACGCTGATGCGGTTTCGCGAACGCCACCAGGACCCGTCGTCGACCGATCTCGAATACGCGGCGCGCATCAACGGCAAGCGCGACGTCGATGCCTTCATCGCCGCGCACTCGGGGTCGCCGTGGTTCGTGTCGATGGTCGGCTTCGTCGCGGGCCTGCCGTTCATGTACCAGATGGTCGAGCGCGAACGCCAGCTCGAAGTGCCGAAATACCTGCGGCCGCGCACCGACACGCCGAAGCTCACCGTGGGCCACGGCGGCTGTTTCGGCTGCATCTACTCGGTGCGCGGCGCGGGCGGCTACCAGATGTTCGGCGTGACGCCGGCGCCGATCTTCGACCCCGCGCAGCGGCTCGACTACCTGCGCGAGTTCATGGTGTTCTTCCGGCCCGGCGACATCGTGAAATTCCAGCCGATCGATCGCGCGACCTACGACGCCGCGGTGGCCGACGTCGAGGCCGGCACCTTTTCCCTGCGCGTGCGCCCGGTGCAATTCTCGCTCGACGCATTCCTGCGCGATCCCGATGCGTACAACCGCTCTCTCGTCGAGGTGCTGCATGCAAGCTGACGCGCACAACCTGATCGAGGTCGTGAAACCCGGCCTCGCGACGTCGGTCCAGGACATGGGCCGGCAAGGCTACTACCACGTCGGCATCCCGCCGTCGGGCTCGCTCGACCAGTACGCATCGCGCGCGGCGAATCTGCTGGTCGGCAATCCCGAAGAAGCCGCCGTACTCGAATGCACGCTGCTCGGCCCCGAGCTGCTGTTCCATACGGATGCGCTGATCGCCGTCACCGGCGCCGAGATGACGCCGAAGATCGACGGCATCGGCCAGCGCTGCAACGTCGCGCTGCGGATCGGCGCAGGCAGCGTGCTGTCGTTCAATTACGTGAAGGCGGGCGCTCGCGCGTATCTCGCCGTCGCGGGCGGCATCGACGTGCCGGTCGTGCTCGGCAGCCGCTCGACCTACGCGCTCGGCGCGATCGGCGGCCACGCGGGCCGGCGCCTGCAGAAAGGCGACCGGTTGCCGCTCGGCGCCCCGGTCGGCACACCCCGCGAAGGGCGCGAGCTGCCGGCGGCCGTGAGCCGGCCGCTCGACAACCAGGTCGAGCTGCGCGTCCTGACGGGCCTGTACCACTACCGGCTCACCGACGATTCGGCGCGCACCTTCTTCGACGACGAATGGACGGTCGCACCCGAAGCCGATCGCATCGGCTACCGCTACAAGAACGGCCGCGCGCTGCAGTTCCGGCCGCGCGAGCAGCCATTCGGCGCGGGCGCCGATCCGTCGAACATCGTCGACGCGTGCTACCCGATCGGCTCGATCCAGGTGCCGGCCGGGCTCGAGCCGATCATCCTGCACCGCGACGCGGTGTCGGGCGGCGGCTACGCGACGATCGGCACGGTCATCAGCGCCGACATGGACCTGATCGGCCAGATGCAGCCCAACCACCGCGCGCGCTTCGTGCGCGTGACGATGGCCGACGCGCTCGCCGCGCGCCGCGAGTACCAGCGGCGCCTCGCGCTGCTGCGCGCCGTGCTGCGGGACTGAGCACCGGGCGCCCGGTTCGCGTGCCGGGCGCCGTTCGTCGCCGCCCCCTTTTCGCTGTCCGTCTTCCGCCCCCCCGGCCGGGCGCCGCGCGGCGGGGACGCCTGCGCGCTGTTCCTGCCAAACCGGTTGCCCGCCCGACGTCGGGGCAACCCTGCGGATCGCCTGTGCCGCGGCCGAGACGTCGTTCGCAACTTCTGCGCATCAAGGAGCACGATCATGGCCAACCTGGCTCAGGCCCGTACCGACGAGGATCTCGACCTGTCGACGCTCGCCGTCCCCGACCACGCGCGCATGCCGCCCTTCTCGCTGACGATGGCGTGGTGGGCCGTGTGCAGCGCGGTGTTCTATATCGTCGTGGGCGCCACGCTCGCGCTCACCTACGGCGCGCGCAACGCGCTGATCGGGATGGCGCTGTCGGTCGTGTCGTACGGCCTCGTCAACACGATCATCAGCCGCTATGCGATCCGCACGGGACTCTCGGTCGCGCTGTTCTCGCGCGTGCTGTTCGGCAGCGCCGGCGCGGCGCTCGCGACACTGATCTTCTTCGCGACCGCGATCTACTACGCGGTGTTCGAGGGCTCGGTGATCGCGGTTGCCGCGCACCACCAGTTTCCGGCGCTCGACTACAAATGGGCCGCGCTGCTCGTCGTCTGCTACAGCGTGCCGCTCGTGTTCGGCAGCGTGCAGCACTGGCTCGACAAGTTCAACGGCGTGCTGCTGCCGTTCTACCTGCTGGGGCTCCTCGCGGCGGTCGGGCTCGCGACGGCAGAATACGGCTACAACGCGGCGTGGCTCGATTTCGGGCCGGCCGGCAACGCGCCGGCCGGCGGCTGGTGGCACTGCTTCGTCTACTACATGGGCGTGTGGGTGCTGATGATGTTCACGTTCGACTACGCGCGCTTCGGCCGCAAGGAAGACGCGGGTTATCACGGCCGCTTCAACTTCGGGATGCCGTTTTACCTCGTCACGTTTCTCGTCAACGGCGCGGCCGGCATCTATCTCGTCAGCACGATTCCGGGGCTCGGTACGCTCTCCGAAGTATCGGTCGTGCTCGCGCTGCTGAAGCTGATGGGCGTGTGGGGATTGCTGTTCGTGTGGGTCACGCAATCCCGCATCAATACCGCGAACTACTACCTCGCGACCGTCAACATGCAGGCGTTCTTCCTGAAGGTGGCCGGCATGCGTGCGCCGAAGTTCGTGTGGGCACTCGTGGTCGGTGCGGTCGTCTATGCGCTGATGATGGCGGACATCTTCTCGCGAATCCTGCAGGCGCTCGCGTACCAGGGCATCTTCGTCGTCGCGTGGGTCGGCGTCGCGCTCGCGCACATCCTGTCCGGCCGGTACGGGCAACTCGTCGGCGACGACGTCGAATGCCGCGACGCCCATGTGCCGACCTTCAACCCGGGCGGGCTGACCGCATGGTTCGCCGGCGCGTTCACGGGACTCGCGCTGAACCAGGCGACGGGGTTCGCCGCGTCGCTGTCGGCGCCCGCGACGTTCGTCGTGTCGTGGGTCGTCTATCGCGCGCTGCTGGGCACCGCGAAACGTACCTGGTTCGTGCGCAATACGTGACGGGGTACGCGTGCCGCCGCGTGCCGCGCGATCGTCTGCCGCGCGCTGGCGTGATTCGTCGCGCCGTGGCCACCGCGCGCGTCACACGTGCGATGCGGCTCCGTCGATGGTCGCGCGCACCTTCGCGACGAGCAGTTCGTCGACCGGTGCCAGCACCTCGCCGCGCGGCCGCACGCCCGAGCCGAAATGCACCGCGCGCACGCCGGTCGCGCGGACGAAATCGCCGACCGCATCGACCGTGAGCCCCGAGCCGGCCAGTACCGTGCAGGTCGAGCCTGCCGTCTGCCGCACCAGCCGCGTGATCGTCGCAACCGCGTCGAGCACCGACGGATGGCCGCCCGACGTCAGCACCGACGTGACGGCCGGCACGCGCAGCAGCGCGTCGAACGCGGCGTTGAGATCGCGCGACACGTCGAACGCGCGGTGGAACGTCAGCGCACGGCCGTCCGCCGCGGCCGCGATGCGGGCCAGCGCGCCCAGATCGACGTCGCCGCGCGCGTCGAGCGCGCCGAACACGACGCCGTTCGCACCGGCCGCGACGGCCGCGCGCACGTCGCGCTCGATCACGCGCAGGTCGTCGGCGTCGTAGACGAACGACCGGCTGTGCGGCCGCACGATCACGTTGACGGGAATCGGCACGGCGGCCACGACGGCTTCGATCAGGCCGACGCTCGGCGTCAGCCCGCCTTCGGTGATCGCGGTCACGAGTTCGAGGCGGTCGGCGCCCGCGCGGGCGGCGGCCTTCGCGTCGCCGACGGTCGTGGCGATCACTTCGAGGAGGATGGAAGAAGCGGCGTTTCGGCTCATGGGCGGCCCGCGAATCGTCAGGACAATTCGCGCATCCTAGCCGAGCCGTGCGACGGGCGCCAGCGTGACGGGGCGCCCCGCCGTCAGCGGCGCCCGGTCAGTCCCGTCGTCAGTCCCGCCGTCAGCCGCGCCGCGCGAGCCACACGCCGACGAGCGCGGACAGGCCGGTCACCACGGCGCCGGGCGCGAACCGGAACATCCGCGCGTTCACGTCGACGCCCTGCTGCTGCATCACGTCGACGATCCCCGGCGCCAGCAGGAGCGTCACCCAGCCGATCATCCCGAACGCGGTGGTCGCGGACGCGACGAGCAGTGCGATGCCTGCGCCACGCGCGCGCGGCCGGAACGCGCCGGCGAACGCGCCCACGGCCAGGAACACGGCCGACAGCACGAACAACACGGCGACGAACACGAGCATCGCCCGCGTATGGCCGAGCTTCATGAACGCCATCATCTGCGCGGTGATCACGCACATGCCCGCGATCGTGAACAGCACGATCGCGAGCGCGTTGCGCACGACGCTCATGCGCTCGCCTGACGGAAATACGCGGTCGCGGGGCGCCGGAACAGCAGGTAGACGAACAGGGCGAACAGCAGGACGCCGGGGATCAGCACCGCGAACATCGACGCCGGCATGTTGACGAACGAGAACGCGAAACCGAACACGGCCGTCACGATGTAGGCCTTGCGCGACCATTCGCGGCCCTTGAGGATCGCGATGCCGATCACGACGTTCACGGCTTCGATGAGCACGCTGATGCCGAGCGTCGCCCAGACGGGCAGCAGGTAGTGCGACAGCAGCGCCTGGGTGGTCGGCATGCCGATCGTGAATGGCGTATAGATGCACGTGATCGCGTTGGTCACGATGATGATCCACGCGAGAATGGTCAGCGAAATCGGTCTTTTCATTGTGTTTTCCTTGTTATTCGCCGCCATAGTGGCCCCCAGGACGGCGCGCCCGCGGTCACGATGGCCGCGGTCGCGCCATTGTCGGGGAAGCGCGGGGCGAGCGCAACGGGCCGCCCGCACCAGCCCGGGTCACCCTGCGCGCCGCCTGCGATACGCGCGTCGTTAGCCGGCGTCCGCTTCGTCGTCGATCCAGTCGATATCGCCGCACAGCACGCGCTGCGTATCGCCGACGCGCACGGCCACCGACAGCGTCACGCACGGCTGCGCCTCGTTGATCGACAGGTACGGCCGCGTGACCTGCACCCGCCCCGGCTCGGCGATCGCCGAGCGGAAATACGGCCGGCGCAGCCAGTTCGCGCCCTGTGCGTCCGCCAGCGGCGAAAAGCGTGCCTCGGCGAGCGCGCGGTCGGCGCGCAGCACGACGTTGCGGCCCGACTGGCGGCCGTGCGCGTCGAGCAGGAAGCAACGCGCGGCCGCGTCGAGCGCGAGGAAGTTCCAGCACACCTCGTCGAGCGGCTCGCCGGCCGCGAGGCGCTCGGCCGCGCGTTCGAACGCGCGCAGGTACGGCGCGAGCCGCTGCGCATCGCGCCGCTCGCGCGCCTCGGTCTGCTGGCGGAAACGCTCGGTCAGCTCGCCGATGCAGCCCGTCGCGGCTGCGCTGTCGGGCAGCCCCGGCGCCGGCCGGCCGAAGTAGTAGCCCTGCACGAAATCGGCCTCGCAAGACAGCGCGATCTGCGCCTCGTGCTCGGTCTCGATCCCCTCGACGAGCACCAGCTTGCCGGCCTCGTGCAGCAGCGTCACGAGCCCGTGCAGAATCGCGGTGAGCCCGGTGCGGTGCGCCGCGTGCGACAGCATGATCCGGTCGAGCTTCACGATGTCCGGGTTCAGTTGCCAGATCCGCTCGAGATTCGAGTGGCCCGCGCCGAAATCGTCGAGCGCGATCAGG
>JABLTH010016153.1_pt1 | contig 25316 bp, 11 predicted proteins | sample 7875711 | NCBI WGS metagenome assembly JABLTH01 (sample SAMN14941262, study PRJNA633318) | bioreactor metagenome | isolation source: bioreactor | place: China | collected 2019-03-05 | reverse complement strand
TGCGGCTGATCTTCCTGTGCTGCCATCCCATGCTGTCGCCCGACGCGCAGGTCGCGCTGACGCTGCGCGAAGTCGCCGGCCTCACCACCGAGGAAATCGCCCGCGCCTATCTCGTACCGGCCCCCACCGTCGGGCAGCGCATCGTGCGCGCGAAGGCCAAGCTGCGCGACGCGCGCATCCCGTACGAAACGCCGTCGCCCGCCGACGTACCGAGCCGCCTCGCCCCCGTGCTGAAGGTGATCTATCTCGTCTTCAACGAAGGCTACGTCGCCACCGCCGGCGACACGCTGATGCGGCCGCTGCTGTGCGCCGAAGCATTGCGGCTCGGGCGCCTGGTGGCCGGCTTGCTGCGCGAACCGGACGCGCAGGGGCTGCTCGCGCTGATGCTGTTCCATGATTCGCGCCAGGCCGCGCGCACGGATGCGGCCGGCGACTTCGTATCGCTGGAAGCACAGGACCGCTCGCGCTGGGATCGTGCATGCATCGCCGAGGCCCACCATCTCGTCGCCCATGCCCTGGCCGATCGGAAAGCCGGCCCGTATCTGCTGCAGGCCTTGATCGCGGCGACTCATGCGGATGCCGAAAGCTTCGACCGCACCGATTGGTCCCGGGTCATATCGCTTTACGACGTCCTCGGCCAGTTGGAACCGTCGTCCGTGATCGCGCTCAACCGCGCCGCGGCCATCGCCGCCCGCGACGGCCCGGCAGCGGGACTGGCGGCGATCGACGCAGCCACCGCATCGGGCGAACTCGAACACTACGTCTACGCGCACGCGGCTCGGGCGGACGTACTGCGCCGGCTCGGCCGGGTGGACGATGCGCGCGCGGCCTACCGGCGCGCGCTGGCACTCACCCGGCAAGCGGCCGAGCAGCGGTTCCTGCGCCGCCGCCTGACGGAACTTGGACCCGGACGTTGACGACGAGCGCCCTGCTACACTCCGCCGCCCCATCGACACAGGGAATCCCAGGGAATGAAGCTCTACGGCTACGCGGACAAGGCAGTCACCACGCAAGGTCCCCTGAAGCTCGCCGAGGTCACCATGGTGTGCACGCCGCATGAGCTGCGCGCGATCGCCGAGGTGCTGGCCCATCTGGCCGACGACATGGAGCGCGCCGAATTCGGCCACGTCCATCTGGCCGACCGCATCGAAGGCCTGGAAGACAGTCCGCAGCTGATCGTGATGAAGGCCGAGGCGTAAACCGCTCGCCGCCGGCGCTCGTGCGCATGGCCCATGGTTCCGGCGGCGCTTCGAAGGGAGCCGCCGCACGGCCCGATGAGCGCATCGCGCCAGCCGTTGTCGATTTCCGAATGTCCCGCTCGTCAGTAAGCAGTCGCGGCAATTCCGCCCCGGCTCACTCCTCAAGGTCAACCTCATGAGCAAGATGATCTTCGTCAACCTCCCCGTGACGGACCTCAAGCGATCGACAGCGTTCTACGAAGCGGTCGGCGCGGTGAAGAACCCCGCGTTCTCCGACGACACCGCCTCGGGCATGGTGCTCTCCGACACCATCCACGTGATGCTCCTCACCCACGACAAGTGGCGCCAGTTCACCAGCAAGCCGATCGTCGACGCACACGCCAACGCCCAGGTGCTGCTGTGCCTTTCGGCCGGCAGCCGCGACGAGGTGTCCGCGCTGGTCGAAAAGGCCGCCGCCGCCGGCGGCAAGGCCGACCCCACGCCCGTGCAGGACTACGGCTTCATGTTCGGCCGCAGCTACGAGGACCCGGACGGCCACATCTGGGAAATCATGTGGATGGACCCCAGCGCCATCCCGCCGCACGGTTGAGCAAAGCCCGGGCGAAGGCGGCCACACCTTCGCCCGACCGCCTCGCGTGGCGATGCGCCCGGACCGGCGCGCCATGTGATCGCCGCGCCTCGCCCATCTTCGACGGGCGCACATCCGTTCGTGACGCTCACCCAGCACTTGAGCGACATCCGTGTTCCATGTCCGGATCTGGGCACAGCGCCGCCGATCTACAGGGGTAGAACGCACGGCCTATCCGGTCGCAGCCGCGGTCGAAAGACTGCCGTATGATTCGCGGCGGCCACGCTCGGCTTCCTGGAAGCCGGCCGTAGTTGCGCGCCGCGTTGGACACATGGCCCGATGCGATGCGCGGATCATCCATGGCCGATGATGTTCGGCGCGCGCCGCACCAGCGAAGCGCCGGCGGCCTGGTGAACCACAGGGAACGACGGCAGCCGTCTGTAAGGGGATCGCTGGTCAGTGCAGATGCCGGGCGCATAGACGCCTGGCATGAGTGCGTGTTGTTTCCGACCTGCCGCCTTGGGCGGTGCAAGGCCATGCCGGCAATGCGCTCATGCGCGCCGGCACGTCCGCCCTCGCGCGGCATCGACGTCATGACAGGGGATCTATGAATCACGTTTACCGGCTCGTCTGGAACCACGCGCTGCGCCAGCCGCAGGTCGCGTCCGAACTTGCGAGCGGCGCGCGCGCGACGGCTTCGGCCGGTACGAAGGCGCCGCGCCGTTCGACCGCGCTCCATCCGCTCGCGCTGGCGCTGAGCCTGGCCCTGGTGTCCTCGCCGGCCTGGAGCGCGTGCACGGCGACCGACAGCACCGCATGCAGCGCGCCCGGCGGCGCGGGCGTGGTGAACCGCACCGGCAGCGGCGGCGCGGGCACCGGCGCGGGCGGTGGGTCCAGCTATTTCGACGTAGGCACCGGCGCTACGGTCACGACGACCGGTTCGCCGGCGACCTACGGCAACGGCGGCAGCGGCGCGACAGGCGATGCCGGTCCCGGTGGCACCGATGGATTGGCGGCTATCTCCGTCGGCGGCACGATCGCCATCAACACGTCCGTGACGGGCGGCGACGGTACGACCGGAGCGGCCGGGACCAATTTCGCCAGTGGCGGCGGCGGTGGCGGCAGCGGCGTTTACTTCACGGGGTCCGGCGTGACGGTGGACTTCGGCCACGCCATCACCGGCGGCAACGGGGGCGCGGGCGGCAACGGCCTCAGCGGCATCTCGGCCAATGGCGCGGGCGGCGGCGGCGGCGGCGCGGGCCTGATGACCGTGGCCGCCGCCGCCACCGTCCTGAACGACGGTCAGCTCACCGGCGGCAGCGGCGGTGTCGGCGGCAATGGCGGCTTCAACGGCGGCGGCGGTGCGGGCGGCGATGGCTTGCTGATGCTCGGCGCCAGCTCGAGCGCGACCAATACGGGCACGATCACCGGCGGCGCCGGCGCCGTGGCGGGCTCGGCCACGACCAACGGCTCGGCGCTCGGCGGCAGCGGCGGCGCGGGCGTCAACCTGGCGGGCCAGGGCTCTTCGCTGGTCAATGCCGGCACGGTCACCGGGGGTGCCGGTGCAGCCGGCGGGCGCGGCGGCTACGGCGTGGTCACTTGGGGCGGCGCCACCATCACGAACGCGGCGACGATCAGCGGCGGCCTCAACCCGGACGGCTCGCGCGGAACGGCCATCGAGTTCAACGGCACCGGCAACGCGCTCCATCTTCTGACCGGCAGCAACATCGTCGGGAACATCGGGCTCGCCGCGAGCGCCCAAGCCACGATTGCCGCCCTGAACACGGGACTGACACTCGGCAACAGCATCGACCTGGGTGCCGGCGCGGCCGTCACGTTCGACACCAGCACGACCAGCTTGCTCTACAACGGCACGATCGCCGGCAGCGGCGACCTGCACGTCACCGGCACCCAAACGCTCACGTTGAACGGCGCTGCCACGCAATCGGGCGCGACGACCATCACCGGCGCCACGGTGCTGGTGAACAACGGCGGTTACGCCGACAACGGTACCGTCGCCGATAACGGCAACCTGGTCGTCGGTGCGGGCTCGAACATCAACGCCAACAACGGCGGCAACGCCTTCCTGGTCGGCACGCACGGCACCGGCGCGTTGACCTTGCAGAATGGCGCCACGTCCTACTCGGGCGGCAACCTGGTCGCCGGCGATCAGGCGGGCGACCAGGGCACGATCACCATCAAGGGTCCGTCGTTCTTCCGCGTGATGGGCAACACCGTCATCGGCGAGAACGGCAATGGCACCTTCGCGCTCAATACCAGCGGCTCGCTCCTCTCGGTCGGCAGCCTGATCGTCGGCGACCAGGTCGGCTCCAGCGGCGTGGTCACGCTGACCGACCATGCCACGCACATCATCGCGACCGGCTTCGTCGTGGGCAACCGCGGCACGGGCGTCATGACGGTGTCCAACCAGAGCCGCATCGCCGATACCGGCAGCTTCGTGATCGCCGCGAACGCGGGCTCGGTCGGCACCGTGAACATCGGCGCCGCCGCGGGCCGCGCCGCCGCGGATGTGGGCTTTCTCGGCGCATCCAGCGTCGTGTTCGGCAACGGCACGGGCACGCTGGTGTTCAACCACACCAGCACCGGCTACGTATTCGCGCCGGCGGTCAGCGGTGCGGGCAAGGTCGAGGCGCTGGCGGGCACCACCATCTTCACCGCCAACCAGAGCTATACCGGCGGCACCGTGATCGGCGCGGCCGGCACCTTGCAACTCGGGCAGGGCGGCACGAGCGGCTCCATCCAAGGCAACGTGGCGAACGGCGGCGCACTGATCTTCGACCGCTCCGACAATGTCGCTTTCACCGGCGCGATCAGCGGTAGCGGCAGCGTGACGCAGCAGGGCGCGGGGGTCACGGCACTGTCCGGCGCCAACACCTACACCGGCGCCACCGCGATCAACGGCGGCACGCTGCAACTGCTCGGCACCGGCAGCATCGCGGCCTCCAGCGGCGTGGCGATCGCCGGCGGCAACTTCGACATCTCGGCACTCAGCGGCGCCGGTACCACGATCGGCGATCTGGCCGGCACGGGTGCTGTCGCGCTCGGCAGCCACGCGCTCACGCTCGGGACGTCGAACAGCACGACGTTCGGCGGCGTGATCGCCGACGGCGGTATCGCCGGCGGCAGCGGCGGCGCGCTGATCAAGCGGGGCAGCGGCACGTTCCAGCTCACCGGCGCGAATACGTACACCGGCGGCACCACGATCGACGGCGGCACGCTGGCCCTGACCGGAGCGGGCAGCATCGCCGCGTCGAAGGGCCTCACGGTCAACGCCGGCACCTTCGATATCGCCGGCACCGCCAGCGGGGCGTCGATCGCCAGCCTGGACGGCAACGGCAGCGTCAAGCTCGGCGCGCAGACGCTGAGCCTCACCGCTGCGCAAGGCCAGTTCGACGGCGTGATCGGCGGCACGGGCGCCGTCGCGCTAACGGGCGGCGCGGAGACGCTGACGGGACACAACACTTATAGCGGCGGCACCTTCCTCCGTGGCGGCACCTTGTCCGTCGCCAGCGATGCCAACCTGGGCGATGCGGCCGGCGCCGTCACGCTCGCCGGCGGCACGCTGCGCAACACCGCTGCGTTCACCACCGCGCGCAACCTGACGCTGCAGACCCTCGGCGGCACGCTGCAGACCGATGCCGACCTCGGTGTCGCCTCGGCCCTCGCCGGCAGCGGCGGCCTGACCAAGACCGGCGCGGGCATGCTGACGCTCAATGGCGCCAGTACCTACACCGGCGGCACCACGGTAAACGGCGGCACGCTGGAAGTCGGCGACATCGCGCACCCCGGCGCCTCCATCGCCGGCAATGTGGCGGTGGGCACCGGCGGCACGCTGCGCGGCCACGGCACCGTCGGCGGCAACGTCGTCAGCGACGGCATGGTGTGGCCGGGCGGCTCGGTGGGCATGCTCACCATCGACGGCGACTACACGCAGAACGCGGACGCCACCTTGCAGATCGACGTGACGCCGACGCAGGCTTCGTCGCTGCGCGTGAACGGCAACGCATCGCTGGCCGGCGGGTTGAGCCTGATCTATGCGCCCGGCACCTACACCAGCACCACCTACACGCTGGTGCAGGCCCATGCGTTGACCGGCACCTTCGCGAACGTGGCCTCCAGCGGCGCGACGCCGACCGCGCTCAACCCGACCATCGCCTACACCTCGACCCAGGCCAACCTGGTGCTGACCGCGGCGGCACCACCGCCGCCGCCGCCTCCACCGCCCCCCGCACCGCCGCCGCCTGCGCCCCCGCCGCCCGCACCGCCTCCGGCCCCGCCGCCGCCCATCGTCGTGGCGCCCGCCGATGGCGGCCTGTACGCCGATCTGATGCGTGTCACGGGCCAGGCCGGCCTGCGCACGCTCGCCACCGTGCTCGACGCGACGCTGCGTCCGCGCGACGTCGCCTGCGACGACGCGTCGGCGACACAGGCACGTGCGGTGGCGTCTTCATGCCATAGCGATCTCTGGCTGCAGTACGGCGGAAGCAGCGACTCGCTCCGCGGCGACAACAGCCTGCATAGCTCGGCCTTCGCCTTGCAAGGCGGTTTCGATCACGCCATCGGCGACGACGTCCACCTCGGCGTGCAAGCCGGCGTCGAACGCGCCAACGGCACCGACCGCATCGGCGGCCATGGACGGGCCGACAGCGTCCATGGGGGCTTGTACGCGTATGCGAACGCCGGCCCGCTCGTGCTCTCCGGCGTGCTCGATGCGGCGCACGGCAGCTACGACATGTACCGGCAGACCGGCATCGGCCGCGCCGTGTCCAGTCCTGGCGGCAGCATCGCGAGTGCGGCGCTCCAGGCGGCCTGGCCGCTGGCCTTGGCGCAATGGCAGGTGACACCGGCGCTCGGCGCGCTCTATCAGCACCAGCGCCTGGATGGCTTCGACGAAACAGTGACCAGCACGCACCCGCTGGCCGACGCGTTCGCCCTGCGCGGCAAGGACAGCACCTACAACACCTTGCAGCCGTATGCGCGCGTGTCCTTCTCGCGCAGCTTCGTCGCCGGCGGCATCCGCTATCTGCCGCAGTTCGACCTGGGCTATCGCTACGACACGCGCAGCGCCAACACGCCGACCGTGCGCGCCACCAGCCAGGACGGCACGCTGTTCTCGCTGCCGGGCAACACGCTAGGTCGTGGCGTCGCCACCGTGGGCGCGCGCCTCACCGCGCAGGCGGGTGCGTCGTGGAGCTGGTACCTGGATTACGAAGGGCAGTTCGCCAGCCATTACCGGCACGATGCGTTGAACGTGGGATTCACCAAGCGTTTCTAGCCCGGGCCCGGACCAAGCCTGGATACGAAGAGGGATAGGCCAGCCCGGACACGGGCTGGCCGATTCGCGATCCGATGCCGCCGCGCTTCGCTCAGATCTGCGCCTGGCCGCCGTCAGCGAAAAGCTCTGCGCCGTTGAAGAAGCTGGCATCGTCCGACGCCAGGAATGCCACCACTTTCGCGATCTCGGAAGCTTCGCCGAGGCGGCCCATGGGACCCAGCGAGGCCAGGTAGGCAAGCAGGCCGTCCTGCGCTTCCTTCGCGTCGCCGCCCAAGTCCGCCAGTCCGACCGTGCGGATGGAACCCGGGCTGACCACATTGACGCGGATCTTGCGTTCCTTCAGATCCAGCACCCAGCTGCGCGCCAGGCTGCGCACGGCGGCTTTCGAAGCACTGTAGATACTGAAAGCGGCCGTGCCTTTGCTGCCGGCGATCGAGCCGGTGAGGATGATCGATCCGCCCGCGGGCATGAGGGGCAGCATGGTTTGCACGGTGAATACGAGCGCCTTGACGTTGCGGTCGATGGTATCGTCGAAATGCTGTTCGGTGATCTGACCGAGCGGCGCCATGGTGCCGCCGCCGGCATTCGCGAAAAGGATGTCCAGACGTCCTTCCTGGTCCCTGATCAGCGCGGCGAGCGCTTCCAGGTCGTCGCGCCGGGTCACGTCGCCGCGGACACCCGTCGCGCGTTCGCCGATGGCCGCCACGGCGGCATCGAGCTCCGCCTGGCGACGGCCGGTGATATAGACCTTGGCGCCCTCTTGGGCCAGTTCGAGCGCGGAAGTCAGGCCGATGCCGCTCGTGCCGCCGGTGACCAGGGCGATCCTGCCTTGCAGTCGGTTGTTCATGGGTAACTCCGTGGGTAAGTGAGTGATGCGATGGCGATACGGTAGGCCTCGAGCGGCGGCGGATTAAGATGAGCAGCCGGAAATCACTATTCACGCCTATGAATGGTCGCCCGCCCTCGGAGTCCCCATGGATCAATTGACCGCGCTGCGCGTATTCGTCCGGATCGCCGAGTCCGGTGGCTTCGGCAAGGCGTCCGATACGCTGGGCATCCCGCGCGCCACCGTCACCAAGCTGGTCCAGGAGCTGGAGCAGCATCTGGGCGTGACGCTGTTTCAGCGCTCCACCCGCAAGGTGTCGGTGACGGAGGAGGGCAAGGCGTACTACCAGCGCGCCACGCAGGTACTGGCCGATCTCGACGAGATGGACACCCTGTTCTCGGAAGCGAAGGACGGTCCACGCGGCCGCCTGCGCGTGGATGTCGGTTCGTCGCTGGCCAATCTGATCCTGCTGCCCCGGCTCGCGGAGTTCCGCGCGGCGTTCCCCAACATCCGGCTGGAGCTGGGGGTCAGCGACCGGCATGTCGACCTGGTCGGCGATTCGGTGGATTGCGTCATCCGCGGCGGTGCGCTCACCGATACGTCACTGGTCGCCAGGCGCATCGCCAGCCTCGACTACATGACTTGCGCCAGCCCGCTGTACCTGCGCCCGCGCCAGCTTCCCGCGCACCCGGGCGAACTGCGCGAAGGCTACGACGTAGTCGGCTACTTCTCCTCGCTCACTGGCCGGCCGGTCCCGCTGATCTTTGAACGCGGCGGCGATCACGTCGAGATCGATCCGCGCGGCCAGCACGGCGTGCTGCTCAACGAGAGCACGGCGCATCTCAACGCGTTGGTGCACGGGCTCGGCGTGGGTCAGACGTTCGGGTTCATGGCTGCCCCGTACCTCGAGAGCGGCCGTCTGGTCCGCTTGCTTTCCGATTGGCAGCGGCCTCTCCACGATCTGCACATCGTGTTCGAGCGAAGCCAGCGCGAAAGCACACGGCTGCGCGCTTTCATCGACTGGGCCCCGCGCGTGTTCCGCCCTTACGATCGGCATTCCGGCCGCGGCGTGGGCTAGGCTGTCCGGAGATCAGCCGCCCGCCTCGCGCTGCACCACCGCCACCACGCGCATCAGCGCTCGCCACGCGTAGCTCTCGCGCGCATCGCCCAGCGTTGCCGTTCCCATGATTTCGCGCGTGAGTGGCCGCTGTCCGCCGCAATCGCCCAGACGGACGCGATAGGTGGCGGCGAGCGGCACGAGCTGGTGCGTGCTGGGCGACTTCTCAGCAGGGACCGGGCCGCCGTAGAGGCTTGCCAGGGCGGGCTCGTCGAGAGTGGCGAGATTGACCTGGTCGACCGCCGTCACCCGGCAATGCAGTGCATCGGCTTCGGCGACGGCCGTGACGAAGCGGGCCGCGTGCCCCGACGCGACGCGATCGATGTCGTCCTCGCCGACGTAAGCCTCGCCCTTGACGCCATCCGGTCCGATCAGGTCGAACAGGTGCTCGCCGCGCGGCAGCCAGGTGCCCGGCGCGAGTCCTTCGCCCAGGATCTGCACGGCGCCGTCGAACGGCGCGCGCAGGGACAGGCGCGCGGTTTCGCGCTCCAGGCCGTCGACGGTCGCACGCGCCGCCTCCCAGCGCTTGCGCAAGGCGACGCCTTGCTGCAACAGATCCGGATCGAACGGCTGTTGCTCCACCTGCCAGCGCAGCTGCGCCTCTTCCGCACGGGCAGCCTTCAACCGGTAGTCGAGATCCGGCGAGACGAGCACGGCCAGCACTTGCCCCGCATGCACCTGCGCACCGTCGCGCGGGAGAGGCACGGTATCGGCGACATAGCCGGCTTCCGGCGCGTAAAGGCCTGGCGCACGCGCGGGGCCGAACACCGCCGGCGCACGGATGCCGCCGTGCCACGGCAGCACGAACCCGCCGAACAGCAGTGCGCCGAGCACGGCGCTGCGCACGGTTTGCCGCCGCCATACGAGGCGCTCGCGGCGGCGCCAGCAGGCAGCGATCTCGCTAGCAATGGGGCGCACGATGAACCAGCCGAACTCCACCGCGAACAACAACAGGCCCAGCGCCTTGAAGAAGGCGTGGTAGACGATCAGCGCGATGGAGAAGAACACCGCCAGCCGGTACAGCCAGGTGAGATAGGCGAAAGCGATGAGGAAGCGGCGGCGCGACGGCGTGCACGGCTCCGGTTGCGGCTCGCCGAAGCCGAACAGCCACTCGCGCAGCCGCCATCGGCCGAAGGCAAAGGCGCGATCGTGCAGGTTCGGCATGCCCACCCAGTCCGACAGCAGGAAGTAGCCGTCGAAACGCATGAACGGGCTGGCGTTGATGGTCAGCGTGCTGATCCACGTGGTGGTGGCGAGCAGGAAGGCCGCCGCGCTGAGCGGCCCGTCCGGCAGCAGGCTCCAAGCGAGCGTGGCGAGGGCGGCCAGCGCCAGCTCGGCCAGCATGCCGGCGGCGCCGATGCGCAAGCGCGCCGCGCGCGACGGGACTTTCCACGCCTCGGTGGTATCGGTGTAGAGCATCGGCACCATCACCAGCAGCGCGATGCCCATGGTCGGCACGCGGCAACCGTAGCGGTACGCGGTGAAGGCGTGGCCCAGCTCGTGCCGCACCTTGGCGAAGGCCAGCGTCGCGCCGATCGCCAGCAGGCCGCGCCAATCGGCATAGGCGCGGAACGTATGCACGAACACGTCCCAGCGGCGCGAGACCAGCGCCAGGCCGAGCAGGGCGCAGCCGCACACGGCGATCCAGAACACCGGGCGGTACGCGAACGCCACATGGCGCGCGCCGCGGCGCAGGAACGGCATCGGATTACACAGGGGAATGCGGATCATCAGGTAGTGCTTGAGCAGCCACATGGCATGCGTCATGCGGCCCGCCTCGGCGGTCGCGCGCAACCGTCCGGTGTCTTCGGCCGTGCCCGCGACGAACAGGCTCGACTGGTACAGCAGGCGCAGCAGCGCCTCGACGTCGTCCAGGCTCACCGTCAGCGTGGTTTCCCGGTTGACCGCATCGACGATCGCCTGCGTGTCGTCCAGCGACCAGCGCGAGAGGATTTCGAACGCCGGCCAGCCGAGCTGGAAGAAGCGGTTGGCCGCCGGATCGTGCAGCATCCAGGTGGGCGAGCCGTCGGACGCCGGGGCGCCGCGCGACAGGCTCAGCTCCTGGCGCAGGGTAGGCAGCCGCGCCATCCGGCTACCAGCCCAGCCATTGCCGCGCCGCGGCCAGCGGCCGGCGCAGCAGGTAGTAGGCCAGCGGCACCCAGCGGCCGTGGATGCGCGCGGTGCCCATCAGGCCCAGCGCGGGGTGCGCGCCCGCGCCGGTGAAACTGGCTTTGAGGCGATACGCGACGATGCCGTCCGCCGTGGGTTCGGCGCGGTAGGCCACGGTATCGATGCGCGCGGGGTAACTGACCAGCGGCGAGCTCTTGGGATACAGCGTCAACGCATCGCCCGCCTTGACGTCGATGTTCTCCGCCACGGGCAGATAGGCCGTCAGCTCCACGTGCGCGGGATCGGCCAGCAGCATGACTTTCTCGCCCACCGAGACCGCGCGGCCGTTCCAGTCGTTGGGATCGGAGAACACGGCCACGCCGGCCCGCGCCGCGACGACGCGCAAGCGCGCCAGCTGGGCGGCGGCGTAGTCGCGTTCGACCGCGCTGGCGTCGAGCTTGCCCTTCTTCTGCGCCATCTCCAGCCGGTCTTTGTCGTCGGTGACGGCCAGCTGCGCGGTCTGGCGGTATTCCTCCTGCGCGGCGTCGTAGTTCTTGCGTGCCAGCGCGTCGCGCGAGGCCAGCGTGGTGGCGTCGAGCGAGAACAGCGGCGCGCCGGCGGCGACGGCCTGGCTGGGGTGCACGTCGAGCCGCTCGATCACGCCGTCCAGCGGCGAGCGCACCACAAAGGGATCTTTGGCGGTCACTTCGGCCGGGGCGAGCACGCTCAGCGGCACGGGAACCAGGCACAGCAGCACCAACGCCGCCAGCGCGCGGCGACGCCACTTGCCCTGGCCGAGCAGGGCGGACGAACGCGCGAGGATCGAGGCCCGCGGCTCGAACGCGCGCAAGGCGTGCGCCCATACCTGCGAGAGCTCCGCGAGCAGGGCGATGTCGCCCGCACCGAACGGGTCCTCGCGCGCGAACACGACGGCGCCAAGCAGCTGTTGTCGCGCATCGAGCAGCGGCAGCCACAGCGCGCAGGCCGGCCACCAGGCGGCCCAGTCCGTGGCGAGTTCGGGGGGCAGGTCCGCGGCGGCGAAGCTGCGCGGTTGCGCGGCATCGAGCGACGGCTCGGCCGCACGGGCATCGCCGCGGCCGAGCGCCCGACCGACGGCGTTGAGCCACTGCACGTAAGGCGCGCCTGGATCGCACTGCGGCAACCCGGACACCGCGGCGACCGTACCGGCCGGCACGCCGTCCGCGCGCCACCACGCCGCCTGCCGGTAGGGCACCAGCGCCTGCGTCTCGTTGACCATGGTGAAGCCGAGTTCCGCCTTGCTGCCCGCCTGGCGGGCGCGCGAGGACAGCTGCCACAGCTGCGCGAGGCGGCGCGCGTCGATCTGGACGTCCGCGGTCATGGCCCGATGCTCAAGGCTTGCCGAACGTGGCCCAGCCACTCATGCCCGGCAACAGTTCGGGCGGCTCGCCGGCCAGCGCGGCCGTGACATTCACCGTCTGCGTCACGGGATCGACGCGCGCGCCGATGCGCGCGATGCGCGCGTCGTAGGTCTTGCCTACTTCGTCGACGTGCACGCTCAAGGGCGACCCGGCCTTCATCCACGCCAGCCACTTCGAGGGCACGATCATCTTCAATTCCAGGTGACCGGTGTCGACGATGGTCAGCAGCGGCTTGCCGGCCTCCACGAACTGATCCGGCGCAGCCGAACGCTTGACCACACGGCCGGCGAAAGGCGCGGCGATCGTGCACTTGCGCACCGTGGCCTGCATGTAGGCCACCTCCGCGGCGCCGGCCTTGGCCTTGCCGCGCGCCTGCGTCACTTCCAACTCGCCCACGGAGTGCAGCTGCGACAGCTTGGTGTCGACTTCCAGCAACTGCTGCGCCGCTTCCGCCTCGGCCTGGGCCTTGCGCAACTGCGCGGTGTACAGCGAACAGTCGAGCGAGGCCAGCGCCTGGCCGGCGCGGAACGCATCGCCTTCGCGGAACGGCAGGCTGGCGATCTTGCCGGCGATCTCGCTGGACAGCTCCACTTCGTCACGCGAGACCAGCTGGACGCGGATGCGTCCGTCGTCGGCCGCGGCATGCGGCGCGTCCACCGCGCTGCTTTGCTGCACCGGCCACGCCGCCGCGAGGCAGCCCAGAATCCACACCGGCCACTTCATGACTTGCTTCCGCCTCCGGCGAGCGCATCGCGGCGCTGCTGTTCGGTCGCGATCGCCTGCTTGAGCGTGGCCAGATCGTGCGAGGCCACGGTATCGGGCACCGGATCGAGGCCGAGCGTCAGCAGCATTTGTCCGTAGGCGCTTTCCAGCTCGCCGTAGCTTTCGTACTGGCGCAACTCGGTCATCATCGCGCCGGCCGCCGCGCGGATTTCGTTGAGCTTGCCGACCGCATTGGCCGACGCGGCATTGCGCGTGTGCTCCAGGATCTGCTGGTCCACGCTGTTCATCTGCTGCAGCAGCTCGAACTGGCGGCGCTTGGCGGCCAGCTCGGTGCGCGCGACGTGCACCTGGGTGAGTACGGCCATCGACAGCGCCATGCGCTGCGTGCGCGCGACATCGGCCTGCGCCTTGGCGGCGCCGCGGATGTGCTTGATGTTGAGCACGTTGAGCAGGTTCCAGCTGACGCGCAGGCCGGCGTCGCGCCATTCCTGGAAGGCGAGGAAGCTGTTGCTGTCGTAATGCGCGCCCAGTTGCAGCTCGATGCCGGGCAGCAGCTTGGCCATCGCCTTGTGTGTTTCCTCCACGCTGATGCGCTCGTTGTAGCCCGCTTCGACCAGTTCCGGGCGGCGCTCCAGCGCGGTGGTTTCCATCTCCGCCACCGGCATGTCGAAGCGCGGCGCGGCGAAGCCCGCCGGCGGGGCGAGGGCGAAGTCACGGCCGGGTTCGAGATTCATCAGCGATGCCAGGCGCGGCTTGGCCTCTTCCAGCTGGCTGCGCACCGTCTCGAGCTGACGCATGATGTCGAGCAGCTCGTGCTGGTAGTTGAGCGTGTCGAGCGGCGAGGCCAGGTTGGCCTGCTGCGCGCGGCGCGAGTCGTCCAGCGCGGCCTGCGCCGCGTCGAGCAGCTGCCCGATGCGGTCATGGATCTGCTGGGCGCCGGCGGCCTGTCAATACGCTTCGCGCACCTGCTGCATCAGCAGCTCCACCACCTTCCGGCGGCGCTGCTGCAGCACCAGCACGCGGTCGGCCTGCTCCTTCGCCTCGTAGTAGCTCACGCCGAAGTCGAGCGCATTCCAGGAAAAGCCGAGGTCGCCGGTGCGCATCGTCTTGTCGCTGGAGTACGAGGGCGGCACCGCGGTCTTGCTGGGATCGTCCAGCAGCACCGAGCGCGAGGCCAGCTCGCGGTCGCGCGCGGTATAGCCCGCGGCGGCGGTCAGCTTGGGCAGCAAGTCGAAGTTGGAGAGGTCGAGCTGACGCTGGGCCAGCGCCTCTTCCATCATTTTCTGCCGATGGTCGAGGTTGTAGCTGATCGCCCGCGCCAGCGCTTCCTCCAGCGTGATCGGGCCGTTCACCGGCTCCTGCTGGCCGAACAGTTCGGCGCGCCCGTCCGCCGCCATCTTGGCGCGCTCGGCGTCGGTGAAGGGCTTGGGATGGATCGCGCAGCCGGACAGCAGCAGCACCGCCGCTGTCGCGAGCGTCAGCGGGGTGCGGCGCAGCCAGGCGGGTGTGGCGGAGGAAACCGGATCCACGTTGGATAGCCCCTGTTCGATAGGTAATTAGATGTGACTTGCGGGCGCGGAAGGATGCACGCCCGCCGTGCCGGCGACGTGCAGCGCGCGCCGCTCGCGCGCGAACTGTTCGCTCAGCGACGGCTTGGCGGCCGCCTGCGGGGACGCCGGGCGGATGGCGTGCGGCGTGGCATGCCCGCGGCCGTCCTTGCCGACCTCGATGACCACCTCGCGGTAGGTCTGGTGGCCCCGCTGGTCGACCATGGCGACGATCAGGCGCAGCTCGCGCACCTGCACCGGCGGCGCATGGCCGCGCAGCGTGCCGCTGGCGGCGTCGTAGCTCAGCCAGGCAGGCAAGGGACGTCCGTGGGCCTGCGTCACCGCGACGATGCGCTCCTGCGCCCCGGCCATTGGCGCCAGTGCGACGGCGAACGGCGCGCCGGCCGCGGCGGGCACATGCGCGGCGGTCACCGGAATGTTGAACGGCGCGGCGATCGGCTCGGGGAGCGCGGACGCAGCGGCATCGACGCGCGTGCCGCCCTGCGCATCGTAAGCATGGCCATGCGCCGCATCCGGCGCGGTGAACGTGATGGTGCGCACCGCGAGCGCGCCGAGCCCCAGCGTCGCAGGCTCGGCGAGGGCGTTCAGCACGACGGGCTCGCCCACGGCGAGAGCACTACCGACCGACATATCGTGCGTCGCCATGGGCAACGCGGACGTACCGTTGAGCTGACCGGCCTGTCCCGCGAATCCCGCCAGCACCGTGATGTCGCGCGTAGCCGCCGCGCCGTCCCGCGTGCCGTCGTTCACCACAAAGGCGATCGTGCGGCTGCCGGCCGGCGCGGCCACGCCGGTATCGGCATACGTCACCGCAGCCAGGGCCGCCTGCCAGTGCACGAGCGTGGCCGTGGCGCCGGCCGAGCGGAGGCTCAGCACGCCGCTCGCCGCGTCATACGTGCCGGCGATGTTGCCCATGCGCGCCGCATCGGCGACGAAGCGCAACTGGTCCTCGCCCGCACGGAAGCCCGCCACGATGGACACCGTGGCACTCGCCAGCGTGGCGTTGTCGCGGTCGGTGACCGCGATACCCGCATCGATCGCCACCGGCGCGTTCGCGCCGACCCCGCCGAAGATGACGGCGCCGCCGGAGGTCGACACGATCGGCGTCTGGTCGGTATCGGTCACGGTGACGTTGCGCGTGGCGGCGGTACTGGTCTTGCTGCCGTCGTTGATGCGGAAGCTGATGGTGCGCACCGCCGAATCCGGTGTGACGGCCGTATCGGCATAGGTCACCGACTTCAGCGCCGCCTGCCATTGCGCCACGGTGGCGGTGCCGCCGGCCGACGTCAGCGTGAGCACGCCGCTCGACGCGTCGTAGGCGGCCGCGATGTTGCCCATGGTCACGCCGTCGTTGGCGAACGCGAGCACGTCCTGGCCGGCATGGAAATTCCCGCTGATCGCCACCGTGGCCGAGGCCAGCGTGGCGTTGTCGCGATCGGACAGCGCGATGGCCGGGTCCACGGCAACGGGCGTCGATGCGACGTTGTCGCCGGCCACGAACGACGCGTTGCCGCCGCTGGTCGCCACCACCGGCGTCTGGTCGGTATCCGTCACCGTGACCGTGCGCGTGGCGGCCACGCTGGTCTTGCTGCCGTCGCTGATGCGGAAGCTGACCGTGCGCACGGCCGGATCCGGCGTGACGGCGGTGTCGGTATAGGTCACCGCCTGCAGTGCCGCCTGCCATTGCGCCACCGTGGCGGTGCCGCCGGCCGAAGTGAGCGTGAGCACACCGGTCGCCGCGTCGTAGGCGGCGGCGATGTTGCCCATCGTCGCGCCGTCATTGGCGAATGCGAGCACGTCCTGGCCAGCATGGAAATTCCCGCTGATCGCCACCGTGGCCGAGGCCAGCGTGGTGTTGTCGCGATCGGATAGCGCGATGGCCGGATCCACGACGACGGGCGTCGACGCGACGTTGTCGCCGGCCACGAAGGATGCGTTGCCGCCGCTGGTCGCCACCACCGGCGTCTGGTCCGTGTCCGTCACCGTGACGGCGCGCGTCGCGGCCACGCTGGTCTTGCTGCCGTCGCTGGCCTGGAAGCTGATGGTGCGCGTGGCCGCATTCGGCGTGACGGCCGTATCGGTATAAGTCACCGACTTCAGCGCGGCCTGCCACTGCGCGAGCGTCGCGCTGGCGCCGGCGGAGCTCAGCGTCATGACGCCAGTGGCGGCATCGTAGGACGCGGCGATATTGCCCATGGTCGCGCCGTCGTTGACGAAGGCGAGCACGTCTTCGCCAGCATGGAAGTTGCCGCTGATCGCCACCGTGGCCGCGGCCAGCGTGGCGTTATCGCGATCAGACAGTGCGATGCCCGGATCCACCGCCACGGGCGTCGATGCCGTGTTGTCGCCCGCGACGAACGAGGCGCTGCCGCCGCTGGTCGCGACGATCGGCGTCTGGTCCGTCTCCGCGACGGTCACGGTGCGCGTGGCCGTATTGCTCGTCACCCCGGCGCCATCCAGCGCGGTGAAGCTGATGGTGCGCGTCGCCGTGTTCGGCGTAATCGCGGTATCGGTATAGGTCACCGAGGCCAGCGCCGACTGCCATTGCGCCAGGGTCGCCGTCGCGCCGGCGGAGGTGAGCGTCAGCTCGCCGGTGGCCGCGTTGTACGTGGCGCCGATGTTGCCCATGCTCGCGCCGTCGTTGACGAAGCCGAGCACATCCTCGCCGCCGTGAAAATTGCCGGTGATGGCGATGGTCGCCGAGGCCAGCGTGCCGCTGGCGCCGTCGGCCAGGCTCAGGCCCGCATCGACGGCGACCGGGGTCGAGGCGGTGTTGTCGCCCGCGACGAATGCAGCCGAGCCCGCGTCGGTAGTGATCGTCGGCGGACTCGCCACATTGACCGTATCGGTGGCCGCCACGCTGTTCTTGATGCCGTCGTTGGTCGTGAAGGAGACCGTTCGGGCGCCGGGCGTCGTATTCGATGCCGCCGAGACCGTGACGGCGCTGAGCGCGTTGGACCACTGCGCGTCGCTCGCCGTCGCGCCGGACGAAACCAGGGTCAGCACGCCGGTCGTCGCGTTGTACGAGCCGACGATATTGCCGAACCGCGCCGAGCTGGAGTTGATGAACGTCAGCACATCGCCGGTCTGAAAGCCCGCGCCAATAGCCACCGTGCCCGAGGCCTGTGTCGTGTTGTCCAGGTCGGTGACGGCGATGGCGCTGTCGATCGTGACGGCGGTATGGCCGATCAGGTAACGGGTGGTGCCCTGCGTGCCGGTGACGATAGGCGTCTGGTCGACGTCGGTGACGGTCACCGTGCGCGTGGCGGTGTTGCTGGTGTAGGCGCCGGTATCCACCGCGGTAAAGCTGATCGTGCGCGTCGCATTGTTCGGCGTGATGGCCGTGTCGGTGTAAGTGACGGCTTCCAATGCGGCCTGCCATTGCGCCAGCGTGGCGGTCGCGCCGGACGAGGTCAGGGTGAGCACGCCGGTCGAGGCGTTGTAGGTGGCCGCGATGTTGCCGAAGGCCGTCGCGGCGGTGTTCGTGAATGCCAGGACGTCTTCGCCCGCATGGAAATTGCCGGTGATGGCCACCGTGGCCGATGCCAGCGTGGGACTGACGCCGTCGGTCAGGGTCAGCCCCGCGTCGATCGCCACCGGCGTCGACGTGATGTTGTCGCCCGCCACGAAGGCGGCGGAGCCGCCGTCGGTGGTGATCGTCGGGCGACCCAGCACGTCCACCGTATGCGTCGCCGCCACGCTCGTCTTGGTGCCGTCGCTGGTCGCGAAGGCCACCGTCCGGCTGCCCGGCGTGGCCGAGGACGCGGCCGAGAACGTCACTGTGCGAAGCGCACTGGACCACTGCGCGTCGGTGGCGGTCGCGCCCGACGAGGTGAGCGTCAGCACGCCGGTCCCAGTGTTGTACGAGGCGACGATATTGCCGAATGTCGCCGAGCTGGTGTTGATGAAGGTCAGCGTGTCGCCGCTGTGGAACCCACTCGTGATCGCAACCGTGCCGGAGGACTGCGTCGCGTTGTCCAGGTCGCTGACATTGATGCCGCCATCGACGACGACCGCGGTGTTGCCGCCCACATAGCTGGTGGTGCCGCCGGTGGTGGTCACGACCGGCGTCTGGTCGGTGTCGGTCACCGTGACCGTGCGCGTCGCGGTGACGCTGGTGTTGCCGGCGCCGTCCACCGCGGTAAAGGCGACGGTGCGCGTGACGTTGTTCGGCGTGACGGCCGTATCGGTATAGGTCACGGACCGCAGCGCGGACTGCCACTGTGCCAGCGTCGCCGACGCGCTGGACGAGGTCAGCGTCAGTACGCCGGTACCGCTGTTGTACGAACCGGCGATGTCGCCCATCGTCGCGCCGTCGTTGGTGAACGCCAGTACGTCTTCGCCGCTATGGAATCCGCCGGTGATGGCGACCGTGGTCGACGCCAGCGTGATGGCGCTTCCATCGGTCACGGTCAGGCCGCTGTCCACGGTTACCGGCGTGGAAGCGGTGTTGTCGCCGGCGACGAAGGCCGCCGAGCCCGCGTCGGTCGTGATGGTCGGCGGCGCGGTCACGCTGACCGTGTCGGCGACCATGACGCTGTTCTTGGTGCCGTCGTTCACCTGGAACACCACGGTCCGGTCGCCCGGCGCCGCCGTCGCGCCGGTCGAGAACGTCACGGCGCGCAAGGCGTTGGCCCACTGCGTCACGGTGGCGCTGGAACTGATCGAAGTGAGCAGCATGACGCCGTTCGATGCGTCGTAACTGGCCTGGATATTGCCGTACAGCGTGGCGCTGGTATTGATGAAGGTCAGGACGTCGCCGCTTCGGAAGCCATTGGTGATGCCTACCGTCCCCGAGCTCAGCGTCGTGTTGTCCCGATCGCTGATGGTGACGCCGCCATCGATGACCACGCCGCTGTTGCCACCGACATAGCTCGTGGTGCCGCTCGTGATCGTCACGACCGGCGTCTGGTCGGTATCGGTCACGGTCACGGTACGGGTCGCCGTGCCGCTGGCGTTACCGGCGCCGTCCGTCGCCGCGAAGCTGACGGTGCGCGGGAGGTTGTTCGGCGTGATCGCCGTATCGGTGTAGGTGACGGAGCGCAACGCCGACTGCCACTGCGCCAGCGTGGCCGACGCGCTCGACGAGGTCAGCGTCAGCACGCCGGTAGCGCTGTCGTAGGCGCCGGCGATGTTGCCCATGGTCGCGCCGTCGTTGACGAACGACAGCAGGTCTTCGCTGCCGGCGAAATTGCCGGTGATGGCGACCCTCGCGGAAGCGAGGGTGGCGGCCAGGCTATCGGTCACGGTCAGTCCCGCATCGACCGCGACCGGCGTGGATGTCGTGTTGTCGCCCGCGACGAACGCGGCCGAGCCCGCGTCCGTCGTCAACTGCAATGGCGTGGTGACATTGACGGTGTCGGTCGCCGCCATACTGGTCTTGCTGCCGTCGCTCGTCGCGAACGAGATCGTGCGGCTGCCCAGCGTCGTACTGGTGCTGGCGAACGTCACGGCGGACAGCGCGTGCGCCCATTGCGTGTCGGTGGCCGTGGCGCCGGCGGAAGTCAGGGTGAGCACGCCGGTGCCGGCGTTGTAGGACGCGGCGATGTTGCCGAACGTCGTCGTGTTCGTGTTGTTGAACGCCAGCGTGTCGCCGCTGTGGAAGCCTGCGCCGATGGCCACGGTGCCGGACGACTGCGTCGCGTTGTCGAGATCGCTGACCACCACGGAGCCGTCGACGGTCACGGCCGCCGAACCCGCCGCGTAGCTCTTGGTGACGTGGGCCGTCGACACGATCGGGGTCTGGTCGGTGTCGGCCACGGTCACCGATTTCGTGACCACATTGCCCCCGGTATAGCCGTCGCTGACGACCTGGAAACCGATCGTCCGCGTCGCGGTATTGGGGGTGACGGCCGTATCCGTATAGGTGACGGCGCGGAACGCCGCCTGCCATTGCGCGATGGTGGCGGTGCCACCGGCCGACGACAGCACGAGCTGGCCTACGCCGGCGTTGTAGGTCGCCGAAATGTTGCCGTAGCTCGCGGTACTGGTGTTGGTAAACGCCAGCACATCCTCGCCGCTTTGGAAATTGCCGCTGATCAGAACCGTGGCGGTGGCTGCCGTGGACGAGTCGCCGTCGGTAAGGGTGATCCCGCCATCCACGATAACGGGCGTCGACGTGACGTTGTCGCCCGCCACGAAAGACGTGCTCCCGCCGGTGGCCGTCAGCGTCGGCGGTGCCGAGAGGTCCATATAGATGAAGTTGTTGAGCGTCGGGGTGAACGGCCCGGAATCGCCCTGATCGAGGATCACCAGCGACGAGATGCCCTTGAACTGCGCGTAGCCGGACAGATCGACATGGCCGCTCAACTGCGCGCCCGTGAGCTGGATCTCGCCGGTCGTGCCGCCGTTGGGCAGCAGCCAAAGGGTGCCGTTACTGAAACCCTGGTCGAAGTCGAAGCTCGTGACCGCCATGGGGTCGCCGTCGGCGAGGGTGATCGTCACCTTCGTCATCGGCACGTCGCCGGCCGGGTTGATCATCAACACGCCATCGGCCGGCGAGACACTGAGCGGACTACCCTGCACGGACGTATAGACACCGCTCGCGACTGCGCCATCGGTGCGGTAGACGATGCCATCGAGCACGAACGACGAAACGTAGGACGAAATGCTCTGTCCGTTGCCTCCGTTGGCGTAGGCATCGTACGTCTCGACGGTCTGCGCCAGCAGCTCGCCGTACTGGGAGCGCGACGCCTGCGAGAAGACGACCGGCGTATGCACCTGGCCCACCGTGTATTCCAGCGTCCAGTCGCCACCCAGCGCCGCCGCGCCCGTCGCGTCGGTCGATGCCGCGACATTCAGATGCGAGATCGAGGCGATCTGCCGCACCAGCGCCTGGCCATCGGCGCGCTGCGCGACGTCGCAACCGTAGATGAGGAAATCGCCGCCCGGCTTCATCGCCGCGCCGATCTGCGCGAGTGCCGCGCTGTGTTCGGCGATGTCCGCTTGATTGAGCCAGGTCGCGCCGACCTGGATTTCCCCGTCGGCGCCGTGCGAGACCAGGTGAATCGAGGCCACGCCCGGATGCTGCTGCAGGTAGTGCGCGATCTGCGCCAGGCCATCGCTCGCGCTGTCGAGCACGACATAGCGCGTGCCTGACGGCAGGCCGGCGACGAGCTGCTGGTAGTTGGCCACGCTGGGATCGACGAACACTACCTGGCCGGCCTGGGCCGAGGCGCCCGTATCGCGCTGGGGCTGCACGAAGTGCCGGGCCCACGCGGCCGTGCGCGGGCCGAGGCCGTCGCTGTCGGCGACCACGGCGATCTCGTGGGCGCGCTCGACGGTCGCCCGGGGCGCCGCATGCGGCGTGGCTTCGGCGTGATGCTGGGCAACGCCGATGGCCGCCACCGAGGCGTCGTAGACGATGCGCGGCTCCAGCGCCATGAGCAGCGGTGCCGGCGTCGCCGCGGGCCGCGGTTCGCGCGCGTCGCGTGCGGCCAGACGCTTGAACAGATTCCGGATGATAGTCATGACGACAAGCCTCCCGCGCCGCGGCACGCATGGGCCGGGCACGTCGATGACAAAGCGGCGGGAAGGACGCGCCGCGGCCGCCCTCCGACCGAGAAACGCGAACGCGCCTGCGGGCTCGATGCCGCCGGCGAACGGAGGAACGGTGCTCGCGGCGACAGAACGCCGAGGCCCGCGTCGACGCGCGGGCCCATATCGAATACGTCGAGTACTTCTGACCGCGCCGGAAACCGTGCCGGCGCCTGATGCCTTGAAACGAGCTGCACAGCTCCCCCTGATGCCGCCGCGGCCGAGGGCGTCGCGATGGAGCCGACGTCCAGCGGACCCGCCGCCGGCCGAAGCCCCACCGTCGAACCATCTGCCCCCTGCCGACGCCGCCGTCGTGTTTCCGTCACGAGGCAACGCCTTCGATTCCATCCCGCGAAACCGCTCGCCCTCCGCCAGCCATCCCGAGCCGGCGACCGGCAGCGAACCTCCACGGCCGGAGCGCCGCATAGCCTAGCAGTCCGCACCCGGGCCCGCGCGTGACGTTCGGAACAGTGCGGGCTCACGCCGACCCGGCACGATGGCGCGCGAACGCGCCATCGTGCCGAGACTCAGAACGCCACGTTCAAGCTCATGCGCACCGCCTGGTCCTTGGCGCGGTTGGCGAACTGGCCCTGGTAGCTCGCATCCATCGACACGCGCGGACTCCAGCGCCAGCTGAGGCCGCCCTCGACCGTGGCCGCATGCCTGGCGACCGGCAGGCCTTCCACCGTGAACGCCGCACCGCCCGCGGCGAAGCGCTCCTGGACCGACGACGCCGTGGCGCCCCAGGCCTGGCGCCAGCCGAGGCCGGCGTGCGCGTGCACCGCGCCTTGCGCATCCAGGCCGAGGTAGACGCGCGCGCCGAGCGTGGCGGTGCTGGTGCCGGTGGTCTTGCCGTCGACCTTCAGCGCGGCGGCGGAACCCGTTTCGCCGATCGCGTCGGTGCGCAGGCGCATGTGGGCGACGTTGAGGTACGGCTCCAGCGCAAGGCGGTCGAACGTGAAGCGGTAGCCGCCTTCCATGTAGCCATGCGCCAGGGCCGCGTCGTAATCGGCGTTCGCGTTGACCGCACCGCCGGCCGCGCCGACCCGGCGCTTGCTGTCCACACGCTGCCACGCGTAGGCCGCGCCAGCGCGAGCCTGCCATGCGCCCCACTGCATGCTGCCGTAGAGGCCCACGTGCGTGGCGTGGACGTCCGCGTCGTCGCCACGCGCCGCGATGCGCAGCGATTGCTTGCCCGTGCCGGCGAAGGCGCCGAGCTTCGTCTGATCGCCCACGCCGAGATCCGCGCCGACCAGCAGGCCGCTGCTGTCCGCCGTCAACCGTGCCGCGTTGCCATCGCCGTCGAGCTGGGCGGCGCGGCCCCAGGCGGAGGTCCACGCCGAGACGTCGCCGCGGCTGGCGGACCGGTCGCCCGCACCGTCCTGCCCGAGCAGATGGCGGTTGACCGCATCGCGGACGTAGTAGCTGTCGTCCAGCAGCGCCGTGCGCGTGCTCGCGTGCAGCTCGCCCGTCAGCGGGTCGTAGCTGGCGCGCGCCTGCGCGGCGTCCATGCCCAGGATCGCGTCATACACGGCCTGGCCGCGGCCCAGGCTCTCGATGCCGGAGGCCACCGCGCGCTGGTTGGGTGTCGCCGCGACGCTCGCCATGGCGACGTCGTTGCGTTGCATGGTCAGCGTCACCGCATTGGCCGCATAGGCGAGCGCCGGCGTGAGGAAGGCCAGGTTGCTGCTGACGCCATCGAACTGGCCACTGATGCCCTGGCCCGCGCTCAACACGGTGTAGTCCGTGCGCGCCGCATAGTTGCCCGAGGCGGCCAGCACCATCACGTTGCCACCCTGCAGGGTCGCCTTGCCGCCCACGGCGACGCGGTCGCTGCTGCCGTCCGGCTGGATCTCGAACTGATAAGTGGAGCCCTTGCGGAACACCGCATCGCCGGCCACCTGGAGCGTGCCGATGGAATTGCCCGGCGCGATGCTGCCGCCGAGATCCAGGCCGCCGATGGTACCGATGCCATGGAGCGTGCCGCCCGTCGCGACGGTCACCTTGCCGCCCAGCGTCGCCCCGGCATGGCTGTCGTCGCCGACCACCAGCGTGCCGGCGCTCACCAGCGTGTCGCCGGCGAACGGGTTGGCGCCGTTGAGCACCACGGCGCCACCGCCTTGCAGCTGCAGACGCCCATTGCCGCGCAAGCTGCCGTCGAACACGCCGCGGTTACCCTGGGCGAACACCAGCGTGCCGTTATCGACAATGTCCCCACGCAGGCTGCGCGTATCGCCCTGCAGCGTGCCCGCACTGACGACAGTGCCACCGCTGTAGGTGTTGGCACCCGTGAGCGTCAACGTACCGTTACCCGTCTTGAGCAACGCACCCGCACCGGCGATGGCGCTGGAGACGGTGAGGTCGGCATCGGTCTGCACTGCGCCGTTACCGGCAAGGCTGATCGCGCGCGCCGTGGTGAAGGCGGACGTGGTCCTCAGGGTGCCGCCGTTGAGCGCTAGGCCGCCGGACGACACGCCTAGGTTGGCATCGCTGCCCACCGCGACCGTGCCGCCGTTGACGACCGTGCCGCCGGTGTAGCTGTTGTTGCCAACCAGCACCAAGGTGCCCGCGCCAGTCTTGGTGAGCGCGCCGGTGCCGAGGATCGATCCGGTGGCCGTGAGGTCTGCGTCGGTCTGCAGCGTGGCGGGGCCTGCGAGATTCATGGCGCGCGCCATGGTGAAGGCCGCCGTGGTCTTCAGCGTGCCGCCGTTGAGTGTGAGACCGCCGAGCGCATCGCCGAGATTGGCATCGCTGGACACCGCGACCGTGCCGCCGTTGACGACCGTGCCGCCGGTGTAGGTGTTGTTGCCGGCCAGCACCAAGGTGCCCACGCCAGTCTTGCTAAGCATGCCGGTGCCGGTGATCGAGCCGGTGGCCGTGAGGTCGGCGTCAGTCTGCAACGTGCCGTTACCGGCGAGGCTGATTGCGCGTGCTGTGGTGAAGGCGGCGGTGGTCTTCAACGTGCCGCCGTTGA
>JABLTH010007344.1_pt1 | contig 25382 bp, 19 predicted proteins | sample 7875711 | NCBI WGS metagenome assembly JABLTH01 (sample SAMN14941262, study PRJNA633318) | bioreactor metagenome | isolation source: bioreactor | place: China | collected 2019-03-05 | reverse complement strand
TATGGGAGGACTCGTCCTCGACCGCGCCACCAGGACGCGCACGCCGGCCGGACCGACCTATGCCCCGCCCACCGTTGCCGGCAACCGGTTCCCTTCCGCGTCGATCTGCAGCGGCCCCGTGCCCGAGAAGCGGTCCAGCGCCAGGTAGATCACCGGCGTGATGAACAGCGTGATGACCTGCGAGAACAGCAGGCCACCCACCACCGCCAGGCCGAGCGGCTGGCGCAGTTCCGCCCCGGCGCCCAGGCCGAGCGCCAGCGGCAGCGCGCCCATCACCGCGGCGAAGGTGGTCATCATGATGGGCCGGTAGCGCAGCAGGCAGGCCTGGCGGATCGCGTGCGCGGGGGCCATGCCCTGCTCGCGCTGCGCCGCCAGCGCGAAGTCGATCATCATGATCGCGTTCTTCTTGACGATGCCGATCAGCATCAGCACGCCGATGGTGGCGATCAGCGACAGCTCCACCTGGAACAGGAACAGCGTCAGCAGCGCACCCACGGCCGCCGAGGGCAGGCCGGCCAGGATGGTGAGCGGGTGGATGTAGCTCTCGTACAGCACGCCCAGCAGCGTGTAGATGACGGCGATGGCCGCCACCAGCAGCACGATCTGCGTGGCCTGCGAGGACTGGAACACCGCGGCGTCGCCGCCCCAGCTGGTGAAGATGGAGCCGGGCATGCCGATCTGCTGCTGGAAGCGCGCGATCCTGGCCGAGGCGTCACCCAGCGCCGCGCCCGGTGCCAGGTTGAACGACACCGTCACCGAGGGCAGCTGGCCCTGGTGGTTCACCGCGATCGGGCCGACGCGGCGCTCGGTGGTGGCGAAGGCCGACAGCGGCACCATCTGGCCGGTCTTGCTGCGTACGTAGAGCTTGGCGAAGGCGGTCTCGTCGGCGCGGTCGGTGTCGGCCGCCTGCAGGATCACGTAGTAGTTGTCGATCGGCGTGTAGATGGTCGACACCTGGCGCTCGCCGAAGGCCGAGTACAGGGCGGTACGCACGTCCTGCATCTGCACGCCGAGCGCATTGGCCTTGTCGCGGTCGATGGTGAGATGGGCCTCCAGGCCGGACTGCTGCGAGTCGCTGGTGACGTCGCGGAAGATCGGGTCGGCGCGCATGCTGGCCATCAGCTTGTCGGACCACTCCTGCAGCTGGGCCGACTTCACGCTCTGCAAGGTGTACTGGTAGCGGCTCTTGCTCTGGCGCCCGCCCAGGCGCAGGTTCTGCACCGGCGAAAAGTAGACCGCCAGGCCGGCGATGCCAGCCACGTCGCGGCGCAGCGACTCCACCACCTGCGGCATCCTGGGCCGCTCACCGAGCGGCTTGAGCTCGACGAACATGCGCCCGGTGTTGATGGCCGGCGACGGGCCGCCGCCGATCGACACCACGATGCTCTTGACCGCCGGATTGGCGCGCATGCGTTCGGCTGCGTCGCGCAGGCGCGCGGCCATGGCGTCGAAGGAGATGTCCTGCGGGCCTTCGGCATTGACCTGGATCTGGCCGATGTCCTCTTCCGGGAAGAAGCCCTTGGGAATGGCGGCGAACAGCACGGCGGTCAGCACGAAGGTCAGGCCGGCCACCGCCAGCACCGTCCTGCGGTGCGCCAGGCACCAGTCGAGCCCGCGCGCATAGGCATGCAACGAGAACTCGAACAGGTCCTCGAACCATTGCGTGGCGCGCAGGCCGAGCGTGCGCCGCTGCGCCGGGCGGTGCGCCGGCGCCGGCTGCTCGCCATAGGCGTGCTGCGATTCGTCGACGGGCACGTTCTCGGCCGACAGGAAGCGCGCGCACAGCATCGGGATCAGCGTCAGCGAGACCAGCGCCGAGACCAGGATGGCGAGCGATACCACCGCGGCGAATTCATGGAACAGCAGGCCGATCACACCCGGCATGAAGAAGATCGGGATGAACACCGCGACCAGCGAGATCGAGATCGACAGGATGGTGAAGCCCATCTCGCGCGAGCCGATCAGCGCCGCCTTCAGCGGCGGCAGCCCCTCCTCGATGTGGCGCACGATGTTTTCCAGCATCACGATGGCATCGTCCACCACCAGGCCGACCGCGAGCGTGATGGCCAGCAGCGAGACGTTGTCGAGGCTGTAGCCCAGCGCCTTCATCAGGGCCACGGTGCCGATCAGCGAGATCGGCAGCGACACGGTGGGGATCAGCGTGGCGGCGGCGCGGCGCAGGAACAGGAAGATCACCATCACCACCAGCGCCACCGTCAGGGCCAGCGTGAACTGCACGTCGTGGATGGATTCGCGGATCGACACCGAGCGATCGTTGACCACGTTGACGTTGACCGAGGCCGGCATCTGCTGCAGCAGGCGCGGCAGCGCGTGGCGGATGGCGTCGACCACGGCCACGGTGTTGGCATCGGGCTGGCGCAGCACGGCCAGCACGATGGAGCGCTCGTTGTTGAGCCAGCTGCCGGTCTTGATGGTCTCGACGCTGTCCTCGACCTCGGCCACGTCCGACAGGCGCACCACCGCACCGTTGGGCTGGCTGGCGACGATGATGTTGCGGAAGGCGTCGGCGCTGGCGAGCTGGCGGTTGGCCTGGATGGTCAGCGTCTGGCGCGCGCCGTCCAGCGTCCCCACCGGCGTGTTGGCATTGGCGCGGTTCAGCGCGGTGGCCAGCTCGTCCAGGGTCAGCCCACGCGCGGCGAGCGCGTCGGGGTGGGCGCGTACGCGCACGGCGAAGCGCTTCTGGCCGTACACCTGCACCTGGGCCACGCCGGGCAGCGTGGCCAGCGAGGGCGAGATCAGGTTGTCGCCGAAGGCATTGAGCTCGCCCAGGCTCATCGCCGGCGAGTTGATGGCCAGCAGCAGCACGGGAGCGTCGGCCGGATTGACCTTGCGGTAGGACGGCGGCACCGTCATCTCGATCGGCAGCGAGCGCTGCGCGCGGAACAGCGCGGCCTGCACGTCGACCGCGGCGGCATCGATGTCGCGGTCGTTGTTGAACTCGATGGTGATGCTCGAATTGCCCAGCGTGTTCGATGAGCTGATCACCGTCACCCCGGGGATGGTGGCGAACTGCTTCTCCAGCTGGGTGGCCACCGAAGCGGCCATGGTCTCGGGACTGGCCCCGGGCAGCGTCGCCGTGACCTGGATCACCGGCGAATTGAAGCTGGGCAGCGCGGCGATCGGGATGGTGGGATAGAGCACGATGCCGGAGACGATCACGGCAAGGCACAGCAGCACCGTCATCACCGGACGGCGGATACAGAGCTCGGACAGCGTCATGGTGTCAGTGCTTCCCGGCAGCAGCCGAAGCGGCCGGGGCGGCCGGGGCGGCCTTGCCCGGCGTGGCCTCGCGCACGGTGCTGCCCGGGCGCAGGTTCTGCACCCCTTCCAGCACCACCCGCGTGCCCGGCGGCACGCCCTCGACCACGGCGGCCTCGGCGGTGGTGGCGAGCACCTGCACCGGCATGCGCGCGACCTTGCCGTCGGCCTGCACGGCATAGACGAAGCGCCCCTCCGGCCCCGTCACCACCGCCTGTGGCGGCACCGACAGCACGCCCTTGAGCACCTGCACCACGGCCTGCACGCTGGCATAGGTGCCGGGCCAGAGCCGCTGCTCTTCATTGCCGAAGCGGGCCTTGACGCGGATGGTGCCGTACTGCGGATCGACGGTGTTGTCGATGAAGGCGATCTCGCCCTTGACCGGCGTCTTGCTGCCATCGTTGGGCAGTGCCGTGACCTGCACCGGGCCCTTGTGCAGCGCCTCGCGCAGCGCGGCGAGCTGGCGCTCGGGCAGGCTGAAGGTGACGGCGATCGGCTGGATCTGCGCCACCGTCACCATCGGCAGGCCGCTGGTGGGCGTGACCAGCGAGCCGGGGAAGACATTGATGACACCGGTGCGCCCGCCGATGGTGGCGCGGATGGCGCCATAGCTGACCGCCACGCGGCTGGCCTCGATGGCCGCCTGGTCGGCGCGGATGGTGGCCTCGAAGCCATCCACCTTGGCCTGCGCGGTGTCCACCGCGCTCTTGGAGATGAAGTTGCGCTCCAGCAGGTCCTGGCTGCGCGCCAGCGTGCGCCGCGCGTCGGCCAGGTCGGCCTGGTCGCGCATCAGCTGGGCGCGCGCCTTGTCGAGGTTGGCCTCGTCCATACGGGTATCGAGCGAGAACAGCAGGTCGCCCGGCTTGACCGTCTGGCCCTCCTTGATATGCACGGTACGCACGGTGCTGGAGACCTGAGGCCGCACTTCCACGGTGGACAGCGCGGTGACATTGCCGTTGGCCGAGACCTGCAGCGGCACGTCGGACTGGCGTGCCAGCGCGGTGGTCACCACGACAGCGGCCGGTGCCTTGGGCGCGGGCTTGGGCGCGAAGGCGTGGCGCCAGCCGAACCAGGCGGCCCCGCCCAGCACGACCAGGCCGAGGCCGGCCAGCCACGGTGCCGCACGTCCCTTGCCGGTTCCCATCGCCGGACTCCATTGCTCGTCGACGAAGCCCTTGGCCTGGTCGATCCCGTTCGTTTTCATGCGAGACCCTTCGCTCAACCCGTGCCTTTCACGCCCGCTCCCCACGGCCCGGCTTGTGGGTGCCGGTGCCGCCGCGGAAAGACCACCGCCGTGCCGGGCCGGCGCGGTCCCACGTCCGGCCGGCGACCCTGGCGGAAAACGTCTGCTCCAGGATCGCAGTACCGGCGCACTTCTTGTATCTGGTGCGAAACATTATCAGAAAAGCCTGAGCCGACGTCTATCGCGCCGCATCCGGGGAGGGCCTACCGCGCGGTCGGCGCCCGGCGCCGGAGATTGATGCTGGCGATCGAGACCTCGCGCGGTCCCGGCGTCACCTGCACGGTGTCGCCCGCCTGCAACGGCGCCGCCTCGAGCACGCTCAGGTAGATGCCGGAATGGCCGCTCTGCACCATGTCGCGCACCGCATGGCGATAGCCGAGCACGGCGTTGAATTTGTAGCAGGGCTGGCGTGGCGCTTCGACGCGCAGCACCGCGGCGCCGACCCGCAGGCGATCGCCGACCCACAGGTCCGCTTCCAGGCAGCCGCGCAGCACCAGGTTCTCGCCCATGGCGCCGAAGGCCAGCGCCCGCTCCGCCCCGGGCACGCCGGCCGCGCGCCGGTGCGCGTCCCACCAGGGATAGTGCTCGGCGGGATAGGCGTAGACGGCCTTGTCGAGGCCGCCGTGCACGCTGAGGTCGGCCTGCTCGTCGCCGGCCAGGCCTAGCGGGCCGAGCGCCACCGGCAAGGGATGGGCCAGGGTGCTGGCCGGATGCTTGCGGATGCCGGACAGCACCACGGCCTCGGTGCCCGCGCCCGACACGACCAGGGGCAGGGCCTGGCCGACACAGACCGCCAGCAGGCAGGCCGCCTGCCTGCCATCGTGGGCCGCCGTGCCGGCGGCGTTGCCCGCCGCCGGCTCGCGGCTGCCGCTCATCTCACCCTCCGCATTGCGGGCCGCCCCGACATGGTGCCGCCTCCCCGCCTCAGGCCTGCCGGGGCCGCTCGCAGCCCGCCGGCCGGCCCGACAGCGCGCTGGCGCGTCGCGAAACCGCCAGCGCCAGCAGCAGCAGGGCCGCCGCGCCCCAGTGCAGCGCATCGGGGCCGGCCAGGGTGTAGATGCCGGCCCCGCTCATGGCCCCCAGCGCCTGGCCCAGGTAGATCGACGAGGAGTTCAGCGAGATCGAGGCGGCCGCGCGTTCCGGCGCCAGGCCCAGCAGGCGCGCCTGCTGGGCGCTGTTGGTGGCGAAGCCGCCCGCGCCCCACAGCATGAAGAGCAGCACCAGGGCCGTGCCGCCGAGCGCCGCCAGCGGCCATAGCAGCATCGCCGCCAGCGAGGTGAGCAGGGTGACGTGGACGATGCGGCTCGGCGTGGCGCGGTCCATGTAGGACGCCGCCAGCACGTTGCCGCACACGCCGCAGGCGCCGTAGGCCAGGAACATCAGGCTCAATGCGCCGCCGCTGATGCCATGCACGTCACGCAGCAGCGGCGCGATATAGGTGAACAGCGTGAACATGCCGGCCGACTGGATCATGGTGGTGGCCACCACCAGCAGGATCGGCGCATGGCGCAGCACCGCGCCCCAGGCGGCGCGCCCGACCGGCGCCACATAGAGGCCCCGCGGCAGCACGCGCCACACCGCCAGCGCCACCGCCAGCGCGAGCAGGCCGACCAGTCCCATGCTGAAGCGCCAGCCCAGCGTGCTGGCGATCCAGGTGCCGAGCGGCACGCCTGCCACGCTGGCCACGCTCCAGCCCAGGAAGACGAAGCTGATGGCGCGCCCGCGCGTATGCGCCTCGACCAGCAGGGGCAGGGTGGCGGCCGCCTGCGGCGTGAAGATGGCGGCGCCGATCGCGCACAGGAAGCGGATCGCCATCAGGCTGCCGAAGCCAGGCGCCAGCGCGGCAGCCAGGTGCAGCACGCCATACACCAGCAGGGCACCGGCCAGCAGCCTGCGGCGGTCGATGCGCGAGCCCAGCGTGGCGAACAGCGGCGCCCCGACGCAGGTGGCCAGCGCGAACACCGAGATGAGCTGGCCGGCGCTGGCCGCGCCGAGGCCGAAATCGGCGGCAATGTCGTTCAGCATGCCGGTCACGATCATCGCGCCGGTGCCAATGACGAAATTGCCGACGCACAAGGTCAGGAGCCTGGGATCCATGGTGGCCTGAGGGCAGCGGTGCGCGAATCGAAGGAGCAGGGAAGGATGGATGGACGGAAGCCGGCGGCGGCGCTACCGCGCGGGGCTTCGGAATTGGCTGAGTGTAATGGTTTTTCCGCCGGCGTGCCGGAAGCGGCTCACGTGGCCACGCCTGGATGCAGGCGGCTGCCTGCGCCGGCGTGCCGGCGCGCAGCCGGCCGGCACGGGGAATGACGGGGGAGGGAAGCACAAGCGGCGGCGCCAGGCCGCCGGCGTGCTCAGCGCGCCAGCGCCGGCGCCAGCGCCTTCGGGTTGGCGATGCTGTCGTGGTTGCCCGCCAGCACGTCGAGGATGTTCTGGAACGCCGTGCGGAAGTACAGCTCGTAGCTGTCGCGCTCGACATAGCCGAGGTGGGGCGTGCAGATGCAGTTCTCCATGCGCAGCAGCGCGTGGCCCTGCAGGATGGGCTCGGACTCGAACACATCGACCGCCGCCATGCCCGGCCGCCCGCGGTTGAGCGCAGTCAGCAGCGCATTCTCCTCGACCAGCTCGGCACGGCTGGTGTTGACGAACAGGGCGGTGGGCTTCATGGCGCTGAGGTCGGACAGCTTGACGATGCCGCGCGTCTCGTCGTTCAGCCGCAGGTGCAGCGACAGCACGTCGCTGTCGGCGAACAGTTCGTCCTTGGAGGCGGCCACGTCCAGCCCGTCCGCGACGGCGCTGCTGCGCGAGGCCTCGCGGCCCCAGACCAGCACGCGCATGCCGAAGGCACGGCCGAAGCCGGCCAGGATCCTGCCGATCTTGCCGTAGCCCCAGATGCCCAGGGTCTGGCCACGCAGCACCTGGCCGAGGCCGAAATTGGGCGGCATGGTGGCCGACTTCAGGCCGGACTGCTGCCAGGCGCCGTGCTTGAGGCTGGCCACGTACTGGGGAATGCGGCGCTGGGCCGCCATGATCAGGGCCCAGGTCAGCTCGGCGGGCGCCACCGGCGAACCGACGCCCTCGAGCACCACGATGCCGCGCTCGGTGCAGGCATCCAGGTCGATATGGCTGCCGGCGCCGCCGACGCGGCCGGTCTGACTGATGATCTTCAGCTTGGGCAGCTTTTCCAGCAGCTGCCGCGTGATACGGGTGCGCTCGCGGATCAGCACCACGGCCTCGACGTCCGACAGGCGCGCGGCGAGCTGCCCGACGCCCTTGACGGTGTTGTTGAAGACCTTCACGTCGTGCCCGTCGAGCAGGCTGAAGCAGGACAGCTTGCGGACCGCGTCCTGGTAATCGTCGAGTACGGCAATCTTCATCGGCAACTCGGTCAATTCTTGGCTGGCAATGGTTCGGTGCGCGCGACAACAGCGGCCGGCGGCACCGCTCGATACTATTGTTATAGAAACTGTCGCGGTAAATCTGCGCGCGATGTGGCGGATACCGTGCGGGCGATGACAATGCTGCACAGCGGAAAACGTACGCTGGCAGCGGTGGTATCCTTGCCGTCCCCGCCGTTGCACCGGTATGTCGGTAGAGCCTCGCTCCCGCTTCCGGCCGCAGGCGGGAAAGCCTCGACCGGCCCGCGTACCGGCAAAGCGCAACTGTAGCGCAGCCACAGGCAAAGCCGCGCACTTTTGCGTGGAATTACCCTCGCCGGAGTTGTAACGGGATGTGACGATTAGTGATCCTTAGTTCACTTAGTTCACTAATGACAGTCATAGCGATGCGCATGCCGCAGCAGGCCCCGCAGGAGCCCGCGGCGGCCAGGAGGCTGAGCCGGATTTCCAGATTTCCCTTCTGTTTTGGAGCAAACCATGAATCACCCCACCATGCAGGGCACGCCGGCACTCAATGCCCCGGCCTGGGTCAAGAACCCGAAACTGCTGGCCTGGGTGGCCGAGATCGCCGCCCTGACCAAGCCCGACCAGATCTACTGGTGCGACGGCTCGCAGGAAGAGTACGACCGGCTGTGCGAACAGATGGTCGCCGCCGGCACCATGAAGCGCCTGAACCCGGCCAAGCGCAAGAACTCCTTCCTGGCCCTGTCCGATCCGTCCGACGTGGCACGCGTCGAGGACCGCACCTTCATCTGCAGCGACAAGAAGGAAGACGCCGGCCCCACCAATAACTGGGTCGCCCCGGCGGAGATGCGCCAGACGCTGTCCGGCCTGTTCGACGGCTGCATGCGCGGCCGCACCCTGTACGTGGTGCCGTTCTCAATGGGCCCGCTGGGCTCGCCGATCGCCCACATCGGCGTGGAATTGTCGGATTCGCCCTATGTGGCGGTCAATATGCGCATCATGACCCGCATGGGCCGTGCCGTGTATGACGTGCTCGGCACCGACGGCGAGTTCGTGCCCTGCGTGCACACCGTCGGCAAACCGCTGGCGGCCGGCGAGAAGGACGTGGCGTGGCCGTGCAACCCGACCAAGTACATCGTGCACTTCCCGGCCTCGCGCGAGATCTGGTCGTTCGGCTCGGGCTACGGCGGCAACGCCCTGCTGGGCAAGAAGTGCTTCGCATTGCGCATCGCCTCGACCATGGGCCGCGATGAGGGCTGGCTGGCCGAGCACATGCTGATCCTGGGCGTGACCTCGCCCGAGGGCAAGAAGTACCACGTCGCGGCCGCCTTCCCGTCGGCCTGCGGCAAGACCAACTTCGCCATGCTGATCCCGCCCAAGGCCTTCGGCGGCTGGAAGGTCACCACCATCGGCGACGACATCGCCTGGATCAAGCCCGGCCAGGACGGCCGCCTCTACGCCATCAACCCGGAAGCCGGCTACTTCGGCGTGGCCCCGGGCACCAGCGAGAAGACCAACTTCAACGCGATGGCGACGCTGAAGGAGAACATCATCTTCACCAACGTCGCACTGACCGATGACGGCGACGTGTGGTGGGAAGGCATGACCAAGGAGGCCCCGGCCCACCTGATCGACTGGCAGGGCAAGGACTGGACGCCCGAGATCGCCAAGCAGACCGGCGCCAAGGCGGCCCACCCGAATGCGCGCTTCACCGCGCCGGCCTCGCAGTGCCCGTCGATCGACGAGAACTGGGACAACCCGGCCGGCGTGGCGATCGACGCCTTCATCTTCGGCGGCCGCCGTTCCACCACGGTGCCGCTGGTGACCGAGGCCCGCGACTGGACCGAGGGCGTCTACATGGCCGCCACCATGGGCTCGGAAACCACCGCCGCGGCCGCCGGCCAGCAGGGCGTGGTGCGCCGCGACCCGTTCGCCATGCTGCCGTTCTGCGGCTACAACATGAGCGACTACTTCGGCCACTGGCTGGCGCTGGGCGCCAAGCTGGAAGCCGCCGGCGCCAAGCTGCCGAAGATCTACTGCGTGAACTGGTTCCGCAAGGATGCCGACGGCAACTTCGTGTGGCCGGGCTTCGGCGAGAACATGCGCGTGCTGTCGTGGATGATCGACCGCGTCGAAGGCAAGGGCCAGGGCGGCGAGCACGTGTTCGGCACCTCGCCGCGCTACGAGGACCTGAACTGGGAAGGCCTGGACTTCTCGCGCGAGCAGTTCGAGCAGGTCACCTCGATCGACCGCGAGGCCTGGCTGAAGGAGCTGGCGCTGCACGAAGAGCTGTTCCAGCAGCTCAGCCACGGCCTGCCGCAGGCGCTGGTGGCAGCGAAGGCGACGCTGGCCGAACGCCTGCAGGGCTGAACTCCAGCCGCGGCGCCTGGCGCCGGGGCCATGGACAAACCCACCGCCCCGGCGGTGGGTTTTTCTTTTTCCGCGCGCGGCAGGCGCCGGGCCGCTCAGCCCGCCGGCCCGCCGCCCTCGCCCGGTTCGCCCGACTGCTCCACCGCGAATTTCACCAGCCCCGCACGCCCCTCGATGCCGAGCTTGCGCTTGAGGTTGAGCCGGTGCGTCTCCACCGTGCGCACCGATACGCCCAGGCGCGCGGCCATCTCCTTGTTGGCCAGTCCGAGGCCGATGCCGTCGAGAATCTCGCGTTCGCGCGGGGTCAGCGCGTCGAGCGGCCCGGCCGCCGGCGACTGCTCGGCCATGCCGCGCGCGATGCGCGCGCTGTAGAACATGCGCCCGGCCAGCACGGCCTCGATGGCCGCCAGCAGTTCACCACCGGGCGCATCCTTGAGGACATAGCCGCGCGCGCCGGCGCGCACCGCCTGGCGCACGTATTCGAGATTGTCATGCATCGAGAAGATCAGCACGGCCAGCTCCGGGTAGCGCTCGTGCAGCGCTTCGGCCAGGGCGATGCCGCTCATGCCGCGCATGGCGATATCGGTGATCACCAGGTCGGGCAGGGCGTCGGCCGCGGCGCCCTGCAGCCATTGCAGCGCGGCTTCGCCACCGTCGGCCTCGCCCACGACCTGGAGCCCGGGCTGCAGGCTCAGGTGCAGGCGCATGCCGTCGCGCACCAGGCCGTGGTCGTCGATCAGCAGCACGCGCGCCGGCGCGTTGTCGTGTGCCGTGGGAGAAGAAATCATCAAGCGGGCATCCTTGCCGGTGAATCGGGCGCCAGCGGCAGCGTGGCGCACAGCCACGTGCCGCCGGGCCCGGAGGCGAGATCGAAGTGGCCGCCGAGGGCGGCCACGCGCTCGCGCAGGTTGCGCAGGCCGATGCCGCGGCGCGGGTCGCTCTGCATGCGCGCGACGTCGAAGCCGCTGCCGTCGTCCCGCACGGCCAGGCGCGTGTGGGCCGGCAGGAAAGAGAGGGTCACGCCGACGCGGCGCGCGTGCGCATGGCGCGCGACATTGGTCAGCGCCTCTTGCGCGATGCGGAACAGCGCGGTGGCCTGCTCGTCGGCCAGCGGGCGCGGCGTGCCTTCCAGCGCCACGTCGATGGCCAGGCCGCTCTCGTCAGCCATCTCGCGCGCCAGGTGGCGCAGCGCGGCCAGCAGGCCGAGGTCGTCGAGCAGGGCGGGGCGCAGGTTGCGCGAGACCCGGCGCACCTCGTTGAAGGCGGCATCCAGCCGCACCAGCGTGGTGTCGAGCACCGGCACCACCACCTCGGCCTGCGCGGGTGCCTGGCGCAGACGGTTGGCGGCGGTCTCCAGCAGCAGCTTGACCGACACCAGCAGCTGGCTCACGCCGTCGTGCAGGTCGCGCGACAGGCGCGCGCGCTCCTCTTCCTGCGATTGCACCACGCGCTGGGCCAGCTGGCGCAGCTTGGCGTCGGCCTCGCGGTGCTCGCTGATGTTGAGGGCCAGGCCGCCGGCCGCCACCAGCAGGATGCTGATGGCGGCGATCACGCCGATCCAGGCCATGGTCTCGCGGATATCGGTCTCGGCGCGCGCATCGAGCTGGCGCAGCGTCTCTTCCACGTCGTCGAGGTAGATGCCGGTGCCCAGCATCCAGCCCCATTCGGGCACCGCCACCACGTAGCCGAGCTTGGGCGCGAGCTGCTGCGAGGACGGCTTCTTCCACAGGTAGCGCACCGCCCCGCCGCCGGCACGGGCGGTGGCGATCAGGCGCTGGATGGTGGGCACGCCCTGCGGGTCGCGCAGCTCCCACAGGTCCTGGCCCACCAGTTCCGGCTGGCGCGGGTGCATCAGGTTGCGGCCCTGCATGTCGTACAGGAAGAAGTAGCCATCGGGACCGTAGTCGAGCCTGGCCAGGGCCGCCATCGCGGCCTGGCGGGCGGCGGCATCGTCGCGCCCGGCGCGCACCAGCGGTGCGATCGCGCTTTGCGCCAGCTCGACGTAATGGCGCAGCTCGGTTTCCTTGCTCTGCAGGTAGGCCGCCTCGACCAGGCCCCGCTCGTGGCGCACCAGCGCCGTGGCCTGGTGGCGCACGGCCAGCGCGATGCCGAGCATGGCCACGGCAAGCGGCGCGACAGCGAGCAGCAGGATTTTCTGGCGGAGTTTCATCACGTGCGGGTAAACATGGATGCCGGCGAAGCGGCTTGCCTTCGTCGGGCTACGTAGTACTACGCAGATCACTTGCGTAGTTACGCGCTTGTGCGGTACGGAGCGGGTGTCAATACTACACCCCGCCCGACGCCACCTGCCCCGGCGGGTGACCACGTCCGTTGTCTGCGACGACGGAATCCGGCCCAGCTGAGTCTGACCGGGTTCATTTCTGATATTGCCAAGTACTTTCCTAATGTGGAGGGTACAAATCCTTAGCTGATTGCTCGCGATTCCGATGTTTCGTCGGAAACGACGCTTCAGCGCCAGATGGCGAGCCAGGACGGCGTGGCGGACCTATTATTCATCGGCACCCATTGAGGAGACTCTCATATGAATCGCATCGGGGAACACCTGGTGTGGCTGGCCGTCGCCGTCCTCGGCGCCTTCGCCTTCGCCACCGTGGCGCTCGCACGCGGCGAGGCCGTCAGCGCATTGTGGATCGTGGTCGCCGCGGTCTGCATCTACCTGATCGCCTACCGCTACTACAGCAGGTTCATCGCCGACAAGGTGATGCAGCTCGATCCCAAGCGCATGACGCCGGCCTGGCGCCATAACGACGGGCTCGACTACGTACCCACCAACAAGGCCGTGCTGTTCGGCCACCACTTCGCCGCCATCGCCGGCGCCGGCCCGCTGGTCGGCCCGGTGCTGGCCGCGCAGATGGGCTATATGCCGGGCATGTTGTGGATCCTGGCCGGCGTGGTGTTCGCCGGAGCGGTGCAGGACTTCATGGTCCTGTTCATCTCCACCCGCCGCGACGGCCGCTCGCTGGGCGACCTGGTCAAATCCGAGATGGGCACGGTGCCCGGCCTGATCGCGCTGTTCGGCTGCTTCATGATCATGATCATCATCCTGGCGGTGCTGGCGCTGATCGTGGTGAAGGCGCTGGCCGGCTCGCCCTGGGGCACCTTCACCGTCGCCGTGACCATCCCCATCGCCATCTTCATGGGCCTGTACACGCGCTACATCCGTCCGGGGCGCATCGGCGAAGTGTCGGTGATCGGCTTCGTGCTGCTGATGCTGGCCATCATCGGCGGCCAGTACGTGCACGAGAGCCCGGCGCTGGCGCCGCTGTTCACCTTCGACGGCAAGGCGCTGACCTGGATGCTGATCGTCTACGGCTTCATCGCTGCCGTGCTGCCGGTATGGCTGCTGCTGGCGCCGCGCGACTACCTGTCGACCTTCCTGAAGATCGGCACCATCATCGCGCTGGCCATCGGCATCCTGGTCGTGGCGCCGGAGCTGAAGATGCCGGCCTTCACCCAGTTCGCCCAGGGCGGCGGTCCGGTGTGGTCGGGCAACCTGTTCCCCTTCCTCTTCATCACCATCGCCTGCGGCGCGGTGTCGGGCTTCCATGCGCTGATCTCCTCGGGTACCACGCCCAAGCTGCTGGAGAACGAATCGCATGCGCGCTTCATCGGCTACGGCGCGATGCTGGCCGAGTCCTTCGTCGCCATCATGGCGCTGGTGGCCGCCTCGGTGATCGAGCCGGGCGTCTACTTCGCCATGAACAGCCCGGCCGCGGTGATCGGCACCTCGCCGGAATCGGTGGCGCAGGTGGTGTCGAGCTGGGGCTTCGTGATCACCCCTGACGTGCTGCTGCAGACCGCCAGGGACGTCGGCGAGAACACCATCATCTCGCGCGCCGGCGGCGCGCCGACGCTGGCGGTGGGCATCGCCCACATCCTGCACCAGGTGGTCGGCGGCCAGGCCATGATGGCCTTCTGGTACCACTTCGCCATCCTGTTCGAGGCGCTCTTCATCCTGACCGCCGTGGACGCCGGCACGCGCGCCGGCCGCTTCATGCTGCAGGACTTGCTGGGCAGCTTCGTTCCGGCCATGCGCCGCACCGATTCGCTGCCGGCCAACCTGATCGCCACGGCCCTGTGCGTGGCCGCCTGGGGCTACTTCCTCTATCAGGGCGTGGTCGATCCGCTGGGCGGCATCAACACGCTGTGGCCGCTGTTCGGCATCTCCAACCAGATGCTCGCCGCGGTCGCGCTGGTGCTGTCGACCTGCGTGCTGGTCAAGATGAAGCGCGGCCAGTACGCCTGGGTCACGCTGCTGCCGACCGTGTGGCTGCTGGTCTGCACGCTGACCGCGGGCTGGCAGAAGCTGTTCGATGCCGATCCCAAGGTGAGCTTCCTGACACACGCCGCCAAGTTCAGCGATGCCATCGCCGCCGGCAAGGTGCTGGCACCGGCCAAGTCGATGGAGCAGATGCACCGCATCGTCTTCAACGACTACCTCGATGCCGGCCTGTGCGCGCTCTTCATGGTGGTAGTGCTGTCGATCGTGTTCTACGGCTTCAAGACCGCTCTGCAGGCACGCCAGGTCGGACGCCGCACCGACCAGGAAACGCCGTTCGAGCCGCTGCCGTCCGGTGCCTCGGCACGCGGCTGAGCGCGGCAGGGAGAATCGCCATGCTGGAGCAACTGGAGACCTTCGGCCGCTACCTCGGCCAGTCGCTGCGCCTGATGGTCGGGCTGCCCGATTACGAGACCTATGTGGCGCACATGCAGAACGCCCACCCCGACAGCAAGCCGATGAGCTATGAAGAGTTCTTCCGCGAGCGCCAGCAGGCGCGCTACGGCGGCGGGCAGGGCGGCAGGTGCTGCTGAAGCCGGGCCGCGGCGCCGCCCCTCAGGCGCCGCCGGCGGCACAAGGCTGATGACGTGACGAAAAGACGGCTGCGCAAGCAGCCGTCTTTTTCTTTGCACGCAAGAATCCGCAGACGTTACAGGGCTTACAGGTCGTTACAGCAAAGCGGAGAACGCTTCTCTACACTGGCGACAAGTAAGGCAAGAGCCAATCCGAACAAGGAAAAATCCATGAACCGCCACTCCGTCCGCCACCTGACCCTGGCCATCGCCATGGCCGCTGCCACGCTCCCGGCGCTGCCGGCATTTGCAGGCGATATGAACAATGCCCTCGGCGGCGCCCTCGGCGGCGTAGCCGGTGCCGCGGTCGGCGGCGCCCTGGGCGGCAGCACCGGCGCCGTGATCGGTGGCGCGGTCGGCGGCGGCGCCGGCGGTGCGGTTACCTCCAACCGCCGCGAGCGCACCGGCGCCATCATCGGCGGTGCCCTGGGCGGCGGCGCCGGCACCGCGGCCGGCAATGCCATGGGCGGCCGCGCCGGTGGCCTGGTCGGCGCGGCCGTGGGCGGCGGCGCCGGCGCGGCACTGGGTGGCAACGTCTCGCGCAGCAACTCCTATGCGGACGAGCGCCGTGACGACCGCTGGCACCACGGCAAGCGCAAGAAGTGGCATCGCCACGACGATTGAACGTCGTCGGCGGCACGGCGGGCGCAGGCAACGGCATCCCCGTTCCCGCCCTCGTGTACCACCAGCGGGCGATTGCTCCGCATCAGGGAAACGGGCCAACAGGCCCGTTTTTCATGTGCGGGGTCGGGCATAATGATCGAGGTGGTGACGTATGCTCCCCCTGCGCGCACGACAGCAAGGCGCGCAGGACTTGCCCGCGCCAACGAAAACGCCCGTGCCGAAGGCACGGGCGTTGGCTCCATGAGATGCGGGAAGCGGGCTTGTGACCCCCTCCCGCCGGCCTGTGGAGATCAGCCGAAAGCGGTGGGACGCGCGGCAGGCGCGCCCCGGGCGATGCAGGCCGGCCGGTCGCGAGGACCGGTCAGAGGGCAGCGCCGTCGGTGTACGGATCGAACTTGCCGATCTTGGCACCGTCGGTGAAGGTATCGAACTTGCCCGACTTGGCGCCGTCGGTGAAGGTGTCGAACTTGCCCGACTTGGCGCCATCGGTGTAGGTGTCGAACTTGCCGACCTTGGCGCCGTCGGTGTACGGGTCGAACTTGCCTGCCTTGGCAAAGGCGGGGGCGGCCAGCAGGGCGGCGGCGAGGGTCGCGACAGCGATCAGGGCGGAGCGTTGGGTCTTCATGGCTAATCCTTTCCACAGGCTGGGACGCCTCTTCACCGGCATTGGTTCGCTGCGGTGCGGCATCCGATGGCTAGATATTAGGCATTCCCCTTATATGAATAAATATTGCCAACGACAATGATTGATTGTAGTTTTCACAATAAATAGGCCGGATAGCGTAAAGATCCGCAAAACGGACGGGAGACTATGTCATGGATCGGCTGCAATCGATGCGCGTTTTCGCCAAGGTGGTTGAACTTGGCAGCTTTGCACGTGCGGCGCAGCAATTGGAGATGTCGAACGCCGTCGTCACGCGCTACGTCGCCGACCTGGAAAGCCACCTGGGCACCCGCCTGCTCAACCGCACCACGCGCAGCCTGTCGCTGACCGATGCCGGCGAGTCCTACCTGCAGCGCTGCCAGCAGATCCTGGAGGACGTCGACGAGGCCGAGTCGCTGGTCACCGCGCGCAGCCAGTCGCTGTCGGGCACCTTGCGCCTGGTCGCGCCGGTGATGTTCGGGCTGCACCTGCTGCCCGAGATGCTGGCGCGCTTCCAGAAGCAGTACCCGGACATGGTGTTCGACGTGCTGCTGTCCGACCGCATCGTCGACATCGTGGAAGAAGGGCGCGACATCGGCATCGTGCTGTCGGACCTGGGCCTGGGCTCGCACCTGGTGGCGCGGCCGCTGCTGTCGGCCGAGATCATCCTGTGTGCCTCGCCCGGCTACCTGCGCCAGCACCCGCCACTGCGCAACGCGCAGGATCTCGCCAACCACCGCTGCATCTTGCTGCGCCTGCCCAACGTGGCGCACGAATGGACCCTGTCCGGGCCGGAAGGAGAGGTGACCGTGCCGATCCGGCCAGGCCTGCTGTGCAGCAACGCCGAACTGGCGCACCAGGCGGCCCTGGCCGACATGGGCGTGGCGATGCTGTCGTCCTACCTGGCGCGTCCCAATGTGGAAGCGGGGCGCCTGACGCACATCCTGCCGCAATACCAGCTGCCGCGGCGCGACGTGAGCGTGGTCTACCCCAGCCGCAAGTTCCTGCCGACCAAGGTACGGGCCTTCATCGATTTCCTGCTGAGCGAGGGCGAGAACCGCCGCGCCTGAAACTGGCGCAGCGCAGGGCGGGCCGCCGGGAATCCTCCCCCGGCAGCCGCCTTGGCCTCAGGCGGCAGCCTTGCCGCTGCTGCTCTTCTTGGCCGCTGCCGTCTTGGCTGCCGGGGCCTTGGTGGTCTTGGCCGCTGCGGTCTTGGTGGTTTTGGCCGCCGCCTTGCGCGCCGGCGCCTTCTGCACCGCACTCTCGGCCGTTGCCACGCCATCGTCCGCCGCCGCCGCCGCGCGCGCGGACTTGGCCGCCGGCTTGGCCCCGGCCTTCGGCTCGCGTGCCTCGAACTCGAAGCCGATCTTGCCGTCGGCCTGCTTGACCAGGAAGGCCTTGAAATTGCGGCCGGTACGCGAAGACTTGAAGCCGGTCAGCAGGTCGGTGCGGCCGTCGGTCAGCAGCTTGCCGATCTGCTCGCGCGAGATCTCCTGCTGCAGGATGATCTTGCCGGTGGTGAAGTCGCAGGACTTGGGACTGGCCACCGTGTTCTCGCAGACGTACTTCATACCGTGCTCGAACACCGCGCCGCCGCACTTCGGGCATGTGCCGACGGCCTGCTGACCGCTGAAGTCCACCGGTTCGCCATCGCCTTCGTCATCGTTCTGGCCGAAGTCGAACTCCATCTTGTAATGGCCGTCGTCGTCCTTGCCGAGCTTGAGGATGGCGGCGAAGGGCCGGCCCATCTTGCTGCGGAACCCCTGCAGCGGACCGATCTCCTTCTTCAGCAGCAGTTCCTCGACTTCCTCGATCTCGAACTGGCGCCCACCCGGGATCTTGCTGATGGAGAACTCGCAGGCGGTACAGGCGAAGCGGCGGTAGTTCTCCTTGACCTGGCCGCCGCACTGCGGGCACGGCGTGTCCAGCGTGGCGTAGTCGCCGGGGATGGTGTCGCTGTCGTACTCCTTGGCGCGCTTGACGATCTGCTGCGTCATCTGCGCGATCTCGCGCATGAACTCGTCACGCTTGAGGCGGCCGCGCTCGATCTGTGCGAGCTTGTGCTCCCACTCGCCGGTCAGTTCGGCCTGGGTCAGTTCCTCCACGCCGAGGCCGCGCAGCAGCGTCATCAGCTGGAAGGCCTTGGCGGTCGGGATCAGTTCGCGGCCTTCGCGCACCAGGTACTTCTCGGTCAGCAGGCCTTCGATGATGGCCGCGCGCGTGGCCGGCGTGCCCAGGCCCTTGCCGGCCATGGCCTCGCGCAGCGCGTCGTCGTCCACCAGCTTGCCGGCGCCTTCCATGGCGGACAGCAGCGTGGCTTCGTTGTAGCGCGCCGGCGGCTTGGTGGTCAGGCCCACCGCCTCGACCTTGTCGGTCTTGACCTTCTCGCCCTTGGCCACCGGCACCAGGTTGGCGTCCTTGTCGTCCTTGCCCTGCGCCTCGCGGCCATAGATCTCGAGCCAGCCCGGGTTGACCAGGACCTTGCCCTCGGTCTTGAAGTGATGGCCAGCCACCTCGGTGACACGCGTGGTGACCTGGAATTCCGCGGCCGGGAAGAACACCGCCAGGAAGCGGCGCACCACCAGGTCGTACAGCTTCTGCTCCGGCTCCGACAGGTTCTTCGGCGCCTGCAGCGTGGGGATGATGGCGAAGTGGTCGCTGATCTTGCTGTTGTCGAAGATGCGCTTGTTCGGCTTGACCCAGCCGTTGGTCAGGATCTTCTTGGCGTGCGGCAGGTAGTTGTGCGAACTCTCGGCCAGCATGTCCATGGTCTGCTTGACCGTGCCCAGGTAGTCCTCGGGCAGCGCGCGCGCATCGGTACGCGGGTAGGTCAGCACCTTGTGCTTCTCGTACAGCGCCTGCGCCAGCCCGAGCGTGTTCTTGGCCGAGAAGCCGAAGCGCGAGTTGGCCTCGCGCTGCAGCGTGGTCAGGTCGAACAGGGCCGGCGACTGCTGCGTCGAGGGCTTGGATTCCTCGCTGACGGTGCCGGGCTTGCCGCGGCAGGCCGCGACGATGCTCATGGCCTCGGCCTCGCTCCACAGGCGCGATTCGCGCGCCTCGGGGTCGAGCTCGCTCTTCTTGAACTTGGGGTCGTACCAGCGGCCCTCGTAGAGGCCGGCGGCGGCGATGAACTCGGCGCGCACTTCCCAGTAGTCGCGCGGCACGAAGTGCTTGATCTTCTCCTCGCGCTCGACCACGATCGACAGCGTCGGCGTCTGCACCCGGCCCACCGTGGTCAGGAAAAAGCCGCCGTCCTTGCTGTTGAAGGCGGTCATGGCACGGGTGCCGTTGATGCCGACCAGCCAGTCGGCCTCCGAGCGGCAGCGCGCGGCGTCGGCCAGCGGCAGCATCTCCTCGTCCTCGCGCAGGCGCGCGAAGCCGTCGCGGATCGCCTGCGGCGTCATCGACTGCAGCCACAGCCGGCGCACCGGCTGCTTGGCCTTGGCCTGCTGCGCGATCAGGCGGAAGATCAGTTCGCCCTCGCGCCCCGCGTCGCAGGCGTTGATCAGGCCGGTGACGTCCTTGCGCTTGATCAGCCGGTTCAGCACCTTCAGGCGCGACTCGGTCTTGGCGATGGGCCGCAGGTCGAAGTGCGGCGGGATCACCGGCAGGTTGGCGAAGCTCCACTTGCCACGCTTGACTTCGTATTCATCCGGGGCGGCGATCTCCACCAGGTGGCCCACGGCGGACGACAGCACGAAGTCGTCGTTCTCGAAGTACTCGTCGTGCTTGGTAAAGCCCCCGAGGGCACGGGCGATATCGGCAGCAACCGATGGCTTTTCCGCGATGATGAGGGCTTTTGACATTGAACGGGTCCTTGCCGGCCACCTTCTGGCAGCCTGCGAATTGCACTACGGCGTATGTAAACAGGGCGCTGGCTTCTTTGAGGCGCCAATAATAAGCGCGGTCTCGACGACGGTGCAAGCCAGCCACCGCCGCTGCCCGGATCTAGTGTGCGCGGCTCTCAAGCAGCCAGTCGAGCACATCCGGCAACTCCTGCGCCGTCCCTTGCATCGAAACGTCGCGCCCCAGCATGCGCTGGAGCACTTCTGCATGTGGCAGCAGCGTCCCATAGAATTGCGGCGCGCCACCAGTGATCGGTTGCACCAGTATGGTTGGAAAGTTCTCAATATCGAGGTCGCCCAGCCGGTCGGCATGGGTTTCGACATCGATCCAGACGAAGCAATCCCGCGGGTACTGCGCGGCCACGGCCGCGAACGCCGCCTGGTACTCCCCGCAGGTACGGCACCACGCCGCGCACAGGCAGGCCACCAGCCGCCCTTGCGGTCGGTCGGAGAGGGCCTGCGCCAGCGCGTCGGCGTCGCGTTCGGGGAGGTAAACGGTCATGGCAAGTGAAACATAAGCCCTTCTGGGGCTGACTTGGCTTGATTGTAGCGGCTGTGCGGAAAAGGGGGCGAACCCGGGCCGCCTTGCCGGCCTCCCTGTGGATCTTCAAGCCAGGCGCCGGAACAGGTTGCCCGGCAGCCGCTCGGCCAGGCCGGCCAGTTCGAGCGAGAGCAGGCCGGCGAGGGCCTGGCTGGCGCCCAGGCCGCTGCGCCGGCACAGTTCGTCGAGACTGGCCGGCTCGAATCCCAGGGCAGCCCCCAGCGCGCACCCCGCCTCGGCAGCGTGCCGCCCGCGCGGGACCGCGCCACGGGCTTCGGCGGCCGGCTGGCCGGGGGTGCCCAGCTCCTCGAGCACATCCTGCGCCGATTCGACCAGCTTGGCGCCATCACGGATCAGCAGGTGGCAACCGCGTGACAACGGTGCATGGATCGAGCCGGGAATGGCGAAGACCTCGCGCCCCAGCTCGGCCGCCAGCCGTGCGGTGATCAGCGAGCCCGAGCGCGCTGCCGCCTCCACCACCAGTACGCCGCGCGCCAGGGCCGCGATCAGCCGGTTGCGCTGCGGAAAATGGTGGCTGCGCGGCGGCGTGCCCAGCGCGAACTCGCTGAGCATGGCGCCGTGCCCGGCGATGCGTCCGGCCAGGGCGCGGTGCCGCGCCGGATAGACCTGGTCGATCCCGGTGCCGACCACGGCCAGCGTGCCGCCGGCGCCCTCGAGGGCGCCGAGATGGGCGGCCGCGTCGATGCCGGCGGCCAGCCCCGACACCACGCACAGGCCGGCACCGGCCAGCGCCCGCGCGAAGGCCTGCGCATCGCGCGCGCCCTGGGCGCTGGCGCTGCGCGCGCCCACCAGGGCGATGGCCGGCCGCCGCAGCGCCGCGAGATCGCCATGCAGGTAGAGCAGGGGAGGTGGATCGGCCAGGTCGAGCAGTGCGGCCGGGTAGGCCGCGTCGGCCAGCGTCAGCAGATGGTTGCCGGGCATGGCGGCCCACTCGGCGGTGCGCGCCACCAGCGCGGCCAGGGCGGGGCCCGGCGCGGCCAGCAGGGCCCGTACGCTGCCAGCCGGCACCAGTTGCGCCAGTGCGGCGGCGTCCTGCGCCAGGATCCGCTCCGGCAGGCCGTAGGCCGACAACAAGCGGCGCACACCCACCGGCCCCAGGCCCGGTGCCGCCACCAGGCGCAGCCAGGCGGCGATCTCGGCGGGCTCGCGCGTGCCGCCCGCCGGCGCGACGTGCGTGCCCGTCTCCGTCAACGCGGCGAAGCGGCGCTGTCGCCCACCTGCACCACGCTGGAGGCGTCGGTGACCAGGGCGTAGGAGACGCCGGGGAAGACACGGAAGACGAAGGCCAGGCCGTAGCGCTCGTCGGGCAGCACGATCTTGCGGTTGTCCGCGGTGCGGTCCCTGACCATCTCGCCGGTGCGCGACAGCGCCAGCACGTTGCCGGGTTCCAGGCCGGCATTGGCGCCGACGTTGAGCACCACCACCTGCTTGGCGCCGCCGTACTGCACGCCACCGTAGACGGCGGCGATGCGGCCAGCCACCTCGACGTCGGGGGCATGCGGCACATAGCGTACCGGCTCGCGCGCAGGCTGCGGCAGCAGCAGGCTGCCGACGCCCATCTCCTGCTGGGCCTGGGTGATGTTCACGGTGGCGACGGCGTCGGCCCCCTCGGGGCCGCGCAGCAGGCGCGCGTTACCCTGGTAGTCGGCCTGGTAGCCAAGCACCTTGCCGGTACCCGGGTCGCGTACCGGCTCGACCGGCTTGAACACCTGCCAGTCACTGCCGGGCAGGCCGTCGGCGGCGGCGATGCCACGCACATAGGCATTCTCGCCGCGCCCCAGGTAGACGCGCGCCTCCGGCAGCGCGACGATACGGGCCGACGTCTGCAGCGTGCCCTGGTCCACCACCAGCGGCCGGGTCAGGAAGGGCTCGATGTCCCTGGCGGGGATGCTCGGAATGGCGGCCGCGTCGGCGCCGTCGCTGCGCACGCGCGGCGACAGCCTGACGGTGCCGCCCTCGCCGATCGGCGTGGTCGACAGCCAGGCACGGCCGTCGCGCAGGTGCAGGTAAAGGACCTGGCCGGGATAGATCAGGTGAGGATTGCGCACCTGCTGCCGGTTCATGCCCCACAGCTCGGGCCAGCGCCACGGCTGGCGCAGGAAACGGCCGGAGATGTCCCACAGGGTATCGCCGCTGCGCACCGTGTACTGGGAAGGCGCGGCGGGTGCCAGGTCGGTGGCCGGTATGCCCTGCACGGCGGCCTCCGCCGTGCGCTGCTGCGCCGGCGTCACGGTGCGCTCGGGCAGTTCGCCGGAGGTGGCCCGGAGCGGCATTCCCGTTGCCGCGGCCAGGCCCGCCACACTCATCAGCAGGCGCACAAGCGCATGCTGCCCGCGGCCCCGCGCCGCCCGGTGCTCTTTGGTAAGATTGCGCATTTTCCTGAACCGGCCATGCGAGACGGCCGGATTGACCCTGGAGAGCGTGCCTGCTGCGGCGCGCCTTGAATTTTTGTACTAGCGCCCCGATTCTGCATGTAAACCCCCGCTGCCGCAACGCGGCCCGGTCTGCATGTGCTGCCGGCGTTGCGCCCGAGCATCATGGCTAAACTCGATATCCTGACCTATCCCGATCCCCGCCTGCACACCGTGGCCAAGCCCGTCGCGGTGGTGGACGACCGCATCCGCCAGCTGGTCAAGGACATGGCCGAGACCATGTACGAAGCACCCGGCATCGGCCTGGCCGCCACGCAGGTCAACGTGCACGAGCAGGTGGTGGTCATCGATATCTCGGAGAGCCGCGACGAGCTGATGGTCTTCATCAATCCCGAGGTGGTGTGGGCCAGCGACAACCGCAAGGTGTGGGAAGAAGGGTGCCTGTCGGTGCCCGAGGTCTACGACCGCGTCGAGCGTCCGGACCGGGTCCGCGTGCGTGCGCTCAACGAGAAGGGCGAGACCTTCGAGATCGACGCGGACGATCTGCTGGCGGTCTGCATCCAGCACGAGATCGACCACCTGCGCGGCAAGGTCTTCGTCGAATACCTGTCGCCGCTCAAGCTCAACCGCATCAAGTCCAAGCTGCAGAAGCGCACGCGCAGCCGCATGTGAGCGCAACTGCGGTGCACGGCGCCGCAGCGCTTTCTCAGCACCGTTCGTAGTACGCTTCCCGCATCGTCGAAGTCCAGTCCGCACCGGCCGCCGCGCGGCCGCTTGCGCTCGGGCGCGCTGCCATGCGCCGCGTCCCCTTCGCGCCCCTCCGGGCGCCACCAGCCGAACCTGCCATGCCACCTGTCCAGCCTCTGCGCGTCGCCTTCGCCGGCACGCCCGAATTCGCCCGCGCCGCCCTCGAAGCCATCCACGCCGCCGGTTTCCCCGTGGTGGCCGTGCTCAGCCAGCCCGACCGCCCGGCCGGACGTGGCATGCAGCTGCAGGCCAGCCCGGTCAAGCAGTACGCGCTGGCGCAGGGCCTGGGACCGGTATTGCAGCCGCGCTCCCTGCGCCGCCAGGGCAAGTACCCGGAAGAGGCGGGCGCCGCCGTCGATGCGCTGGCCGGCATCGCCCCCGATGTGATGGTGGTGGCCGCCTACGGCCTGATCCTGCCGGCCGAGGTGCTGGCGCTGCCGCGCCACGGCTGCATCAATATCCATGGCTCGCTGCTGCCGCGCTGGCGCGGTGCTGCGCCGATCCACCGCGCCATCGAGGCGGGCGATGCCGAGACCGGCATCACGCTGATGCAGATGGACGAGGGCCTGGACACCGGCGCGATGCTCGCGTGCGAGGCCACGCCGATCGCGGCGGACGACAGCACCGGCAGCCTGCACGACAAGCTGGCCGCGCAAGGCGCACGCATGGTGGTGCAAGCGCTGGAGCGCCTGGCGCGCGGCGAGACGCTGGGCGCCACCCCGCAACCCGCGGACGGGGTCACCTATGCGGAGAAGATCGGCAAGGAAGAAGCGCGCCTGGACCTGCGCCGGCCGGCGGCAGTGCTGGCGCGCCAGGTGCGGGCCTTCAATCCGTTTCCGGGCGCCACCGTGCAGATCGGCGACACCGTCATCAAGTGCTGGCAGGCCCGGGCCGAGCCTGCCGCACCTGCCGCACCTGCCGCGCCGGCGGGCACCGTGCTGGCGGCCGACGCGGATGGCGTGCTGGTCGCCTGCGGCGAAGGCGCGCTGCGCGTCACGGAACTGCAGCGACCGGGCGGACGGCGCCAGGCGGCACAGTCCTTCCTGCAGGGCATGCCGCTGGCAGCAGGCAGCCGCTGCGCCCTGCCGGACGGGCAGGTATGATCACAGCCGGCGCAGCCACCTCCCACCTTCCACCCGGAGCGTTCCCGCCATGTTCGGCATCACCGCCTTCCCGCTGTTCGTGGGCGCCGTCTTCCTGCTCAATGTGACGCCGGGGCCGGACACGGCCTACATCGTCGGCCGCAGCGTGGCCCAGGGCCGCGCCGCAGGCGTGATGTCGGCGCTGGGCGTCAGCGCCGGCTGCTGCGTGCATTCGCTTGCCACCGCGTTCGGCCTGACCGCGCTGCTGGCGGCCTCGCCGGCGGCCTTCGGTGTCATCCAGTACGCCGGTGCCGCCTACCTGGTGTGGCTGGGACTGCGCTTGCTGTGGCAACGCCCCGGCGTCGCCGCGCAGGCCGCGCC
>JABLTH010090166.1_pt1 | contig 25441 bp, 27 predicted proteins | sample 7875711 | NCBI WGS metagenome assembly JABLTH01 (sample SAMN14941262, study PRJNA633318) | bioreactor metagenome | isolation source: bioreactor | place: China | collected 2019-03-05 | reverse complement strand
ATCGATCGTGGGCGCGATGCCTCCGAAGGAGAGCCGCACGCCCTCGCCTCCCGTCTTCGATCGCTCGCTAGCCGCCGATCTCGTCGCTTCCCTCGTAGCGATACGGCGCGAACAGATCCGTCGCGAGGTAGCGCTCGCCGAAGCTCGGAAGGATCGTGACGATCAGCTTCTTCTGGTTGCCGGGCTGCTTCGCGTACTTGATCGCCGCGGCGACCGCTGCGCCCGACGAGATGCCCGACAGCAGCCCTTCTTCTTTCGCGAGCCGCCGCGCCATCTCGAACGCCTCGTCGTTCGAAACCGTGATCACCTGGTCGACGAGCGAGCGGTCGAGCACGTCCGGAACGAAGCCGGCGCCGATTCCCTGGATCTTGTGCGGGCCGGGCGCTCCGCCCGAGAGCACCGGGCTCGCCTCGGGCTCGACGGCCACCGCCTGGAACGACGGCCGCCGCGGCTTGATGACCTGCGCCACGCCGGTGATCGTTCCGCCGGTCCCGACGCCCGAAATGAGCGCGTCGACCTTGCCTTCGGTGTCGCGCCAGATCTCCTCGGCGGTCGTCTTGCGATGGATCTCGGGGTTTGCGGGGTTGCGGAACTGCTGCAGGATGAACGAGTCGGGAATCTCCGCTGCGAGCTGGTTCGCCTTGTCGATGGCGCCGCGCATTCCCTTGGCGCCTTCGGTGAGAACGAGCTTCGCGCCGAACGCGCGCAGAACGACGCGCCGCTCGGGGCTCATGGTCTCGGGCATCACGAGAACGCAGGCGTAGCCGCGGACGGCCGAGACGAAGGCCATCGCGATGCCGGTATTGCCGCTCGTGGGCTCGATCAGCACGGTCTTGCCGGGCCGGATCTGGCCGGCGCGCTCGGCCGCATCGATCATCGAGAGGCCGATCCGGTCCTTCACGCTGCTCGCCGGGTTCTGCCCCTCGAGCTTCGCCACGATCTGTGCGTCGACGCCCGCGGTGACGCGGTGGAGACGCACGAGGGGCGTGTTGCCGATCAGTTCCGTCACGTCGCGTGCGATCTTCATGGGACCTCCTCAGCCCGCCAAGCTAGCGCGCCACGGGCGCCGGTGTCATGCGGGCGCGCCGGCGCCGAGGATCTCCTCGAGAACGACCGTCGCGTAGCAGCCGGCATCGAGCGTGAAGCGAAGGCGCACGCCACCGGCGTCGGCCGCAACGCTCGCCTCGGCCGGAAACATGCGGAGCGCTCGCCGGCTTCCCCGGAGCGGAACTCCGGGGATGCGCGGCAGCGCGGCCGCCGGGTCGAGCCCGCAGGCAGCGAGCGCCGCCTGTTCGCGAGCGGCCGGAGCACCGGTCGGCGCCAGCGTCTTGGCGCCGAAGATGGGCCCGGTCGCGCTCACCTCGCCACGCAGGGCGCGCGGCCCCTCCGCCGCGACGTCCTCGACCCGGAACAGCCCTCCCGACGCGTGGACGACCGCGACGTCGCCGGGCTCGAGCGCGTCGAGCGGCGCCTCGCGCAGCCGGAGCGCCTCGTTGAAGACGGCGGCCTGCAGGGCGGAGACTGCGAAGCGCAGCGCTCGCCGATCCGCGGCGCGACCCCGCCCGGCGGACTTCTCGCCGCGCAGCGCTGCGAGCCCCGCCGCGACGTTGCCGCCGCCCTGCCCGAAGCGCTGCGCTCCGAAGCGGTTCGGAAGCCCGCGCCTCGCGGCTTCGGCGAGGCGCGCCGCGGCCCGCGCCGCCGCCTCGTCGCCGGCGCCGCGCACCGTGATCTCGAACCGATTGCCGCGCAGGTGCCCGGTCCGCAGCTTGTGCGGATGCCGCGCGGCGGCGAGCACGCGGGCTCCGGGCAGCTCCAGCGCGAGCGCGTGCTCCGGGTCGAGTCCGGGGACCGAGAACCACTGGCGCGTCACGGCGACGCGGTCCTTGCGCCCGGCGTAGCCGACGTCGCGCGGCGCGACATTCACCGCGCGGGCGAGCGCACGCGCCACCTCCTCGGTGTTGCGCAGGCGCTTCTCGACCCACACGAACGTGTGTCCGCCCTCGCCCGACGGGGCGTAGAGCGGGATTTCTTCGACGACGAAGTCCTCGGGAGCGCCGCGCGGCGCTGCGGCCGTCAACCTCGCGCCGCGAGCGTGCGGGCCCCTTCGATCCGCTCGCGCACCGCGTCGTGCAGATCGTGCGTGAGCGCATCGCGATCGTCGAGGCTGCGGCGCCGCGTCTCGATCGGCTTGCCGACCGAGACCGCGATCGTTCCGCCGCGCTTCACCTCGTAGCCGGGCGGCAGGATCTCGAACGAGCCGTGGACGCCGATCGGAACGAGCGGCATGCCGGTCTTGAGCGCGAAGACGGCGGCGCCCTTCTTGAACGGCCGCAGCTTCCCGTCGGTGCTTCGCGAGCCCTCGGCGAAGAAGAGCACGGAGATGCTCCGGACGAGCGCCATCCCGTGTTCGTCGAGGCGACCGATGTCGCCGCGTGTGTCGGACCGCGCGACGAAGACGCTTCCCGTCGCGCGCAGCGCCTGGCCGAAGAGCGGGATGCGGCCGAGCTCGTCCTTCGCGACGAAGCGCACGCCGTGCCGGCGCAGCGTCGCGAGGATCGCCATCGGGTCGAGGTGGCTCTGATGGTTCGAGACGAAGACGTACCGCCTTCCGGCCGCGAGGCCCTCCTCGCCTTCGCTCACCAGGCGCGCGCCGCAGCCGAGGAGCGCGATCCGCGCGAAGTCCCGGTAGAGCCAGCTCACGACCGGATGCGTCGGACCGAGCGTCGCGCCCGCCGCGATTGCGGCCGTCGCGTGGAAGGCCGTGTCGGCGGCAACGACCCCCGACGCGACCGCCGTACGAACGAGTCGCTCGATCATCGCATCCCTCCGCAGGCCGCCACCGGCGCGAACGATCGGCGGTGGATCGGGCTCGGCCCGAGCACGCGCAGCGCGGCGAGGTGCTCGGGCGTCGGATAGCCAGCATTGCGCGCGAAGCCGTAGCCCGGGTAGCGGGCTTCGAGCGCGCGCAGGAGCGCGTCGCGGTGGACCTTTGCGACGATCGACGCGGCCGCGATCGACGCATCGAGCGCGTCGCCGTGAACGATCGCGGTCTGCGTGGCGCCGATTCCGGGGATCGTTCGCGCATCGACGAGCACGTGATCGGGACGCACGGCGAGCGCGTCGACCGCGCGGCGCATCGCGAGCAGCGCGGCGTGGTAGACGTTCAGCCGGTCGATCTCCTCGGGCGTCGCCTCGGCGACGGCGACGGCGATCGCCTGCGTACGGATGGCCGCCGCGAGCCGCTCGCGCGTCCGCGCGTCGAGCCGCTTCGAGTCGTCGAGCCCCGGAAGGTCGACGGCGTCCGGCAGCACGACGGCAGCGGCGACCACCGGCCCGGCGAGCGGGCCGACCCCGACCTCGTCGACGCCGGCGACGTGGCGTGCTCCGGCCGCACGCAGCGCGTTGCGGCGCGCGAGGAGCGTGCGCATCCGCTGCCGGTCTGCACGTTCGGCGGCCGCTCGCCGCTCGAGGCCGCGGACGAGCGCACGCGCTCCGGCACGCGGATCGTCGCGAAGCGCCGCGATCCATCGCTCGCGGCCGTCCGCATCGCCGGCCTCGGCGAGTCGGCGCCGCAGCTCGGAGAGCGGGAGCGCGGCGCTCATCGCCGCTCCTTCGCCTCCGGCCGCGCATCGATCCCGAGCTTCTGCTCGACGGCGCGCAGGCGGCGCAGCGCCTCCGGCAGACGCGCCATCGCGGCGATCACGCGGTGCCAGCGGCGCTCCTCCATCGCCGGCGCGCCGAATACGCGTGCGCCGGGCGGGACGTCCTTGTGCAGGCCCGCGCGCGCCGAGACGAAGGCTCCGTCGCCGACGGCCAGATGCCCCGCGGCGCCGGATTGCGCCATCAGGATGGCGCGGCGCCCGACGATCGTGCTGCCGGCGAGCCCGGACTGCGCGATGACGACCGCGCTCTCTCCGACGTCGCAGTTGTGAGCGATCATCACGAGGTTGTCGATCTTCGCGCCGGCGCGAATCCGCGTCTCGCCGAGCGAAGCGCGGTCGACGGTCGTCCCCGCACCGATCTCGACGTCGTCCTCGACCACGACGCGCCCGACCTGCGGCACCTTCTCGAGGCGGCCCTGCTCATCGAAGGCGTAGCCGAAGCCGTCGCCGCCGAGCACCACGCCGGGCTGCAGCGAAACGCGGTCGCCGAGCTCGGTGCCCTCGCCCAGCACGACGCCCGCGTGGATCGTGCAGTCCTTCCCCACGCGGACGTTCGGATAGACGTGGACGCCGGGGTGCAGCACCGAACGCGCACCGATGCTCGCGCCCTCGCCGACCGAGCACAGCGGGCCCACCGACGCCGAAGGATCGACCGATGCGCTGCCGGCGACGGCAGCGGCCGGATGGACGCCGGCGGGCGGCCGCGCAGCGGGAAGGAGCAGCGCGACGGCGCGCGCGAAGTCGAGGCCGGGGTTCGGCGAGAGCAGCGCGGGAAGGCTCCCGGTCTCGACCATCGCGGGCGCGACCACGGCCGAAGCGCGCGTCTCGCCGACTTTCTTCGCCCAGGCGAGCGAGCGGACGAACGAGAGATCCCCCGGCCCCGCGCTCTCGAGCGGAGCGACCCCCGAGAGCTCCACGTCGCCGTCGCCGCGAACCTCGCGGCCGAGCTTCTCGGCGAGCTCGCGCAGTCGCATCGGCGGGCGGGGCACGCTACCGCGCGAGCAGCACCGCGACCGGCGAGGTCCTCACCACGGCGGACGCGTTGCTGCCGAGGAAGTACTCGTGAATCCGGTTGCGGGCGAAGGCGCCCATCACGATGAGGCCGGCCCGCACCGAGCGCGCAGCGTCGACGATCTTGACGTCGGGACGACCGAGCGTCGACGAAGTCTCGCGCCCACTCGTCGCGAGCGCGCCGAGGATCTTGCGGACCTCCTCGAAGCGCGCCGCTGCGCGGCCCTTGTCCTTCGAATCGACGAAGACGTGGACGGCGGTGCCGATGCGCGTCGCGATCTCGACGGCGACGCGCGCGGCGAGGATCGACCCCGGCGATCCGTCGAACGCGAGCAGCAGCGGCCCGGCGAGCTCGGCCCCGGGCGGCACCACGACGCACGGGCGCGTCGTCTTCCGGAGCACGGCGTCGGCGGTGGGTCCGATGAGGCCCGTGCGGAAGGCCTGGCTCTCGCCGTCGCGGCCGATCACGACGAGGTCGGCGTGCTCGCCCCGCTCGACGATCCGGTCGTCGGCGGCGCCGGCGACGCTCTCGCACTCGACGTCGAGGCCCGCAGCGCGCGCGCGCTCCGAGAAGCGCTGGCACACGGCGTCGGCGCGCGCCTTGAGGAAGCCCTCGATCGCGTCGAGAGGCGGCGGCGCGACGCCGAGCGTCGCCGCGCGCAGGCTCTGCACGCGGGCCGTCTCGATGACGGTGATTCCGCGCAGCCGGGCGCCGAGGGACTTCGCGAGCGAAACCGCGAAGCCCTCGGCCGCGGCCCCGCCTTCCGATCCGTCCGTTGCCAGCAGGAGCGTCTCGATCATTCGCGTCTCCGCAGCCTCGGACCGCGACCGGCCGGATCGGTCAAGAGATCAGCCGCCCGAGCGGCGTGCCCCACACCCAGCGCAGGGCGCGCCGGAGCCAGGCGAGCTTCTTGCCCGAATACGGATACCAGAGAAACTCGGTCTTCGCGCCGAAGCGGTCACTCATGATCGACTGGGCGTGACAGAAGCCGCGCAGCCCGCTGTCGCCGTTCACCTGGCCGATCCCGCTCTCCTTCACGCCACCGAACGGAGACTCGGTCGCGCCGTAGGTGAGCATGCAGTCGTTGACGACGGCCGAGCCCGACTGGACCGCGCGCGCGAGCAGCTCGCCGCGGCGCCGGTCGCGCGTCCAGACGTTCGCGTTGAGTCCGTAGCGCGAGTCGTTCGCGAGGCGCAGCGCCTCGGCCTCGTCGCGGACCCGCATGATCGGCAGCACGGGCCCGAACGTCTCTTCGCGCATGATCGCCATCTCGTGGCTGACGCCGGTCAGCACGGTCGGCTCGTAGAACAGGCCGGAGAGGTCGGGGTTCCTGCGCCCGCCCGTGAGGACCGTCGCCCCGCGCGCACGCGCGTCCTCGACGTGCCGCTCGACGATCTGGAGCTGCGCGGGCCAGATCATCGGGCCGACGTCGAACTCCCCGGTCGCTCCCTGCCGCAGCGCGGCCGTCTTCTCGACCACCTTCCGGGTGAAGGCGTCCGCGACCTCGTCGACGACGTAGACGCGCTCGGTCGAAACGCAGATCTGCCCCGCGTTGCTGAACGCTCCGTAGACCGCGCCGTTCGCCGCGCGCTCGAGGTCGGCGTCGGCGCACACGATCATCGGATCCTTTCCGCCGAGCTCGAGCGTGCACGGAACGAGGTTGCGGCCGCACGCCTCGGCGACCTTGCGCCCGGTCCGCACGCTGCCGGTGAACGAGATCTTGTCGACGCCGGCTTCGACCAGCGCCGCGCCCGTCTCGCCGTCGCCGAGGAGCACCTGGAACAGGCCGTCGGGAATCCGCGTCGCGCGCAGCACGTCCTGCAGAGCGAGCGCCGCGTACGGCGTCACCTCCGACGGCTTGAGGAGGACGGCGTTTCCCGCGAGCAGCGCCTGGATCGTCGGGTTGAGCGCGAGCATCAGCGGGAAGTTCCACGGCGTGACGATGCCGACGACGCCGAGCGGCCGGTACGCGATGCGCAGGCGCTTGGTCTTGAGCAGGTGGAGCGGCACGCTGCGGTCGGCGAGGATCTTCGGCGCCCGCTTCGTCCAGTACTGGATGGCGTCGCACGCGCCCATCACCTCGACGACGAGCGCCTCGGTGCGCGGCTTGCCCGTCTCGCTCACGATCGTGTCGAGGATCTCGTCCTGGCGCTCGAGCAGCGCCGGAATCGCGCGCTCGAGGATCCGCGCCCGCTCCGAAACCTTGAGCGCCGCCCACTCGGGCTGCGCCTTGCGCGCGGTCTCGAGCGCGGCGCGAACGTCGGACGCGGTCTGGACCTCGATCTCTCCGAGGGGCTCGAGCGTCGCGGGGTTGCACAGGCGAAGGCGCCGGCGGCCGCTGGTCTTCTCCTGTGCGGGCTCGACGATGGCCATGGCACCCTCCGGCGGACGCGGACCGGAGCAGGGTACGAGAGCCCCGCTGGACGTGTCAATCAATCCCGCGGCCGGTTGGGGCCGGGCCGCGCGCCGTCCTTGCGGCTCGGCGCCCGGCATGCGATAGGGAGGCGTGGCCGACGCCGACCTGCCGCTGATGCGCGCGTTCCCCGCGCTCGAGCGGGCGCTCCCGCGGATCCCCTTCGTCCGCGTGCCGACGCCCGTCGAGCGGCTCGCGCTCGACGGCGTCGCTCCCGGCGCGCTGTTCGTGAAGCGCGACGACCGCTCCTGCCCGCTCTACGGCGGAAACAAGCCGCGCAAGCTCGAGTTCCTGCTCGGCCGCGCGCGCGCTCGCGGGTGCCGGACGCTGGTGACGACGGGAGGGCTCGGGACGAACCACGGCCTCGCGATGACGATCCTCGCGCGCTCGGCCGGCATCGCGTCGGTGCTCGTGCTCGTCGACCAGCCGGTGACGCCCGGCGTGCGCGAGACGCTGCGGCTCCACCGTGCGTACGGAGCGACGCAGATCGCCGCACGCAACGTCGCCGGCGCGGCGCTGCAGACGCTGCGCGCGCTCGCTGCGAGTGCGCTGCGCGGCGAGCGGCCGCAGCTCGTTCCGACGGGAGGCTCGTCCGCGCTCGGCGACGTCGGCTTCGTCTCGGCGGGCTTCGAGCTCGCCGAGCAGGTGCGCGCCGGCGAGTGTCCGGAGCCGGAGACGATCTACGTCGCGGTCGGCACGGGCGGCACGGCCGCAGGCCTCGCGCTCGGCCTGCGCCTCGCGGGCCTCCGAACCCGCGTGCAGGGCGTCCTCGTGACCGACATCCTGCCGCCGTCGCCCGCGCGGCTCGCGCGCGCGGCGCGCGCGACGCTTCGACTGCTGCGCCGCGCGGACCCGTCGGTTCCCGAGGTGAGGCTCTCTGCGTCCGACTTCCCGCTCGTGCGCGACCAGCTCGGCGAGGGCTACGGCGCGCCGACCGAGGCCGCACGCGAGGCCGTCGCCGCGGCCGGCTCGGCGGGCCTGCGGCTCGAGACGACGTACACCGGCAAGGCGCTCGCGTGCATCCGCGCACGCGCCGCGTCCGGCGCGCTCGGCTCGGGCCCCGTCCTGTTCTGGGACACGTACAACGCCGTCGACGTCGCGGCGGCCGCACCGCGCAGCGTCTCGGAGGACGACCTTCCGCGCGGCATCCGGCGCGCCATCGCCCGCGCGTCGCATTGAGCCGCGCCTCGCGGGCGGGTACCGTCCCCGGGGCCATGCCTGAAAGCGGTGCACGAGCGCTCTCGACCACGCGACGCGGCTTTCTTCGGCTCGCCGGCGCGACGGCGGCGCTCACCGCGCTCGCGCAGGTGCGGAGCGTTCCCGCGACGGCGGCGCCGGCGGCCGCGGCCGGCGCGTTCTTCTCTCCCGCGGAGCAGGAGATCCTCACGCAGGTCGCCGAGCGCATGGTCGACAGCGACGCGCCGGGCGCGCCGCGCATCCGCGACACCGGAACGATCGCCACGATCGACGCGCTCTGCGCGTCGCTCGATCCTTCGATCACCGCGCCGCTGCCGACGCTGCTGCGTGTCGTCGACTGGGCGCCGTTCGTCTTCGACCTTCGCTTCTCTCGCTTCACGCGCCTCACTCCCGCGGAGCAGGACGCCTCGCTCGCCGGCTGGATGCGAAGCCGCCTCGCGGTCCGGCGCCAGGCGTTCCTCGCGCTTCGCAACCTCGCGCTGCTCGGCTACTACAGCCAGGAAGAGACCTGGCCCGCGATCGGCTACGCGGGGCCGCTGCTGCGCCCCGCGGCGGGCCCCGCGTGATCGAGCAGCTCATCGACCGCGGCGCAGACCTCGCCGAGCGCGCGGAGGTCTGCGTGATCGGCAGCGGCGGAGGCGGCGCCGTCGTCGCCGCCGAGCTCGCGAGCGCCGGCCACGACGTCGTCGTCCTCGAGCAGGGGCACTACTGGACGAAGGCCGACTTCACGCAGCGCGAAGACCAGATGCTTCCGCGACTGTTCGAAGAGGCGGGGATGCGCCAGACGAGCGACGGCGCGATCCAGATCCTGCAGGGCCGCAACGTCGGCGGATCGACGGTCCACAACCTCTGCTACGCGTTCCGGACGCCGGAGCCGATCCTCGCCATGTGGCGCGAGGAGCACGCGCTCCCCGATCTCACGCCCGAGGCGCTGCGGCCGAGCTTCGAGCGCGTCGAGAAGAACCTCGAGGTCAAGCAGATTCTCGAGCAGCAGGTGAACGCGCTCAACCGCCGGATCCGCAGCGGCGCCGAGAAGCTCGGCTACTCGGGCTTCGTCACGAAGCACAACCGCGAGGGCTGCGTCGAGTCGGGCTACTGCATCCTCGGCTGCTCGTACGACGCCAAGCAGTCGATGCTGATCACCTACGTACCCCGCGCGGACGCCGCGGGCGCTCGCATCTACGCGAACGCGCGCGCCGACCGCATCGAGATCGGCCCCGGCCGCACCAAGACCGTGGCCGGGTCGGTCGTCGACCAGTCGGGGCGCGCGATGGGCCGCATCACCGTGAAGGCCCCGGTCGTCGTGCTCGCCGCCGGAGCGATCAACTCGCCCGACCTCTGGCTTCGCAGCGGCCTTCCCAACTCGAACGGCGAAGTCGGGCGCAACCTCCATCTGCACCCCTCGGCGATGGTCGCGGGATTCTTCGACGAGCCGATCGACGCCTACCGCGGCATCCCGCAGAGCTATTACATCGACCAGTTCATCGACCTCGCGCGCGAGCCGCACAGCGGCTACGTGCTGATGCCGATCGCGGGTTTCCCGGTGCTCACGGCCGTGAGCCTTCCGGGGTTCGGCCGCGAGCACGCCCGGCAGATGCGCGACTTCGCGAAGCTCGGCGGGCTGCTCGTGCTGCTGCACGACCGAAGCGCCGGCCGCGTCGAGGCCGGCGCCTCGCCCGGGCGGCCGAAGATCACGTACGCGCTCGAGCCCGACGATCGGCGTCTGATCGCCGAGGGCCTGCTGCACTGCAGCGAGGTGCTCTTCGCCGGCGGCGCGCAGCGCTGCCTCGTCCCCTTCCTTCCCGACGCTCTCGTCGTCGGCCCCCGCGACGACCTGCGCTCGATCACGCAGCGAGGCGTTCGCGAGGGCGAGATCGTCCTCAACTCGACGCACCCGCAGTCGACGCTGCGCATGGGCGGCGATGCGAAGCGCTCGGTCGTCGGCCCGTTCGGCGAGAGCCACGAGGTTCCGGGACTGTTCGTCGCCGACATGAGCGTGTTCCCGACCTCGCTCGGCGCGCCGCCGCAGATCACCACCGCCGCGCTCGCCGACCGCACGGCGCATCACATCCTCGAGCGCTGGAAAGACCTCGCCGGCTAGGGCGAGCGGAGGCCGCGGCGCGAAGGCCCACCCGGCGCCTAGAGATCGTCCCGCGGCACGCCGGCGAAGTAGCGCAGCAGGTCGGTCTCGGTGAGCAGCCCGACCAGCATCTGGCCGTCCATCACGGGAAGGCATCCGATCCGGCGCTCGGCCATCACCAGCGCGGCGTGCTCGATCGGCGCGTCGGCTTCGATCACGACCGGCGGGGCGGACATCACGCGGGCGATCTCGACCCCGTTCAGGAAGGCGCGGCGCTCGCTCGAATCGAAGCCCGTGAGGTTCGACAGCGACGCCCGCAGCAGGTCCCGCTCCGACACGACGCCCACGAGCTTTCCGCCCTGCACGACCGGCATGTGGCGCACCCGCCCCAGCGTCATGATATCTTCGACCGTCGACAGACGATCGCTGGCGCCGATCGTGACGATCTTTTCCTGCATCAGGTCACGGACGCGCGTCTGGCCCACGGCAGGAGTCTACTTCATGGCGGGGGCGCAGGGAAAACGAAAACGGCGCGCCGGACAGGAAGCAATCGGGGCGGCCGAGACGAACAAGCGTTCGCCGCAGCCCGGCGGCTCCGCATCCGGGCTTCCCGAGATGCTGCGCCGGGTGATCACGACCGGGCTGTCCGGTCTGTTCACGACCAACGAGGTGGTTCGGCGCGCCGTGGGCGATGCGATGCCGCGGGAGTGGGTCGACTTCGCGGTCGACCAGAGCGAGCGCACCCGCGCCGAGTTCATCGAGCGCCTCGCCGGCGAGCTCGCGCGGACGCTCGAGAGCCTCGAGCTGGTCGAGATGGCCGAGCGCCTCCTCGACGGCCGCACGATCGAGATTCGCGCCCAGATCCAGCTCCTCCCGCGCGAGGGCAAGGTCGCCACGCGGCGGCTCGACGTCGGGATGGGACGCGGAGAGGGCAAGCGTTGACGGGCGCCCCCCCGCTGCGTGCCGGGCGGCGGCGGTCGTGGGCTGCGCTCGGATGGATCCTCGTCCTGGTTTCGCTCGCCTATGCGGGCGCGATCCACCACGGTGTCGGAGCTACCGGCCGCGGGCCGATCGCGCACTGGTGGCAGCCGCGCGGCCTGTTCTTCACGTGGGAGTCGTTCGACTCGCTGCTCGCCGATCCGACGCTCGCGACGATCGTCCTCGGCCTGCCTGCCTTCGCGCTCGCGGTCGCGATCGCCGCGACGACGCGGTCGGCGCTCGCGACGACGCTCGGCCTCGCTGCGGCGGGGCTCGTGCTGCTGTGCTGCTTCTACGGCCTCGGCGACGGACGCCGCGCGGTGTGGGGCTTCTTCGGATGGCGCGGGTCGAGCGTGATGGCGCTGTTCTCGCTCGCGCTCGCCGCGGCGGTCCTCGCGCCGCTGTTCGCGCGCCGCTGGCTCGCGCTCGGCTGGCCGGCGCGCATCCTCGTCTACACGCCCGTCGCCCTCGCGGTGATGCTCGCGATCCGCGACGTGACCGGCACCGACCCGGCGCTCCCGTTCGCGATCTCGCCGTGGCCGGTCGTCTCGATGTTCGGAATCGAGATCGGAGACGCCGGCATCGCGGCGCTGCTCGCGATGCTCGGGCTCGACCTCGCGGCCGCGGGTCTGCTCGCGCAGCGGCGGCTCCCGTCCGGGCTCGCTTGCGCGCTGCTCTCGCTCCTGATCCCGGTCGGGATCTTCGGCCTCGGACTCGGTCTGGGAACGGGTCTTCTCACTCTCGTCGTCGCGTGCGCCGCTCTCTCGCTCTGGCTCGCACGCGACGACGGCGGCGCACCGGGCGGCGCCTCGCGCCTGCTGCGGGGCGCGCGATCGACGACGATCGGCGCGACGCTCGTTGCGCTGCCGATCCTCGGGGGCCAGCTCCTCGTCGCGCACGACTACGACGTGACGCGCAACCGGCAGGCGAAGCAGATCCTCGATGCGCTCGACGCGTACTACGCGCGCGTGTCGGTCTATCCCGATTCGCTCGCCGACCTCGTCGCCTCCAAAGATCTCGCCGCGGTGCCCGATCCGCAGATCGGATTCGGCGTCTTCGAGGCGCCGCGGTTCACGTACCAGAGCTTCGGAACGAACTACCTGCTCGAGTTCTCCGCGCCGCGCTGGGTCCAGTGCGCGTACAACCCGCCGTATCCCGACGATGACGGCGGCGCGTCGCTCGGAACGATCGGCGGCGGTGACGCAGCGGCAGCGGATCCGGGCGCCGGCGCGCCGGCGGACGAGCCCGCCGGGCCGTTCGACGCTCGCGCCGCCGAAGCGGCCGCGCCGCCCGAGGGCGGAGAGCCCGGGAGCTGGTCGTGCCCGCAGAAGCCGCCGGAGCTCTGGTAGGCATGCAGGCGATCTCGGCGCGCGAGCGCGTCTACCGCGCGCGCCGCATCGGGACGACCTTTGGCCGCGTCTACCTCGGCATCAAGGCGAACCAGCTCGTCGAGGCGCGGTGGCGCCCCGCGGACATGCGCGAGCGCTGGTCGCGGTTCAACCGGCGCAGCGCCGAGTCGATCTACGACGCGGCCGTCGAGCTGCGCGGCCTCATCCTGAAGGGCTGCCAGTTCCTCGGCTCGCGCAGCGACGTTCTGCCGCGGGAGTACGTCGACGTGCTGTCGAGGCTCCAGGACCGCGTGCCGCCGAAGCCGTTCCCGGTGGTGCGCCGCACCGTCGAGGCCGAGCTCGGCCGGCCGATCGGGGCCGTCTTCGAGGAGTTCGCCGAACACCCCATCGCGTCGGCCTCGCTGGCGCAGGTGCACGCGGCGCGCCTTCACGGCGGCGAGCGCGTCGCCGTGAAGGTCCAGTACCCCGAGGTCGCTGCGCTCGTCCGCAGCGACCTCGCGAATCTGCGCCTGCTCTTTCGCGCGATCGGCGTGATCGAGCGGAACGTCGATCTGATGCCGCTCATCGACGAGCTCGCAGCGCACATTCCACGCGAGCTCGACTTCGTGAGCGAGGCCGGCAACGCGGAGCGTTCGGCGGAGCAGCTCGCGCATCGCGGCGACGTTCGCATCCCCCGCATCCACCGCGAGCTCACGACGCGGCGCGTGCTGGTGATGGAGTTCGTCGACGGCATCAAGATCACCGACGTACCGGCGCTGCAGGAGTCCGGGATCGACGTGCAGCGCGTCGTACAGACGCTCGTCGAGGTCTACTGCGAGCAGGTGCTCGTCCACGGCTTCTTCCACGCCGATCCGCACCCCGGGAACCTGCTCGTCGAGCCCGGCAGCGGCCGGCTCGTGATGCTCGACTTCGGGCTCGCGAAGGAGCTTCCGGCCGGATTCCGTGACGCCGTGGTGCGCGTCGCGGTCGCGCTGGTGAAGGACGACGCCGCCGGCCTCGCCGCGGCGCTCTACGACATGGGCTTCGAGACGCGATCGGGCGCTCGCGACGCGCTCGCGCCGGCCGCGCGCTTCTTTCTCGATTTCGCCGCACGCTTCCGCGAGCAGCCGTTCGCGAATCCGCGGATGTTCGAGCAGCTCGGCGACGAGATGCCGGAGATGATCCGCGCGAACCCGATCGTCCGGGTCCCGGGCCACATCGTGCTGATCGGGCGGGTGCTCGGCCTGCTCTCGGGCGTGAGCCGAACGCTCGGCTCGCGCGCGGATCTGCTCCGAACGCTGCTTCCGTACGCGCTCGGCCAGCGGGGCGCGGCGCCGCCGGTCTGATGCTCCGCCTCGGCCTCGCCCTCGGCGGCGCCGCGGACGTCGCCGGGTGGCGCCGGCTGCTCGCGCACGCGGAGCACGCGGAGCGCCTCGGCCTGCACTCGGTGTGGGTCCCGGAGATGCACTTTCGACCGGGGGCGATGGCGTCTCCGCTGCTCGCGCTCTCCGCGATCGCCGCGCGGACGCGCCGGATCCGCCTCGGAACGACGTCGCTGCTGCTCCCGATCCATCACCCGCTCCGGATCGCGGAGGAGGTCGCCGCGCTCGACGCGCTCTCGGGCGGGCGCGTCGAGCTCGGCCTCGGCCGCGGCTTCGCTCCGGCCGTGCTCCGAACCTTCGGCGTCGACGCGCGCGACAAGCGCGACCGTTTCGACGCTGCGCTCGCCGCGATCCTCGCGGCGTGGGAGGCGGCCGAGCGCGAGGGACCGGCCCCGCGGCCTGCGCTGCGGCCCGTCCAGCGGCCGCACCCTCCCCTGCTCGTCGCCGCGTTCGGCAAGAAGGGGCTGCTCCAGTCCGCGCGTCACGGTCTTCCCTATCTCGCGTCGCCGCTCGAGAGCCTCGACGCGCTCGCCGAGAACTTCGCGCTGCACCGAAGCTCGCTCCCGGCGCACGTCGACGCCGCGCGGCTGCCCGTTCCCGTGATGCGAACCGTCTTCGTCGCGCGCGACGACCGCCGCGCGCGGGCGGCGAACGACGCGCTCGCCGCGCAGGCCGCGCGAGCCTCGCGCGGCCTGCCGCCGGCCCTCGCGCGCGCCGCGGCCGCGGTCCCGAGCGAGCGCGTGCTGGTCGGGACGGCGGGCGAGGTGCTCGACCTCGTCGCCCGCTACCGCGAGCGGCTCGGCATGGACCTGCTGATCGTCCGCTCCGAGCTGGCGGGCGTCTCCCCCGAGGAGACGCTCGAATCGCTCGAGCGCCTCGCCACGGAGATCGTCCCGGCCGTGGTGGCCTCGCGCCCGAGCCGATCGTCGCTGTAGCCTCCCCGGGGCACGCGGGAGTCCGTCATGGTGAAGCTACGCATCGATTTCGAGTTTCCGTCGCGGCTCTGGTGGGAGAGCGGCGGCCAGGAGCTGTGGGACGGGATCGCCGAGGGCTTCGACGGAAGCTCCGTCGTCGTCGACGAGAGCGTCGCCGAATCGTGGATCGCCGAAGCCGAGCTGATCCCCGGCTGGGACGACGGCCACGAGTACGCGCCGCACCCGGTGCTGATGGCGCCGCTCGAGGAAGAGGACGAGCTGTAGCGGGCGCGACGCGCCCGGCGGGCTACGGCTCGCCGTCGCGCGTGAAGATCACGAAGGCCATGCTCGGGCGCTTCGACGACTCGCGCATCGCGAACTGGATCCCGTCGAGGCGCCAGCCCTTCTGCGTCCACTCGTTGAGCAGGGCTTCGAGCTCTTCCTCGGTCACTGTGCTCGTCTCGACCACCTTGTACTGCATCGCCCGCTCAGCCCCGCAGCCTCGCCGCGACGTCCTTCGCGGCGTAGGTGAGAATGAGGTCCGCGCCGGCCCGCTTGATCGCGAGGAGCGCTTCGTCGATCGCGCGCGGTCCGTCGATCCAGCCGCGCTCGGCGGCCGCCTGGATCATCGCGTACTCGCCCGACACGTGATACGCGGCGAGCGGAACGTCGAGCTCGCGCCGCGCGTCGGCGAGGACGTCGAGGTACGGAAGGGCCGGCTTCACCATCAGCACGTCGGCGCCCTCGGCGAGGTCGAGCCGCATCTCGCGCAGCGCCTCGCGCCGGTTGGGCGGGTCCATCTGATACGAACGGCGGTCGCCGAACGCCGGCGCGCTCTCGGCCGCCTCGCGGAAGGGCCCGTAGTACGCACTCGCGTACTTCGCCGCGTAGGCGAGGATCGGCACCTGCTCGAAGCCGCTCGCGTCGAGAAGGCGCCGGATCGCCGCGACGCGTCCGTCCATCATGTCCGACGGCGCCACGACGTCCGCTCCGGCGCGCGCGTGCGAGAGCGCCGTCGCGGCGATGCGGTCGAGCGAGGCGTCGTTGCGAATCTCGCCGCCCTCGACGATTCCGCAGTGTCCGTGATCGGTGTACTCGCACAGACACACATCGGTGATGACGCACAAATCGGGGGCCGCACGCTTCACCGCGGCGACCGCGCGCTGCACGATCCCGCCCGGGTCGTCCGCGCCCGAGCCGCGCGCGTCCTTCGCGGCCGGGATCCCGAACAGGATCACCGCCGGAATGCCGAGATCGGCGACGCGCTTCGCTTCGGACGCGAGCTCGTCGGCGCTCAGGCGAAACACGCCGGGCATCGACGCGACCGCCTCGCGAACGCCGCGCCCCTCGACCGCGAAGAGCGGGAGCACGAGGTCCTCTCGCGAGAGCCGCGTCTCGGCCACCATGCGCCGGAGCGTCTCGGTCCGCCGCAGCCGGCGCGGTCGCACGACCGGAAAGCTCATCCCGCTCCTCCCGTTCCGTTCTCCCCGCGCGCGAAGTGCGCGGCGAGCGCATCGACCAGCGTCGCACCGCCAGCGCGCGGCGCCACCACCTGCGGCGCGAGGCCCGCCTCGCGCAGCGCCGCCGCCGTCACGGGGCCGATCGCCGCGACCACGGCTCGCTGCGCCGCCGCACGCGCCGGCGCGTCGAGGAGGGCGCAGAAGTGCCGGACCGTCGACGGGCTCGTGAACGTGAGTGCGTCGAGCCGGCCCGCGGCGAGCTCGGCGCGGAGCCAGCCCGGATCCACCGGGGCGGGATCGGGCCGGTAGAGGTCGACGACGTCGACGCTCGCGCCGCGCGCCCGCAGCCCTTCGGGAAGCACGTCGCGCGCGGACGCCGAGCGCGGCAGCAGGAAGCGGCGGCCGGCCGGCGCAAGCCAGGCGTCGAGCGCTTCGAGCAGGCCTTCGGCGTCGAAGCGCGCGAACGGCACGACGTGGACGGCGAGGCCGGCTGCGGCCGCCGCTTCCGCGGTCGCGGGGCCGACACAGGCGATGCGAAGGCCTTCGCGCGCGAGGCCGACGCCACGCGCGGCCGCACGCTCGGCGAACAGGCGCACCGCGTTGGCGCTCGTGAACAGCAGCACGTCGGTGCCGGCGAGGCCGCCGAGCGCGCGATCGAGATCGCGCGTGTCTTCGCAGGCCACGATGCGAAGGAGCGGCAGCGCGACCGGCTCGGCGCCCGCGCCACGCAGCGCCTCCATGAGCGCGCCGGCCTGCTCCTCGGACCGCGTCACGAGCACGCGCCGGCCGAACAGAGGGCGCCGCTCGTACCACGCGAGGCTCTCGCGGAGCCGAACGACGTCACCCACCACGACCGTCACCGGTGCGGCGAGCCCCGCCTCGCGAACGCGCGCCGCGAGCTCGCCGAGCGGCGCCACGACGACGCGTTGCCGCGGTGTCGTCGCGTCCGCGATCGCGGCCGCGGGCGTCCCGGCAGAGCGTCCGCTCGCAACGAGCTCCGACGCGACGGCGGCGAGGTTCTTGAGGCCCATGAGGACCACGAGCGTGTCCGCGGCGTTCGCGAGGTCCTTCCAGCGCACCTGCGTCGCTGCGTCCGCGGGATCCTTGTGGCCGGTCGCCACGGCGAACGACGCCGCGTAGCGCCGGTCGGTGACGGGAATCCCCGCGTACGCCGCGCTCGCGATCGCCGCGCTCACGCCGGGGACCACTTCGAACGGAACGCCCGCCGCGGCGCACGCGCTCGCCTCTTCGCCGCCGCGGCCGAAGACGAACGGATCTCCGCCCTTGAGCCGAACGACGGTCTTGCCCTCGAGCGCGAGCCGCACGAGCAGCGCGGTGGTCTCGTCGAAGGCGCGGGCGGAGGGCTCGTGACCGCGCCGTCCGGCGTCGATGCGCTCGGCTCCCGGCGGGGCGAGCGCGAGCAGCTCCGGCGCCGCGAGCGCGTCGTAGACGACGGCATCGGCCGAGCGCAGCGCGTCGGCGCCGCGCAGCGTGAGAAGACCCGGGTCTCCCGGCCCTGCGCCCACCAGCACGACGCGACCGCGCCCGCTCATGCGTCGCGCGACACGCGCGCCGCCGCCTTCGCGCGAAGCGCCTCGAGGATCTCGGCGCCGCCCGCCGCGAGCACGCGATCCGCCGCGCGCTCTCCGGCCTCGGCGGGCGACGCCGCGTCGGCCTCGCCCCGCGCGAATGCGGTCCCGTCTTCGAGCGCGACGAGGCCGCGCAGCCGGATGCGCCCTGCGCCCGCCGGCTCGGCGAGCCCCGCGAGGGGCACGTTGCAGTCGCCCTCCAGCCGCGCGAGAAACGCGCGCTCCGCGACGAGCGCCGCCGCTGCGTTCGCGTCTTCGAGCGCGGCGAGATCGCGCGCGAGCGCCTCGCCCGCGCGCGCCTCGATCGCGAGCGTCGCCTGACCGAGCGCGGGCAGCAGCGTCTCGACGTCGATCCGCTCCGAGATCCGGTCGCCGAGGCCGAGGCGGTCGAGCCCGGCGCACGCGAGGACCACGGCGTCGAGCCCCTCGGTCTCGAGCTTTCGCAGCCGCGTCGGAACGTTGCCTCGCAGCGCAACGATCGTGAGATCGGGTCGCAGCGCGAGGAGCTGCGCGGCCCGCCGCGCGCTCCCCGTCCCCACGCGAGCGCCCTCCGGCAGCGATGCCACGCGCACCCCCGACCCGCGCGCGACCAGCGCGTCCCGCGGGTCCGCGCGCTCGGGAACCGCCGCGATCACGAGCCCGGGAGCGAGCGCCGCCGGAAGGTCCTTGGCGCTGTGAACCGCGACGTCGGCCCTCCCCTCTCGCAAGGCCTCCTCGATCTCCTTGACGAAGAGGCCCTTGCCGCCGACGTCGGCGAGCTTCGCGTGCTGGAGGCGGTCGCCGCTCGTCGTCACGACGACGAGCTCGGCGGTCACGCCGAGCCGCGATTCGATGCGCCCGGCGACCCAGCGCGCCTGCGTGAGCGCGAGATCGCTCCCCCGTGTAGCGACACGAACGCGCGTCACTCGTCGCCGTCCTCGGGCGGGTCGTCGAGGCCGAACAGCGCCCGCGCCACCTCGAGCCGCGCAAAGCCTTCCTCCCGGTCGGACTGCCCGCGGAGCCGCGACACCGGCGCGTGCAGCAGCTTGTTCACGATGGCGTGCGTGAGCGCTTCGACGCCCTCGCGCTGCGCCTCGTCGAGGCCGAGCCTCCCGGCGGCCTTCTCGATCTCCGCCGCGCGGATCTGCTCGGCGCGGCGCTTCAGGTCGCGGATCGTCGGCACGGCGCCGAGCGCGGCGAGCCAGCCGTCGAACCGCTGCTGCTCCTCGAGCACGATCGCCTCGGCGCGGATCGTCTCGCGCCTGCGCTCTTCCGCATTCGACGCCGCCGCCTCGGCGAGGTCGTCGAGGTCGTAGAGGTAGACGCCGTCGAGGTCGTTCACGGCCGGATCGATGTTCCGCGGAACGCCGATGTCGATCAGGAACAGCGGGCTCGCCCTTCCGCGCAGTGCGGCACTCACGAGCGGCGCGCCGATCACCGGCGCGTCTCCGCCGATGCACGAGAGCACCATGTCCGATCGCGCGAGCAGCGCGGGAATCTCGTCGAGGCCGTGCGCGGTCGCGTCGAAGCGTTCGGCGAGCTCCATCGCGTGGGCGCGCGTGCGATTCGCGACGCGGATCGACGAGAGACCGGCCTGCCGCAGCGCCTCGAGCGCAATCTCGATCATCTCGCCCGCGCCGACGAGGAGCGCAGACTTCTCGGCGAGGTCTTCGAAGATCTGCCGCGCGAGATCGACCGCGACGCGTGCGACCGAGACCGGGCGCTGGGCGATCTTCGTCTCGCGGCGGACCCGCTTCGCGGTCGCGAAGGCGCAGTGGAAGAGGCGTGTGAGGATCGCGCCGCACGCGCCGGCTTCGCGCGCCGCCCGGTACGCCTCCTTCATCTGTCCGAGGATCTGCGGCTCGCCGACGACCATCGAGTCGATCGAAGACGCCACGCGCAGCACGTGCGTCATCGCACCGGCATCGTGCAGCTCGTAGAGCATGTCGTCGAGGCGGCGGCCGTCGGCCACGGCGGGCAGGTCGTCGCCGCCCAGCTCGCGCCGGAACAGCGAGCGCAGCCGCAGCCGCGCGGCGTCGAGCCGCCTCGTGAGGGCCACCACCTCGACGCGGTTGCACGTCGAGACGAGCACGGCCTCGTCGATCTCGTCGGTGGCGACGAGCTTCTGGAGGACGGGCGCAGGGTCCGCGACCGCGAACCGCTCGCGCACCTCGAGCGGGGCCGTCCGGTGGCTGAGGCCGAGCAGCACGACCCTCATGCGAACAGGCTCACGCCGATCACGGCGAAGAACAGGAAGGCGAAGCCGGCGATCGCCGACACGGCGGCGCGCCGGCCGCGCTGATGACCGCCGAAGCGGGCGGCGACGAGCGCGGCGTAGACCGCCCACGCGAGCGCGGACCACGCCTCGTGCGCCGTCCCCGTCCACGGCCGCCCGCTCTCGCTCTCGACCCAGAGCACCCCCGTCGCGACGCCGAGCGTGAGCAGCAGGAAGCCGCTCACGAGCGCCACGCGGTTCACGCGGTCGAGCGCCTCGAGCGACGGCCAGCGGGGGCGCATGCGGCGGTGGCGCTTGAGGCTCCGGTCGACGACGAGGAACAGACAGCCCGCGACCCCTGCGACGCCGAGCAGTGCGAGGCCGGTGCTGGCGAGCAGCACGTGCAGATGCGGCCACGAAGACGCCGAGCCGACGAGCGGCGCCGCCTCCGAGTGCGGCAGCCGGAGCGCCGCGAAGAAGGCTCCGACGAACGACGCGGGCGCGACGAGGGCGACGAGCGCGGCGAGCCGCGCGCGGCGCAGCAGTCCCAGCACGAAGACGACGGCGATCAGCGCCATGAGCGACACCGCCGCCGGGAGATCCGTGAGCGGCGGCGTCCGCGGCGTGAAGTGCAGGCCGACGAATGCGCCCGCATGCACGGCGGCGCCGGCCGCGAGCATCCAGACCGCCGCCCGCAGGCCGCGCGGCGACTCGAGCGCGATGCCGATCCACGACGCGAGGCCCGCCGCGAGGTAGAGGGCCGCCGTCACGAGCAGCAGGTCGGTCGTCACGCGCCCGCCCCGCCGCGGCGCTCCGCGAGCCGCGCCATCTGCTCGGCGATCCGCGCGGCGTCGTTCACCTGTTCGAAGATCCGGTACGCGGGCTCGCCGAAGAGCACGAAGCGGATCTCCTCGAGGCAGGTCTCGCCGGCGAGATGCGCGCGCGCCTCCTCGATCAGCACCTCGGCGCAGCGCTGCAGAGCAAATCCGGCGATGCCCGCGCCGATCGCCGGCGCCGCGAGAGTGCGGCAGCCGTGCTCGCGCGCGAGGTCGAGCGAGCGGCGGAACGAGCTCCGCACGCTCTCCTCGCTGGCCTGCCCGCCGGGCGGCATGCTCGCGGCGTGGATCACGTAGCGTGCGGCGAGCCGGCCCGCGCCGGTGATCGCGGCATCGCCCACGGCGATCGCGCCATGGCGATCACACGCGGCCTGGATCTCGGGCCCGCCGCGCGCCGCGATCGCGCCCGCGACGCCCGCACCGAGCACGAGCGCGCTGTTCGCGGCGTTCACGATCGCGTCGGCGCGCTCCGCGGTGAGATCGCCCTCCCGCAGCACGATGCGGCCTTTCACGGGGTTCCTCCTCTTCGCTCAGCCGCGCGCCGCGAAGAGCTCCTCCTCGACGAGCTCGCACAGGACGTGGCCCACGGCGATGTGGGCCTCCTGAATGCGCTGCGTGTCGTCCGACGGCACCACGATCGCGACGTCGACGGCCGGAGCGAGCTTCCCGCCCCGCCGGCCCGTGAGGCCGACGGTCCGCATCCCCCGGCTGCGCGCCTCGCGGACGGCTTCGAGCACGTTGGGCGAGTTGCCGGACGTCGAGATCGCGAGCGCGACGTCGCCGCTCCGGCCGTGAGCGCACACGAGCCGCGCGAACACGCGGTCGAAGCCGTAGTCGTTTCCGAGCGCCGTCACGTCGGACGAGTTGGCGGCGAGTGCGATCGCCGGAAGCGCCTCGCGCTCGCCGCGGAAACGACCCGTGAGCTCGGCGGCGATGTGCTGCGCGTCGGCGGCCGAGCCGCCGTTTCCGAACAGCAGCAGCTTGCCGCCGGCGCGGAAGCTCTCGGCGACGATCGCGGCCGCGGCCGCGATCGCGGCGGCGCCCTCCGCGGCGAGCGCACGCTTCACGTCCGCGCTCGCTTCGAGCAGCGCGCGCACGCGCGCGGCAGCGTCGAGCGATCGGTCACGGCCTCGGCTCACGGCTCCCCCGAAGCGGCCCGGAATCTCGCGAAACCGCTGAAAAACCGGAAGGATATGCCGCCGCGCGCGAGTCTACCCAGCACCCGTGAGCGCTGCAACGCGACGGCGGCCGGCCGCGCGATCCTGCTAGGATCGCTGCCATGGGCGGCCGCCTGCCGCGGCCGCAGCGAAGGAGCGAGCACGCCATGGGCAAGATGCTGGACGTCACGGATCGCAACTTCGACGACGAGGTCCTGAAGTCGTCGATCCCGGCCGTCGTCGATTTCTGGGCCGAGTGGTGCGCGCCGTGCCGGCAGATCAAGCCCGTCCTCGAGGAGCTCGCGCTCCGCTACGACGGCAAGATCAAGGTCGTCAAGGTGAACGTCGACGAAAACCCGCAGACGATGACGAAGTACGGCGTTCGCGCGATCCCGACGCTGCTCGCCTTCAAGAACGGCGTCGTCGTCCAGCAGGCGCAGGGCGCGCGGCCCAAGGCCTTCTTCGAGCAGATGTTCGACGGCCTCCTCTCCTGAGGCGGCCCCCGAGCGCCGATCAGGCGTCGTGCGCTCCGGGATCCGCGTCGTCCCCTTGCACGGGCGCGGCGCGCCTCGCCGGCGGCTCGAAGAAGCGAACGGGCCAGCAGCGCCGAACGGCGGCGCGGTACAGGAACGGGTCCGGGTTCGTCACGACCGGGTGCCCGACGAGGTCGAGGAGCGGAACGTCGGTGATCGAGTCGGTGTAGAACCAGCTCTTCGCGAGATCGATTCCCTGCTCCTCGATGAACTGCTGGAGCCAGTAGATCTTCCCTTCCTCGAAGCAGATCGGCTCGATCACGCGTCCGGTGAAGCGGCCCTGCTCCACCTCGAGGCGCGTGTAGAGGTAGTGGCGGATGCCGAGCCGCTCGGCGAGCGGCCGCACCACGAACTTGGTCGCACCCGAGACGATCGCGACGACGTGCCCGGCGGCCTGGTGATCCTTCACGAGCTGCTCGGCTTCGGGATAGACCGTCGGCTCGACCATCTCGCGGAACCAGCGGTTGGCCTCGCGCGTGAGCGTCCGCTCGGACTGCCCCTTGAACTGGACCATCATGCTCCGCGTCCACGCCCGGATGTCGAGCAGGCCCGCCTTGTAGCGCAGGTAGGCGCCGAGGCCGGCGGCCATGTCCCAGCCCGAGATCTCGCCGCGCTGGTAGCGGTACTTCATGTAGAGCGTGCCCGAGTTCTCCGCGATCAGCGTCTTGTCCATGTCGAAGAACGCGCCGGCGCGGGGGCGAGGGCGTGCGGTAAGACGGCTCGGCATCCCGTGAGCCTAGAACATGAACCGGCGCATCGAGACGTTGAGCAGGAGCCCGATGCACACCAGGCTCGCGATCAGCGACGAGCCCCCGTACGAGAACAGCGGGAAGGTGACGCCGATCACCGGCGCGAGGCCGAGCACCATCGCGATGTTGATCGCCGCCGGCCAGAACAGCGCGCCCACGACGCCGATCGCCAGCATCGCGCCGAAGCCGTCCTTCGAGCGCCGCGCGATCACGATGCCCCAGAACAGCAGCGCCGCGTACAGGCCGAGGACGAGCGCGCTGCCCGCGAAGCCCCACTCCTCGGCGAGCACCGAGAAGATGAAGTCGGTGTGCTGCGTGGGAAGGAAGCGAAGCTGCGTCTGCGTGCCCGCGAGGTACCCCTTGCCGAGCAGACCGCCCGACCCGATCGCGATCTTCGACTGGATCGCCTGATAGCCGGAGGCCAGCGGATCGCGGCCGGGCTCGATGAAGTCGAGGATGCGCTTGCGCTGATACTCGGCGAGCACGAAGGACCACAGGCCCACGAGCCCGCCGGCGCCGGCGAGGCCGACCGCCGCCCACGCGCGCCACGGCACGCGGACGAACGGCAGATAGGTCGCGCCGACGAGGAGCGTGAGGAGCGCGACGCCCATGTCTTTCTGCAGGACGATGAGACCGACCGGCAGCGCAATCACGAGTCCCGGCCGCCACAGATCGCGCAGCCGCCGGACCTCCTGCGGAGGATGGCGATGGAACGTCCACGCGAGCGCGAGGACGAGCCCGATCTTCGCGAACTCCGACGGCTGCAGGCGGACCGGGCCGAAGGTGAGCCACGAGCTGTTGCCGCGCGTCATCGGCGCCAGCACGAGCGTCGACGCGAGCACGAGGTTCGTCGCGAAGTAGAGCGGGATCGCGAGCCGCTCGAGGCGCCGGTAGTCGACGACCAGCGCGACGACGAGCCCGATCGCGCCGAGCCCCACGGAGACGAGCTGGCGCTGCACCTCCGGCGACAGATCGCCCGACGTCGTGCCGTGCGTCGCGGAGACGAGGTTCACGATCCCCATCGCGACGAGGCCGCCGGTGAGCAGCAGCAGCGTCCAGTCGAGGTTCTGCAGCAGCCGGCGGTTAGTCCGCGGCATCGCTGCCTCCGCCGCCGGCTTCGGGCGCCGCCTCGTCGGGCGCCGCCGCTCCCGGCTCGGCCGGAGCGTCGTCGATCACCGGATCCTCGTCTTCTTCGCGCGGCGTGTGTCCGGTGACGAAGGGCTTGGGCGGCGGCACGACGCCCTTCTTCTCGAAGTACTTCGCCAGCACCTTCTGCGCGAGCGGCGCCGCCGCCGAGCCGCCGTGCCCGCCGTGCTCCGCGAGGACGGCGACGACGATCTCCGGGTCGTCGGCGGGAGCGAACGAGACGAACCACGCATGGTCGCGGTACTGGCGCGGGATCTTGCTCTCCTTCACGCCTTCGAAGTGCTCGAGGCGCACGACCTGCGCAGTCCCCGTCTTGCCGGCGACCGATACGCCCGGCACCCGCGCCTTGCTCCCCGTGCCTCCGGGCTGCTCGACGACGCCGTTGAGCGCCTTTCGGATGAGCGCGAGGTTCTCGGGCTTGACCGGCACCGTTCCGGTGACGCGCGGCTTCGTCTCCTCGATCCCCACCTCGGGGCGCCGCCTGCGCAGGACGAGGCGCGGCTCGTAGAGCGTCCCTCCGTTCGCGATCGCGGCGTACGCGACGGCGAGCTGCAGCGGTGTGACGAGGTCGTAGCCCTGCCCGATCGAGATCGAGACGGTCTCGCCCGAGTACCACGGCGTCTTGAAGCGCCGCAGCTTCCACTCGCTGCTCGGGACGAGGCCGGGCTTCTCGTCCGAGAGCCCGATGCCCGTGAGCCTTCCGAGGTTGAACGCCTTCGAGAAGCTCGCGATGCGGTCGACCCCGAGCCGCACGCCGAGCTGGTAGTAGTAGACGTCGCACGAGCGAACGAGCGAGGTGTGCAGATCGACT
>JABLTH010046592.1_pt1 | contig 25445 bp, 14 predicted proteins | sample 7875711 | NCBI WGS metagenome assembly JABLTH01 (sample SAMN14941262, study PRJNA633318) | bioreactor metagenome | isolation source: bioreactor | place: China | collected 2019-03-05 | reverse complement strand
GGGGCCCCAGACGCGGCCCATCACGGGCAGCGTGTTGCGGTCGATCTTCCGCGTGAGGTCGCCGGACACGGGGGTCCAGCTGTCGCCGCGGTCGTCGCTGCGGTACACGCGCTGCGCGGCGAAGTAGAGCCGCGTGTGGGCGTGCGGGCTCACGATCAGCGGCGAGTCCCAGTTCCAGCGCGCGGGGTCCTCGCCCGGTCCTTCCTTGGGCTGGATGCCGATCTCTTCGCCGCTCTTCCGGTCGAAGCGCGCGAGGACGCCGTACTGCGATTCGACGTAGACGATGTTCGGGTCGGCGGGATCGGCCGCGCTCACGAAGCCGTCGCCGCCGTGGGTGATGAACCAGTCGGCGTTGACGATGCCCGACGCGTTCCACGTGCGCGACGGCCCGCCCAGGCTCGCGTTGTCCTGCGTGCCGCCGTAGACGAAGTAGAACGGCTTCGACGTGTCGACGGCGACGCGGTAGAACTGCGCGACGGGCAGGTTCTGGACGAAGCTCCAGTGCGCGCCGCGGTCCCACGAGACGTAGATCCCGCCGTCGCACCCGACGACCAGGTGCTCGGTGTTCGCGGGGTCGATCCACAGCGCGTGGTTGTCGACGTGCTTGGCGCGCTCGCCGAGGTTGCGCCACGTCTTCCCGCCGTCTTCCGAGATCTTGTTGAACACGTCGAACAGGTACACGCGGTCGGCGTTCAGGGGGTCGGCGACGATCTCCGCGTAGTACTGCGGACCGCCGGCGATCGTGTCGCTCATCTTCTGCCACGTCGCCCCGCGGTCGCGCGAGCGGAAGAAGCCGCTGTTGCCGTCGGCGGCCTCGACCGTCGCGTACACGAGGTCGGGGTTCGCCGGCGTGACCGCCAGCCCGATGCGGCCGAGATCGACGGACGGCAGCCCGCTCGTGAGCTTCGTCCAGGTCTTCCCGCCGTCGGTCGACTTGTGGATCGCGCTCTCCGGGCCGCCGTCGATCAGGGTCCACACGTGACGACGGCGCTGGTACGCGGTCGCGTACACGACGTCGGGGTCGCGCGGGTCGAACACGACGTCGGAAACGCCGGTGTTCTCGCCGATCGTCAGAACGGCGTTCCACGTCCGGCCGCCGTCGAGCGTCTTGTAGAGCCCGCGGTCGCCGCCCGGTCCCCACAGCGGGCCCTGCGCGGCCACCCACACGATGTTCGAGTCACGCGGGTCGACGAGGATCTTGCCGATGTGCTCGGACTTCGCGAGCCCCATCTTCTTCCACGACGCGCCGCCGTCCTCCGAGCGGTAGACGCCATCGCCGTAGCCGACGCTGCGCTGGCTGTTGTTCTCACCGGTGCCGACCCAGACGACCGCGGGGTTCTTCGGGTCGAGCGCCAGGCAGCCGATCGAGTACGAGCCCTCGCCGTCGAACAGCGGCGTCCACGACGCGCCGGCGTCCTCGGTCTTCCACACGCCGCCCGCCGCGACCGCGACGAACCAGCGGTTGGTGCGCACGGGGTCGATCGCGATGTCGACCACGCGGCCCGAGATCAGCGCCGGGCCGATCGAGCGGAAGTCGAGGCCGGCCAGGGTTTCCTTCGAGAACGGATCCTTCGGTTTCCCGGGCTCCTGCTCCGCGGGCTTCGCGGGGGCCGCGGGCTTCGCGGGGGCCGCGAGGGCCGCGAGCGCGGAGGCCAGGACGGCGAGCAGGACGAACGGGACGGTCACGCGAGGGCGGGCGTTGGCGGGCATGGTGAGTCCTCGAAGGGCTGCGGCGCTGCAGGGGAAAGAGCGGCGCAGGATACCCCGTTCGCGACCCCGCTCGCTGTACATTTCGTGCGCCCCGGCGTGGAGGCCTTCCGATGACTTTTCGCCTTGATACGGCCCTGATTTGCGTCCTGCTGCTCGCCGTCCCGGCCTCGGTCGCGCCCGCGCGGGCGGCCGGGGACCCCGACGCCGCGCCCACGATGGCGGCCAAGGCCGGGGCCGACGGCAAGAGCCCGCGCTCGGACGGCGAGGTGTACCGCGACGTCACGCCGATCGAGGCGTTCGAGTGGAAATCGCCGCACCCCGGCTACGCGTGGCTCCTGCAACGCATCGCGGCGGGCACCGCCGACAAGCGGATCATGCGCCAGCACTACTGGCTGCACGTGCGCCTCGAGCCGTTCGACCGGCCGATCCCCGCGGACTGGCGCACGGAGGCCCGCGCGCGGCTGCTCGCGACCGAGGACGCGCCGCAGAAGGCCTCCGCCGCGGCCGCGCTGCCGGCGGTGGGCCGGTGGATCCCGGTCGGGCCGTACACGATCCCCGGCCGCGTGACCGGCCTCTCGCGGCCCGCGGGCCGCCCCGGCTGGATCCTCGCCGCGATGGCCGACGGCGGCCTGTGGCTCACGCGCGACGCCGGCGCGCACTGGGACCCGCTCACCGACCGCGAGGCCACGCAGGCCTCCGGCGCCGCGCTCGGTGACCCGCTCGACGAGTCGGTCCTGTACTGGGGCACCGGCGAGGGCAACGGGGCGATCGACAACTACGGCGGCTTCGGCGTGCTGCGGAGCGTCGACCGCGGCCGCACGTGGCTCGCCTCGAACAACTTCTCCGGCACCGTGCGCTGCCTCGCGGCCGACCGCAGCGCGCGCGGCACGCTCTGGGCCTGCGGCAACGACGGCGCGTACCGCTCGACCGACGCCGGCGCGACGTTCACGAAGGTCCCGGGCCTGCCCGCCAACGGCGCGTCAGCGATCGCGATCCGGCCCGACCGCCCGTCGACGATCTTCGTCGGCCTGTGGGGCGGCGGCGTGTGGCGCAGCACCGACGGCGGCACCAGCTTCACGCAGCTCGCGGGCGGGCTGCCCGCGAACATCGGCCGCGTCGACCTCGCGCTCTGCGCGGCGAACCCCGACGTGATGGTCGCCGCGAGCGAGCTGAACGGCGGCGACATGTGGAAGTCGACCGACGGCGGCACCACGTGGAGCGCGCTGTCCGCGGCACCCGACGCCTGCGGCGGACAGTGCTGGTACGACCTCGTCGCCGCGATCGCGCCCGACGACTGCAACACGATCTACTGGGCCGGCGTCGGTGCCTACGTCTCGCGGGACGGCGGCGCCACGTTCACGCAGCTGCCCAGCTCGGGCTCGGGCAGCGCGGGCTGGGACTTCCACGCCGCGCTCACCGGTCCGGGCGGCGAGATCGTGCTCGGCGGCGACGCGGGCGTGTTCCGCAGCCTCGACCACGGCGCGACCTTCGCGGCGCGCTCGGACAACCTGCCCACGACCCAGTACTACGGCGGCTGCGGGCACAACACCGATCCGTCGTGGATCGCGGGCGGCACGCAGGACAACGGCACCGACCAGAGCGCGACCACGCAGGCCTGGCGCTACATCCTCGGCGGCGACGGCGGCAAGTGCGTGGCCTCGAACAACCAGGTCTTCGCCGAGTACCAGGTGACCAACGTGCAGCGCTCGCTCGACGGCGGCAACTCGTTCGGCGACGCGAACGGCGGGATCGGCGCCAACGACCCGAAGGCGTGGGTCGGCATCATGGCCAAGGACCCGCTGGACGCGCGCACCGCGTACGTCGGCACGTCGAGCGTCTACCGCACGACGAACTTCCACGACACGGCGTGGGTCAAGGTCATGAACCCGCTGTACTACAACCGGCTCGTGACCTCGATGGCCGTGTCCCCGGTCGACCGCAACGTGCTGTGGGTCGGCTTCGACTCCGGCGGCCTCTACCGCACCGCCAACGCGCTGGCGACGCCGCCGACGTGGAAGGCGATCAAGGGCGGGAGCTGGCCGCTGCGCGCGGTCACGCGCGTGACGCCGCACCCCGCGAACGCGAACGCCGCGTGGATCGTGCAGGGCGGCTACGGCTACCCGAAGATCTGGGTGACCACCGACGCGGGCACGACGTACACCGACGTGACCGGCGACCTGCCGGACGTGCCGGTCACCGACCTCGTGGTCGATCCGGGCGACACGAGCGTCCTGGTCGCGGGCACCGATCTCGCCATCTGGCGCTCGGCCGACGGCGGCGCGCACTGGACGAACTTCTCGGACGGGCTCCCGTACGTCGCGATCGCGGACCTGTTCCGCCACCCCGCGGCGGGCGACCTCGTCGCCGCGACGCACGGGCGCAGCTTCTACCGCTATCGCGCGGCGGCCGCGGGCGCGATTGCGGTGCCCGACGGAAAGACCGTGCCGGGCAAGGAGCTCGTCGCCGAGCGCACCGCGGCCGGCGCGCTGTGGCTGCGGTGGGACAGCGCCCTGTGCACCGCGGCGGACTACCACCTCTTCTGGGGCCCGCTCGCCGGCGTCGCGCAGGCGACGTACGGCGGCGCGGTGTGCGGCCTCGGCCGCACGGGCGAGAAGGTGGTCGCGATGCCGGGCGCGGCGGGGGACAGCCTGTTCTTCGTGATCGCGGGCGCGTCGGCCGGCGGTGTCGAAGGGCCGCACGGCTATCGCTCGGACGGCACGCCGTCGCCGGGCACCGGCGTGGGGTCGTGCGGGATCACGACGCACCAGGAGGCGGCGAGCTGCCCGTGACGTCCGCAGTGTGTTGCATGAACGTGTTCGAATCGTCACAGGCGCGACAGAGTCATGTCACTGGCTAGTTGTTTACTCCCTCCGTCGACCGGGATGGCCGCTGGCGCACTTGCCTGCAGGCCGGGGGCCCGGGCGCGACGTCCATCTTCGACGTGGAGGGAAGTCCATGACCCGCAACGCTCGTGCTCTTCGTGTGTTCGCTGCCGGACTGCTGCTCGTGTGCGCGTTCGGCGCCGCGCACGCGGAACCCTGGAAGTTCGCCGTCATGTCGGACACGCAGTGGAAGACGGGTCGGCCGGACGCCGCCTGTCCGCTCGGCGACACCAACAACTGCGACGGCAAGAACCCGAACACGGTCGCCGTCGGCATCATCAACGAACTCAACCAGCAGTTCATCGCGCAGGGCGTGAAGTTCGTCATCCAGCTCGGCGACCTCACGGACAACGGCTCGAACATCGCGCTCGACACGCGCGCGACGTTCGCGCAGGCGCTGTACAACGCGGGCATCGGCTTCTACCCGCTGCGCGGCAACCATGAGTCGTCCAGGGCGGCGGCGCTCGAGTTCCAGCGCATCTTCCCGCAGACGCAGACCGGCTCGAACAACCAGACGCCGGCCAACGCCTTCGTGACCACCCCGGCGTACCCGGTCAAGCCCGCGGTCGTCGGCGGCCCGTTCACGGTCGGCTCCGACTTCGCCAGCTACAGTGACGGCTACAAGGGCCTGTTCTACGCCTTCACCTACGGCGGCGCGCGCTTCGTGCTGATCGACCAGTTCTCGCCGGCGATCGGGTCCTCGCACTCGGATCTCGACGGCACGCAGGTGAACTGGATCGCCGGGCAGCTCCAGAACCGCACGGCCGATCACGCGTTCGTCTTCGGCCACAAGGGCTTCATCACCGAGAACCACGCGGACATCCTCTTCGGCGGCAACCCTGCCGTGCAGCCGGCGCTCCAGAACACCCTGCTCGGTGCGATGTACGCGAGCGGTGTCCGCTACTACCTCGGCGGCCACGACCACATGCACAACCGCGCGATCGTGACGAGCCCGGACGGCACGTCGTTCGTCCAGAACATCATCGCCTCGTCCAACAGCTACAAATTCTACGTCCCGCAGGTCCCGTCGAACGACACGCGCTACGACAACCCGACCCGCGAGACGCAGCTCCAGCAGGAACTGTTCACGATCGGGTACTACGTCTTCACGGTCGACGGTCCGCGTGTGACCGCCGAGTACTGGGCCACGCCCAACGGCTGCAACGGAGACTGCGATCTGACCCGCATGCCGGCGTCCTTGAACTTCACGCGGCGCGAGACGTGGGGCTACAGCCTCAACGGCCGGGAGTTCCGCGTTCCCGAGGGCGAGAGCTACGGCCGGGTGATGGACGAATTCAACGGCCTGCACGCCGCGATCCTGTGGGGCACGAACGGCTCGGCCTCGAGCGACTACGCGGGCCGCAACTTCACCAAGCTCGTCGACACGGGCTGGACCCGCGGCACGCTGGGTTCGGTGATCAACCACGAGACGACGACCACCGACATCCTCACGCTGTGGGGCATGGGCAAGGACCTCGGCTCGGACCGCACCGACACGTACGCGCTCTCGATCGGGCTGCCGGACGTCGAGATGTCGAACAAGCTGCCGTTCGAGGCGACGCTCGGCACGTTCGGACTCGTGACCCGCGGGGAGAACGGCCGCTGGATCAATGCCGTGAACCGCAACAGCCCGGGCTCGGTGAAGAGCTTCGTCTACGGCCCGTACCAGGAAGGCTACGGTCTCGGGACCTACGGGCTGGACCCGGAGACGGGCTCGGCGTGGGCGGTGCTCGACTACAACGCCGATTTCGCGATCGGCTGGTTCGCAGAGTGATCGCTCAGAGAATCGAGGCGAGCGTCTCGTAATCCGTGAAGGCCTCGTCGAGCGCTTCGGCGAGGCCGTCACGATCGTGGAACGTGGGCGGCCACGCGTCGAGCGCGGCCGCCGCCTCGGCCCCGTCGAGCCGCAGGCGCGCGGCGGTGGAGGCGAAGCCGACCAGTGCGGCGGCGCTGCGCTCGGTCTCCGGCGCGAGGGACGGGTCGGCCTGGAAGAGGACGGCCGCGCGCGTCGCCTCGGGCACGTGCCACTGCCGGAGCAGGAGGCCAGCGGCGCGCGGGGCGAGCAGGCGCAGTGTCGCGCCGAGGAGCGCGCGCGGGGGGCGCGGCGTGCCCGCGCTCTCGAGGTCGAGCATGCAGTCGACGAGGATCGGCTCGCCGAGCGCGTGCATGAGTCCGGTCAGGAAGGCCTCGTCGCGGTCGACCGCCGCCGCGTGGGCGGCGATCCGCGCGATCGTCGCGCCGAGCAGCGAGCGGTGCCACGAGAGGACGAGCAGTTCGTGGTACTCGGGATCGCGCGAACGGAACGTGTCCTTGCCCGCGGCGCCCATCGCGATCGCGACGATCATCGAGGGCCCGAGGCGCGCGATCGCGCGCGACAGGTCGCGGATCTCCGAGAGACCGGCGAAGTTGGCGGAGTTCGCGATCCGCACCACGCGGGCCGCGAGGGCCGCGTCGGTCGCGACCAGCTGCGCGAGCTGCCACGCGTCCGAGTCGGGGCGCTGCGCCGCCTCGCGCACGCGCAGCGCGACCTCGGGGAGCACCGGAAGGCGCAGGCGGCCCGCGTTCATCACGGACTCGAGGCGCTCCGCGAGCGCGCACACGGCCGCGCCGGAGTCGATGGTGAAGAGCGGGGTCACGACACGCCCGCCGGCGCCGGGACGCCGACCCAGCGCGCGAGCACGCGCTCGAGCTCCTGCGGCGCGACGGGCTTGCTCACGTAGTCGTTCATGCCCGCGGCGAGACAGCGCTCGCGGTCGCCCGCGAGCGCGTGCGCGGTCATCGCGATGATCGGCACCTCGCGCACGGCGTCGGAGCGCCGCCGCACCTCGGCCGCGAAGGTGAGCCCGTCCATCTCCGGCATCTGCACGTCGGACAGCACGGCCGCGAAGGGCTCGCCGTCGAGCGCGGCCAGCGCCTCCCGCCCGTTGGTCACCGCGCGCACTTCGTAACCGAGGCGCTCGAGGATGCGCATCGCGACGCGCTGGTTGACCGGGTTGTCCTCGGCGAGGAGCAGGCGCGTCCCGCGCGGTACCGGCGTGAGTTCCTCGGCCGGGCCGGCCGCCGGCCGCGGGAGCGCCTCGACCGGGCCGGTGTTGCGCAGGAGCAGCCGCTCGAGCTCGGCGTACACGCGCGAGGGGCGCGCGGGCAGCGCCACGATCGCGTCCGGGCAGCCGGCTTCGTTGAGCCGGTACTGTGCCCGGGCCGCGGGGAGCGTGAGCAGCAGGACGGCCGGCGGGTGCGGCAGGGCGCGCACGTTGCCGATCCAGCCGGCCGCGCTGCGGTCCCCGAAGCGGTCGGTCCAGAGCACGAGGCGGACCTCGCCCGCGCGCAGCGCCGCGAACGCGCCTTCCGGCCCCTCGACCGCAAGCGGTACGAGACCGGCGCCGCGGCACAGCGCCTCGAGGTGCCGCCGCCCCCCCGCATGGGCGTCGACGACGAGCACGGCCGCGCCGCGGATCTCGGGCGGCGACTGCCACCCGACGGCCGGCGTGCCGGGTCGCGCGATCGGCAGGGTGAACCAGAACGTCGAGCCGCGGCCCGCGGTGCTCTCGAACCCGATCCGCCCGCCCATGCGGCGCACGAGTTCGCGCGTGATGACGAGCCCCAGCCCGCTGCCCCCGTAACGGCGCGTATTGGACGGGTCGAGCTGGCTGAAGGGCTGGAACAGGCGCGCCTGGTCGGCGGGGGAGATCCCCGGGCCCGTGTCGCGGACCGTGAAGCGGATCGTCTCGGGCGGCTCGTCCGCGGCACCCGGCGTGACCTCCACCAGCACCTCGCCCGTCTCGGTGAACTTGAGCGCGTTTCCCGCGAGGTTCAGCAGGACCTGGCGCAGGCGGCTGCGGTCGCCGTGCGCCGTGCCCGGCAGCCGCGGATCGACGAAGCAGTCGAGGACGATCTCCTTCTCGCGGGCGCGCTGCCCGAGGATGTCGAGCGCCTCCTCGAGCGGCTCGAGCAGCGGAAACGGCTCGTCGGACAGCTCGAGGCGGTCGGCGTGGATGCGTGAGAAGTCGAGGATGTCGTTGATCAGGTCGAGCAGGGACTGTGCACACGTGCGCGCGGTCGCGGCGTATTCGAGCTGGTCGACGTCGAGGCTCGACTCGAGCAGGAGTCCCGTCATGCCGATCACGCCGTTGAGCGGCGTGCGGATCTCGTGGCTCATGTTGGCGAGGAACTGCTCGCGGGCGCGCACCGCGGACTCGGCCTGTTCGCGCGCCGCGGCGAGATCGGCGTTGACGCGCAGGAGCTCGGCGCTCTGCCGCGCCAGCGCGGCATTGGTGTCCATGAGGTGCAGGTGGTCGCGCAGCCGGTTGCGCGCGGCGAGCGCGACGAAGCCGCCGAAGATCGAAAGGCCGCCCACGACGTAGAGCGCGTCCGGGGTTCCGAACGAGCCGACGGACAGCACCGAGCCGAACAGGAGCGGCCCCGCGTAGAGCAGAAACGACGGCGGATCGCCGTGCAGGGCGAAGCTCGACGAGGCGATCAACCCCATCGGGAGCAGCACCAGCCCGATCTCGAGACCGGGCGTGCGCGCCAGCACGAGCGGGACCAGGCCCGCGGTCCATGCCAGCCCGGTAGTGAGGGCGCCGAGGCGCATCCAGCGCCGGCCGCGCGGGGTCACCGGCCGCGCCATGCGCAGGGCGTGCGTGCCGCGGAGCAGCGAGAGCACGATGATCGTGCCGCACCACGGCACGGCCTCCCGGGCGTGACCGGTCGAGAACAGGAGCGCCCCGGTGAGCAGCGCGGCGCCGATCTGCGCACCCATCGCGGGCACGGTCCGGTCCGCCGTCTGCCCGGCGAGAACCTGTTCGCCTTGCGTCACCTGCGGCTTGCTCCTCCGGGAAAAACAATGCGTTCCGGATTTGCAAGAGGCCACCGGATTTCACGTGCTTTTGCGCGGAAAACCCGGGTAAACCGCGATCCTTGCGCAGCCCGCGGAAGGCCGCGCCGGGAGCGGGTTTGCGCGGCCTTGACCGCACGGCGACCCGGTCGCCACATTCCACGGGGGGTCCGTATCGACGGACGCCCCGGCAACGGCGTGCCCCGGGGGACGAACGTGATGAGCCTCAGACTTCGGACGCTCCTGATCCTGCTCGTCACGCTCGCGGGGCTGACCGGCCTCACGCACGTCCTCTCGCGGACCGTGTTCCTCGAGAGCTTCCTGCAGCAGGAGCAGCAGGCCGCCGAGCGCGACGCCGGCCGCGCGGAGAGCGCGCTCGCCGAGCGCCTCGACCGGCTCGATGCGGCCGCGTCGTCGTTCGCGTCGTCCGACGAGCTCTACCGCTACATCGGCGGGCGCGATCCGGCCTACGCCGCGCTGCAGTTCGGCGACGGCGCGGCGCTCGCGAGCCGCGGGCTGTCCGCGATCGCGCTGTACGACACGGCCGGTCACCTGGTCCTGTCGCGCGCCGTCGACATCGAGACCGGCAAGTTCGTGCCGAGCCCCGCCGCCTTCGACGCGGGGGCCGAGGTCGGCCGCGTCTCGCCGGCGCTCTCCGACATGCGGCCCGTGAAGGGCTATCTCGACCTCGCCGGAACGCCGGCGCGGGTCAGCCTGCAGCCGGTGCGCGGCGCGTTCCGCGCGCGGCCGCCGCTCGGGGCGATCGTCTGCCTGCGCGCGCTCGACGCGGGCGAGGAGCAGCGCCTCTCGCAGGCCCTGCAGCAGGACGTCGCGGTCGTCGCGGCGAGCGACCCGCAGCTGAAGCCCGAGATCCGCGACGCGGGCGACCGCACGGTCGTGCGCACCGCCGAGGAGACGATCTCCGCCACGAAGGTCCTCGAGGGGATCGACGGGCGGCCCGCGCTGGTCCTGCACTCCGCCGGTCCTCGCTCGATCCGCGCCGCGGGGCTCGCGGCGACACGGCGCGTGATGCTGTTCTCGCTGCTCGCGGCCGCCTTCACGGCCTGTGTCGGCCTCGTGCTGCTCGAGCGCAGCGTGCTCTCGCGGCTGGTCTGGCTCACGCGCCAGGTCGAGTGGGTGCGCAGCCGGCGCGATCCGCGCCTGCGGGTCGAGGCGAGCGGGTCGGACGAGGTCGCGCGCGTCGCCGGCGCGATCAACGGCGCGCTCGAAGCGCTGTCGGACACGATGGGCCGCTACCGCGCGGTGCTCGACAACGCGGCCGACGCGATCCTCCTCGTCGACGTCGAGACGCGGCGCATCGTCGAGGCCAACGACGGCTGCCGCGCGCTGATCGGTTACGCGCCGCGCGAGCTGTTCGGCCGCGAGCTGGACTCGCTGGTCGTCGACGGCCGCGACCGCCTCGGGCCGTTCCTCGACGCGACCGTGAACCAGGGCTCGCAGAGCCCGTGCGACGTCGAGGTCACGACCAAGGACGACGTGCTGCTGCAGGTCGAGCTGCGCGCGCACGTGGTGCCGGGCGGGGCGCGGAGCACCGTGTGCCTGATCGCGCGCGACGTGCACGAACGCCGCCGTGCCGAGCGCGAGCTGCGCCGGCGCGACGCGATCCTGTTCACCGCCGAGCGCATCCTCGCCGCGTCCGGCTGGCGCGAGAGCCTGCCGGGCATCCTCGAGCGCCTGGGCGAGGTGGCCGAGGTCACGCGCGTCTACCTCGTCGAGAACGTCGAGAGCGACGGCGCGCGGCACCTCGCGCGCCGCTTCGAGTGGGCCGCGGAGGGGCTCGAGCCGCAGCTGCTCGATCCGGCCGTGCAGAGCCGCACGTACGCGGCGGCCGGCATGGCGGGCTGGGACGAGCCGCTGCGCCGCGGCGAGGCCGTGCAGTCCGTGATCTCGGAGATGACACCGGACAACCGCGACGCCCTCGAGGTCGCGGGGGCGAGCGCGGTGCTCGCCGTGCCGGTCCACGTCAACGGGCGCTACTGGGGCTTCCTCGGGCTCGAGGACGGCCTCTCCGAGCGCCGCTGGCCGAGCGAGGAAGTCGAGGCGCTGCAGGCGGCGACGACGATCCTCGGCGCGGCGATCGGGCGCCACGAGGACGACGGCCGCATGCGGCTGCAGGCGGCCGCGCTCGAGGCGGCGCAGAACGGCATCGCGATCATCGACCGCCGTGGCGAGGTCCGCTGGGCCAACGCGGCGTTCTGCAGCATGACGGGACGCACGCGGCAGGAGGTCGCCGGGCGGCGCCTCGACGAGCACGAGGTGCACGGCCCCGAGCTGTCGCTGCGCGATCTCCTGCTGCACGTCGCGAGCGGCGACCCGTGGCGCGGCGAGGTCGCCGAGAAGCGCAAGGACGGGACGGTCGTCTGGTTCGAGGAGACCCTGGCCGCGGTGAAGGACGGCCGCGGCGAGGTGGCGAGCTTCGTCACCGTGCGCCAGGACGTCACGGAGCGGCGCGAGGCGGGCCAGAAGCTCGAGCGCGAGAAGAACGACGCAGAAGCGGGGGCGCGCGCAAAGGGCGAGTTCCTCGCCACGCTCAGCCACGAGATCCGCACGCCGATGAACGCGATCATCGGCATGACCGAGCTGGCGCTCAAGGGCACGCTCACGCCCGAGACGCGCGAGTACGTGAGCGTCGTGCGCACGGCGTCGATGTCGCTGCTCGAAATCATCAACGACGTGCTCGACTTCTCGAAGATCGACGCCGGCCACATCGAGTTCGAACGGGCGGCCTTCGGCGTGCGCGAGTGCCTGACCGACGCGCTGCGCCTCGCCGCGCCGCGCGCGCTCACCAAGGGCCTCGACGTCGCGATGCACGTCTCGCCCGACGTGCCGCAGAGCGCCCTCGGGGACCGCGGCCGGCTCAAGCAGGTGCTCGGCAATCTCCTCGCGAACGCGGTGAAGTTCACCGAGCGCGGCTCGATCGTCGTCGAGGTCTCGCGGCGCGAGACGGGCTCCGGCGAACTCGAGCTCGAGTTCGCGGTGCGCGACACGGGCTGCGGCATCGACCCCGCCCGCCTCGAACGGATCTTCGAGCCGTTCGCGGGCACGGATCACACCCAGGACGCGCAGGGCGGCACCGGCCTGGGCCTGCCGATCAGCATGCGGCTCGTGCAGCGCATGGGCGGGCGCATCTGGGTCGAGAGCCGGCCGGGCGAGGGCAGCACGTTCCGCTTCACGGCCCGCTTCGGCACCGCGCCGTCGCCCGGCGCGGGCACGCCGCTCGCCGGCCGCCGCGCGCTGGTGGTCGAGCGCGCGCCCGAGGCGCGCCGCGCGGTCGAGACCCTGCTGCGCGAGTGGGGCGCCGAGGTCACGGGCACCGCGGACGGCGTGAGCGCACTGCACATCGCGACCGTCGCCGCGCATTCGGACGCGCGATTCGACGTGATGGCGTTCGATCCGGCGACCGAAGGGCTCGACGTCGACGAACTGCTGCTCGTGGCGGCGAAGGACGCGACGCTCGTGGAGATGGTCACGCCCGGCGCGACGCCGCCGGCGCGCCCGGGCGCGCGGCGCATCCTGCGTCCCGTCGGCTACCACGACCTCCTGCGCGCGGTCACCGGGGCGGCCCTGCCGGACGCGGACGAGGGCCTCGCGGCCCCGGCGCGCGGGCCCGGCCGTGCGCTGCGCATCCTCGTCGCCGAGGACGACATCCTGAACCAGCGCTTCATCGTGCGGCTGCTCGAGAAGCGCGGGCATCGCGTGACGCTCGCGACCGACGGACAGGCCGTCCTCGAGGCGTGGCGGCGCGAGACGTTCGATCTCCTGCTGATGGACGTGCAGATGCCCGGTATGGACGGCTTCGCCGCCACGCGCGCGATCCGCGCCGAGGAGCGGGGGACGGAGCGCCGCACGCCGATCGTGGCGATGACCGCGCACGCGCTGGCCGGGGATCGCGACCGTTGCCTCGCCGAAGGCATGGACGCGTACCTGCCCAAGCCGCTCGAGGTCGCGGAGCTCGACGCGCTCCTCGCCTCGGTCGCGCCGCAGGGGCCTGCCGCGGTCGGAGTTTCACGGTAGGCGCGTCGCATTTACCGTGGCGACTTGATCAATAAATTCTATTTGTTCGCATATCGTGTCTCCGCCCGGGGCGGGCCTTCCCGGACCCGAGGAAGGAGATCCGAATGCTGAGGAAAATCGCTTTCGCTGTGTGCCTGATCGTGCTCTTCACGGCCGTGGCCGCTCCGGCGCTCGCCGCCGAAGAGGGCAAGTGGATGGTTCGCCTGCGCGCGCTGAACCTGCGTCCGGCGAACGAGTCCGACGCCATCGACGTCGCCGACCTGCAGCTCGCCAAGGACCAGATCGAAGTCAGCAAGAAGACGTTCCCCGAAGTCGACATCACGTACTTCTTCACCCCGAACATCGCCGCCGAACTCGTGCTGACCTACCCCCAGAAGCACGACGTCGACGTGAAGGGCGTCGGCAACATCGGTTCGTTCAAGCACCTGCCGCCGACGCTGTCCATCCAGTACCACTTCCTGCCCGAAGGCCAGTTCCGGCCGTACGTCGGCCTCGGCCTCAACTACACGCGGATCAGCGACGTCGACATCACGGTCGAAACCGAGGAGCTCGGCGTGGTCAAGCCGGACCTGTCGAGCAGCAGCACCGGGTTCTCGATCGGCGCGGGCTTCGACGTGAAGGTCGCCGACAAGTGGTTCTTCAACTTCGACGTGAAGAAGGTCAAGCTGGGCGCGGACATCACGGTCGCGGGCGTGGGCAAGATCGGCAAGGTGAACGTCGATCCGTGGCTCATCTCCGTCGGTGCCGGCTACCGCTTCTGAGTTTCGTCCCGGCGTGACGCGAGGGGGCCGGTCCGCCGGCCCCTTCGTCTTTTCTTCTACAATGCCGCCGTGTTCCCCGAGCCCGCGCCGCGCTCCCGCTTCGCCCGCGATCCCGCCGCGGCCACGCGCCGCTACCCGCCGGAGGACAGGGGGCGGTCGCTGACGTGGCGCGGCGCGTTCGAGCGCGACCGCGACCGCGTGGTCCACGCGCGTGCGTTCCGGCGGCTCGACGGCAAGACCCAGCTCCTGCCGGCCACCCTTCCGCTCCAGGTGCGGACGCGCCTGACGCACACGCTGGAGATCGCGGCCGCGGCGCGCAGCCTCGCGCGGCACCTGGGGCTCGACGAGGACCTCGCCGAGGTCGTCGCCCTGGCCCACGACCTCGGGCAGCCGCCGTTCGGTCCGGCGGGCGGCCGGGCGCTGCACCGCGTGCTCGCGGAGCCCGGCAAGCGCCTGCCCGGCCACGAGGCCGCCGCCGACGCGCACGGGTTCGATCCCCGCGCGCAGGCGCTGCGCGTCGTCGACCTGCTCGAGGTCCGCTACGACCACCCCGGGCTCAACCTGACCGACGACGCGCGCGAGGGCCTGTTCAAGCTCGAACGCGACGACGCGGCCGTTCCGGACGGCATTTCCGCGGCGGGGCTCGCGCCGGGCCGCCCGGCGCCGCTCGAGGCACAGGCCGTGCGCGCCGCGCTGGCCGCGGTCACGCCGGTGCACGACCTGGAGGACGCCCTTGCGCTGGGTTTCCTCGCGCTCGAGGACGTGCGGCGGCTCGCGGCCGTCGAGTCGATCGCGCGGCGCCTCGCGGCCGCCGGCGCGTGGCCGCGCGGCCGCTTCCGCCAGCACGCGGCGCTGCACCGCGCGCTCGTCCACGCCGCCCTCAGCGACGTGCTGGTCGCCTCGCGGCGGCGGCTCGCCCGTGCCGCGGAAGCCGCGGCGCCGCCCGAGGGCCGCCCGGTGGTCGCGCCGAGCCCGCGCGGCGCGGAACGGGCCGCCGCGCTGCACGAACTGGTCGCGGGGAAGGTCGTGGGCCGGCCCGCGGTACGCCGCGCGGACGCCCGGGCGGAGCGGCTGATCGAGGGCCTGGTCGGGGCGTACTATCGCGACCCGCGCCTGCTCGACGACGCGGTCCTGCTGCGTTACAAAGAGCTGTCCGGCCGCCCGTTCCTGCGCGACGTGTCCCGCGCCGCCCAGGACGCCGAGGTCGCCCGGAGCTACCACGGCCGCCCGCCGTTCCTGCGCCTCGTCATCGATCACGTCGCCGGGATGACCGACCGCTTCGCCCAGGAGGCCTGGGACGCGCTCGAGCCCGGACGGAGCCCCCGCTGATGCGCATCGCGCTCGCCTCGGACCACGCCGGCTTCGGATTGAAGCAGAACATCGCCGCGCGGCTCGCGGCGCTGGGTCACGACGTGCACGACCTCGGCACGCACGGGACCGAGTCCGTCGACTACCCGGAGTTCGGGTTCGCGGTCGCGCACGCGGTGACCTCCGGCGCGGCGGAGTGCGGCGTGCTGGTGTGCGGCAGCGGGATCGGCGTCTCGATCGCCGCGAACCGCGTGGCGGGGGCCCGCGCCGCGCGCTGCACCTCGGAATTCGACGCGCGGCTCGCGCGGCAGCACAACGACGCCAACATCCTGTGCCTCGGCTCGCGGGTCACCGGCCCCGGGCTCGCGGAGTCGATCCTCGACGCCTTCCTCGGCGCGGGATTCGACGGCGGGCGCCACGCGCGCCGCGTCGCGATGATGGACGAGAATGAGCCGGGGCGGCCCGTCCGTCCCGCGAAATGACCAGGGCGGTCCCACCGCCGCCCGGAGGCGACTCATGAACAGTGCCCTGTGGAAGACCGACCCCGCCATCGCCGCGCTCGTGCGTGACGAGGCCGTGCGCCAGCACACGCACCTCGAGCTCATCGCGTCGGAGAACTTCGTCAGCGAGGCGGTGCTCGAGGCCGCCGGCTCCGTGCTCACCAACAAGTACGCCGAAGGCTACCCGAAGAAGCGCTACTACGGCGGGTGCGAGTTCGTCGACCAGGTCGAGAGCCTGGCGCGCGACCGCGTGAAGCAGCTGTTCGGCGCCGAGCGCGCCAACGTGCAGCCGCACTCCGGCTCGCAGGCCAACCAGGGCGTGTACTTCTCGGTGCTGCAGCCGGGCGACACGGTGCTCGGGCTGTCCCTCACCGACGGCGGGCACCTCACGCACGGCCACCCGATGAACCTCTCCGGCAAGCTGTACCGGTTCATCGCCTACGGCGTGCGTCGCGAGGACGAGCTCGTCGACTACGACCAGATGGAAGCGCTCGCCAAGGAGCACCGCCCGAAGCTGATCGTGTCGGGCGCCTCGGCCTACGCGCGCAACTTCGACTGGGCGCGCATCAAGGCGATCGCCGACGAGGTCGGTGCGCTCACGATGGCCGACATCGCGCACCCCGCGGGGCTCATCGCCGCGGGCGAGTGCCCCTCGCCGGTGCCGCTGTTCGACTTCGTGACCTCGACCACGCACAAGACGCTGCGCGGGCCGCGCGGCGGCATCATCCTGTGCCGGGACAAGTGGTTCAAGGACGTGCAGTCGCTCGTTTTCCCCGGCCTGCAGGGCGGGCCGCTCGAACACGTCATCGCGGCCAAGGCCGTCGCGTTCCACGAGGCGCTGCAGCCCGCGTTCAAGACGTGGGCCGCGCAGGTCATCGCCAACGCGCGCGCGTTCGCCGCGGAGATGAAGGAGCAGGGCTTCCGCGTGATCACCGGCGGCACCGACACGCACCTGTTCATGGTCGACGTGTGGCGCGACGGGAAGGGGACGAGCGGCAAGGACGCGCAGGAGCTGCTCGACCGCGTGAACATCACGACCAACAAGAACACGATCCCGTTCGACCCGAACCCGCCGATGGTCGCGTCGGGGCTGCGGCTCGGGACCCCCGCGGTCACGACGCGCGGCATGAAGGAGCCCGAGGTGAAGCAGATCGCGCGCTTCATCGCGCGCGCCCTCAACGCCGGCGGGGACGAGGCCGAGCTGGGCCGCGTGCGCCAGGACGTGCTCGCGCTGTGCGAGCGCTTCCCGCTCTACCCCGAGCGTCGTGCCGCCGGACCCGATGCCTGACCGCGAGCCGCCCCCGGACGATCTCTTCGGGCCGGGCGGCGCGCTCGCGCGGGTGCGGCACGAGTTCGAGTTCCGCGGCGGCCAGCAGCGCATGGCCGCCGCGGTCTCGCGCGCCTTCGCGGAGCGGCGCTCGCTCGTCGTCGAGGCCGGCACCGGGACGGGCAAGACGCTCGCGTACCTGGTGCCCGCGCTCCTCGCCGACGCGCCCGTGGTCATCTCGACCGGCACCAAGGCGCTGCAGCAGCAGATCGTCGATCGCGAGCTGCCGGTCGCGCGGGCCGTCGCCGGCGCCGCAGGCGGCGGAGAGCGGCACGTCGTCGTCCTCAAGGGGCGCGAGAACTACCTGTGCCTGCGGCGGCTCGCCGAATTCGAGAGCGCCCCGCTCCTCGACAGCGCCGGCGAGGTCCCGTTGTGGCCGAAGGTCGTCGCCTGGTCGCGCACGACCGCCAGCGGCGACCGCGCGGAGATCGCCGGGCTGCCCGACCAGTCCCCGCTGTGGGCGCGGCTCGACGCGCGCGCCGACATCTGCACCGGGCAGAAGTGTCCCGACTACGAGCGCTGCTGGGTCGTGCTCAAGCGCCGCGAGGCGGCCGAGGCGCAGGTCGTGGTCGTCAACCACCACCTCCTGTTCGCGGACCTCGCGCTGCGCCGCGCGCACGGGGCGCGCATCCTGCCCGAGGCGCCGCTCCTCGTGCTCGACGAGGCGCACCTCGCGGAGGATGCCGCGGCCGCGCACTTCGGCGAGCGGCTGACCGCGCGGATGCTCGTCGACCTCGCGGGGGACTGCGAGGCCGAGCTGGCGAAGGGCGGACGCGACACGGCGGTGGCGGCGTCGCTCGAGCGCGCGGCGCGCGCGCTGTTCCGCGCGCTGCGGCCGCCGCGCGACGTGCGCGTCCACTTCGCGCGCGAGGCGTTCCTCGAACGGAACGCGGAGCTGGCCGACGTCGTGCTCGGCGCGCTCGACCTGTGCGCGTCGGCTCTCGGCGGGCCGGGCGACCGCGTGGAGGAACGCGAACTGCTGATCGCACGCACGGCCGCGCACGCGGGCGCGCTGGGGGAGCTCCTGCAGCCGCCGCCCGTCGGGCGCGTGGTCACGGTCGAGCCGCAGGGCAAGGACGGGGCGCTGCTCGCGTCGTGGCCGCTCGACCTGCAGGAACTGCTCGCCGACACGCTGGGCGCCGACTTCGCCTCCGTCGTCGCGACCTCGGCGACGCTCGCGATCGGCGGCAGCCTCGAGCGCGCGCGCCGGAACCTCGGGCTCGCCGAGGCCGAGACGCTCGTCGTGCGGTCGCCGTTCGACCACGCGCGCCAGGCGGCGCTCTACGTGCCCACGGACTTTCCCGAGCCGAACACGCGCGATTTCGCCGAACGCGCGCTGCGCGAGATCGAAGAGCTCCTCGCGATCACCGACGGCCGCGCGCTGGTGCTGTTCGCCTCGCACCGCGCGCTGCGCGAGGCCGCGGCGCACTTCGCCGGGCGCCTGCCGTGGCCGGTGCTCGTGCAGGGCGACGCACCGCGCGAGCAGCTGGTCGACGCGTTCCGCGGCACGACGCACTCGGTGCTGCTCGGAACGGCGTCCTTCCGGCAGGGGATCGACGTTCCGGGCGAGGCGCTCTCGCTCGTCATCGTCGACAAGCTGCCCTTCGCGGTGCCGGACGACCCGCTGGTCGCGGCCCGCGGGAGGCTGATCGAGGAGCGCGGCGGGAACGCGTTCGGCGACGACATGCTGCCGGAGGCGATCCTCGCGCTGAAGCAGGGCCTGGGCCGGCTGATCCGGACGCGCTCCGACCGCGGGCTGCTCGCCCTCCTCGACGTGCGCGTGCGGCGGAAGTCGTACGGCCGGACCGTGCTGGGGTCGCTGCCGCCGTGGCCGCTGGTCGGCGACCTCGAACAGGCGCGCGCGTTCTTCCGCGGGCGCCGCTGAGCCTCAGCCGGGGTTGGACGACGCGACCGGCTTGCGCTCGGTGAGCGCCTTGTCGAGGTCGCGCTTGAACTGCTCGTTGACGGCCACGCCGAGCTGCTCCGCGCGCACGAGGTGCTCCTGCGCGTCGTCGAGCCGTCCGGTCCGGTAGTAGAGCACGGCGAGGTTGTTGTGGACCGGCGCGAAGTCGGGGTCGAGACCCGTGCAGGTCTCCCAGTTGAGCCGCGCTTCCTCGAGCCGGCCGAGGCGCGCGTTCGCGTTGCCGATCAGGAAGAACAGCTCGGGCGGAATGCGCACGTCGGACTTCGCGTCCGGCGTCTTCGTCGACTCCTGGCGCGCGGCGGCGGACTTCGTCTCGAGGTTCAGGGTCAGCATCTGCTTGCGGCCGGGGCTCATGCGCACGATCGGCGAGTTCACGAACCCGATCTGGTCCTGCAGCATCTGCGCCTCGACGAGCTGCGTGCGCTGGTTCTCGAACTCCCTGGCCTTGATCTTCTGGGCGAGCTCGACGATGCCGGCGCGCGCCGCCTCGTAGTGCCGCAGCGCCTCCTCGAAGTGCTGCCGGCGCATGGCGATGTTGCCCAGCCCGACGTGCGCGTCGGGCAGGTCGCGGACCAGTCCGAGCGCCTGCTCGAAACGCTGGCTCGCCGCCTCGAGATCTCCGGTGCGGAGCGCCTTTGCGCCCTTCGCGCACAGGCTCGTGGCCTTGCGCAGGGTCATGGGGGTGAGCTCGGCGCGGCTCTCCGCGCCGAGCACGAAGACGAGGGCGAGGGCGGCCAAGATCCGCGACATGGGTCCTCCCGGCCGCGCGGCGCGCGGTCGATCAGGGCTTGGGGCGGTTCGCGAGGGCCTTCGCGAGGTCGTTCTTGAGGTTCGGGTTCACGGTCGCGCCGAGCTTCTCGGCCTCGGTCACGTACTCCTGCGCCTTGTCGAGGTGCCCGGCCTGGAACTCCACGATCGCGAGGTTGCCGTAGGCCCGGCCGAACTTCGGGTCGGACTTGATGCAGCTCTCCCAGCTCTCGCGCGCCTCGTCGGCCCGGCGGAGCATGAACTGCACGTTGCCGATCTTGTAGTACAACTCGGCGGGGATCCGCACGTCGCTCTTGTTGTCGACGGTCTTCGTCGCCGCGTCGCGGGCCTGGGCTTCCTTGGCCCCGAGCGTGGTGGTCAGTGACGCGGCGCCGCTCTTGACGCCCGGGCTCGAGGCGTAGGCCGACTGGTCGCGCAGCGAATCCGCGGCCTGCTGGTTCGAGCGCTGCTGCTCCATCTCGCGCGCCTTCATGAGGTCGCCGAGCTTCACGATCCCCTCGCGCGCGGCCTGGTACTCGCGCAGCGCGCCCTCGAAATTCTTGCCGCGCAGGGCCACGTCGCCGAGACCGATGTGCGCGTCGGGGTAGTCGGGTACGGCCTTCAGGGCTTCCTCGAAGGCCTGGCTGGCCTTGTCGACGTCCCCGTCCGCGAGGCTCTTGCTGCCCTTGGCGCACAGGCTGCCCGCCTTGCGGAGGGCCAGCGGGGTGATTTCGGCAAAGGTGAGTCCGAGCGCGAGCGACAGGATCAGCAGGACACCGAGCGTCCGCGGCATGGCCGGTTCCTCCCGTCCGCGCGTACGGGTGCCGCCGCGCGGGGCACCCACAAGAATAATGCCGCGCGTGCGGGCCGAACAGACCGATTGCGGGGACGGTCCCTCAGGAGACGGGGACCGTTTCCTTGCGCGCCCGGCGGCTTCCGTCGCGGCGGGGCCGGCGGCCGCGCGGCGATGCGGGGGCGTCGCCCGGGGCGGTGGTCCGGCCGCGCTTCGAACCGCGGCGCGGGGGGCCCGCCGGGGCGGGAGAGCCGCCGCCGGCCGGGGCGAACTCCGGCAGCACCTCGCGCGGCAGTTCCATCCGCAGCGTGCGCTCGATCGCGCGCAGGTCCTGCTCCTCCGACGGGGACACGAACGTGAACGCGTCGCCGGTCGCGGAGGCGCGCGCGGTGCGCCCGGCGCGGTGGATGTAGTCCTCGGGCTGTCCGGGGACGTCGAAGTTCACCACGTGGGAGAGCTCGAACACGTCGATCCCGCGCGCGGCGACGTCGGTCGCGACGAGCACGCGGTGCCGGCCCTGCCGGAACGCGGTCATCGCCTCGGTGCGCTCGCGCTGCGGGCGGTCGCCGTGGATCAGGCCGACGGGGCAGCCGTAGCGGTGCAGGTACGAGGCGACGCGCTCGGCGCGCTCCTTGGTGCGCGTGAACACGAGCGCGCGGTCGAGCTCGGGCCGCTCGAGCAGCTTCACGAGCAGCGCGGCCTTCATGTCCGCGGCGACGGGGAACACGGTGTGCCGGATGCCGCCCGCGGCCTGCGGCTTGCGGTCGACGTTGATGCGCGCGGGATCGACGAGGAACTCGTCGACGAGGCGCACGATCTCGGGCGGCAGCGTCGCGGAGAACAGCAGCGTCTGCTTGCGCTTCGGCAGGAGCCGCAGGATGCGCCGGATGTCCGGCATGAAGCCCATGTCGAGCATGCGGTCGGCTTCGTCGAGCACGAGGATCTCGACGTCGTCGAGCGTCGCGTAGGGGAAGCGCAGGTGGTCGAGCAGGCGCCCCGGGGTCGCGATGACCACGTCGACGCGGGACTCGAACGCACGCTCCTGCGGACCCATCGGGACGCCGCCGAAGACCGGCGCGCCCGAGACGTTGGTGTGGTAGGCGAAGATCCCGAACTGCTCGTCGATCTGCGCGGCCAGCTCGCGCGTCGGCGCGAGCACGAGGGCGCGGGTCGTGCCGCGCTCGCGCGGCATCAGGCGCGCGAGGATCGGCAGCAGGAACGCGGCCGTCTTGCCGGACCCGGTCTCGGCGGCGGCGAGCAGGTCGCGGCCTTCGAGCGCGTACGGCATCGCTGCGGACTGGATGGCGGTGGGGGCCGTGAAACCGGCTTCTTCGACGCTCTGGAGCAGTTCGGGCGGAAGCCCGAAGTCGCTGAAACTCATGCGGTGCCGTCGATTCCTTTTCTCCCGGGGCCGTGCCCGGGGCGTGTTGCTGTATTGCAACTCCTGTCAATTTAAGGTGTTCCGCGCTGCACTGCAAATCCAAAACGCACGCGGACGGAAAGTACGGGGCGGAACGGACAAGCCGCTCCGCCCCCGGGACCTCAGCGGCTGACCCACTCGCCACTGTAGGCGCGGCCGGTCGTCTTGCGGACCGAGCGGCGCACCTGCAGGGCGGTGATCGCGGCGGCGCGCACGATCTCGTCCACGGTCGCGAAGTGGTTCAGCGCGTTGACCGGCTTGGCGAGACCGCACAGGATCGGCCCGATCGTCGTCAGGTGACCCATGTGCGCGAGCAGCTTGTAGCCGATGTTGCCGGACTGCAGGTCGGGGAACACCAGCACGTTGGCGTCGCCCTTGATGCGGCTGTGCGGGAACGCGGCGGCGACCTCGGACGACAGCGCGGTGTCGGCCATGATCTCGCCCTCGACGAGGAGGTCGGGCCGCTCGCGGCGGACGAGGTCGAGCGCCTCCGCGACGCGCCGCGCCGACGGGTGCTTGACCGAGCCGAAATTCGAGAACGACATCAGCGCCACCCTGGGCGTCATGTCGAACAGCGTCTCGGCGGCCTCGGCGCCGAGGAGCGCGATCTCGGCCAGGCCCGCCGCGTCGGGGTCGATGTTGATCGCGGTGTCGGTCAGGAGGTACAGCTGGTCGGGCGCGATCATCGCCATGAGCGCGGTCGCGCGCTTCGTTCCCGGCCGCGTGCCGATGATCTCGAGCGCCGGGCGCACGGTGTCGGGGTAGGACTTGCCGATGCCGGACACGATCCCGTCCGCGAGCCCCATCTCGACCATCAGCATGCCGAAGATCGTGCGCCGCCGGACTTCCTTGGCGGCCGTCCGCGGCGTCACGCCGCGCCGCATCCGCAGCTCGTAGAGCCGCTGGGCGAACTGCGGCAGGTTGGGCGAGGTGTAGTTGTCGACGATCTCGCAGCCGGACAGGTCGATCCCGTGCTCGGACGCGATGCGGCGGATCTGCCCCTCGCTGCCGAGCAGCACGGGCTGGCCGATGCGCTCGTCGACGATGCGCTGCGCGGCGCGCACGACGGCGACCTCGTCGCCCTCGGGCAGCACGATCCGCGCGGGCGTCCGGCGGGCCTTCTCCATCACGACGCGCATGACGCGCCGCGCCGGGCCGAGCAGCGCCTCGAGCTTGCGCGCGTACGCCTCCTTGCCGGGCCAGTCCGCGACCCGCGCGACGCCGGTGAGGCACGCCGCCTCGGCCACGGCCGGCGCGACGTGCCGGAGCACGCGCGGGTCGACGGGCGTGGGGATGATGTACTCGGGGCCGAAGTGCAGCTCGTCCACGCCGTACGCCGAGAGCACCTCGTCGGGCACGTCGGACTTGGCGATCGCCGCGAGCGCGTGCGCCGCGGCGAGCTTCATCTCCATGTTGATCTTGCGCGCGCGCACGTCGAGCGCGCCGCGGAAGATGAACGGGAAGCCCAGCACGTTGTTGACCTGGTTGGGGAAGTCCGAGCGTCCGGTCGCGACGATGGCGTCGGGCCGCAGCTTCTTGGCGACGTCGTAGTGGATCTCGGGGACCGGGTTCGCCATCGCGAAGATGATCGGCGCCTTGGCCATCGAGGAGATCATCGCCTCGCTGACGAGGTTCGGGCCGGACACGCCGATGAACACGTCCGCGCCTTCCATGGCGTCGGCGAGCGTGCGCCGCTCGGTCTTGACCGCGACCTTCTGCTTGATCGCGTTCATGCCCTTCTCGCGGCCCTGGTACACGACGCCTTCGCGGTCGCAGAACAGCATCCGGTCCGGGTTGAAGCCCTCGGCGACGAACATGTTGCGGCAGGCGATGCCCGCCGCGCCCGCGCCGAGGATCACGAAGGTGAGGTCTTCCTTCTTCTTGCCGACCAGCTGCACCGCGTTGATGAGACCCGCCGTGCTGATGATCGCCGTCCCGTGCTGGTCGTCGTGGAACACGGGGATGTCGAGCATCTCGATCAGGCGTTCCTCGATCTCGAAGCACTCGGGCGCCTTGATGTCCTCGAGGTTGATGCCGCCGAAGGTCGGGGCGATCAGCTTGACCGCCTGGATGAACGCCTCGACGTCGTGCGTGTCGACCTCGATGTCGAACACGTCGATGCCCGCGAAGCGGTTGAAGAGGACGCCCTTGCCCTCCATCACGGGCTTGCCCGCGAGGGCCCCGATGTCGCCGAGGCCGAGGACGGCGGTGCCGTTCGTGATGACCGCCACCAGGTTGCCGCGGTTCGTGTAGCGGTAGGCGTCCTCGGCGTTCTTCTCGATCGCCTTGCACGGCACGGCCACGCCGGGCGTGTAGGCCAGCGAGAGGTCGCGCTGCGTGAGGCACGGCTTGGTGGGGACGACGCTGACCTTTCCGGGCCGCGGGTGCTCGTGGTATTCGAGCGCGTCTTCGTCACGGATGCGCAGGCTCATGGGGTTTCCTTCCAGGCGGCCCGATGTTGGCCGCGGGCACGATCATGCACCCGATGCACGGGCTCGTGAAAGCGGAACGCCCCGCGCCGGAGGGCACGGGGCGAGCCGCGGTCCGTTCTCAGTTCATCGCTCAGCGCGTGACGGTCGCGGCCGCGGCCGCGAGGTGCTTCGCGGCCTCGGCGAAGCCGGCGCGCACGTGGCCCTGCGCCTCGGCGCGCTGGACCTCGTTCACGCCCAGCGCACCGGACGTCGCGGCGAGCACGAAGGCCGCCTCCCAGATCCAGGCCGCGGGGTGCAGGTCGCGCTTCCAGGGCAGCCAGGGCTCGCACGTGAAGCGGATCGCGGAGGCGAGCAGCGGGGCCTCGTCGCGCGCCTGCCACGCCTCGGGCAGCGCCCCGATCCCCGGAGCGCTCCCGGCGGCGAGCAGCGCGGCCGGCGTCTCCCGGCCCGAGAACAGGCGCTCGAGGAACGCGGCGTCCCACGGCGCGCGGCCCGCGTCGATCACGGCGATGCTGGCGGGTCCCTCCGCGGGGACGAGCGCCACGTGGCGCCCCAGGGGCGCGTTCCACGCGTCGAGCACGTCGCCCTGCACGAGCACGCTCGGCTCGACGTACAGCGCACGCCCTTCGTGGCCGCACAGGGCGGGCACGAGGAACGGCCAGGTCGCGCGCGGCAGCGCCGCGGCGCGCGGGCCGAGGGCGTCCGCGATCTCCGGCCCGACGAAGCGCACGGCGAGCCGCGCGCGCGTGTGGCGTTCGATCGCGGCGAG
>JABLTH010020236.1_pt1 | contig 25460 bp, 21 predicted proteins | sample 7875711 | NCBI WGS metagenome assembly JABLTH01 (sample SAMN14941262, study PRJNA633318) | bioreactor metagenome | isolation source: bioreactor | place: China | collected 2019-03-05 | reverse complement strand
GCACCCGCGAGCCCACGCCCTGATCGAGTGGATGGACAGGGCGGGCGTCGACGTCTGCTTCGCGCTGCGCGAGTCGATGATGGACGTCGCCGGGTACTCGACGTGCATGTCGACCAACGCCTTCATTCTGAGCGAGATCGCGCCCTACCCCGATCGCATGTACCTCGAGGCGAACTGCGGCCCGGTGATTCGCCGCGGCGTCAAGAACGCGATCTGGGAGCTCGAGCACCTCGTCGGGAGCGGACAGGCGAAGCTGTGCAAGGTCTACCAGCCCGAAGACGACGGTCCGCTCGACGACCCGCGCATGTGGCCCTTCTACGAGAAGGCGCAGGAGCTCGGCGTCCCGCTCACGATCCACACGGGCATGGCCTACGTACCGCCGCAGCCGAGCCGCAACACGCATCCCGGCCAGCTCGACCAGATCCTGCTCGATTTTCCCGGCCTCAAGGTGATCGCCTACCACATGGGCTGGCCCTACCACGAGGAGCTCTTCGGCCTCGCGGCCAAGCACCCGAATCTCTACATCAGCATCTCGGGAATCGTCGGCTGGTTCGCGCGCGCGCCGCACAAGGGCTGGCACATGATCGGCGAGGCGCTCGAGTGGGCGACCGAGGACAAGATCGTCCTCGGCTTCGACCTGCCGTTCGACGACATGCCGAAGGTGGTCGACTACGTGCGGAGCTTCGACATCCCGAAGGACGTTCGCGAGGGCTGGGGCTATCCCGAGATCACCGACCAGACCCGCGCCAAGATCCTCGGGGTCAACCTCGCAAAGCTGACCGGCATCGAGCCGCGAAAGCGCGTCGCGGGCCGCAAGTGACGCTCGGAATGCAGCGAGAAGCGGCGGGGCGCCTCGCGTGACGGCGCGCGCCTGCATCGTCGGAATCGGCGAGACGCGCTACGCGCGCGACAAGTCGTGGTCGCCGACGACGCTCGCGCTCAACCTCGAGGCCGCGACTCGCGCGGTCGACGACGCCGGCCTTCGCCTCTGCGACATCGACGGCGTGATGCCGTTTCCGGGCCTCTCGAACGTCGAGGAGATCGCGGCGAACCTCGGTCTCGCCGACGTCTCGTTCGCGTCGACCGTCCACATGGGCGGCGCGAGCCCGGTGGCCTCGCTCCTTCACGCCGCGCTCGCCGTCGGGTCGGGGGCCGCGGAGCACGTCCTGCTCCCGGCGGGCTGGGCGGGCTACTCGGGCGCGCGGGCGCGGCAGACCGTCGCGACCGAGGCCGCGTCGATGCCCGGCGGCGGGATCGCGCGCGACTACTACATCCCGTACGGCCTCACGGCCCCGCCGCAGTGGTACGCGCTCCTCGCTCGGCGGCACATGGAGGAGTTCGGCACGCGGCCGGAGCAGCTCGGCGCGATCGCCGTCGCGATGCGCCGCCACGCGCAGCACAACCCGAACGCCGTGATGTGCGGCCGGCCGATGGAGCTCGCGGACTACCTCGCGTCGCCGATGATCGCCGACCCGTATCGCCTGCTCGACTGCTGCCTCGAGACCGACGGCGGCGCCGCGGTCGTCGTAACGAGCGAGGAGCGCGCGCGCGATCTCGCACGCCGGCCCGTCCGCATCCTCGCCGTCGCCGCGGGCCAGCCCTACCCCGCCGACGAGATCGTGAGCCGGAAGGATCTCTTCCGCATCGGCCTCACGAGCGCAGCGCCTCGCGCCTTCGGCGCCGCAGGCGTCCGCCCTTCGGACGCGGACTTCGCGCAGATCTACGACTGCTTCACGTTCGAGGTGGTGCAGCAGCTCGAGGAGGCCGGCTTCTGCAAGCGCGGCGAGGGAGGAGCTTTCGTCGAAGGCGGCCGCATCGAGCTCGGCGGCACGCTGCCGGTGAACACGCACGGCGGTCTTCTCTCCGAGGCGCACGTCGTCGGCATGAGTCACCTCGTCGAGGCCGTGAAGCAGCTCCGCGGTGACGCCGGCGCGCGGCAGGTGCCGGGGGCCGAGCTCGGCATCGTCACCGGCTTCGGCGACTTCGGAGACGGGAGCATTGCGATCCTCGCGCGCTGAGACGCTGCGCGAGCGAACGGAGCCACCATGATGCCGACCGTACCCGCCACGACGAGGCGCCGCGCAGCGCGCGCGGCCCTCCCGCCGCGTCTCGCGTTCGGAGCGTTCCGGGAGAGCTCCCGGTGACCGTCCGCCCGCTGCCGCAGCTCACCGGCCTCGCCGCCCGGTTCTACGCCTTCTGCAAGGCGCGCGAGCTGCGCTTCCAGCGCTGCGCGGGCTGCGGCGCGTGGCGTCACGTCCCGCGCGAGCGCTGCGGCGAGTGCGGCTCGGCGCAGTTCGCGTGGGAGCGGTCGAGCGGACGCGGGCGACTGTTCACCTGGGTGGTCGCGAACCGATCGATGCACCCCGCGTTCCCTTCCGACCCGCCCGTCGCCCCCGCCGTCGTCGAGACCGAGGAGGGAGTGCGGCTCGTCACCGAGATCTCCGGCAGCTCGCCCTCGGAGCTGCGAATCGGGATGCCGGTCGAGGTCGTGTTCGAGGACGTGAGCGACGACGTCACGCTGCCGAAGTTCCGCCGTCTCGGGGACGGCTGACGCGGCCGGCGCGAGGAGAGCGAGTCCGTGAATCTGCCTTCGACGGTCCTGTTCGAGAAGCGAGAGCACGTCGCCATCGTGACGATCAACCGTCCCGAGGCGATGAACGCGCTCACCAAGGAGATGCTGCTCGGCATCGACCGCGCCTTCGCCGAGATCGAGAGGGACGACGACCTGTGGGTCTCGATTCTCACCGCGGCCGGCGACAAGGCGTTCTGCTGCGGGATGGACCTCAAGGAGGCGATCCCGGCGATGACGGGCGGCGACTCGCTCGGCTACGACGATCCGACGAAGCGTCAGTTCACGGACGTCTTCAAGCCGATCATCGCGGCGATCAATGGCCTGTGCATCGCGGGCGGGCTCGAGACGATCCTTCACACCGACCTTCGCATCGCGTCCGAGAACGCTCGCTTCGGTCTCGGCGAGGTGCGCTGGGGGCTCGTTCCCGCCGGCGGCTCGCACGTGCGCCTCCCGCAGCAGGTGCCGTGGGCGATCGCGATGCAGCTCCTGCTGACGGGCGAAACCATCGATGCCCGGCGCGCGTACGAAGCCGGGCTCGTGAACGAGGTCGTTCCCCGCGAGCGGCTGCTGCCGTGCGCGCTCGACTGGGCGGCGAAGATCTGCCGCAACGGTCCGCTCGCCGTCCGCACCGCGAAGGAGATCGCCGTCCGAGCGCTCGGCCTCGAGCGCGGCTTCGTGCTCGAGAAGGCGCTCGCTGCGAAGGTGTTCGCCTCGGAGGACGCGCGCGAAGGGCCGCAGGCATTCGCCGAGAAGCGGCCTCCTCGCTTCAAGGGACGATGATCGGACTGCGGCGCCCCGCCCGCGCCGCGGTCCGGGCGTGCTCGATGGCCACGGCACTCTACCCTCCGGCGCAGCGCCGGCTGAAGACAAGGAGATCCGGTCTCGATGCGATTCGTGGTGTGCGTGAAGGAGGTGCTCGACCCCGACGCCGTCAACAGCTTCGCGGTGGCGGGCCGGCTGCAGATCGGCGGCGACGGGCGAAGCTTCAGCCAGACGGCGATCCCCCGCCTCATGAACGGATTCGACGAGCAGGCGCTCGAGGCGGCGCTCCGGCTTCGAGACGCCGGCGCCGACGCGCGGATCGCCGTCGTCTCGATCGGCGCCGACCCCGTGAACATTCTCCGTCACGCGGGCGCGCTCGGCGCCGACGAGATCGCACACATCGCGGCCGATCCGGCGAGCCTCGACGCGCACGCGACGGCGGCGCTGCTCGCAGCCTGGATCGGCAAGACCGGGCCGGCCGATCTCGTTCTGTGCGGTCGGCAGGCCTCCGACGACGACCAGGGCGTGGTCCCCGCGCTCGTCGCCGAGCGGCTCGGCCTTCCGCTCGTCACGATCGCGCGCGAGGTCTCGCTCTCGCCGGGAGCGGTGCGCGTGACGCGCGTTACGCCCGACGGCGACGAGATCGTCGAAGCGCCTCTCCCGGCGGTCGTCACCGTGAGCAGCGAGATCGGGACGCCGCGCTACCCGACGGCCGCCCGCAAGATCCAGGCGCGCCGCATGGCGCCCGCCGTGTGGACGCCCGAGTCGCTCGGCGTCGCCGACGCGGAGCTCGCGCCTCGGACCGTGCTCGTGCGCCAGCTCGTCCCCGAGCTGCACGGACACTGCGAGCAGATCGCGGGCTCGCCGCCCGAGTCGGCCCGCGCGCTCGTCGCGCGGCTCGCGGCCGAAGGAGCGATCTAGTGTCGCGCGTCGTCGTGTGCTCGTGGGCAACCGAGGGCGGCGCGCTCGCTCGCGGCGTCGAGGAGACGCTCACGCTGGGGCGCGAGCTCGCCGTGGCGCTCGGCGCGGATCTCGTTCTCTTCACGCTCGGCGACCTGCCGTCCGACGCGCAGACGGTCGCCGCGCGGCACGGCGCGAACGCGACCGAGCACGCGGCGGACCCGCGCCTCGCCGCAGGCGAGCCCGATGCGCTCGTCGAAGCGCTGGTGCAGCGCTGTACCGATTCGCCGCCCCGCGCGATGCTGTTTCCGCAGAGCTTCGGCGCCCGCCTCGTCGTCCCGCGCGTCGCCGGACGGCTCCGTGCGCCGATCCTCATGAACGTCGCCGGCGTCGGCGTCGAGAACGGGCGGCTGCACGTCACCGCGCTCGCCTACGGCGGCGACACCCGCGCGGTGTACGAGGTCGCCGGCGACGGGCCCGCGATCCTCTCGGTGTCGACGTCTGCGATCCGCGCCGAGAGCGCCGCGACGGCCTCGGCGCCTTCGCTGGGCGAGGTCGCCGTCCGCCTCGGCAGCGTCGCGGAGCGCGTGCGCGTCGTCGAGCGTGCGAAGCCGGCGGGACCGCGCCTCGAGGACGCGGGGATCATCGTCGCGGGCGGGCGCGGGCTCGGGTCGCGCGAGAGCTACGCGCTCATCGAGCAGCTCGCCGACGCGCTCGGCGGCCTTCCCGGCGCCTCGCGGCCGCTCGTCGACGACGGCTGGGTCGACGCCTCACGCCAGGTCGGCCTCACGGGGCACATCACCCGCCCGTCGCTCTACGTCGCCGTCGGCATCTCGGGAGCGAGCCAGCACATGGCCGGCTGCTCGGCCGCCAAGACGCTCGTCGCGATCAACAGCGACCCCGATGCCGCGATCTTCAAGCACGCGCGCTTCGGCATCGTCGGCGACTGCAGGGAGATCCTGCCGGAGCTGATCCGCGCGGCGCGCGAGCGCCGTACGGGAGGCGGCTAGGCAGCGCGCCGTGCTCGCAGCGACGTACCCAGCGAGGAGACGATTCCATGACCGACCGCATTCCCGTGATCGAGGGCCTGTTCAGCGAAGGTCCGGAAGGCGCTCGCCTTCTCGGCTCGCGCTGCGCGAGCTGCGCTGCGCCGTACTTTCCGAAGGCCGCCGCGTGCCACAACCCCGACTGCGACGAGAGCCGGATGGAAGACGCCGCGTTCGGACCGGGAGGCGTCCTCTTCAGCTCCGCCGTCCAGAACTACCCGCCCCCCCCGCCTGCGAAGTACGACGAGCCCTACCGGCCGTACGCCGTCGGCATGGTCGACCTCGACGAAGGGCTTCGCGTGCTCGGCCGCATCGAGACCCCCGACCCCGCGTCGCTGAAGGGCGGAACGCGCGTCGAGCTCACGATCGGAAGGCTGTACCGTGACGCGGAGGGGCGCGACATCGTCACCTGGCAGTTCCGCCCGTGCTGAGGCGGCCGCACGGCCCGACCGGCTCGAAGCTCGGCAAGACGCAGAGGCAGCACAGGAGGAGCGTTCCGTGACGGAAGTGGCGGTTCTCGGCGTGGGCATGCACGCCTTCGGGAAGTTCGAGGACAGGTCGGTCACCGATCTGTGTCGCGCGGCCGTGACCGCGGCGCTCGCCGACGCGGGGGTCGGCTGGCGCGAGATCGAGGCCGTTTCCGCCGCGAGCTCGCGATTCTCCGGCGGCAAGGGCTGGGGCCTCAACGGCAACGACGTCGTCGAGGACATGGGGTCGACCGGGATCCCGGTCTACAACCTCTCGGCCGGCTGCTCGGCGGGCGGCAACGCCTTCAACGTCGGCTGCACGCTCGTCGCGAGCGGTCTCCACGACGTGGTTCTCGTCGTCGGCGGCGAGAAGATGCCGAAGGGTTTCATCCAGACCTCCGGCGTCGAGGAGGCGTCGGATCCGGAGTTCCTCCGGCAGCGCTGCGTCGGCGTCTCCGGCCCGGCGTTCTGGGGGATGCTGTGCCGGCGCCGCATGGAGGAGTTCGGAACGACCGAGGAGCACCTCGCGAAGATCGCAGTGAAGGCGCATGCGAACTCGGTCCACAATCCGTACGCGCGCTTTCGCAAGCCGTTCAGCCTCGAGCAGGTGCTCGCGTCACCGATGGTCTGCTTCCCGCTGCGGCTCTACGAAATCTGCCCGGTGAGCGACGGCGCCGCCGCGGTCGTCCTGTGCTCGGCGCGCTTCGCGCGCAAGAAGACCACGAAGCCGGTGTGGGTGGCGTCGAGCACGGTCGCGACCGCGCGCTTCGACGACGGCATCACGCGCCACGTCGCGGCGGTCAGCCCCGGCGGCCCGACGCTGCACAGCGAGGCGAAGATCGCGGTCACGAAGGCCTTCGAGCGTGCGGGGCTCGGCCCGCGCGACATGAGCCTCGTCGAGCTGCAGGACAACACGGTCTACTACGAGCTCGCGTTCCCCGAGGAGTGGGGCCTGTGCGCGCCCGGCGAGGCCGAGCGGCTCGTCGAGCGCGGCGAGACGGGGCCCACGGGCCGGCTGCCGATCAACCCGAGCGGCGGCTTCCAGTCGTTCGGCGAGGCGACGACCGCGATGGGCATCTTCCAGGTCGCCGAGCTCACGTGGCAGCTTCGTGGTGAGGCGGGAGGCCGGCAGGTCCCGCAGGCCAAGACGGGACTCGGCCAGACGATCGGGCTCGGCGGCAACGCGACGGCAGTCGTCCTCAAGCGCTGAGGCCGGATCGCCCGCGGGAGGGAGGAGTGGCATGACCGCGTGGACGGCGTGGGAGCGCGTCGCCGGGGACGGGCTCGACTTCGACGAGATCGTCTACGAGAAGAAGCGCCACCGCGAGCTCGGCGGCGGGATTGCGCGCGTCACGATGGCGAAGCCCGAGAAGCTGAACGCGATGACGCTTCGGACCGTCGACCAGATGTTCCGCGCGTTCTACGACGCGAACCACGACACCTCGCTCGGCGCGATCGTCGTCGCGGGATCGGGAAAGCACTTCGGTGTCGGCGGCGACGTCGAGTGGGAGCGCTGGGGCCTGCGCGAGGCCTTCTACTTCCGCTACCCGCACAACCGCCTGATCCGCACCTCGCGAAAGCCCGTCATCGCGCAGGTGCAGGGTTACTGCCTCGGCGGGCACAACCACATGGCCTACTGCTGCGACTTCACGATCGCGTCGGACGACGCCGTCTTCGGGCAGGCCGGCCCGAAGGTGTCGAGCCCGGCCGACGGCTTCTTCGTCCCCTACCTCGCGAACGTCGTCGGCGCCAAGAAGGCGCGCGAGATGTGGATGCTGTGCCGCCGCTACAAGGCCGACCAGGCGCTCGCGATGGGGCTCGTGAACGAGGTCGTCCCGCGCGACCAGCTCGAAGCCGCGGTCGACCGCTTCTGCGAGGAGATGCTGCGCCTCTCGCCGGGGTGCCTCGAGATCCTGAAGGCCAGCTTCGATCAGATGATGGACGGCTACGCCGAGATGGGCGTCATCTCGAGCAGCCTCTACCCCGACTGGTTCGACGCGCCCGAGGGCAAGGAAGGCGGAGCGGCCTTCGTCGAGAAGCGGACGGCCCGTTTCTGGGAGATCCGCGAGCGCGAGAGCGAGCTGCGAAAGCGGCTGCTCGAGGAGTGGGAGCGCAAGAAGTAGGCACGGCTACCGCCGGAGGTGGGACGAGTCATGCGAATCGGGCTTTGCTCTCTGGCTTTCGTTCCGCTGCTCGGCATCGCAGCGCCCGATGCCGGCCCCGAGGGCTCCGGACCGTCCTCGAACCCGTTCCCGGACCGCGAGCAGCTCGAGTCGCTGGGGCCGGCGCCTGCGATCTCCGACCTGCTGAAGACCCCCTCCCTCAACGTGGCCGAGTGGAAGCTCACAGGGCCACTGCCGGACACGGCGGGCGCCACGCCGCACGTAGCAGGAAGCGCCAGCGAGAAGCTCCTCGACGTGGCGGTGTCGAAGCGCACGGGGCTCGCCACCTCCACCGAGTCGATGCACTGCGTCGCGCGCGAGATCGGCCTCTTCGCGCTCGCTCACGACGCGCTGCCGGACTCGGGTCTCATCGAGTTCATCGCGGCGCGGTGCGGCTGCACCGGCATCGGCATCCGGCCGGCCTATCTCTCGGCACGCGTGCCCGCCGCCGTCAGCGACGAACAGGTCAGCGAGCGCTGGCGGGACCGACTCGAGGAGATGCTCTCGACGTCGCTCCAGGGCGGGCCCGTCGAGATCGGCCTCTGGTTCGGCCGCAATGGCGATCGCGCCGTTGCCATCGTTGCATCGAGCCAGCGCACGGCGCTCATCGAGCCCTTCTCGACGCTGTCCGAGGGCGGAGCGGTGACGATCCGTGGCGAAGTGCTGTCGCCGACCGCAGCGGTTTCCGCGCTCGTGAACCGCGGACGGTTCGGCTTCGCCGCATGCACCAGCGAGCCGGGGCGCGGCCTGCCGCGCTTCTCGTTCCGATGTGAGCTTGCGCCGGGCGACCCTCAGGCAGCCATCGAGATCTCCGTGCTTCCCGTCGGTCGCATCCTCACCACCTCGGCGCTGCGCACGCTCGCGAGGCCGCCGGGCTCGGTGGCCGACACCTACCGGCGCGTGGAGTCGTCCATCGGAGTCGCGCCGCTCGATCCCGCGGAGCTCGCCGGCGCGATCCAGGGCGCGATCAATGCGGTGCGGATGCGCGCCGAGCTTTCTCCGCTCACGCTCTCGAAGACCCAGAGCGAGGATGCGGCCGAGCTCGTGCCGCACCTGTTCGCGTCCGGCTGGGGAATGGCGTCAGCGGCGGTGGGCGATCTGGCGGCGCTCGGCCTCGTGGCCGGGTGGCGGATCGGCGGGCCCATCAAGGACGCGGACATGGCCACGGGCTACCTGCTCGGAAGCCGCGACGTTGGTCTCTGGCTCGACACCGTGCTGCGGTATCCGAGCGGACGCTCTGCGCTCCTCTCTCCGAGGGCGAGCGTGCTCGCCGTGGGCGCGACCAGCTCGGAGACGCCGCCGATCCTGGCGGCCGTGGCGACGACCTACGAGCTCTTCGGCGAGGAGGACTTCCAGGCGGACGCGCGTCGCGTGCTCGACCTGATCGCGAAGGCGCGACCTACCGACTCGAAGCCATTGGCCGAGCTCCCCGAGGAGGCACGGAAGGCGGTACACGAGGTGGCTCGAGCAGTGCCCGAGGAGAAGCTCTCGCCCAAGGCGGCGCTGGACCGCGCAGTCGAGCAGTCGGGGCAGGCGCTCGGCCGACGCATCCAGGGTTGGGTCCTGCAGGCCTCGAGCCTCGAAGAGATCCGGCTGCCGCCGGAGCTCCTGGGCCTGGAATCGCCCGAGCTCGCCGTGGGCGTCACGTTCACGCAGCCCGACGATGCGCCGTGGGCTCATTACCTGGTGCTGGTGTTGGCCTCGGAGCCGGACGTGTCGATCTAGTGTTCGGGCGCTGCGCGCCATTTCCCGAGCCGCACGGCTCGCTTCGCTCGCCGGCAGCGGCCTTCGCTCGGCCGCAGACGGCCTCGCTGCGCGGGCGCTGCGCGCCCTTGCTCAGCGCTGCCGATCCTCCGCCTCGGCCACGTCGCCACCGTCCACGAGGCGATCGATCTCTTCCTTCGCGTAGCCCAGCTCCACGAGAAGCTCCCGGGTATGCTGACCCTTCACCGGGGGCGCACGGCGCACGCCTCCCGGCGTGCCGCGAAGCTTGATTGGCACGCCGGTGACCTCGAGCGGCCCGAGCGTCGCGTGGTCGGTCGTCACGATCATCTCGTTGTGCCGGATCTGCGGGTCCGCGACGACGTCGGGCACTTCGTTCACGGGCGCGGCCAGCACGTCGGCGGCGAGGGCGCGCGCGAGCAGCTCGTCGCGCGAGAACGCCTTGCAGCGCTCGGCGATCAGGCGATCGAGGTCGTCCTGGTGGCGAAGGCGGTCTTCAGTCCGCGCGAAGCGCGGCTCCGAATCCCACGAGACGCCGAGGGCACGGCACAGGTTGCGGAAGAACTTCCCGGACGGGCACGTGATGCAAAGGCTCCGGCCGTCGCCACACGCGTAGACGCCCGACGGCGCGAAGAAGTGGCTGCGGTTGCCCGTCCGCGGCACCACCTCTCCCGCGAGCAGGTAGCTCTGCAGCACGGTCGCCTGCGCGTGCGTGAGGACGTCGAGGAGCGAGAGGTCGATGCGCTGGCCCTTGCCCGTCGCGTCGCGGACTCGCAGCGCGGCGAGCACGCCCGTCGCGACGCACATCGACGTCATCACATCGACGAGCGGCGCAGTCACGCGAACGGCCGGCGACGCAGGGTCGCCGTTCCCGGCGATGAGCCCCGCGTAGCCCTGCGCGAGGAAATCGATCCCGGGCCGGCCCGCGTACGGCCCGTCTGCGCCGAAGGCCGTAACGCCCACCCAGAGGACGTCCGGCCGGTGCCTGCACACGGATGCGTAGTCGAGGCCGAGGCGCGAGAGCGCCGGCTCGCGCACGTTCGTCACGACGACGTCGGCCGTCGCGGCGAGCCGCGCGAAGGCCTCCTGTGCCGCGGGCTTCGCGAGATCGAGGACGATCCCGCGCTTGTTGCGGTTGAGCGCGAGGAACGGGGCGTGCTCGCCGTCCTTGTGCGCACCGAGGTGCCGGCTCTCGTCGCCATCGTGCGACTCGATCTTCACGACGTCGGCGCCGAGGTCGCCGAGCAGCGTCGCGCCGTACGGACCGGCGAGCATCGTCGAGAGGTCGAGGACGCGAACTCCCGCGAGCGGCCCGCCGGCGCCCGGAGGCTGCGTCACGGGATCACCTTCGCGGTCTTGAGCGCATCGATCTCGTCCCACGAGTAGCCGAGCAGATCCGCGAGCAGGAGCTCGGTGTCCTGCCCCAGCTCCGGGCCGAGGCTCTCGACGCGCCCCGGCGTCTTCGAGAGACCGACGGGAAGCCCGCGCACTCGCACCGTCCGCTTCACCTCCTCGCAGTGCGTCTCGAGCAGATAGTCGTTCGCCCAGGCCTGCGGATCGTCGGCGAGGTCGCGGAGCGTCCCGATCGGGCTCGCTGCGAGGTCCTCGGCGCGGAGCCGCGCCGTCCAGTCCTGCGCCGTGCGCCCGCGGAAGACGTCGTCGAGCGCGGCGACGAGGTCGGTCGCGTGATCGCGGCGCTGCTTCGGCGACGCGAAGCGCGCATCTCGGAAGAGCGCGGCGTCGCCGAGCGCACGCCGAAGCCGCGCAAAGCTCGCATCGTCGTTCTCGGCGCACAGGAACATCCAGCGGTCCTGCGCCGCGTAGGTATTCCAGAGCGGGTTGTCGGGCTCGCGCCGGGAGCGCTGGTGCGCATGGCGCGCGTCGCCGGTCGCGAGGTACGCCTGAAGCGTCGGCGCCGCGAGCAGGAGCTGGGCGCCGTAGAGCGATGCGTCGACGATCTGCCCGCGCCCCGTCTTCCGGCGCTGCTGGAGCGCGAGGAGGATGCCGAGCGCGCCGAGCAGGCCTCCGTACGCATCGCCCGATCCCATCCCGAGGTAGATCGGCGGCTCGCCCGGCTCGCCGAGCCGGCTCATGAGGCCCGTGAGCGCCTGCACCGTCATGTCGAACGCGGGTTTGGTCGCCGTCGCCCAGCGCCCGTAGCCGCTCGTCACCGCGTAGACGAGCCGCGGGTTCACCGCGCGCAGCTCGTCGTACGTGAGGCCCCACGCCGCGAGGTTGTCGGCCGCGAGGTTCGAGAGGAAGACGTCCGACTTCTCGGCGAGGCGATACAGGATCTCGCGCCCCTTCTCGTGCTTGAGGTCGACCGCGAGGCTCTTCTTGTTGCGGTTGATGACGAGGAAGTACTGGTTCCAGTCGCCGACCGGAAGCGCCTTGATGCTGCGAACGCCGCGGCCCTGATCGCCTCCCTTCGGCCGCTCGACGTGGATCACTTCGGCGCCGAAGTCCGCGAGGTGCTGCGCGGCGACGGGGCCCTGGAACCAGACCGTGAGATCGATGACGCGAATGCCGTCGAGCGCCGCGCGCACGGATCCCCCTACCCCACCACGCCCTGCGCTCGCAGCGCAGTGATTCGGTCCTCCTCGATCCCGAGCCACTCGTGCAGCACCTCGCCGGTGTGCTGGCCGGTGCAGGGAGCGAGGCGGCGAAGCGCCGGGGTCCCGTCCGAGAGGAAGACGGGAAACCCCAGCATCCTGACCGCGCCGAGCGCCGGGTGGTCGAGCTCGAGCAGATACCGGTTCCGGTATGCCGACTCGTCGTTCTCCGGAAAGTCGTAGCGCTCGATCACGTCGGCCGAGAGCTGGTTCCGGTCGAAGGCTGCCCGCCAGTGCGCCGCGGGATGCTCGCGGAAGGCGCGCTCGAGCACCTGCATCAGCTCGAGCCGATTCGCCTCGCAGCGCTTCTCGTGGCTGTCGAAGCGCGGGTCGGCCGGGTCGATGCCGACCAGCGGCGCGAAGCCCGGCCACCAGCGGTCGGTATCGGGCATCGTGAGCGTCACCCACTTGCCGTCGGACGCCGGATACATGGTGCCGCTCATGGGGTTTCCCATGTCGAGGCGCGAGACCGGGTGCAGCATCCGTTCGCCGCCGATCGCGAGGTACGCCTGCAGGTCGAGGCTCGCGCCGTACATGTTTCCCGCGAGGAGCGAGACGTCGACCGTCTGCCCTTCTCCCGTCTCGTCGCGATGATGGAGCGCGGTCAGCACCCCGAAGGCGAGCATGACGGCGGTGTACATCGCGCCGTGTCCGGGATAGACCGGCGGCTTTCCCGGCTGCGGCAGGATCGGCATCATCCCCGTTCGCGCCGCGGCGAGCTCGTCGATCGCCGGCAGGTCGCAGTCGGGGCCCTTCGGGCCGAAGCCCGTTCCGCGCGCGTAGACGAGATCGTGCCGCAGCGACGAGAGCGTCTCGTAGTCGAGGCGTCGCTCCGCGAGCGCGCGCAGCGGCGCGTCGACCGCCACGACGTCGGCGCGCGCGACGAGCCGCTCGAAGAGCTCACGACCCTCCGGCGAGCGGTCGTCGAGCGCGACGCTCTTCTTGTTGCGCCCGGCGAGCTCGCGCTCCCAGTCCCAGCCGCGCGCGCCGCCTGCCGCCTCGCGCTCGCGCGTCCGCTCGCGCCTCGCCGGCGCCTCGATCCGGAGCACCTCCGCACCGAAGTCGCCGAGCAGCGCAACGCCGAGCCCCGCCCAGAACGAGCGCGTCAGGTCGAGGACGACGACGCCGCCGAGCGCACGGCTCATCGGCCGCCGGTCCGCCAGCCTCGTACGGCGTCGAGGGTCTTGTCGGCGAACTCCACCTCGTCGGGAAGCGGCCGCCCGAGCCATTCGCGGTAGAACGTGTCGAGGTCGGGAAGGAACTCGAAGTCGGGCGGACAGCCGCGCGGCACCGCCTCGACCTCGAGCTGCGTTCCGCAGCCCGGGCAGATGTACTCGCGGATCTGGATCCACGACGGATCGGGCTGCTCGCTGCCCCGGTAGACCTCGCGGAGCTGCTCCTCGGTCTCGCGCACGTGGACGAGCGCCTCGAGCTTCCAGTTGACGCGGTAGTCGCCGAACTCGTGCCCGCAGCGGCACTTCACGATCCGCCCGCGGCCCTTTCGAACGATGAAGAGCGCGGTCGTGAGCGGAAGGAGGATGGTCTCCTTCCAGGGAACGCGCTTCTGCAGGATCGCCACCCACTTGTCGAAGCGGTCGGCGTCCTTCGCGTCCTTCATGATCTCCTGCACGCGGGTCCACGGCAGGTCTCCGTCGATCAGTCTCTCGAGCTCCGAAACGTCGTACGACGGCACGGGGCCTCCTCTAGAACGTGAAGTCGTCCGGCAGCTTCCAGAACGCCCGCAGCTCGGCGGCGTAGTCCGGCGAGAGCTCCATCGCGCTGCGCCACATCCCGAGAACCGCGTCGGCCATGTTCTCTTTCGCGATCACCTTCTCGCGCTCGGCGCGCCACCAGTCCCGGAACGGGACCGCGCGGCGCTTTCGCTCCTCGCGCATGGCCGTCCGCCGCGTGGCGGTCGCCGCCTCGTCGACGGCCCAGCGGCGCGATCCCTCGTCGAAGCGCGCGACGACGCCGCTCACCTCCGACGCGACGCGCTCGCGCGTCCAGCCGTCGTCGAGATCGCGCCGCACGAGCTCCGGGTCCCGCTCGAGCGGGTCGCCGAGCGCCTGCGACCCCGACACCGGGTGGACGATCACGTCCCACTCGTGCAGCGCGGCGGGCGTCACGAACGGAGCGATCACGTTCGGCGCGACGACGTCGGCCTCGACGTTCTGCGCCAGGTTCGGCCGCTCGGGGTCGCCACGCTCGTGGACGAGCGGCCGGCCCGCGTGCGCGAGCTCCTCGAGATTCGTTCCACTCGCGTACGCCGCGCGGTCGGGCCAGGTCGGGTACGCGCCGAACATGCCGTGGTTGCCGCAGACCTTGCTGCGGATTCCGGCGCAGCCGCACTGATACTCGATCCCGGGCGTGTTCTTCACCATCCACACGGCCGTGTGTCCGAGGCCGCCGCGGAACTTGCCGTAGCCGCCCGAATCCGGCTCGACGTTGCGGCCGAGGTAGAGCACCGGGTAGTAGAGCTCGCTCACCTCGGCGTTTCCGAAGTCGGCGTTCGGCGTGTAGATGCACCAGGCGCTCGTCTCGCCGTCGGCGATGCCTCGTGCGGGGCCGCCGTTGCACGCCTGCTCGAGCGTGAGGCCCGCGGTGTAGAGGCCGTACTGGTTGGTGCCGGAGAACTCGGCGGTCATCGTCGTCGCCGCTCCGGCCGCCACCTCTTCGACGAACCCGCGCGACCAGTACAGGCGACCGAAAGCCTCGTAGAGCGAGCTCATCCAGACCACGGCCGGCGCCCACGCGACGCCCGACGCCGCGAAGTAGTTCGCGGGGTACGGGTTCGCCCACGAGCCCGGCGGCGGCTCGGCGAGGCTCCATGCCGCGACGGCGCCCCAGTTGAACATGTCGAATCCGACGACGTGCGAGTACGCGTTCAGCATCCCCGAGACGAGGGCGTTCGGCGTGATGTTCTCGCCGAACGGCACCCACCCGCTCGCTCCCCGCAGCGAGATCGAGACCTTCGCGCTGCGGTCGATCGTGATCTCGAGCGGCAGGCTGAACAGGCAGTCCACGTTCTGCTGCGGGAGCAGGACGCGCTTGCCCGCCATCGCGAGATCCTTGAAGTTCGACTTCCGGATCCGGCCCGGCGCCGCCTGCGTGCGAACGCGCGAGACCGCGTAGCGCCGGCTGTCCTCGATGTACTCGCGCGAGACGTCTTCGAAGAAGTCGAGGCCGTACTTCTCGATCAGCGCGAGGACGCGCTCGCGGATCGTGAGGCAGCCCGCGAGCCTCCCGCGCGCGTCGCCCATCGTCCAGTCGGGAACGCGCGTTCTCGACCGCATGCGCTTCTCGTACCACGGATAGAAGCGGTCGTTCTCGCCGATGCGCTCGGCGACCACCGGCACTCCGTCCGAGAAGCAGTCGGGGTTCATGAAGCCGATCGACCCCGGCAGGACGAAGCCGGCGTCCATCACGTGCGTCACCGATCCCGCCCACGCGACGAGCCGTCCTTCGTGGAAGATCGGGATCGTCGTCTGGAAGTCGGCCGAGTGGATCCCGCCGAAGTGCGGGTCGTTGTTCTCGTAGATGTCTCCCGGCCGGATCCCCGGGTCGTCCTCGTAGCCCGACTCGATGTACGAGCGCAGCAGCAGCGAGAGCAGTCCCGGGTGCGAGACGATGCCGCGCGAGGTGCAGATCGCCTCGCCGGTCGGAAGGTGCAGGCTCCAGAGCGCGTCGCCGCCTTCGGCGGCGATCGGAGAGCTCGAGACGCGGCAGCCGACGACGTGCGCGGTGTTGCAGATGTTGAGCAGGATCTGCCAGACGGCCTCGTAGGTTCCGGGGTCCGCCTCCTTGCGCCGCATCTTCTCGAGGCCGAACAGATGCCCGGTCTCGCGCAGCAGCCGGTCGCTCGTCTCGAGCTGCTCGCGAAGGCGGGGCGGAGCCGAGCCCCCGCCGCGCCGCGCGGGACGCGCTCTTCGCGAAGGCTTCGCGGCCTTCGGCTTGCGTGCAGCCGCCTTCGGCTTCGGGCTCATCGCTTGCTCCCTCGCGCCGAGCGCTTCGCCGGCCGCGCGGCGGCCCGCGGCCGGGACTTTCCGTCGCCCCGCCCGCCCCTTCGCGTCAGCCAGTAGATGAGGTGCTCGTCGATCCGTACGTGCCAGTCGTGCGGGACGAAGAGCGTCGTGTTGGGCGCCTCGATCACGGCGAGCCCGCCGATCTCGTTGCCCGGCCGCAGCTCGCCCATCTCGAAGATCTGCGCCGTGTGCCAGCGCCCCTTCTGGAAAACGCGGCGCGTCCCCTTCGACGCAGCCTTCGGCGGCTTCTTGCCTTCGAGCGCGTGGCGCGCGAGCCTCGGCTTCACGGTGTCGACCCGCGCGACGACGCTCACCTCCGCGACGTGATACGTCGGCTGCGGAGGGCGCCCCGCGAGCGTGAACATCTTCGTGAAGACCTCTTCGAAGCGCCCGACGAGACGCTCGATGTCGGCGTCGCTGTGCAGGCGCGGCACCGGCGACGAGACTTCGACATCGCTCAGCTGCCCGAAGTAGCGCATGTACGCGATCTGCTCGAGCGCGATCTGGTCGCGCGAGAAGCCCTCCTGCAGCAGCTCCTTCAGCAGCTCGGCCTCGAGCTCCTGCCACGCGGCCGTCACGCTCTTCGCGGCCGTGCTCCAGCCCTCGCGCGCCGCGAAGACGGCCGAGACGCTCTTGTGCCGGCGGTGCGCGTAGTCCATGCACGCGCCGCCCCAGGCGCTGAAAGCCCCCGCGTGCGGCACGGTGATGACGGCCTTCCACGGCGCGTCTCCGGCGTAGCCGAGCAGGTGCAGCGGCCCGCCCCCGCCGTATCCGAGCAGGACGTAGTCGCGCAGGTCGTGGCCGACCATGAGGCTCCGGACCAGGTGCTCGCGCATCACGACGTTCACGAGGTCGACGCACTGCTCGGCGGCGACGTACGGGTCGAGGCCGAGCGGGTCGGCGATCTTCTCGCGGAAGACGCGCAGCGACTTCTCGGGGTTCACCTTCACGCGGCCGCCGAGGTAGTAGTGCTCGTTGAGGATTCCGAGCAGGAGGTTGCAGTCGTTCACCGTCGGAACGTCGTCGTTCCCGCTCTCCTGGAACACGGGCCCGGGCGTCCCGCCCGCGCTGTCGGGGCCGAGCTTGATGCGCAGCGTCTCGGGGTCGAGGCGGATGTAGGTCCCGGTGCCCGCGCCGATCGAGCGGATGTCGAGCATCGGCACGTTCACGTACATCTGCTGAAACGGCGGCTCGCGATCGATCGGGACGATCCCCGCCGTGATCGCCCCGGCGTCGAAGCTCGTCCCGCCGACGTCGGAGCACACGACGTTCTGCTCGCCGATCACCTTCGCGACGTAGGCGCCGCCCATCATCCCGCCGACCGGTCCGGACATCACCGTCTCGAACAACCGCGGGTACCGGATGTTCGTAACTCCGCCGTAGCAGAGCACGGTCTTGAGCGAATGCCCGTAGCCCGCCGCGACGAGCTTCTCCTCGACCTGGACGAGCTGCTTTCGCGCCGGCTCGGAGGCGTAGGCCTGGATCACGGTCGCGTTCGCGCGCGAGATCTCGCGCAGCGTCGGCGCCACCTCGCACGAGAGGACGACGGGAACGCTCTTTCGCGCTTCGCCGATCACGCGCCGCGCGATCTCGGCGGCGCGCTGCTCGTGCGCGCCGTTGGTGAACGACTGAAGGAAGACGATCGCGAGCGCCTCGATGCCCTCGGCGAGCAGCTCGCGCACGCCGCGCTCGACCTCGTGCTCGTAGAGCGGGATCACGACCTGGCCGAAGAGGTCGATCCGCTCGGTGACGCCGCGCGCGAGGCGCCGCGGGACGAGCGGCACGCGGTGCTTTCGGTACTGCATGTGCGTGATCTCGGACCACTGGCAGTCGATGAAGCTCTGCGAGCCGCGGCCCTGCGCGATCATGTCCTCGAAGCCGCGGGTCACGAGAAGGCCCGTCGCGAGGCCGTCGAGGTTGATGAGGGCGTTGAGCATCGACGTGCCGGTGTAGATCGCGGTCTCGATGCCGCGGAAGAAAGCCGGACGCTCCTTCTCGCCGATGCGCAGGTAGGAGAGCGCCTCGTCGAGCGACTCCATGTAGCCGACACTCTCGTCGTACCGGGTCGTCGGCGCCTTCCCGATCACGAAGCGGCCGCGCTCGTCGACCACGATCACGTCGGTCATCGTGCCGCCGGCGTCGCAGGCGACGAGGTAACGGGACATCAGCGGTCGCCTCCCCGGGTCGGTGCGTTCATTGCCTCGGGCTCGGGCCGCCCGAGGATCCGGCGCAGCAGGCGCGCGATCGCGGCGGCGATCGCGCCGAGAAGCAGCGGAACGAGGCGGATCGCGTCGTCGCGCTTCGCCGGAGGCGAAGCGCTCGCGAGCGCTTCACCCGCGCCGGCTGCCGCTTCGGCCGTCTCGAGCTCGGTGCGAACGCGCGCAACGAACTCCTTGAAGAGCTGCGCGGAGACCGCCTGGATCATTCCGCGGCCGACCTGGACCACCTTGCCCGTGAGGTCGACGCTCGCTTCGGCGACCACCTCGGTCGCTCCGTCCGCGAGCGCCGTCAGCCGGCTCGTGAGCGTGCCGCGCGCGGTTCCGCCGCCGGTCTCGCGCCCCTCGGCGACGGCCTTCACCGTGTGCGAGGCCTCGTCGACGTCGTCGAAGCGCACGCGGCCCTTGTAGCTCGCCGAGATCGCGCCGATCCGAACGCGGACGGTTCCGGCGAACGTTCGCTCGTCGATCACCTCGTCGAGCGTCGCTCCCGGCATGCACGCCGCGACCCGCGCGGGATCCATGAGCAGCGACCAGACGCGGCCTGCGGGCGCTGCGACGCGGAACGTCTCGCGGATCTCGATCGCCATGGCCGCCGCTCCGGTCTCGTCCGCGCGGCCGGCCTCGCGGCGGGCGGATCGCCCGCGCCGAGGCGCCGATCGTCGCTGGACCTATTTCTAGACGCGACGTATCGTATATCATCCGCCACGGAAGGCCAAGCGGTGCCCACGCGCGAGATCTACTGGAACATCGTCGGCGGCGCCCTGATCTACGTGCTGGCGGCCGCCGCGGCAGCCTTCGTCTTGTGGACGATCCGGGCGCGGGTCCTCCTCTGGCGCCTCGGCGGCCCCGAGGCCCGCACCGACCGGCCGTTCGAACGGCTTCGCGGCCTCGCGGCCGAGGTCTTCGCCCACCGGCGCGCGCTGCGCGACCGGGTCCCCGGCATCGCGCATCTTCTCGTCTTCTACGGCTTTCTCGCCGCATTCGTCGCGACCTCGCACATCGCCGTGCAGGAGTGGACGGGGATCCACTTCCTGCGCGGCACGTACTATCTCTGGTATTCGCTGCTCTCGGACGTCTTCGGCCTGCTCGCGATCGCGGGCCTGCTCGTCCTGCTGTGGCGCCGCGCGATCGTCCGCCCGCCGCAGCTCCACTCGCTGCTCGACGACTGGATCGCGCTCGGCCTCCTGCTCCTCGTGTTCGTTCAGGGCTTCGTCGTCGAGGGGCTTCGCATCGCGACGACCGAGCTCGCGCAGCAGCCCGCGCTCGCGCGCTGGTCGCCAGGCGGACTGCTCTTCGCGCAGCTCTTCGCCGGACTCGGCGAGCCCGCTCTGCGGTCGGCACACCGCGCGGTCTGGTGGTTTCACGCGGCCACCGCCTTCGCCTTCCTCGCCTACTTCACGTGGGGAAAGCTCGCACACGCGTTCTACGGCACGGCGAACGTCCTGCTCCGAAGCCTTCGTCCGACGGGACGGCTCGCGCATCCCGACGTCGAAGCGCTCGCGGAAGCCGACCCTGCCGCTCTCGAACACCTCGGCACCCGGCGCATCGACGGCTTCTCGTGGAAGGCCCTGCTCGATCTCGATGCCTGCATGCGCTGCGGCCGCTGCGAGGCCGTGTGCCCCGCGCACCTGAGCGGCGTGCCGCTCTCGCCGCGCAAGCTGATCCAGGACCTGAAGGACCACCTCTCGGCGGCCGGGCCGCGCCTGCTCGCCGCGCAGGCGGCCGGCGCGGCGCCCGCTGGCCTCCCGCCCCTCTACGGGCCCGGCGACGGCGGCCCGCAGCCGGCCGTTCTCGAGGTCGAGCTCTGGGGCTGCCGCACCTGCGGCGCGTGCCAGCGCGAGTGCCCCGTCTTCATCGAGCACGTTCCCAAGATCGTCGACATGCGGCGCGCGCTGGTAATGACCGACGCGCGCATGGGCGACGAGGTCCAGCAGCTCCTCAAGAGCCTCGACGACCGCATGCATCCGTGGGTCGGCTCGGCGCGCGACCGCGAGGAGTGGTGCGCGGATCTCGGGCTCAAGGTCCTCGGCAGCGGCGAGCGCGCCGAGTGGCTGTTCTGGGTCGGCTGCACCGGCGCGATGATCGAGCGCAACATCCGGGTGACGCGCGCCGTCGCGAAGGTGCTGAAGGCCGCCGGCGTCGATTTCGGCATCCTCGGGTCCGAGGAGTGCTGCACGGGAGACCCGGCGCGGCGCGTCGGCGGCGAGGTCACGTTCCAGGTCTGCGCGAAGACGAACGTCGAGACGCTGCGGCGCTACGGCGTCCGCAAGATCGTGACGGCCTGCCCGCACTGCTTCAATACGCTCGAGAACGAGTACCCCGATTTCGGCGGCGACTTCGAGGTGGTGCACCACACCGAGCTGATCGCTCAGCTCCTTCGCGACGGGCGGCTTCGTCTGTCGAAGCAGATCGGCGACCTCACGTACCACGATCCCTGCTACCTCGGCCGACACAACGACGTCTACGAGGCGCCGCGCGAGGTGCTGCGTGCCGTCGCGGGCGACGCGGGGCTCCGCGAGCTGCCGCGCAGCCGCTCGCGCTCGCTGTGCTGCGGGTCGGGCGGCGGCTACGCGTGGATGGACGACGACCCGAAGACGCGCATCAACCACCTGCGAGTCGACGAGGTGCTCGCGTCGGGCGCGAAGACCGCCGCGGTCTCGTGTCCCTTCTGCATGCAGATGTTCGAGGATGGCCTCGCGGCGAAGGACCCCGCGCGCAGCGTCCAGGCGCTCGACATCGCCGAGATCGTCGCGGACGCGCTGGAGGACCGGGCATGACCGAAGACCTCGCAGCGAGCGTTCGGCGCCTGCTCGACCTCGAGGCGATCCGCGATCTCGCCCGCGCCTACGCCCACTGCATCTGGCGCCGCGATGCGGACGGCGCGGCCGCGCTCTTCATCGAGGACGGCGTCATGGACACGGGCGACCGGCCCGCGCTCGCCGGCCGGGCGGCGATCCGCGACGCGTACCGCGCGATCCTCCCCGCGACCGATTTCCTGCCCTTCGTCCACGATCACCGGATCGACCTCTACGGCGACCGCGCGACGGGCTGCTGCCATCTCGACCTGCGCGCGACGCGAGAAGGCGCGAGCCTCGTCGGCGCCGGCGTGTACGACGACCGTTACGTGCGGGAGCGCGGCGTCTGGAAGTTCGAAGCGCGCCGGCTCACGCTGCGCTTCCTCGTTCCGCTCGACGAGGGCTGGGCGGCTCGCGGCGCAGCGGAGCGCTAGCCCCGACTCACGTATCCTCACCTCGCTGGAGGCAAGACATGGCCCGACTCAAGACCGGAACCCGGCTCCGCAGCGCGGTGTGCACCACGCAGGTGATGGTCGTCGCCGCTCCCGACGGCGACCTCGATCTGACGTGCGGCGGCCACCCGCTGATCGACGTCTCGGCGGCGCCGCCCGAGGGGCTCGCGCTCTCGCCCGACGCGTCGAAGGGGACGACGCTCGGCAAGCGCTACGTGAGCCCCGACGGCAAGCTCGAGCTGCTGTGCCTCAAGGCCGGCCAGGGCACGCTCGCGCTCGGCGGAGCCGCCCTCGCGCTCAAGGAAGCAAAGCCCCTTCCGTCGTCGGACTAGCGCCATGAACCTCATGATGCTGCTCGAGATGGCCGTCTCGGGGTTCGGCGATCGCGAGGCCGTGCGAAGCGCAGGCGACGCGCTCACGTACGAGCAGCTCTTCGCCGCGGCCGGCGCGGCGGCCGAGACGATCGCTGCGTCTTGCTGCGCGAATGCGGCCCTTCTCGACGTCAACAGTCTCGCGGTGCCCGTCGCGCTCTTCGCGAGCGCATGGGCCGGGCGGCCCTTCGTTCCTCTCAACTACCGCCTCACCGACGCCGAGCTCGCGGCGCTCGCCGAGCGAATCGCGCCGTCGCTGCTCATCGCCGCGCCCGAGCGCGCGAGCGCGCTCGCCGCGCTGCCTGGCGCGGCCGTCCGCGAACGCGCCGGGTGGCTCGCCGCGGCCCGCGGCGAGCCGGTGCGCGAGCCGGGCTGGCCGATGGAGGGCGACGACATCGCGATCCTGCTCTTCACGAGCGGAACCACCGGCGCGCCGAAGGCGGCCGTGATCCGTCACCGTCACCTCGTCTCGTACGTCCTCGGCTCGGTCGAGTTCGGCGCGGCGGGCGAGGACGAGACCGCGCTGGTGAGCGTTCCGCCGTACCACATCGCCGGAATGGCGGCGATCGCGAGCTCGGTCTACGCGGGCCGGCGCATCGTCCAGCTTCCGTCCTTCTCCGCGGAGTCGTGGATCGAGACTGCGCGGCGCGAGCGCGCGACGCACGCGTTCGTCGTCCCGACGATGCTCGCGCGGATCGTCGATACCCTCGACGCGCACGGCGGAGAGATCCTCCCGCACCTCCGCGCGATCTCCTACGGCGGCGGCAAGATGCCCCTCGCGGTGATCGAGCGTGCAATGAAGCTACTGCCCGAGGCCGCGTTCACGAACGCGTACGGGCTCACCGAGACGAGCTCGACGATCGCCGTGCTCGGCCCCGAGGACCATCGCGCGGCGGCGGCGAGCGGCGATCCCGTCGTTCGCCAGCGGCTCGCGTCCGTCGGGCGGCCGCTGCCGAGCGTCGAGGTCGAGATCCGCGACGCCCGCGGCCGGCGCCTCGGCGCCGGCCAGCACGGAGAGGTCTTCGTCCGCGGCGAGCAGGTCTCGGGCGAGTATCTCGGCCGCGACAGCACGATCGACGCCGGGGGCTGGTTCCCGACGCGCGACGGAGGCCATCTCGACGAGGCGGGCTATCTCTTCCTCGATGGCCGGATCGACGACGTCATCGTGCGGGGCGGAGAGAACATGTCGCCCGGCGAGATCGAGGAGGTGCTCCTCGCGCACGACGCGGTGGCCGACTGCGCCGTCGTCGGCGTTCCCGATGAGCAGTGGGGCGAGGCCGTCGCCGCCGCCGTCGTGCTCGCGCCCGGGCGCGAGGCGAGCGCCGAGGCGCTGCAGCAGTGGGTGCGTGAGCGCCTGCGCTCGTCGCGAACGCCGCAGCGCATCGTGTTCCGCGAAGAGCTTCCGTACAACGAAACCGGAAAGCTCCTTCGCCGCCGCGTGAAGGCGGAGCTGATCGAGGAGGCGTAGTGCGCGAACGCGGTCTCGCAGGCCCGCTTCCGCTCGCCGAAGCCGCTGCGCACCTCGCGTCTCCCGGCGCGCTCGAAGCGCACGGCGCTCTCGCGGGCGTCGGCGCGCTCTACGTCGACGCCGATACTCCTGCGGAGCATCCGGGAGACGCCGCCGTCGCCGCCGCGCGCGCGACCCTCGCGCGGCTTCCCTGCCCCAGCATCGCCGTGTGCCGCCGCCGTCCGGACGCCGCAGCAGCCGATCTGCTCGACCGCTTCGACGTCGTGGCGGCCAGCGAAGCCGAAGCCGCCCCCGTGCTCGCGAGCGCCACGCGCGCGCCGATCGCCGCAGCGGTCCTCGTTCAGCTCTTGCGGCTCGGCGAGCGCCTCTCGCGCCACGACGCGCTCGTCGCCGAGTCGCTCGCTTACGCGACGCTGCAAGCCGGCCCCGAGTTCGCAGCCTGGCGGCGCGATCATCCGCAGCGGCTCCCCACCGCGGCGAGCGCCGCCCCTCCCGTTCTCGTCGAGCGGAGCGACGGGCGGCTCGCGATCACGCTGCACCGCCCCGAGAAGCACAATGCCTTCTCGGCGGCGATGCGCGACGCGCTCGCCGAGGCGCTCGTCGTCGGGGTTGCCGACCCGTCGATCGCCGAGATCGTGCTCGCCGGCGCCGGGCCGTCGTTCTGCAGCGGCGGCGACCTCGACGAGTTCGGAACGCTTCCCGATCCGGCGACCGCGCACCTCGTTCGAACGACTCGCAGCGTCGCTGCGCTGCTGGTCGCGTGCAGCGACCGCACGCGAGCCATCGTGCACGGCGCGTGCGTCGGCGCCGGTGTCGAGCTTCCGGCGTTCGCGCGACGCGTGTCCGCACGTGCCGGCGCCTTCTTCCAGCTCCCCGAGCTCTCGCTCGGCCTCGTTCCCGGCGCCGGCGGAACCGTGAGCCTGCCGCGGCGGATCGGCCGCCAGCGCACCGCGTGGCTCGCGCTCTCGGGCGAGCGCATCGGCGCCGAAACCGCGCTCGCCTGGGGCCTCGTCGACGAGGTCGTTGCGTGAGCGCGGGCGGGGGCACACGGCGCCGTGTCGCGGCGGCTCGCGGAGGCGACCGAGAGCGTTCGCAAGCGGACGGGACGCTGGGCGAGACCGCGCACGGAGACTCCCGGGATGCGGTTCGCGCACCGGACGCGCACCCCGATCTCGTCTGGGCGCAGTCGGGCGCGATGGCGCTCACCGGATTGGCCGACGGCCCTCCCCTTCTCGCGCCGGCTCCGCTCGCCGCGCGCGCGAGAGCGCTCGTTCGCACCCTCGCGGAGCGGGCCGCGGCACCGGCGCTCGCAGCGATCGACGGCGCCACGCTCCTCGGCGAGCACGCGGCGATCTTCGGCCACGTTCGGCGCGGGCGCATCTCGCCGGGCGGGCGCTGTCGCCTGCTGCGCGCGAAAGATCGCTGGATCGCCGTTCAGCTCGCGCGCCCGGACGACCTCGCCCTCGTTCCCGCATGGCTCGGCGAAGGCGACACGAGCGACCCGTGGCGCTTCGTCGAGCAGCGCGTCGCGACGCGAGCCGCGGAGGAGGTCGTCGAGCGCGCGCGCCTGCTCGGTCTGCCGGCCGCGGTCGCGGCGGATCCCGACGAGGCCCCGCCGCCGGCCGTTCGCGTCGCCGTACGCGGAACGCCGCGGACGCCGCCCGCGCGACCGCTCGTCGTCGACCTCTCGTCGCTGTGGGCCGGGCCGCTCTGCGCGCATCTTCTCCAGCTCGCGGGCGCCCGCGTCGTGAAAGTCGAGAGCACGCGGCGCCCCGACGGCGCACGCTCGGGCCCGCCCGCGTTCTTCGATCTGCTGAATGCCGGCAAGCAGAGCGTCGCGCTCGATTTTGGGTCGGCGGACGGCCGCGCCGCGCTCGCGCGGCTCGTTGC
>JABLTH010000104.1_pt1 | contig 25473 bp, 22 predicted proteins | sample 7875711 | NCBI WGS metagenome assembly JABLTH01 (sample SAMN14941262, study PRJNA633318) | bioreactor metagenome | isolation source: bioreactor | place: China | collected 2019-03-05 | reverse complement strand
TCCCCTTCGCGGCGGTGAGGGCTGGACGATCAGGCCGCCGCAGGCGGGCGGGGACAGGACGTCCCCGCCTTTTTGATCAGGGCAAGGATGCCCTGTCAAAAAGCCCGGCCAGACCTCAACGCACCCGGAGCAGCGTAGGCTGCGCAGGGCGCCGCGCAGGGCGCCCTTCTTCTTGGTTACGTCTTCTTGGGCAAGCAAGAAGAAGTAACTCGGGCCGCGGCAGCGGCTCGAAACCACTCGCCCATAAGGCGAGACACGGTTAGCGACCCACGCGCCCACCGAGCAACACGACCCAACCCAAAGACCAACCCGCCCCCCATCACATCAACAACGACCGCACCTTCAACAACGCAGTCACAAACGCATCCACCTCCTCCCGCGTGTTATAGAACGCCAACGACGCACGCAACGTCGCCGGCACCCCATAAAACTGCATCAGCGGCTGCGCGCAATGATGGCCCGACCGCACGGCCACGCCCTGCAGGTCCAGCAGCGTAGCCAGATCAGTGGCCTGGGCGCCCTCGATCAGGAAGGAAATCACCGGCTCCTTCTCCTTGGCTTCGCCGAAGATCCGCAGGCCGGGAATCTCGCGCAACCGCTCGGTGGCGTAAGCCAGCAGCTGTTGTTCCCAGGCATGGATGGCCTCGAAGCCGACCGAGGCGTAGTAATCGATGGCCGCCGATACGCCGGCAAAGCCCGCGATATTGGGCGTACCCGCTTCGAAGCGGTGCGGCGGCTCGGCGAACGTGGTTACGTCGAAGCGCACCTCGCGGATCATTTCGCCACCGCCGAAGATCGGCGGCATCGCTTGCAGCAGCTCCTTGCGCGCCCATAGGGCGCCGGTGCCGGTCGGCGCGAGCATCTTGTGACCCGTGATGGCGTAGAAATCGCAGCCCAGCGCCTGTACGTCTACCGGGCGATGCGGCACCGCCTGCGAGCCGTCCACCAGCAGCGGAATGCCGCGCTTGCGGCACTCGCGCGCCAGCTCGCGCACCGGATTGACCGTGCCGAGCACGTTGGACACGTGCCCCACGCAGGCGAGCTTCACCTCGGGCGTCAGCAGCTTGATGAATTCCTCGACGATCAGCTCGCCCCGCTGGTCGATCGGCGCGGGCTTGATCCTGGCGCCCGCGCGCGCTGCCACGATCTGCCAGGGCACGATGTTGGCGTGATGCTCCATCACGGTCGTCACGATGGCGTCGCCGGGGCTCAGCTTCGGCAGGGCGTAGCTATAGGCGACCAGGTTGATCGCCTGCGTCGTACCCGAGGTCAGCACGATCTCGTTGCGCGAGCCGGCGTTGATGAAGCTTGCAAGTTTGTCGCGCGCACCTTCGTAGGCGGCCGTCGCTTCCTCGCCGAGCAGGTGCACGGCGCGGGAAACGTTCGCGTTGTGCAACCGATAGTGCGCATCCACCGCCTCGATCACGCTCTGCGGCTTCTGGCTGGTGTTGGCATTGTCGAGGTACACCAGCGCCTTGCCATGCACGCTGCGCGAGAGCAGCGGAAAGTCCGCACGGATGCGCTGCACGTCGAAGGCGGTGGGAAGCTGAGCTTGAGCATTCATCGGCGGGGATTCCGGTGGCGTGAGCGCTGAGGCGGAGCGCGCGGGCGTCATTCCGCGGGAAGGTGCGAGAGCAGCAACTGCGAAACGTGCTCGCGCAACATGGCGTTCGGCATGTCCTGGAGTACGGCGCGACAGAACGCGGCGGTCAGCAGTGCGCGGGCCTCGGCATGGGGAATGCCGCGCGAGCGCAGGTAGAACAGCGCGCGCTCGTCCAGCTGGCCTACGGTCGCGCCGTGCGCTGCCTTCACTTCGTCGGCGTAGATTTCCAGTTCCGGCTTGGTGTCGATCTCCGCCTGCGCGGAGAGCAACAGGTTCTTGCTGCTCAGCGAGGCATCCGCGCCGTCGGCGCCCTCGGCCACCACGATCGCGCCGCGCAACACGCCGCGCGCACGCTGATCGGCCACACCGCGCCAGATCGATTCGGATGCCGTATTCAGCGCCTGGTGATGCACCGCCAGCTGCGTGTCGACATGCTGCCGCCCTTGCAGCGCGAACACACCGCGCGAATCGAAGCGCGCCTCGTCGCCGGCCAGCTCGACCCGCAGATCATGGCGCACCAGGGCACCACCGAGCTCCAGCGCGTGCAGCGTCGCATGAGCGCGCGCATTCAGGCGTAACTGGGTGCGGGCGATGAGCGTGGCGTCTTAGGCGGCGTCCTGCAGCAGCGTGTAGTCCAGCTTCGCACCATCGCGCAGAACCACATCGCCGACGACGGTCGCCAGGTGCTTCTGCGGGCCGCCTGCAGCGTAATGCTCGACCAGCGAGAGCTCGGCGCCCTCCTCCAGTTCCACCACGTTACGCAGATGCAAGGCAAGATCGTTCTCGGCTGGAGCTCCCACGAACAGCAGATGCACCGGCCGGGCGACCGCCGTGCCGGCGGCGACGCGCAGCACCACACCGTCCGTGGCAAGGGCGGCGTTGAGGCGCGCGAAGGCATCGCCGGCCTCGCGATAGCGATGCGACAAGGCGAAACGCAATCCTTCCGCATCCTCGCGTAACGCCTGCGACAGCGGGCGCAGACTCAGGCCCGCCGGCAAATCGGTCAATGACGAGAGATCGGCGCGAAAGACACCGTTGACGAAGACCAGCCGCGGACCGTCCACGCCGGGAAGCGCGAGCGCCGCGACGTCAACCGCGCGCGAAGCGGCATGCGCATCGCCATGCGCGAACCGCCGCTGTGCCAGCGCACGCAGCGCCGTGTATTTCCAGGCTTCGACGCGGGTATCGGGCAGCCCGGCGTCGACGAAAGCGTCGAGGTTCTCGCGTCGCGCGGCGTCGAGCCAAGCCACGCCGCTACCCGGCAAGCCCGCCAGCGTTTCGGCGGCCGGAAGCGAGTCGACGAACGGCGAGCGCACCGGCTGGTTCATGCCTGCGCTCCGGCCGGGGCCGGGCTACGCTCGTTCACCCAGGCGTAGCCGTGCTCTTCGAGCTTCAGCGCCAGCGTCTTATCGCCGCTCTCCACGATGCGGCCGTCCGCCAGCACGTGCACGAAGTCCGGCTCGATGTAGTCGAGCAAGCGCTGGTAATGGGTGATCATCAAGAACGAACGCGCCGGTGAGCGCAGTGCGTTCACGCCTTGCGCCACCTGCTTGAGCGCATCGATGTCCAGGCCCGAATCGGTCTCGTCGAGAATGGCCAGCTTCGGCTCCAGCACGGCCATCTGGAAGATTTCGTTGCGCTTCTTCTCGCCACCGGAGAAGCCTTCGTTCACCGCGCGGTGCAGCAGGTCGTCGGAGATCTGCATGATCTTGAGCTTCTCGCGCACCAGCTTGAGGAACTGCATGGAGTCCAGCTCAGGCTCGCCGCGCCGCTTGCGCTGCGCATTGAGCGCGGCGCGCAAGAAGTACGTGTTGTTCACACCCGGGATCTCCACCGGATACTGCAGCGCGAGGAACACACCGGCGGCGGCGCGCTCTTCCGGCTCCAGCGCGAGCAGGTCGCGGCCCTCGAACATCACCGAGCCTTCGGTGACTTCGTAGCCATCGCGCCCGGACAGCACATTACCCAGGGTCGACTTGCCGGCGCCGTTCGGGCCCATGATGGCGTGCACCTCGCCGGGATTCACGGTCAGCGTGAGGCCCTTGAGGATGGGCTTGCCCTCGACGCGGGCGTGCAGGTTTTCGATCTTCAGCATGTCAAATCCAATCCGCTTGTTCGTTTGCGACGCGCATCAACCGACGGCACCTTCCAGCGAGACTTCCAAAAGCTTCTTGGCCTCCACCGCGAACTCCATCGGCAATTCGCGGAAGACCTGCTTGCAGAAGCCGTCGACGATCATCGACACGGCGTCCTCCTCGCTGATGCCGCGGCTGCGGCAGTAGAACAGCTGGTCGTCGGAGATCTTAGAGGTGGTGGCCTCGTGCTCGACGATGGCGCTGGGGTTCTTCACTTCCATGTAAGGGAAGGTGTGTGCGCCGCAGCGCTTGCCGATCAGCAGCGAATCGCACTGCGTGTAGTTGCGCGCGCCCTCGGCGGCCTTCTCCACCTTCACCAGGCCGCGATAGGCATTCGAACTGCGGCCTGCGCTGATGCCCTTGGAAACGATCTTCGACTTGGTGTGCTTGCCGATGTGGATCATCTTGGTGCCGGTATCGGCCTGCTGGCGATGGTGCGTGAGCGCCACCGAATAGAACTCGCCCACCGAGCGGTCGCCGCGCAACACGCAGCTGGGGTACTTCCAGGTGATGGCCGAGCCGGTTTCCACCTGAGTCCAGGAGATCTTGGAGTCCGCGCCGCGGCAGTCGCCGCGCTTGGTCACGAAGTTGTAGATGCCGCCGACGCCGTTCTCGTCGCCGGGGTACCAATTCTGCACCGTCGAATACTTGATCTGGGCGCGCTCCAGCGCCACCAGTTCCACCACGGCGGCGTGCAGCTGATTCTCGTCGCGCATCGGCGCGGTGCAGCCCTCGAGGTAGGAGACGTAGGCGTCGTCCTCGCACACGATCAAGGTGCGCTCGAACTGCCCGGTGTTCATGGCATTGATACGGAAGTAGGTGGACAGCTCCATGGGGCAGCGCACGCCCTTGGGCACGAACACGAACGAGCCATCGGAGAACACCGCGGAGTTCAGCGCGGCGAAGAAGTTGTCGCCGGTCGGCACCACGCTGCCGAGGTATTTCTGCACAAGGTCGCCGTGCTCGCGGATGGCCTCGCTCATGGAGCAGAAGATCACGCCGGCGGCGGCCAGCTCCTTGCGGAACGTAGTGCCGACCGAGACCGAGTCGAACACCGCATCCACCGCCACGCCGGCCAGCTTGGCGCGCTCGTGCAGCGGCACGCCGAGTTTGTCGTAGGTTTCCAGCAGCTTCGGATCCACTTCGTCCAGCGACTTGGGGCCGGCCTTGGGCGCGGCGTAGTAGCTGATGGCCTGGTAGTCGATCGGCGTGAGGTTGAGCTTGGCCCAGTCCGGCGTGGGCATGGTCAGCCAGTGGCGGTAAGCCTTCAGGCGCCACTCGGTCATCCATTCCGGCTCCTGCTTGATGGCGGAGAGCTGGCGGATGATGTCCTCGTTGAGGCCCGGCGGCAGACTGGTGGTCTCGATGTCGGTGACGAAGCCGGCCTCGTAACGGCGGCCGAGCGCCTCGGCCACCTGGGCGTTGTCGCGCAGCGCGGTGACGGCGCTCTCTTCGACGGCCGTGTTGCTGGGTTCGCTGGTCATGCGGTGGTCCTGCTCTTCAAGGTGCTGAGTGCGACGGTCGCCACCTGGGGGGCTGCCGCGGCTTGAGCATGTCGGCGAGGCTCACCGCGCGCAGCGCGTTGTCCACCACATGGCTCACCAGCCGCCAGCTGCCGCGCACATTGCATTGCGATTCGCGCTCGCACTGCCCCTCAGCGACGCCGCACTCGGTCATGCCGATCGGTCCTTCCATGGCCTCGACGATCTGCGCCAGCGAAATCGCCTCGGCCGGACGCGCCAGCCGGTAGCCGCCGTTGACGCCGCGGAAGGATTCCACGAGCCCCGCGTGACTGAGCGACTTCAGCAGCTTGCTGACGGTAGGCAGCTCCAGGCGCGCCTCGTCGGCGATCTGCGCGGTGCTGAGCACGTCGTGCGGATGCGCGGCGATGCAGGTCATCACCACCGTGGCGTAATCGGTAAGGCGGCTGACGCGGAGCATGGGATAGGAGGAGGACGAATCGGCTCGAATCGGGACCAAAATGGTACGGATTAATGGTCTGTCGGTCAATGTCGCCGCATTGCACCAACCATGCGCATTCCGGATGGAATAACGCTCCAAAGCGGAGCGATCAACCCTAACGATGCCTGCCAACCCATTGAACCGATTGATGCTTACGCTGGCACGCAATGTGCTGCGTTGCGACATATCAATCAACTTCAGGGGAGCGCTGGATGAAGTGGATCACCGCGATCATCAAACCTTTCACGCTGGACGACGTCCGGCAGGCGCTGTCCGACGCCGGCATCACCGGCATGACGGTCACCGAGGTGAAGGGCTTCGGCCGCCAGCATGGCCACACCGAGCTATACCGGGGCGCTGAATACGTCGTCGACTTCCTGCCCAAGCTGAAGGTCGAGGTCGCCGTGGCCGACGAGCAACTGGAGCATGCCATCGACGCCATCAGTGGGGCGGCCCGCACCGGCAAGATCGGCGACGGCAAGATCTTCGTGAGCGAGCTGGAACAAGCGATCCGCATCCGCACGATGGAGGTCGACGCCGATGCGCTGTGAAGTGCGTGGAAAGGGGAACGGCAAGCAGCACAGGGGACGCTTCGGCCTGGTCGCCGCTGGCGGCCTGCTTGCCGCGGTCACCTTGCCGGCCTGGGGCCAGACCGCCGCGCCGGCGCACATCGACAGCGGCGATACCGCCTGGATGCTGACGGCCACCGCGCTGGTGCTGCTGATGACCATCCCGGGGCTGGCGCTGTTCTATGGCGGCATGGTGCGCGCCAAGAACCTGCTGTCGGTGTTGATGCAGTGCTTCGCCATCACCGCGATGGTGACGGTGCTGTGGATCGTGTACGGCTATTCGCTCGCCTTCAGCAGCGAAGGCATGCAGGCCGGCGTGACGGGCTGGCATTCAGTCATCGGCGGCCTGGATCGCGCCATGCTCGCCGGACTCAAGCCCGATTCGCGCTACCAGACGGTGCCCGAAGCGGTTTTCGTGATGTTCCAGATGACATTCGCGATCATCACCCCGGCGCTCATCGTCGGCGCCTACGCCGAGCGCATGAAGTTCAGCGCGATGCTGTGGTTCAGCGGCCTGTGGCTTACCTTCGTCTATCTGCCGGTGGCACACATGGTGTGGAGCGGCCCGGGTTCGCTGCTGGGAGACCTGGGCGTACTCGACTTCGCCGGCGGCACGGTGGTGCACATCAATGCCGGCATCGCGGGCCTGATCGCGTGCCTAGTGATCGGCAAGCGCCGCGGTTATCCGCACGTACCGATGCCGCCGCACAACCTCGGCTACACAGTGATTGGCGCCAGCCTGCTGTGGCTGGGCTGGTTCGGCTTCAACGCGGGCTCGGCGGTCGCCGCCAACGGTAGCGCCGGCATGGCCATGCTGGTGACGCAGATCGCCACTGCCGCCGCCGCGCTGGGCTGGCTGCTCGCGGAGTGGATCACCCACGGCCGGCCGAGCGTGCTCGGCATCGTCTCCGGCGCGGTGGCCGGACTCGTCGCCGTAACGCCGGCCGCAGGCACCGCCGGACCGGGAGGCTCTCTCGCGCTGGGCCTCATTGCCGGCGTGGTGTGCTTCTTCAGTGCGACGCGGCTGAAGCACAAGCTGGGCTATGACGACTCGCTCGACGTCTTCGGCGTGCACGCAGTCGCGGGCATCCTCGGCGGCTTGCTCACCGGCCCGCTGGCCTCGCCCTCGCTCGGCGGTTTCGGCACGGTGACATCGCTCTGGGGTCAGCTTTGGATTCAGGCCAAGGGCGTGGGCTTCACCATCGTATGGAGCGCGGCGCTGAGCTACGTGCTTTTGAAGCTGATCGACAAGACGCTCGGCCTGCGCGTGGACGACGAGCAGGAAATGATGGGCCTCGATCTCGCGCTGCACGAAGAGAAGGCCTACAACCTTTCCTGAGCCAGGGTTCTCCTAAGCCAAGCATCGTCACGACAAGCCCGCGGCCTCCGTACGCGGGCTTTTTCGTGCGTGCGCCCCCGGCTAAGCTGCCCGCCAAGCCACACGCCACCACGCCATGACCGAACGTTCCGCCGCCCGCCTTGCCTGGGCCCGCTCCGTCCTCGACGCCCCCGCGCTTGCGCTGGAACCGGCCTCCTCTGATGCCAGCTTCCGCAGCTATTGGCGCACTCGCCACGAAGGCACGAGCTGGATCGTCATGGATTCGCCGCCGGCGCTCGAGGATCCGCGCCCCTGGCTGTCCATCGGCGAGCGACTCGCCGCCGCTGGTCTGCATGTGCCCTCGGTGCGCGCGAAGGACCTGGATCAGGGCTTCCTGCTGATCGAAGATCTGGGCAACCGGCTCTATCTGTCCGAGTTGAACGAGCACAGCGCGGATGCGCTTTACGGTGATGCCATGGACGCCCTGCTGCGCATGCAGACGCGCATGGACTACCAGGATCTGCCGCCGTTCGACCGCGACGTGCTAGTGCGCGGCCTGGAAGTGATGCCGGAGTGGTTCCTGACCCGCCACCTCGGCCACGCACCCAGTTGCGAGGAATGGGATGTGCTGGAGGCGACGTTCGGCGTGATCATCCGCAACGCGCTCGAGCAACCGCGCTGCTTCGTGCATCGCGATTACCACAGCCGCAACCTGCTCGTCGTCGAAACGAACAGTCCCGGCGTCATCGATTTCCAGGGAGCGCTCGCCGGACCGGTCACCTACGACCTGGCCTCGCTCCTGCGCGACGCCTACGTCGTATGGCCACGCGAGCGTGTCGAAGGCTGGGTGGAATCGTACCGGCAGCGCCTGCTCGGCGCCGGCGTCATCGATGCCGCGGTGGATGCCGCGCGCTTCCTGCGCTGGTTCGACCTCACCGGCCTGCACCGGCACGTGCGCGTGCTCGGACAGTTCTACCGGCTGTGGTATCGCGACGGCAAGGCCGGCTATCTCGCCGACGTGCCCCGCGTCTATCACTACGTCATCTCGGTGGCGCGCCGCTATCCGGAACTGGCCGCGTTCGCCGCCTTGCTGGAACACCACGTCGCCGGCCGCGATCTCACCCAGGTAGCAGCCGCATGAGGCACGCACTGATTTTTGCCGCCGGGCTGGGCGAGCGCATGCGCCCGCTGACCGATCACACGCCCAAGCCTCTGCTCGTGGCCGGCGGCAAGCCGCTGATCGCGTGGCATCTGGAAAAACTGGCCGCCGCCGGCGTGCATTACGTGGTGATCAACACCTCCCATCTCGCGGAGCAATTCCCGGATGCGCTGGGCGACGGATCGCGCTGGGGCTTGCGCATCCGCTACGTATACGAGGGTCCGGCACCGTTGGAGACAGGCGGCGGCATGCGCAATGCGCTCTCCTTGCTCGGACCCGAGCCCTTCATCGCCATCAGCGCGGACATCTATAGCGACTACGACTACGCCGCCCTGCCCCTGGAGCCGGTCGGCCTCGCGCACCTGGTCATGGTGCCAAATCCGGATGGGCATGCGGCTGGCGATTTCGTGCTGGCTCAAGGGCAACTGCAGGAGCAGGGTCCGGGCGAGCGCCTGACATTCGGCAATATCGGCGTATACCGACCGGAGTTCGTCCGGGACGAGACGCCCGGGCGCTTCAAGCTCCTGCCGCTGTATCAGCAAGCCATGCGCGCGGGTCAGCTCAGCGGCGAGCGCTACGAGGGCTTCTGGCGCAACGTCGGTACCCCGGCGCAATTGGCCGAGCTGGATCGCGACCTGCGCGGCGGCTGAGCCGGACGCAGTCGCGCAAATTCCTGCCGGATGGATGACACCGGCGCACGGCGCTATCCTGTACTGCCCGGTTCTGTAGTAGCAGCGGCCATGCCGCGTATCGCGCCCGCCCCTTGCCTGCAGGATCGACCGCTTCTTCTTGCAAGGTATCGACAATGGCCGAGCTCTGGTCCCATCTGGTCAACGGATTCGCCAGCCATGGCGTGCTCCCCGTACTCCAGATGCTGCATCTCGAGGGATTGGCCGGCGATCCGAAGGACATCGCCGAATCGCTGCTGATCGCCGCGCTGCAGCTGTGCATCATCGGCTTCATCTTCCGGCCATTGGAGAGCCTGGTACCGGCCGAGAAGTGGACCGACCGCAAGCTCACCCGCGTCGACTTCCAATACACGCTGATGATGCTCGTGGGCATCTTTCCGGTCTTCAGCTTCCTGGTGCTCACGCCGATCGCCAACTACTTCGGCGGCCCCGACACCGGCCCCGGCGACGCCAGCGCCTCGCCGCTGGCCATCACGCACTGGCTGCCTTGGCTCAAGCAGCACCCCTGGTTGCTGTTCGGCTGCTATTACGTGGTGTACGACTTCGTCTACTACTGGATGCACCGACTGCAGCACGCCCTGCCCTGGTGGTGGGCACTGCACAGCATGCACCACAGCCAGCGCCAGATGAGCTGCTGGACCAACGATCGCGGCAGCTTGGTCGATGGCTTTCTGCAATCGATGGTGCTTGCCACCGTGGGCATCGTGATGGGCGTGGAGCCGGACCAGTTCGCATGGCTGGTGCTGCTGGGCGAACTGGTGCAGAACTTCTCGCACGCCAATGTGCGCATCGGCTTCGGACCGGTGTTCGGCCGCATCTTCGTGGACCCCAAGTTCCATCGGCTACACCACATGCTGGTAGATCCGGAGCGGCCGGGGCTGCACAACTGCAACTTCGGTCAGGTGCTATCGGTGTGGGACGTACTGTTCGGGACGTCGCTGTATGGGATGGCGCCGAGACCGACTGGGGTGGGTGACCCGACGGTGGATGCGGACAACGACCGTGGGTTGGTCGGATTGCATTGGGCGGCGTTCAAGCGGTTCTGGGGGGCGGTGCGCAGGCCGGCGGGGTGGAGACTGGGTGAGGTGGCTTTTGGGCCGGGGTATGAGCCGATTCCGGTCAAAGAACTCGACTTACATCATGTTATTACGCCCAAATACCCCATCCCGGAAATGGTCAATGAGAGCGTTACACCGGCCGCCACTTCGGCAGGGTAACGAAAGAAAATCGCCGGCATATGCCGGCGATTTTCTTTAGCCACAAATTGCCTCGGGATAAGGCGTATATACCACTGTGCAGTGCGGCGGCCCACTGGGCGTATCCCCGTCGCCTGTGTTAATGCCGCCACTGGTATCTGGGCATTCTTGCGCGGTAAACGTCTGATACATGGTCTGGTAGCCCCATGACCAAAGATTTCCCTGACAGTTGTAGTCCCGTTCCCCCACCCTGGTCGTTAGCGAGGCGTCGCTGTAGTAGCTGTTCTTGATATTTATTCGCCCAGGATTGACCGCGTATGCATAACCACTAACCAGCATGCCACTAAGCATTACAAGAACAGCGCGCTTCATCCTTAAACCCGACCGCATATTCCTCTCCTTTGCTTGGCAAGTGCCACCACTACGGTGGCGAAGAAAGTCCCTTCCAAAAAAAGTTACGGATCTTGTCGCAGCTCGAACAAGCTTGAAGAACGCCCCCGCACCTTTTTAGGAGTGCGGGGGCTAGCCAACTTAGAAGTCGTACGTCACACCGAACCGCACATAGCGCGGGGTCGTGGTGAAGAGCGGGCGACCATAGTTGATGTTCTGACCATTCGCGTAGCCATAGCGCGGGTACGTCTGCGTCACGCGCTGCTGGTTGAGCACGTTATAGACGAACACGTTGAAGGCGAGCTTGTGATCAGCGAAGGCCGGACGGTACTCAGCGTTCAGGCTCAGGATTTCCTGCCACGGATTACGGCCCGCATCACCCGGACGCGAGGGCTTGCCGCCGCAATAGTGATAGTAAGAACCGTAACCAGCCGGGTCGGATTCGTCGGCACCGTAGTAGCCAAGGCAACTACGCGGCGTACCCGACAGGATCTGCAGGTTAGCCGCGACCATCCATTCCGGGTTGATCTGATAGGAGCCGTAAGCCTTGATCTGATGCTTGCGATCGTTAGCCAGCAGACCATTGGCGTAATTCATCAGCGTGCCGTAATCCCAATCCACGGTCGCCGACACGTCGGTCTGGCCGATATCGGAGCGCACCTGACCTTCGCTGTTGCCGTAGCTGCGCGAGTAGGTGTAATCGATACGGGCCTGCCACTTGCCATCGAACGGATGCTCAAGGTAGGTGCTGAGCGCGTAGTAGTTGCGCTTCATCGGCGACATGCCGAAGTCCTTCGCGGTGACCGGCACTTCTACGTAACCGCCCTTGCCATCGGCAATGCGGTAAACATTGGTGTGGCCCGGGTTGGACAGATAGCAGCCCTGCAGCGCGTTCGGGTCGTACGTCAGACCCAGCGAGTCAGCCTTCGCCGCGATGGTGTTGGGATCACAAATGTCATCGAGGCCGGTCTTCAGTTTACGGACCACAGCCTTCGCACCATAGACCCATGCCGCGTTGAGCTGCTTGTCGAAGCCCAGCAGGTACTCATCCTGGTACTCCGAACGGATGTTGCGGGCAGCCACTTCCTTGGGATCAACAGGCTGACCGTACTCGTTGTTCGCGGAGACCGGACCACCGGTGGCGCTCGTAATGGGTGTCAAGCCGGTCGGGATACCGTTGGAATCAATACCGGAGTAGGTGAAGTACTCATTGGTGAACACCGAAGCGCCAGCCGCGCGGAGCGCCACAGATGCCGGCATCGCGAGGTAGTAGCGACCCGCGTTGCCATACACCTTGAAGCTCGAATCACCGTTCACGTCCCAAGCGAAGCCCAGACGCGGAGCCCACTGCGGCTTGGTCAGACGCAGGAATGGCTCGCCAGCCGGATTGTAGTTGGTGAACTGGTCGTTGCGCAGACCGATCTTGACCAGCCAGCGATCATTGATCTGCCACGCATCCTCTACGTACTGCGCGCGCTGCTTGACACGGACAGAAGCGGAATTGGTGTAGATGTACTTAGATACGTAGTAGCCGGTCGAACCATTCGGATACAGATTCGGAGCGTCGACGTGCGGATTGTCGCTGATGGGCTTGCTGGGATCACCGAAACCATAGTCCCAGGCGTAGCCGGGGCCACTCATCGCCGTACCGTCATCGATATCGTGCGAATCCTGGTTGTCGATACCAGCCGAGATCGTATGGCTGCCCAGCTTGTAGCTCAGGTCCACACGGAAGTTCGTGTTGGTCGAGCGATGTTCCGGGTTGTTGATGTTCGCCGCGGTCTGCCCGTTGGCGATCGGCTGACCACCAGGCAGCAGTGCTGGATTCTGCGTTCCGAAAACGTTAGGCAGCGTCGGATCGTAGCCGGGGGTTTCGTTGAAGTAGGTCAGCTTCTGCTTACCGTACTGCACGCTGGCAGTCAGGTCGTCAGTGATGTAGCTGGTGTACTTGACGATGTAATCCTTCGCCGAGGTCTTCGTCGAGGTAGCGTAGCTGGCGAAATCACCCGTCGTATGGGTGTTGTAGTCGTATTCGTAGTTAGTGGCGCTGTACGACGCCTTATTGCTGATGCCAGTCAGCTCAAGGATATTGCTGTCGTTGATGTTCCAATCAAGCTTCACGTAGGTCTTCGGACGGGTATACGTCTCCTTCGTGTTGAAAGGAGAGGTGACGTTGCCGACCACGTTATCCTTGCTCTTCTCGCCCTCGACCGCGGCGAAGAAATACAGCTTGTCTTTGATCAGCGGGCCGCCTACGTAAGCGTCAGCCGTAGCCGTCCACGAGCGGTTCTACTCGTTGCGGCGATAGATCTTGCCGGCCTTGGAACCGGTGACGTAGTAGTAGTCGTCCTGGTTACCCTTGGCGAACGCAGGCGTCCAGAGATACTGGCCGCCGAAATGCCATTCGTTCGTGCCGCGCTTACCGATCTGGCTGAGCACACCACCATCGGAGCGACCGTAAGCAGCGCCGTAGCCACCCTGCAGCACTTCCTGCTGCTCGATAGCGCCGTACGGCAACGTCACGCCGCCGAAGCCGCTGAGCGGGTCAGTGGTATTGAAGCCGTTGATGTAATACGCGTTCTCCGTAACGGACGAACCACCCACCGAAACCAGGCTATTACCCAGCGGACCGGAGAAGTAACCGCTACCCTGAACGACGCCCGGCGCCAGCAGCGCGATCGCTTCCGCGCTGCGCGCTAGCGGCAGCCTGGCAAGCTGTTGCGCGGTGATCACCGTACGCGAATCGACACCGGAGACGTCGATGGCCGGCAGAGCGTTCGCCGTCACGGTTACGGCGGACAGCGCGGACGCGTTGGCAGCGGAGGCAAACGAGACATCCGTACCCGAACTCACCTTGATGGTGACGTCCTTGCGCGTGTCGACCGTGGCGCCGCCCTTCTGCAGCTAGACGGTGTAGGTTCCGACCGGCAGGTTGTTGGCGCTGTAACGGCCGCTGGTATCGACCTGCACCTGGCGGGTCAGGCCCGTGGCGCTGGTGATCACGACAGTGTCGCCCGGCTCGGCCTGGCCGAAGATGTTGCCGGTCGTCGCCTGACCGAACGCGGTGCCGACCATGCCGACCATGAGGGCAGCCGCCAGCGCCGAATAACGCAGACTTCCGCGATTCAACGAACGAAAACTCATTTGGATCTCCCCGAAAAGCCCACCTGGGGTGGTGGGCAAAATTGAGCAAAACCGCCCGGTACTTCGGGCGATAGGCCAAAAGGTTGCAAAGCTGCGCCTGTAGGACACTCCCCCTGCAGACTGCCCCTCTGCACTCCCTGCTACGACGACGATTTCTTGCGAGCCTCCCGTGGCTGTAAACAAGCTGTCGCCTGCCTGTCGTAACAGGAACCTCCCTAAAATAACGTCGGCTGTTACATCAAGTCAACAATTACTTAATGAATGGCGCCGCTAAGCCATTTTCGGGGCCCGCCATTCCGTCAATTTCCTTCGCTGGAGGCGGCGCCGGCTTTCCGACCGCAGACAAGTTCCTGAGATGATTCGCAAAATATTGCGACACCTCTACGTTAAACATGCTCCGCAGTATTGAATCCTCGTCCCTCGCAGGCCAAAGCCGGCATTATCTAATTAATGCCGGCTGATCCCCCTGCCATTAATCCCGGCCAATAAAAAAAGCCCGGCCAGAAGCCGGGCTTTTTTCTCGAAAACGCATACCCGCTCAGGGCCGGCGCGCCAACTCCGGATTCTCCTTGGTCTGCGGCATCAGGTCCTTCTTGGAGACGCCCAGCCACAGCAGGATCGGGCTGGCGACGAAGATCGACGACAGCGTGCCCACCAGGATGCCGATCAGCATGGTGATCGCGAAGCCCTGCACCACCGCACCGCCGATGAAGTACAAGGCGGCCATGGTGATGGCAGTGAACAGCGAGGTGATGATGGTTCGCGACAGCGTGCTGTTGATCGAGCGGTTGAGCACTTCCACCGGCTCGGCCTTGCGGGCGAGGCGGAACAGTTCGCGGATACGGTCGAACACCACGACCTTGTCGTTGATCGAATAGCCGATCACCGCCAGCACCGAAGCGAGCACGGTCAGGTCGAACTCGCGACCGGTGATCGCCAGCACACCCAGCGTGACCAGCACGTCATGCACCTCGGTCGCGAGGGCGGCGATGGCGAAGCGGCGTTCGAAGCGAATCCACAGGTACACACCGATGCCGAGGATCACGAATACCGCAGCCACGGTGCCGTCGCTGCGCAGCTCGTCGCCGACCTGCGAGCTTACCGAAGAGCGGCTCTTGAGCACCGCGTCGGGGCGCACCGCCTGCAAGGCCTTGCTGACCACGATGGAGACCTGGTCGAGGTTCACGCGGCCCTGCGCGTCCTTCATAGACGCGGTCGGCTGCATGCGGATCGAGACTTCCTTGGTGCCGCCCAGGCTCTGCACGACGGCATGTTCCATGCCCGCCTTGGCCAGCGCGTCGCGGACGTCGGACACGGCCACCGGCTGCTGGTAGCTCACCTCCGCGGAAATACCGCCAGTGAAGTCCAGGCCGTAGTTCAGGCCACGCGTGACGATCAGCGCGATCGAGACGAGCATCAGCACCACGGCGATGCCGATGCTGACCTTGCGCATGCCAAGGAAGTTGACGTTGGCGTTGTGGTTGAAGATTTCCATGGTTTCCAGTTCCTCTTCAGACCGACAGCGTCTTGAGCTTGCGGCCGCCGTGGATCAGCGCGGTGATCGCGTGGGTCACGGTAACCGAGGTGAACATCGAGGTCAGGATGCCGATCAGCAGCGTGACGCCGAAGCCGCGGATCGGGCCGGAACCCATCGTGGTCAGCGCCAGTGCGGCGATCAGGTGGGTGACGTTGGCGTCGAGAATGGTCGCCCAGGCCGTCTCGTAACCCGCGCGGATCGACGCCAGCGGCGAGGAACCATTGCGCAACTCCTCGCGCACGCGTTCGCAGATCAGTACGTTCGCGTCGATCGCCATACCTAGCGTCAGCACGATACCGGCGATGCCGGGCATGGTCAGCGTGACACCCACTATGGACATGACGGCGAGCAGGATCACCAGGTTGAAGAACAGCGCCACGTCGGCCACCAGGCCGAAGAGCTTGTAGTAGATCGCGGCGGCCACCAGCACCAGGCCCAGGCCGATCAGCACCGCCTTCATACCCTTGTCGATGTTGTCCTGACCGAGGCTGGGGCCGATCACGCGCTCCTCGACGATGTCGATCGGTGCGGCCAGCGAGCCACCCTTCAGCAGCAGGGCCAGCTCGGAGGCTTCCTTCGCGCTGCGCAGACCAGTGGTCTGGAAGTTCTTGCCGAATACGCCGTTGACGGTGGCGTAGTTGATCACTTCCTCGGTGATCTTCGGCGTGCGCACTTCCTTGCCGTCCACCACCTTGGTTTCGACCACGCGCTCGACGTACACCACGCCCATCGGCTTGCCGACGTTGCTGGTGGTGAAGTCCAGCATCTTCTTGGCGCCGGCGGCGTTGAGCGTCACCGACACCATCGGCGACCCACTCTGCTGTTCGGTGCCGGAGGCGGCGTCGACCAGCTGGTCGCCGGTCACGATGATCTTCTTGCTCAGCAAGACCGGGCGACCGTCGCGCTCCTTGTACAGGCGCGCATCCGGCGGCACGTTGCCCGTGCGCGCGGCATCCGCGGCCTGTGCAGGCGTGCCGTAGCCGGCGCGGTATTCCAGCGTGGCGGTAGCGCCGATCAGCTTCTTGGCTTCGGCCGTGTCCTGCACGCCGGCGAGCTCGACGATGATGCGGCTATCGCCCTGCTGCTGGATGATCGGCTCGGACACGCCCAGCGCGTTGATACGGTTGCGCAGCGTGCCCAGGTTCTGGCGCACGGCGTTGAGCGAGATTTCACGCAGCTTGTCGGGACGCAGAACCGCGTTCAGCACGAAGCGATCGCCGGTCACCTGCCCATCCTGTGTGGTCAGGTCGGGGTATTCGGCAGCGATGGCGTTGGCGGCTGCCGTGCGGTCCTCTGCCGAGCGCAGGATCACCGACACGCCCTGTCCGCGCACGGCATTGCGGCTGACCGAGTCGTAGCGGATGTTCTTCTCGCGTAGCAGACTGCGGATGTCGTCCGCGTAGCGCGTCTCCTGCTTGTCGACCACGTCGTTCTGGTCCACTTCCATCAGGAAGTGCACGCCGCCTTGCAGGTCCAGGCCCAGCGGCATGGAATGCGCGCCCAGCATGGACAGCCAATGCGGCACCGTCGACTTCAGGTTGAATGCCACCGTGTAGTCGTCGCCCAGCGCAGCCTTGATGGCGTCGCCAGCACTCTTCTGCACGTCGGCGTTGCCGAAGCTCACCAGCAGGTGGTCGTTCTTCAACTCGACGCTCTGGTAGGCAATGTTCTGCTGCTTCAGCGCGCCAAGCGCTTTCTGCTCGAGCGCCTGGTCGACCACCCCGTTGCGGTTGGCCGTGACCTGGACCGCCGGCTGGGGCAGGAACACGTTCGGCAGCGCGTAAACGATGCCCAGCACCAATACGATGGCGACCAGTAAATATTTCCAGCGTGGAAAATCACTCATGCCTTGCATCCGTCAAAAGCCGCGGCAGCGGCCGCGGCGGTAGCATCGTTTCGCATGGCGGCGCGGGCATCCGCCCGGCCGGTGTCCCCGGCGAAGGTCAGGACGACTTCAACGAGCCCTTGGGCAGTACCTGGGACACGGCCCCCTTCTGCACCTTGATCTTCACATTGGGCGCGATTTCGAGGCTGACGAACGATTCGCCGACTTCGTCGACGCGGCCGGCAAGGCCACCGTTGGTCACCACCTCGTCGCCCTTGGCCAGGGCCGAGACCATGGCGCGATGTTCCTTCTGCCGCTTCATCTGCGGGCGGATCATCAGGAAATAGAACACGCCGAACAGCAGGAGCAGCGGCAGGAAGGTCATCAGCGGGTTCGGGGCGCCAGCGGCCGGAGCCGCCTGAGCGATGACGAAAGTGCTCGGAAGATTCATCAGCTTGTCTCGTAAGTAGCGGCGCCGGCTGAAATTTCCGCCGAAAGCCTGAAAAAGATCGTGGATTATGCCACGCCCCCCGGTTCCCACGCACGGCAGCCGGACGGGCTCTGGCGCGGGTCAGCGCATGGTTATGGGGGGTGTCGGGGGGCGCTTGCAAGCACCCTGCCCGGTCTTCGTGTCCCAAGTGCGATCCCCGCCACGCCCGGCCCGCGTTACAGACACCCGGCCGGCGGCTTCGTTCGCGGTCGGAACTCAGCCTTCCGGGCGCCGGCGCCGGGCGTAGAACGCCGCCACGAAATCGTCCAGCGCCCCGGCGGCGATCGCCTCCCGCAGCTCCGCCATCAGGCGCTGGTAATGCCGCAGGTTGTGCATGGTCGCCAGCTGGCTGGCCAGGATCTCGTTGCAGCGGTCCAGGTGGCGCAGATAGGCGCGGCTGAAGCCGTTGGCGCAGGCGTAGCAGTCGCAGCCTTCCTCGATCACCCCCGTGTCCATCGCGTACTTCGCGTTGCGGATGCGCAAGGTGCCTTCGGCGGTGAACAGGAACCCGTTGCGCGCGTTGCGGGTGGGCATCACGCAATCGAACATGTCGATGCCGCGGCGTACGGCTTCGACGATGTCTTCCGGCCGACCGACGCCCATCAGGTAGCGCGGCTTGTCCGCCGGCAGCAGCGGTACCGTGAAGTCGAGCGTGTGATTGCGCTCGGCCTCGGGCTCGCCCACCGCCAGTCCACCCACCGCGTAGCCGTCGAAGCCGATGCCCACCAGGCCCTCGGCGGAGCGCCGACGCAGGTTCTCGTAGACGCTGCCCTGCACGATGCCGAACAGCGAGTTGGGGTTCTTCAAATCATCGAAGGCCCGGCGCGAGCGCTCGGCCCAGCGCAGGCTCAGCTCCATTGAGGTCGCCGCCACCTTCTCCGTGGCCGGATACGGCGTGCACTCGTCGAAGATCATAACCACGTCGGAATCCAAGGTCTTCTGGATCCGCATGGACTCCTCCGGCGAGAGGAACACTTTGGAACCATCCACCGGCGAGGCGAACGTCACGCCCTCTTCGGTGATCTTCCGCTTGTGCGCCAGGGAGAACACCTGGAAGCCGCCGGAGTCTGTGAGGATCGGCTTGTTCCAGCCGATGAAGCGGTGCAACCCGCCGAACTGCTCGACGATGTCCAGGCCCGGCCGCAAAAAAAGATGGAAGGTGTTGCCGAGGATGATCTCCGCACCGACCTCGAGGAGATCGCGCGGGGTCATGGCCTTCACCGAGCCATAAGTACCCACCGGCATGAACGCCGGCGTCTCCACGGTGCCGCGGGCACAGGTAAGGCGGCCACGCCGGGCCGCGCCATCGGTGGCGGAGATATCGAAACGAAGGGAAGTCATGGGCGGGATTATCGCCGGTTTGACCGTCCGCCGCTCGCCGGGGCCGCTTCGGGCGGCCAAGGGCGGAACGGAAGCCGCGACGCGTCAGACGTGCGGCAGGATCATCATCGCGTCGCCGTAGGAGAAGAACCGATACCGCTGCTCCACTGCGTGACGATACGCCTCCAGCACGAACTCGCGCCCGGCCAGCGCGGACACCAGCATCAGCAGCGTCGACTGCGGCAGGTGAAAGTTGGTGATCAGCCCGTCGATGCTGCTGAAGCGATAGCCGGGGAATATGAAGATCTGCGTCTCGCCCGCGAACGGCATCAGCTGTCCGTCGCGGCTGGCGCTCTCCAGCGCGCGCACCACGGTGGTGCCCACCGCGATCACGCGCCCTCCGCGCGCGCGCGTCTTGCGCACCTGCTCCACCAGCCCCGCGCCGACGTTGAGCCATTCGCGGTGCATCTGGTGATCCTTGATCTCCTCCGCACGCACGGGCTGGAACGTGCCCGCGCCCACGTGCAGCGTGACGTAGCCAAACTCCACGCCTTGCCCGCGCAGTATCGCCAGCATCGCCTCGTCGAAATGCAGGCCTGCCGTGGGCGCGGCGACGGCGCCGGGCTCGCGCGCATACACGGTCTGGTAGCGCTCCTTGTCGGCGGCGTCCGCATGGCGCTCGATGTACGGCGGCAGCGGCATTTCGCCCAGCCGCCGCAGCAGGCGCTCCAGCGGCTCCGTCGACTCGAAGCGCAGGCGGAAGAACGGACCGTCGCGCCCCAGCACCACCGCATGGCTGCCGTCGGCTAGCTCGATGCGCCCACCCTCCTTGGGCTTCTTGCTCACGCCGAGCTGGGCGATGGCCTCATGCGCGCCGGTCACGCGCTCAAGCAGGATTTCCACCGCACCGCCGCTTTCCTTGCGCCCATACAGGCGCGCCGGCAGCACGCGGGTGTCGTTGAAGATCAGCAAGTCGCCTTCGCGCAATAGCCCGGGCAGATCGCGGAACATCCGGTCCTGCAGGGCCTGGTGCTCTACATCCAGCAGCAGCAGTCGGCTGGCCGAACGCTCCGCCAGCGGCGCCTGCGCGATCAGTTCGGGCGGAAGGTGGAAATCGAAATCGGACTTCTTCAACGGTCGGCTCGGCTGGCGCCCGTGGGCGGCGGGAAACGGCGCATTATCCCGCAGCCCGGCCGCCCCGGCACGCCCGGCGACGCGTCAGGCCGCCTTATCCGCCCGCTTGCGGCGTCGCAGAAGCCAGAAACCGAACGTTGCGGCCAGCAACGCGGCGCCGGCAACGATCCAAGCCAAGTGATGGCGAATCGCCCGCTTGGCCTTCACGACGTACTGATGGCGCTGCATGGCGCGGGCGCTCGCGAAATCCGGCTCCTCGCAATCGCGGCCGAAGTTTTCCGCCCACTCCACGTACGGCCCCTGCTTCACGTAGCGGTCGTACAGCGCCTGCGCCCGGCGCAGCCGCTCGGGTACGCCGGTCGGCGCCGTCTCGCCGTAGCCCTGGAAGCTGTCGTTGTAGTCCGGCGGACCTTCCAGCATCCAGCCGGAGGCCTTGCACAGCACCGCCGCGAAAGCCTGCGAGCGCGCCGGCAGCAGGTCCGCCGCGGCGGCCGCGCGATCGGCGGCGAGATAACGATAGTGGAAGCGACGATCGGGCTTGGCCTCGCTGGCGGCGAAACGCTGGCGCTCGCCCTCGGTCACGAATGTCTGCTTGAGGTCGTCCGCGGAGTGACCGCTACCCCCTTGGAAGCTGCCTCCCTCGTCCTGGTAGTCCGGCCCCTGCTCGTAACCGAACAGTTCCAGGCCCTGTTCGCGCTGGATCACCGCCGCCGCATAGCGGGCCTCGGCCTTGCCGATGTCCGTCCAGGCATGATCCGAATCGCTCACCGCCTTGGCGAATTCGCGCGCCTTCGCGCGCAGGTCTTCCTTGCCGAAGCGCGGATCGTCGCTGGCCGGGAAATACGGTTGCGCTTCGTCGTATCGGCCGAGGCGCATCAGGCGCCGGGCCAACAGCCAGCGCAGGTTGTCCGCCAGCGGCGAGCCGAACCAGTACGGCGCCGGTTCGGCCGAACCCGACTTGGCCGGCGCCGGTGCAGGCGTAGCCGGAACGCGTGCGTCCACGAAGCTCTTCAGTTCGTCCACGGTCAGCACGCGCTCGGCGAGATAAGACACGTCATTGCCGAAGCCAATGCCGCTGGTCTCGTCATCGGGATAGAACACATTGCCGCTGCCGCCCACCGCATTCGCGGCGTCGTACAGCCGGCCCATCGCCTCCACGTACTCCCCGAGCGCAAGCGCCAGCACGCCCTGCTCGCCCACCAGCAGGTGGGTGTTCTCCGGTTCGATGCTGGCCTTCGGATCGTCCGCCTTCGGGAAGGCCTTGACCGCTTCGGCATAACTGGCGGCAGCCGCGGCGAGATCGCCCTTCTGCAGCGCCAGCTTGGCGCGCACCCAGCTCGATAGGGGACCGGGCGCCTTGTCGATCAGCTTGGCGGCCAGGTCGTAACGACCGATGCGATAGGCCAGCGCAGCGAGGCGGTCGGCTCCCTCCACACGATCCAATCCGCGCGGCTCGATCGCCGAGACCAGGGCCGCGCTGGGGTTGGATTGGCTGCCGGCATGTTTCCCGTCCGCCGATTCACTGACCGCATCGCCCATACGCGCCAGGGCATAGCTCACCAGCAGGCGTTGGGAAACCGGGTGATCGATGAGCGCGGCCGCCAGCTTGTCGTCGCGAAATGCCGTTTCGGCCAGGATGGCCAGCGACTGCACCGCGCCACCGGAACCGTGCCCTGCCTGTGCGGCATACAGGGTGATGGCATGCTTCAGATCGGCCGGCGCCAGGCGCGGGCCGCAGTCGTTGCTCGGGCCGGCGATCTCGTTCCAGCCGCAGGGCTGGCCGTCCACGTACAAGTGCAGGCGGGCTTCTTCACCGAAGCTGGCCAGCGCGAGCGCCTGCGTGTCGCTGCCGCCATCAAGCGCACGCGCGCGGGCCGCCTGGAAGGCCTTGGCGGCTGCTTCGCTCTCGCGCTTGAAGGTCGCCGCATTGCCTGCTTGATCGCGCGCACGCTCGGCATGGATGCGGCCGAGCATGTAGGCCGCCCAGACCGAACGCAGCTTCGCCTGCGCTGGCGGCAGCGCCAGCACTTTTTCAAAGCTGGCGACCGCCTGGTCCATGGCGGCATCGGCAGAAGCGACACAACGCTCGGCAGGCGCGGCCTCGCCTTCGTCGCTGCCCTCGCAGGACATTTCGGCCACGCCATAATCCACTGCACCGGCGGTGTACAGCCGCAGATCCTCGGGCAAATCCTTGCCCTGCGCGTAGGCCGCGGCCCCGCTATCGAGCTGGCGCAGCGACTGGACCTGCGCCCATTGCGCCGGCGTCAAGCCGAGCGACTTGGCCATGGCCGCCACGTCGTCCGGTTTCGGCTCTTCGTTCTTTTCGTCGCCCTGCAGCTTGTCGGTCGCCGGCAGCAGGCTCGCCGCTTCGAACCCGAAGCTGTTCTGCGGCGTGGCCTTGAGCGTGGCATCGCGATGGTCCAGCAGCTGGCTGGGAAAATCCGGACCGCAGGCCCAGACGGCGGCACCCGCGAGACCGGCGATCAGGCCGGCCGCGATCCATTGGCGCTTGTACATCGGAAATCCTTCCCCTAGGGAGACGCTTGGCGTTGCGCATGATGCGGCCAAAGCCCTCGGGGCGGACTAGCTGCAGCCAGGTCAGGACCGCGGAACCGGCATTCCGGCGGAGTCCCCACAGCGAGCCCAGCCCACCGCGCGCTGATAATGCGCGCGCAGCCAGCCATCCCGGTCGCGCCGCAAAAACGGGCGAGCTTCCGCGTAGGCCAATGCGTAGCCATTGATGCCGTCGGCGATGGCACAGCCCGCCGGCAGCTCAATGCGTGCCGGCAACCGGACATCCACGTCGCCGTCGTTGCGAAGAACGACGTCCACGGCGCCCGGCGCCGCGCCTGGCTGGAAGAAGGCCGCCAACGTTTGCTTGAGCGGCTTGCCGGCCATCACGGCGCGCCAGGTCGGCAGGCTCCACGCACGGCTGTCTTGGGTCGTCGGCAGGCGAAACCACACGAGGCCGGCCAATCCGCGCGGCGGGTCCTCGCGCAGGCTGGCGAGCAGCGCCGCCACTTCGGTGGGCGCCGCAATCAGTTCGCGGGCTTCCATCCCGCCTGCGAGGAGAGGCGCCTCGCTCTCCACCGCCACGACGCGTCCGTCCTCGTCCCACGACACGCGCGAGCCGTAGGTCGGCAGGGCGACGCGGAACGGCTTGCTCACGCGCGCCGCGAAACGGTCGATCCAAGTGCGCGCCAGCGCTGGATCGAACAAGCCCGCGCGAGGCGATTGCACGGCATGCACCTGCAGCACCACTTCGTCGGCCTGCGCCGCGACGCGCGCCAACTCGCCGGACGACAGCCATGCAGGCAGGGCGGTGATCGACAGCGGCGTGGTGCCGAGTTCGCGCTTGAGCCGCGCGAGGAAATCGCCATACGCCGGCAAGCGCGCGGTACCGCAGTCATGGTCGATTTCGATGCCGGCAAGCGGCGCGCCACGCCATGCGTCGCGGAGCGCGATCACTTGAGCTAGCAGCGCATCCGCATCCCACTGCGGAAGCTGCCCATCGATGCGAACGACCAGCACCACCGGCCGGTGCGTGGCAGCCAGGGCGGCGCGATCGACCGCCACCGACTGCCATTGGCCGCGCGCGTCGGTCTGGGCAGCCAACACGCGCCACTCGCGGATCATGTCGGCCGAGTGCGACAGAGCCGCGGTCACCGAAGGGTTCCACTGGCGCTGCCACACATAGGCGTCGTGCGTCAGCGGCGCGGACGGATGCCGCTGGCAAGCGGCCAGGCATGCCACGGCCAGCCACGCGGCCAGCCCGCGCGCTCGGCTCGCCCACACACTTCGCGCCACTCTGCCCTCCAGCCCACTACCGGAAAGCGCGCATTCTAGCCGCGCCCAAAGAAAACGCCGCCCGAGGGCGGCGTCCAAAAGGTGCTGCGCAAAGGCTCAACCCTTCACACACAGCACCTGGCGCAACGTGTGCACCACTTCCACCAGGTCGATCTGCGCGGCCATCACCGCATCGATCGACTTGTAGGCGGCCGGCGACTCGTCGAGCACGCCCGCGTCCTTGCGGCACTCCACGTGCGCGGTGGCCTCGCGGTGCTGGGCCAGCGTGATGCTCTGCTTGGCCATGCCACGGCTCATCACACGGCCCGCACCGTGGCTGCAGCTGTGGAAGCTGTCCGCGTTGCCCTTGCCGCGCACGATGTAGCTTTTCGTGCCCATGCTCCCGGGAATAATGCCGAGCTCTCCCTCGCGGGCACTCACGGCCCCCTTGCGGGTGACCAGCAGCGATTCGCCGAAGTGGGTTTCGCGCTGCACGTAGTTGTGGTGGCAGTTCACCGCCACCTTGTCGAGCTGGAACTTCGGCAGGCGGTGCCGCATTTCGTTGAGCACCCGCGCCATCATCGCCTCGCGGTTGTGGCGCGCGTAGTCCTGCGCCCAGGACACGGCTTCCACGTAGTCGTCGAACAGCGGCTCGCCTTCCATGAAGAACGCGAGGTCCTTGTCCGGCAGGTGAAAGCCCAGCACACGGTGGGCCAGCTGCTCGCGCGCCCGCTCGATGAAGTAGGTGCCGATCAGATTGCCGGTGCCGCGCGAGCCCGAGTGCAGCATCACCCATACGCGATCTTCCTCGTCAAGGCAGATTTCGATGAAGTGATTGCCGCCGCCGAGCGTGCCCAGCTGCTGCTCGAACTTGTCCGTGCGGATCCTGCGGTGCTTGCCCTTGATCGCCTCCAGCCGCTGCCCCAGGCCTGAGTCCTCCAGACGCGTGCCGATGCCGTCCGGCATGCGGCGGTGCTCGCCGCCGGCGCCGTTACCCACCGGCACGCCACGCTCGATGCTCGAACGCAGCAGCGCCAGGCTGTCCGGCAGATCGGTGGCGCGCAGCGAGGTCCGCACTGCGGCCATGCCGCAGCCGATGTCCACACCGACCGCGGCCGGGATGATCGCACCGCGCGTCGGCACCACCGAGCCCACCGTGGCGCCCTTGCCCAGGTGCACGTCCGGCATGACCGCGACCCACGGGCCGACGAACGGC
>JABLTH010017221.1_pt1 | contig 25479 bp, 25 predicted proteins | sample 7875711 | NCBI WGS metagenome assembly JABLTH01 (sample SAMN14941262, study PRJNA633318) | bioreactor metagenome | isolation source: bioreactor | place: China | collected 2019-03-05 | reverse complement strand
CGCTCTGCGCGGCGAGCGGCGTGCTTGCGGCGAGCAGCAGGGCCACAGCGAGGGACGGCGGGCGGAGTCGTGTCATCGGATCACCTCGTGGAAACGATCGCGTCGTGCAACGCCCGAGTATGCGCAGCGCGCCGTGGCTGCACCAGCCAGCCCTCGGCATGCGACCATCCGCGGCATGATCGATGTCTCTTCTCCGCGCGTCGCCGTGGTCGGCGGCGGGCCCTCTGGACTGATGGCCGCTGAACAGCTTCGCCGGGCCGGTCTGGCGGTGGATCTCTATGACGCCATGGGGTCGGTGGGGCGCAAGTTCCTGCTCGCCGGCAAGGGCGGCCTCAACCTCACCCACGGCGAAGCGTTCGCGGATTTCGTTGCCCGCTACGGCGAGCGGGCCGCACCGGTAGGCGCATGGCTGCGCGAGTTCGACGCCGAGGCCCTGCGCGCCTGGGCGTGTGGACTGGGCGTGGAGACCTTCGTCGGCAGCTCCGGGCGGGTGTTTCCCGTCGACCTCAAGGCGGCCCCGCTGCTGCGCCGCTGGGTGCGCCGGCTGCACGCCGATGGCGTGCGCTTCCACATGCATCATCGCTGGCTCGGCTGGCGGGAGGACGGCGCGCTGCGCTTCGGCACGCCCGACGGCGAGCGCGTCGCGACGCCGGCCGCCATTGTGCTTGCGCTCGGTGGCGGCAGCTGGCCGCAGCTGGGCTCGGACGGTGCCTGGATGGATGTGCTCGGAGCGGCCGGCATCGGCACGGTGCCGCTGGAACCGGCCAACTGCGGTTTCGAGCATGCCTGGAGCGAGCACCTCGCCGGACGCTTCGCCGGCGCGCCGTTGAAGACGGTGGTGGCGCATTGGCGGGACGCGGAAGGTACGCCGCGGCAGCGCCAGGGCGAGTGCGTGATCAGCGACTATGGCCTGGAGGGCAGCCTGCTCTACGCGATCGGCCCGGCGCTACGGCGACAGATCCGCGAACGCGGCGAGGCGGTCCTGCAGCTCGACCTGGCGCCCGGCTACAGCGTCGATGCGCTCGCCATCCGGCTTGCCGCGCCACGCGGCAAGCACAGCATGGGCGACTGGCTGCGCCGTCGTGCGGGACTGGATGCCGCCAAGTGCGCGCTGGTGTTCGAAGTGGCAGACAAGGCGGTGCTGGCCGATGCCGCGCGACTGGCTGCACTGGTCAAGGCGTTGCCGCTGTCGCTCCACGCACCGCGCCCTTTGGCCGAGGCGATAAGTACGGCCGGCGGGGTGGCGTTGGCCGCGCTGGACGACAAGCTGATGCTGCTTGACCGTCCGGGTGTGTTCTGCGCCGGCGAGATGCTGGACTGGGAGGCCCCGACCGGTGGTTACCTGCTGACCGCCTGCTTTGCCAGTGGCCGGCGGGCGGGACGCGGCGCGGTGGCCTGGCTGGAATCCCGGTCCGGCGCGGATACGGGATGAATACGTTTTCTCACGCGATGCAGCATCGATCGCGCTGGTGGCGCCGGAATTTCGGCGCTACGCTGGCCGGCGGGGGATATGGACACAGGGCATCGCACCGCTGCCGACCGCATGGGCCCGGCCGCAACGAAGGCGACGCCATCAACTGGCGAGGAGATTGCAGCTCATGAAGATTCGTTCCCTTTCCATGGTGATCGCCCTGACGGCGGTGGCCAGTGGTGCGGTGGCCGGCGAGGCCATCCACGTGGCGTCGAACCAGGCGCCGGTCAATCGCGTGCACGAGGCGCTGGGGATCCGCGACACCGGCAACTTCGCAGACGTGGTCGATGCGCGAGGCATGCAGGCATCGGCGCAGATGCCCGCCTGCAGTACCTGCCACTGAACGTATCGTCCTGCGGCCGACGCCTGGTCGGCAGGACAACAGCATCGAACGGCCCGCCTCGTGCGGGCCGTGTTGCGTCAGGGCCGGACCATGGGCGCCCCGGCGCCAGCGCACCGTGTCGACCGCACGCCAAAGCCCCGATCTGTCATTGCAGCGGCGACGTCGAAGCGACAGGTCTTCCCGACCGCAGATGCGGTGCCGCCGGGCTCCCGTCGATCACCACTGCGTGCGGCCCGGCAGCAGGCCCTTCAGTTCGGCATCGGTGAGGTTGCGCCACTGCCCGGGCTTGAGGTGGCCCAGCTTGATGTTGTCGATGCGCACGCGGCGCAGTTGGGTGACGCGGTAGCCGAACGCCGCGGCCATCAGCCGGATCTGCCGGTTCAGCCCCTGGGTCAGCACGATGCCGAAGCCGAACTTGGCGATGCGCCGTACGCGGCAGCGCTGGGTCATCTGGCCATGGATGCGCACGCCCTTGCTCATCCCGGCGAGGAACTCGTCGGTGACCGCCTTGTTCACCGCCACCAGGTATTCCTTTTCGTGCCGGTTTTCGGCGCGCAGGATTTCGTTGACGATGTCGCCATTGCTGGTGAGCAGGATCAGGCCCTCCGAATCCTTGTCCAGCCGGCCGATCGGGAAGATCCGTTGCGGATGGTCGACGAAGTCGACGATGTTGCCGGCCACGCTCTGGTCGGTGGTGCAGGTGATGCCGATCGGCTTGTTCAGCGCGATGTAGATCGCCCTCTTCGCCGACGGGGTCGCCGCGAGGATGCGCGCCTTGACGATCTCGCCGTCCACGCGTACTTCGTCACCTTCCAGCGCCTTGGCGCCGGTGGTCACGACGTCGCCGTTGATCGTCACCCGGCCGGCGAGCAGCAGTTCATCCGCCTCGCGGCGCGAGCACAGGCCGGCCTCGCTGATGTATTTGTTGACGCGCATGCCGCAACACCCGTGTAGGAGCGCACCCTGTGCGCGATCGCTTTGTTGTCAGGACGCGGAAGAGCATTCGCGCACCGGGTGCGCTCCTACAGGTCCAGGTCAGGAGCGCAGCCCGACGCCGCGCTTGAGCAACTGCAGGGCGATCGTCACCAGCACCGCCACGAACAGGCCCATCACCGCGAAGGCGGTGCCGATGCCCACGTCGCTGATGCCGAGCACGCCGTACCGGAAGGCGTTGACCATGTACAGGATCGGGTTGACCCGCGAGATCGCCTGCCACGGCTCGCCGAGCATCTTGATCGAATAGAACACGCCGCCCAGGTAGGCCAGCGGGGCAATGACGAACGTCGGCACCAGCGCGATATCGTCGAATTTCTTCGCATAGACGGCGTTGATGAAGCCGGCCAGCGAGAAGATGGTCGAGCCCAGGATGATCGCCAGCAGGGCGATCAGCGGATGCTTCAGGTGCAGCGAGGTGAAGAACAGCGCGACCGCCAGCACCAGCGCACCCACCGCCAGGCCGCGCACCACGGCGCCGATGACGTAGCCGGACAGGATCACCCAGTTCGGCATCGGCGATACCAGCATCTCTTCCACCGCACGGCTGAACTTGGCGCCGAAGAACGAGGAGGAGATGTTGCCGTAGCTGTTCTGGATGATCGACATCATCACCAGGCCGGGCGCAAGGTACTGGATGAAGGTGTAGCCGCCGTCGATGGTGCCGATGCGGCTGCCGATCAGCTTGCCGAAGATGACGAAGTACAACGTCATCGTGATCACCGGCGGGATTAGCGTCTGCGTCCAGATGCGCATGATGCGTGCGATCTCGCGCCGCACGATCGTGTACAGCGCAACCATGTTCAGCGACTGGCTCATGCCACCTTCTCCCGGCCGTTTTCGACGAGTCGCACGAACAACTCCTCCAGGCGATTGGTCTTGTTGCGCATCGACTTCACTGCAATGCCGTGCTCGGTCAGCGCGGCGAACAGCGCGTTGAGGTCGGAGGTGCGCGGCATCTCCGCCTCCAGTGTGTGCTCGTCGATGCGGCGCAGGGCGATGTCAGACAACTGCGGCAGCTGGTCGGGGGCGGCGGTCACGTCGAGCACGAAGGTCTCCGAGTCGAGCTTGGCCAGCAGCCGCTTCATCGAGGTGTTCTCCACGATGGTGCCGTGGTCGATGATCGCGATGTTGCGGCACAGTTGCTCGGCTTCCTCCAGGTAGTGCGTGGTGAGGATCACCGTGGTGCCGGCGGCATTGATGGCGCTGACGAACTGCCACATCGAGCGGCGGATCTCGATATCCACGCCGGCGGTGGGCTCGTCGAGGATCAGCAGCTTCGGCTCGTTCATCATCGCGCGGGCGATCATCAGGCGTCGCTTCATACCGCCGGAGAGCATGCGTGCCTGGTGGTGCGCCTTGTCCCACAGGCGCAGCTCCTTCAGGTATTTCTCGGCGCGCTCGGCGGCGATCTTCCGCGGGATGCCGTAGAAGCCGGCCTCGTTGACGCAGATGTCGAACGGCTTCTCGAACTGGTTGAAGTTGATCTCCTGCGGCACCAGACCGATCAACTTCATCGCCTCGTTACGCTGCTTGTTGACGGAGACGCCGAACACCTGGGCGTCGCCGCCGGTGGAGTTCACCAGCGAGGAGAGGATGCCGATCAGGGTCGACTTGCCGGCACCGTTGGGGCCGAGCAGGGCGAAGAAGTCGCCGGGCTGAACGGTCAGACTGACGCCCTTGAGCGCTTCGACGCCGTTGCCGTAGGTCTTGCGCAGGTTGTCGACGACGAGCGCCGGAACCGGGGAAGCGGGGGGTGTGGACATGGGCTGCATCGATGGGGGCAAGCCTCCTATTATAAAGGGCTTGTCCACGCCGCCCGCGCCTGCCGGGTGCACACAGCGTTTCCGGGAACCCCATGGCCGACCATTTCACCCTCCGCCTCGTCGACAGCCGCATGCTGGCACCCACCGTGCGCCACCTGGCGTTCGAGCGGGCCGACGGCCAACCGCTGGCCTTCGTGCCGGGACAGTTCCTGCAGGTGCATTTCCACTACGCCGACGGCACGGCGACCAAGCGCAGCTACTCGGTGGCCACCGTGGGCGATGGTCGCTCGCCGGTACAGCGCATCGAGATTGCGGTGAGCTACGTCGAGGGCGGCGCGGCCACCGCATTGCTGGGCGGGCTGGCCGAGGGCGGCACGATCGAGGCCAGCGGTCCGTATGGTCGCTTCTGCCTGCAGGCCGGCGACGCCCAGCCGCGCTACCTGCTGTTGGCGACCGGCACCGGTGTGACCCCGTACCGGGCGATGCTGCCGCAGCTGGCCGAGTGGCTGGCGCCGGGTGGGCGCGAGGCGGTGCTGATCTATGGCGCGCGCAAGGAGGCGGAGCTGCTCTACGACGCGGAGTTCACCGCCTTCGCCGCTGCGCACCCGGGCTTCACCTACCTCAGCTGCCTGAGCCGCGAGGCCCGCGTCGTGCCGCGCGCGACCGACCGCATGGGCCACGTGCAGACCGCCTTGCCGGAGCTGGCGCCGGCCGCCGACCGCGACATCGCCTACCTGTGCGGCAACCCCAACATGGTGGACGCTGCATTCGCGGCACTGAAGGAATTCGGCCTGCCGGTGCCGCAGATCCGCCGCGAGAAGTACATCTCCTCGCGCTGACCCGTCCGCGGCCGGCCCTGGGGCGACGGGTGCCGGACAAAGCGTGAGCCGCATCACATAATCGGGCCATCCCTCCGGCCGGATGGTCAAGTTGTCCCCGGAACGGCCGATGACCCGTCCAAGCCCTCCCCAGCGGAGGCGCCAGGACGAGGTTCATGAGGCGGATATTCACAGCGGCCGGATGCGCGATGGCTCTCGCGATGGGGGTCACCTTTGCGCGCGCCGACGCCGGGTCGATCAGTTTTTCCGGGGCAGTGGTCGAACCCACCTGCGCGGTGGTCGCCAGCGACGGAACACCCGCTCCGCAAGGCGCCACGGATGCCCGGCCGGAAGTGCGCAGCTGCGGCCGGACGGCTGGGGGTGACGGCCAGACGTATGCGCGAAGCGTGGTCCAGCTCGACGCGGCATCCGTGGCCCACGACCGCCTGCTCAACTACTACGCCGGTTACGCCGGCACCACCGGCCGGCCTGGCGTGCGGCTGGTCGTGCGTACGTATCAGTAACGCCCCGGCTCCAAGCGCCTACTGGTAGGACAGGGTGAACGTGGCGGTCGCCCCCAGCGTGCCCGGACCCACCGCGGCGGCGGTCTGGAAATAGCGCGCCGAATAATTCACGGTCATGGTGCCGTTCGGCGTGGCCCCGATCACCGCCGGGGTACCGAACTGCACCGGGTTTCCGGACGAACCCAGTACCTGCACACCCACTCCCGAGGTGGTACCGCTGGATGGGGCGATCACGCCAGTCTGCCCGGCGACGGGGGTTGCCGTGGTCATGGTGATGCGGACGGTGGCACCGCTGGAACATTGCAGGCGGATCTGGAACGGCGTGGTGCCGGTTACCGAGCCGACGCCGCTGAACGCACCGCTGGAGACGGTCGGCAGCGTCACATCGACGTTCGGTGTGGCGACCTGGCATGCCGGGGCGGTGAAGGTCAGCGAGTTCGCCAGGTTGATTACCGCGTCGTAGATCGAGCCGTTGCCGCCCGAGCCGGCCTCGAAGCTCACCAGCGGCCCCATCGACAGTGCGCTGCCGTCGGCGATCGTGCCGGTCTTGACGATCTCCAGGGTCACCGCATCGGACTCGTACCAGGAGCTCGAGCCGTCGAGGCTGAAGTACGGGTAGGGGTAGATGTAGTTGCCGCTCTGCAGGATGCGGTAGCCGACGCCGGGCACGTTGGAGGGAAACAAATTGGTGGTCGTGCCGGGCGTTGCACCCACATGGTTCACCAGACCCCAGCCGTTGCCGCTTCGCCTGCAGGTGAAGTAGACCGTCTGGTTGATCGGGGTTGCCGTCGACGTGTAGAGCACCTGTCCGACCGCGATGCCCGGATCGTTGACGATGCTACTGGGCACCGACACGTAGTAGTTGCCCTGGCTGTAGCCGCGATCGAACGAGCAGGAAGCATGCGCCGCCCCTGGCACACCGAGCAGCGAGATCGCGGCGAGCAGCATCAGTGTGCCGACGCGCTTCCAGCCGGATAGCTGGTGCCGGGAGGAGGCGCCTGCGCCGGGCTTGCCCTGTTTCATCCGTTCGCCCTCCCGGACGGCTCGTTCGTTGGTGTGTCCACACAGGTCGCCTGCTCGGTGGCGTAGACCCCGTTGCGGTCGCGCGACGGGCCAGCCGGGACGCGGTAGTCGAAGCTGCAGCGATGGGACGGATCCCCCGGGTCGCCCCACGCGACGCTGAGCCGGCCGCTCCTGCGGGTGACGCGGGCCATGATGCGACCGGCCTGGCCGACCACGCCGACCAGCTGGCCCTGGTCGTCCTGCACCTCGGCGCCGAACGGCAGCGTCTGGCCCCCGGGACGCTGTGCCTGGATCAGCATGAAGCGGCCGGTCTGGGTCGAGAACTTCACCATCACCACCGCACCGGCGCGCGGGGCGACCTGGGTACTGGTATTGGCCAGTTGCACGTCCAGCGGCAGGCCGCTCGGGTCGATGGTGATCGTGTTGAGCAGGTACGGCGTGAGGTAGGGCACCAGCGCATAGCCGTGCCGGTCGATCCGCAGCCCGGTGGCATTGCCCACGTGCGCGCCGGCGGCGTCGTCTGCCTGCACGATGGCCACGGTGTCGCCCATGGACTGGCCGAAGGTCACGCCACCGGGATGCGCGACGATGCCGCCCGCCGCGCTGAGCGAGGCCTGCGAGTAGCCACTGCCCTTGCCGTAGCTTGCGTTGAGCAACACGTGCGAGCCGCGATAGCCGCCGCTGAGGCTTGCGGTGGTGCCCGGGCTGCCGCTGCTGGCGGTGCCGTCGTGCGTCGCGGTGACGCCATAGTTGAAGCGGTTGTCGTTGCCGGCGTTGCCGCTGAGCGTGGCCTGTTCCTGCATGCCGCCGGCGGTGTCGCGGGCGGCGCTGCCGGTGAATACCGGTGCGTGCTCGGTGTTGCCGAGTGGCACGGTGAACGACGCCATGAAGCGGTTGTCGTCGTGGCCGAACAGATCGCGCTCGCGACTTGCCGACAGGTTGTAGGTCACCCGTCCCCAGGAGTTGTTGTAGCCGACCTGGAACTGCGTGTCGGTGCCGCCACGATTCCAGTAGTTGCGTACCGAGCCGCTGGCATAGAGCGAGCCGCCATGCTGTCCCAGCGTCTGGGTGAGCGACAGGCTGAAGTTGTCGCGCTGACGGTCGACGCCGTTCTGCAGGTTGAGGTCGAGGCCGGCCAGGGCCGCCTGCTGCGATGGCGTGAGCAGCCCCGACACCGGCACGCCATGGATCAGCAGCGGGTAGACGGACGCGTTGGTGGCGAACACCGGCAGGCCGCGCCGGGCGTAGTCGCGGGCGCTCACCGCGTCGCCCAGCGAGAGGTAACCGCCGGTGGAGCGGCGATAGGCGGCAACGGTCAGCGTGGTGCCGGTCTCGGCCAAGGTCTTGCTGTAGCTCAGCCGCAGGCTCTGGCCCGACATCGAGGCCATGCCGGGGATGCGCGTGTGCGCGGCGGCGAGGTCCGCGGCGAAGGCGCCGTAGCGGGTGTTCAATGCCGCGCCGGCGAGCGCCGACGCGTAGCCGTCCGATCCGGTGACGCCGGCATAGCCGGTCAACAGGTTGCTGAAGCCGTGCTGGATCGTCTCCTGGACCAGTCCGGGGGTGTCGCCGATGCCCTGTTGGCGCACCTGGCCGACGACCGCGCTGAAGCGGCTGACGCCCGGGCGCAGCAGCTGCGGCACCGACGCATAGGGCACCGAGAAGGTGTGGACGCGACCGTTGGCCTCGGTGACGCTGACCTGGAGGTCGCCGCCGTAGCCGGTGGCATAGAGGTCGCTGATGGCGAACGGGCCGGGGGCCACCGTGGTCTGGTAGATCACCATGCCGTTCTGGCGCACGGTTACCTTGGCGTTGCTGTCCGCTACGCCACGCACCGTGGGTGCATAGCCGCGCAGGGACTGCGGCAGCATGCGATCGTCGGTGGCGAGCTGGACGCCGCGGATACCTACGCTGTCGAAGATCTCGCCGCTGGTCCACGAGTCGCCGATGGTCAATTGGGCGTGCAGCGCGGGCAGGTCGCGCTGGGCGTAGCTGGCGATCGTCTGCCAGCGGCGGCGGGCGGGCGTCACGCCGATGGCGGACTGCCAGTTCAGCGACGACTCGTGCCTGAAATGCCAGCGTCCGAGGTTCAGCCCGGCGTCGAGGCCGAGGAAGGTCGACGTCTGCGACACGCCCTGGCTGCTGGTGCGATAGCTGTTGAAGTTGTAGTTCAGCAAGCCGGCGGTCACGCCGGAATCCCAGAACTTCGGGTCGACGTAGCCGCGTGCCGCCTGGCCCAGGAAGGCCTGCGGCACGCTGATGTCCAGGCGCAGGTCGCCCATGTCGAAATTCGCGCTGGCGCCCGGGATGATCTCGGCGATGTCGACGCAGCCGTGACCGCTGGCGAGGATGGCCTGGGTCGATTTCGACAGGTCGGACGGATGCAGGCCGAGCTGGTCGAGCAGCGCGCGGGTGAAGCAGGGCGAGGCGCTCGCGTCGGGCGAGGGGGCGCCGAAGCGCACGTCGTTGCGGCCGACCGGGCGCTCGTTGAGGTAGATGTCGACGCTGTAATTGCCGGCCGGCACGAAGTCGCCGCGCTCGAAACGCGACAGGTCGGTGGTGTTCTGCCCGGCGCCGGACAGCATGCTGCGGTCGAAGTTGGTGTCGATGGCATCGGCGGTCGGCGCGGAGGCATTGGCGTCCGCTGCCGAAGCCGTGCCGTTCGCCACCGCGCCCGCGTTGGCGTGAACTCCCCATCCGGCGAGCGCGAGCCCGATCAGCAACGACAGGGCCTGGCGCTGGACCGACCGTCCGCGCGAGGCTGCCGTGACGGCGCTCGCTCGTGCCCGGTTCACGGCGAGATGCTGCCCTTGTAGATGGCGCCGGCGCCGAAGTCGTTGATGACCGTGTAGTCGATCTGTGCGCCGGCGGTGACCGCGCGATGCAGCCCTGCCAGCGGCAGCCGCAGCGACGACCGGGGGGCGACCATGCCGGTGCCCGCGTCGTAGCCCTGTCCGGCGGCAGTCAGCGAGACCTTGCTGAAGGTGATGTAGTAGGGCGAGTCGTTGCGCGCCTCGAGGGCGAAGCCCTGCCCGTCGGGAACCACCGACCAGGCGATCCGTTGGGATGCCGTGGCGAGGTCGCCGGTCAGTCCGGAGGGGCGGAAGAACAGCTTGAGCCGCGAGCGGATCGCGAACTGCAGGGTGTTCTGCTCTTCGCCGACCTTGGCCGTGGGCTTGGGCGGGATCTCCAGGACGTTGAGCCAGAACAGGGACTCACGGTCGGCCGGCAGCGGCTGTCCGGTGTAGACGATGCGCAGGCTCTGCCCCTTGCCGGCATTCATGCGCACCAGCGGCGGGGTCACCAGGAACGGCACCTTGGCCGTGTCGGGCGTGGAGTTGGGATCGCCATCGTCGATCCACGCCTCGATCAGCGCGGGATGGTTGCCGTTGTTGCTGAGGCGGATCGTCACCTCGCCGGTCGCGGCGGGGAACACGACACGGGTCCCGGCTATCACGACGCTGGCATGGGCGGTGGGTGCGCCAAGCGCGAGCACGAGCACGAGCAAGGCTGCGCCGACGGTGCAGAGCAGGCTTTTCATGGTGCGATCCGGAAACAGGGCCGGGTACGGCAGAAGGGAGGGCGGCCACCCGCCCGATGACGGGTGGCCGCGCGACTGCGACTTACTGGTAGGTCAGGGTGAAGCCCACGGAGGAGGTCACCAGACCGGCGGTGGTGGACGCTGCGGTCGCGATGTACTGCGCCTTGAGGCCGGCCGAGCCCGAACCGCTGCTGATGGCGATCGTCGGTGCGTTGGCCTGGGTCGAGGTGTTGATCACTGCGTTGGACGAGTTGAGCAACTGAACCTGCACGTTCGAACCGCCGGTGGTCGTGGTGTTCTTGAGGTTGCCGGTGGTGCCGTCGATGTTGGCGCCATTGAAAGCCATGGCGGCGCTGGTGGTGTTCGCGTCGCAGCCGCTGACGCCGACGGTGAAGGAGGTGGTGCCGGCGACCGCGCCCACGGAGCCGAAGGCGCCGGTCATGACGGTCGGCAGGGCCACGGTGGTGCCGGGGCCGCCGTTGATTGCGATCGTGCAGGTGTCGGCGAGGACCTTACCGGTGAAGTTGATGGTGCCGGTGCTGGCAGCCTGGGCCGGCGAGGCGGCGAAGGCCAGGAAGCCCAGGCCGGCAACAAGGGCGGTCGAAAGCAGCGTCTTCTTCATGAGGTTCCCCCTTTGGATGATCAGGAAAGTGGATCAGGACAGCAGCCACGCGTTGTGGTCTTGGATGCGGCGGGTGGATCAAAGCAAACGACGTGCCAGATTTGGCGCATTTTCGGATTTCTTTATAAGAATCCTATGTCTAACAGCAAGTTGAGGGCTATTCCTCAGAATCTTGCTGCAAATTTTGACAATCCGATTGCGACATACCGCGTCACAAATTGCAATCCAGATCACAGTTTTGGCCTAAAGTTTTCTCCGCGATCGCCGACATACGCCCCGTTTTGTAAAGCATGCTTGACACGGCGTGGCCGCGGAATCTAGGCTCCATGTCAAGCATGCTTGACAGTGGTGGATCATGAAGCGACTTTCCGAGCGCCAGTACCGACGCCAGGTGGGCGTCACGATGACGCTGTACGTGATTGCGATGCTGGCGGTGTGGCCGCTGGCGAAGGCGGCACCGGGGCTGTGGGAAAAGGTGCTGCTCACCCTGGTGCCGGCGTTGCCGATGCTCTACGTGATCGGACTGCTGGCCTACAAGATCGCTTCCAGCGACGAGCTCGAACGGCGCACCCATCTGGTGGCACTGGGTGTGGCCACGGCTGTGACCGGGTCGCTGAGCCTGGTCGGCGGCCTGCTGGCCACGTCCGGGGCGATCCGACTCGACGGTACCGTCCTGATCTGGGTATTCCCGCTGATCATGTTCAGTTACGGCGGAACGCACTGGTGGGTGGTCACCCGCCGCTATGGCGGCAGCGTGGACTGCGACGAGGCCTCGTCGCCCTGGTCGCTGCCGCTCTACTTCCTGCTGGTCGCGGTTCTGCTGGGTGCGGCCACCCTGTTCGGATGGTGGCGCGGACATATGGACGACTTCAGCCTGGGAGTGATGCTGGGCATGCAGGCAGCCTTCGTCGGTCTTGCGGCATGGATCGCGCTGCGTCGCTTGCGCCGCCGGCGCGTCGTGTCGGAGGCGGAAGGGGGATGACACCGCTTCGGTTTTCCCGCGAGGGGCGCGTCCCCCGATGAACAACCGCGTTCGCGACCTGCGCGGAGCGCAAGGCTGGTCGCAGGCGGATCTGGCCGAGCGACTGGATGTCTCGCGCCAGACCGTCAATGCCATCGAGACGGGCAAGTACGACCCCAGCCTGCCGCTGGCCTTCAAGATCGCCCGGCTGTTCGGACAGCCGATCGAATCCATCTTCGACCCGGGGAGCAGCACGTGAGCATGAATCGAAAAGCCCGCATGGGCGTGGCCGTCGCCGTGGCGGTCGCGATCATCGCGGCCAACCACGTCCGCCATCGCCAGGCGCCACCGGCCGTGCCGACACCGGCATCGGCCAGCACCGCCGCTCTGGACACGCCGGTGAAGCCGGCGCCACCGGCCACCTGGAAGCTTGGCTCGCTCACGCTGCATGCGTGCGAGTTGGGCCAGCCAGACAGTGGCCGGACCAGCGCGGCCTGGTGCGCGCCGTTCGACGTACCGGAGAACCGCGCCGATCCGCACGGTCGCCACATCACGCTCAAGCTGGCCGTGGTGCGCTCGGAGGCCGAGGTGCCGGCAAAGGACATGCTGGTGTTCCTTGCCGGGGGACCGGGCCAGGCGGCGACCGAGAGTGCCGGCGCGGCAATCGCCGCGCTTGGCCCGCTGCTGGCGCACCGCAACCTGCTGCTGCTCGACCAGCGCGGTACCGGCGGCTCGAACCCGCTCAGCTGCAAGGACGAAAGCAAGCCGGCCACGCCGGATGAGGATATCGACAACGACCCGGCCAAGCTCAAGGCCGAGATCCAGCGCTGCCTGTCGCAGGTGGAGAAGAATGCCGATCCGCGCTTCTACACCACCACGGTCGCGGCGCAGGACCTGGAGGACGTGCGCAAGGCACTGGGCTCGCCGACGTTCGACCTGGTCGGCGTCTCCTACGGTACGCGCATGGCGCAGCAGTACCTGATGCACTACCCCGATGCGGTGCGCTCGGTGGTGCTCGATGGCGTGGTGCCGAACCAGCTGGTGCTCGGCGAGGACTTCGCGCGCAACCTGGACGACGCGCTGAAGGCGCAGTTCGCGCGCTGCACCGCCGATCCGGCGTGCAAGAAGCGCTTCGGCGATCCCTACCAGACGCTGTACCAGCTGCGCGACGCGCTGCGCGCCAACCCGCACGTGGTGAGCTTCCGCGATCCGCAGAGCTACCAGACCGTGCAGCGCAGGCTCAGCGAATTCTCGCTGGCCAGCGTGGTGCGCATGTTCGCCTACACACCGCCGACGGCCGCGCTGCTGCCGTTGTCGATCGACGCCGCCGCGCACGGCGATGTCGGGCCGCTGCTCGGCCAGGCCAAGCTGCTGTCCGGCGATCTGGCCGACACCATGAACGGCGGCATGCAGTCCTCGGTGATCTGCAGCGAGGACGCCGACCTGTTCACTCCGCGGCCGCAGGACAAGGACACCATCCTAGGCACGCGGATGATCGATACCCTGACCACGGTGTGCAGCGTCTGGCCGCACGGCACGCGCCCGAAGGATTTCCACGATCCGCTGAAGAGCGACAAGCCGGTGCTGCTGATGTCCGGGCAGTACGACCCGGTGACGCCACCGCGTTACGGCGACGAGGTGCTGAAAGGGCTCACCGACGGCCGCCACCTGGTCGCCCCCGGCCAGGGCCACAACGTGATTGCCGCCGGCTGCATGCCGAAGCTGGTCAAGCGGTTCGTCGAGGACCTGACGCCGAAGACGCTCGATGCCTCCTGCCTGAAGCGCCTGCAGCCGACGCCGATGTTCATCGATTTCAACGGAGCGACGCCATGATCGAGGTAAAGGATCTGCACAAGGCTTTCGGCAAGGTGAAGGCTGTCGACGGCGTCACGTTCGCCGCGCGCGATGGCCAGATCACCGGCCTGCTCGGTCCCAACGGTGCCGGCAAGACCACCACGCTGCGCATGCTCTACACGCTGATGAAGCCGGATCGCGGCCAGGTGCTGGTGGATGGCATCGATGCGGCGGTCGACCCGCTCGCGGTGCGCCGCCGCCTCGGCGTGCTGCCGGACGCCCGCGGCCTGTACAAGCGGCTCACCGCGCGCGAGAACATCGACTATTTCGCCCGCCTGCAGGGCCTGCCGGAAGACGAGTTGCGCACCCGACGCGAAGCGCTGGTGGCGGCACTGGAGATGGCCGACATCGCCGACCGCCGCACCGAGGGCTTCTCGCAGGGCCAGCGGGTGAAGACCGCGATCGCACGGGCGCTGATCCACGACCCGCGCAACGTGATCCTGGACGAGCCGACCAACGGCCTGGACGTGATGGCCACCCGTGCGCTGCGCGAGTTCATGCGCAACTTGAAGGCGGAGGGGCGCTGCGTGCTGTTCTCCAGCCACATCATGCAGGAGGTCGGCGCGCTGTGTGACCGCATCGTGGTGATCGCCCGCGGCCGCGTGGTCGCCGACGCCACGCCGGACGAGCTGCGCGCGCAGACCGGCGAATCGAACCTGGAGGAAGCCTTCGTGAAACTGATCGGCAGCGAGGAGGGCCTCGCCGCATGAATGCCCCGATGACCCCCGTACGGCGCGCGTGCCGTGCTCACCGTGTTCCTCAAGGAAGTGCGCGAGAACCTGCGCGACCGCCGCACGCTGACCAGTGCGTTCCTCACCGGCCCACTGCTGACGCCGCTGATGTTCGTCATGCTGATCAACTTCAGCATCAACCGCGAACTGGACAAGGCCGAGCAGCCGCTGAAGGTGCCGGTGATCGGTGCCCAGTACGCGCCCAACCTGATCAACGCGCTGAAGGAGGGCGGCGTGGTGCCGCAGCCGCCGGTGGCCGATCCGGAACAGGCGGTACGCGACCAGCAGATCGACCTGGCCCTGCGCATCCGCAAGGATTATCCCGAAGCCTGGCGCAAGGGCGAGCCGGTGCAGGTGGAGCTGATCTACGACTCCTCGCAGCGCGACTCGCGCACGCCGGTGGACCGGGTCACCGACCTGATCGATCGTTATTCGAAGATGCAGGGGGCGATGCGACTGGTGGCGCGCGGCCTGTCGCCGGCCACCGCCGTCCCCGTGGTGGTGGCCAAGCGCGACCAGGCCACGGCACAGTCGCGCGCGGTGCTGCTGTTCAACATCCTGCCGTACCTGTTCGTGCTCACCTTGTTCATCGGTGGCATGTATCTGGCGATCGACCTCACCGCGGGCGAACGCGAACGGCAGTCGCTGGAGCCGCTGTTCGCCAACCCGGTACCGCGCTGGAAGATCTTCCTCGGCAAGCTGGCGGCGATCTGCGCGTTCTCCACCGCCAGCCTGGTGATCTGCCTGGTCGGCTTCAGCATCGTCGGTCGTTTCGTACCCACCGAGAAGCTCGGCATGGAACTGCACATGGGGCCGTCGTTCGCCTTGCACGTACTTCTGCTGCAAGCGCCGATGATCGTCTTGCTGGCGTCGCTGCAGTCGCTGGTGGCCGCGTTCGCCAAGAGCTACCGCGAGGCGCAGACCTACGTGTCGCTGCTTATGATGCTGCCGATCCTGCCCAGCGTGGTGCTGATGGTGATGCCGATCAAGCCGCAGGACTGGATGTATTCGGTGCCGCTGCTGGGCCAGCACCTGGGCATCCTCGACCTGGTCCGCGGTTCCGGCGTCAGCCCGCTGCACCTGGCCTTGTGCCTGGGCGGCAGCGCAGTCGCCGCGGTGATCGCCGCGGGTATCACGATGCAGCTGTACCGCTCGGAGCGGCTGGCTATTTCGGGCTAACTGGAAAGCGAGGAGTGAGCGGAGAGGAGTGAGGAGTGAGAGAAAAGCGTGCGCGCGCTTTTGCTCACCTACTCCTCTTGCCACTCACTTCGCCGCAGTGCGCGCCGGCGAGTGAGGTAGGGCAAGTGCGAGGCTCTGCTTTTGCTTTTGCTTTCTCTCACTCCTCACTCCTCACTCCTCTTTACTCACTTCCGATCCGAGGCCCAATCCGCCACGGCCTCCGGATGCTCCAGCTGCAGATGGTGTCCTCCGGCCAGGTGCGTCACCCGGATATCGCGCACGCATTCGGCGCGGCGCTGCATCGGTCCATCGGGCAGGTAGGAAGTGGCCGGTTCGGCCAGCAGCAGGCGCGTCGGCGCCTCGATGCCGGCGAGCAGAGCGTGGATCTGGCTTTCGGCCAGGCGCATCGGGGTCAGGCGGTTGATCCGTGGATCGCTGCGCCATTGCCAGCCGCCATCCACGTCACGCACGGCGCGTTCGATGATCGGCCGGGCCTGATCGGCGGGCAGACCGGTGGCCAGGGTGCGCGCGCTGATCGCCTGCTCGATGCTGGCGAAGGTGCGCAGTCGCTTGCCGGCCGGCTCGACGGCCAGTGCGTTGCGAAAACGTTGCAGCGTCTGCGTGCCGTCGTCGCCGAGCAGTCCCAGGCCCTCGATCAGCAGCAGTCTTTCGATGCGTTCCGGCCGCGCCGCGGCAATCATCGAGGCGATGCCGGCGCCCAGCGAGTGACCAAGCAGGGCGAAGCGGTCCAGCGCCAGCGCGTCAGCGGCGGCAAGCACGGCGCGCACGTATTCCGGCCAGTGGTAGCTGGCACCCTCGGCCAGGTGGTCGGAGTGCCCGTGGCCGGGCAGGTCCAGCGCGATCACGTGATGGCGTGCGGTCAGTCGCGGCGCCAGCCGGGCGAAGCTGCCGGCGTTGTCCAGCCAGCCGTGCAGGGCGAGCAGCGGCGGCAGGCGCTCGTCGCCCCAGCACTGCACCGCAAGGGTGAGCGTGGGCAGGGCGATGCGCCGTTCGCGTGGCGATTCCCCGATCTTCATCCGGTACGGCCGCCCATCGCGTCGGCGCGGCCTTTGGCCGCGTTCTGGCGCAGCAGTGCGGCCTTGGCGTCGTAGTTCGGGGCGAACTCGGGCCAGCCCTGGGCGTGGCGCTGCACCAGGTCGGCCATGGCCTTCACCTGATCGGGCGAATCGTTGAGCGCGGGAATGTAGCGCAGGTCGGTTCCGCCACCGGCGAGGAAGAACTCGCGGTTCTGCATCGCGATCTCCTCCAGCGTCTCCAGGCAGTCCACGGCGAAGCCGGGCGATATCACGTCGAGCTTCTTCACGCCCTCCCTGGCCAGCCGCTTCACCGTTTCGTCGGTGTACGGATGCAGCCAGCGCTCGCGGCCGACGCGCGACTGGAAGCTCACCAGCATCTGTTCCTCGTCCAGCCCGAGCTTCCCGCGCAGCAGCCGCGCGGTGGCGTGGCACTGGCAGAAGTACGGGTCGCCGGCGCGCAGGTAGCGCTCGGGGATGCCGTGGAAGGACAGCAGCAGCTTGTCGCCGCGGCCGCGTTCGGCCCAGAACGCTTCGATGCTGCGCGCCAGCGCGTCGATGTGCGCCGGCTGGTCGTGGTAGTCGTTGACCAGCCGCAGCTCGGGCGGCCAGCGCAGCGTCTTCAGCGTATCGGCCACCGCGTCGATCACCGAGCCGGTGGAAGTCGCGGAATATTGCGGATACAGCGGCAGCACCAGCAGGCGGCGGATGCCCTCGCGTTGCATCGCCTCGATCCGTTCGCGCACCGAGGGGCGGCCGTAGCGCATCGCCAGGTCGACTCGCACCGGCCCGGGCAGCCGCCCGGCCAGTTCCGACTGCAGGGCGCGGGCCAGTCCCTCGCTGCCGGTACGCAGCGGTGAGCCGTGCTCGGTCCAGATGCGCGCGTAGGCGTGGGCCGAGCGCTTTGGGCGCACGCGCAGGATGATGCCGTGCAGGATCGGCCACCACAGCCAGCGGGGGTACTCGATGACCCGCGGGTCGCTGAGGAATTCCGCCAGGTAGGGGCGCAGGGCGGCGGCCGTCGGTGCTTCCGGTGTGCCAAGGTTCACCAGCAATACGCCAGCCTTGGGCGGCTGGTCGTGGGCGTATCCGGCCAGGCCGGTATAGTGGCGGCTCATCTGCGTCGGCGTCGGTCTGGAAGAGGCCGCCCAGTCTGCCACAGGGCCGGCTCCGGCCCGTCAGGCCGGCGACCGCGCGATTGCCACCCCAACCCTCAAGAGATTGCGGAGCCAACCCATGCTGAAAGCTTCCCTGCGTCGATGGTCGCTGCTTGCCCTGGTCCTGCTGCTGCCGGTGATGTCCGCGCGCGCCGAGGACGCCCCGCTGGACCGCGCGCACAACGCCGTGCGCGTGCTCAACGAGATCATGCAAGCGCCTGACAAGGCGATCCCCCAGGACCTGCTTCGCGACGCCAGGGCGATCGCGGTGATCCCCGACATGGTCAAGGCCGGCTTCATCTTCGGCGGCCGCCGCGGCGAGGGCCTGATCTCGGTGAAGACCCGCGACGGTACCTGGTCCAACCCCAGCTTCATCACCATGACCGGCGGCAGCATCGGCTTCCAGGCCGGCGTGTCGTCGACCGACGTGATCCTGGTGTTCCGCACCCAGCGCGGCGTCGATTCCATCGTCAACGGCAAGTTCACCCTGGGCGCCGATGCCTCGGCCGCCGCCGGCCCGGTCGGTCGCACCGCCAGCGCCTCGACCGACAGCCAGATGAAGGCCGAGATTTACTCCTACTCGCGCTCGCGCGGCCTGTTCGCCGGCGTGGCGCTGGATGGCTCGGCGCTGCGCATCGACTACGACGCCAACGCCGCCGTGTACGGCGCCGGAATCACCCCGCGGCGGATCTTCGAGGGCGGCGTCAGCAACGTGCCCGGTCCGGTGGTCGATTTCCGCGACCGCCTGGAGGAGTACACTTCCCGTTGATCGGACGGCGCGATCCCGCCCTGCGGGGTCCGCCCTCCCACCGGTTGGGCTTCCTGAGGACATCATGAGCATCTGGCATCTCATCATCCTGCTTATCGTGGTCGTGGTGATTTTCGGCACCGGCAAGCTGCGCAACGTCGGCTCGGACCTCGGTGGCGCGATCCGCGACTTCAAGAAGGGCCTGAACGGCGACGATGAGGGCGAGCCCAAGCCGACCCAGTCCAGCGAGAAGCTGCAGGCCGATCCGCCGCCGGCCGACCGGGCCACGCAGAGTCAGCGCGACTCCAGCGACGCCAAGTAAGCACGTCGGCGGCGTGCGGCCATGATCGAGATCAGCTTCGGCAAGCTGCTGCTGCTTGCCGTCATCGCGTTGATCGTGCTCGGACCGGAGAAGCTGCCGGTCGCCGCGCGCACCGCAGGCACCCTGCTGCGCCGACTGCGCTCGGGCTGGGACAGTGTGCGCGCCGAGGTCGAGCGCGAGCTGCAGGTGGAGGAGATTCGCCGCGCCGCGCGCGAGGCCGCGGCGCAGGCCGAGGCAGCCCAGGCCAGGCTCGACCAGGTGCAGGCGAAGGTCGACGAAGCCGCGCGCAAGGCCGGTCAGGCGGCGGACGTCGCCGCGTCGCCCGAGGTCGGTGCGGCGCCTGCGCCCGATGTCACCGGAAGCACGGCGACGGACGAGCCGCTGATGACCAGCAAGCCCAGGGACGTTTCGCCCACCCCGCCGCACGACGAGGTCCCGCGTGGCCAAGGCTGACGAATCCATCGACCTCGAGCAGGGGCTGTTCTCGCACCTGCTGGAATTGCGCTCGCGGATCGTGCGCGCCAGCGTCACCGTGCTGCTGGTGCTGCTGGCGCTGGTGCCGCTGGCCAACCGCCTGTACACCGAACTGGCCGCTCCGCTGGTGGCGCGGTTGCCGCACGGCGCGCACCTGATCGCCACCGAGGTGGCCAGCCCGTTCGTGACGCCGCTGAAGCTGGCGTTCTACGCGGCGTTGTTCATCTCGATGCCGATGATCCTGTACCAGTTGTGGGCCTTCGTCCGCCCGGGCCTGTACAAGCACGAGAAGCGTCTGGCGCGTCCGCTGCTCGGCGCGGCGCTGGTGCTGTTCTACCTCGGCTGCGCGTTCGCCTACTTCCTGGTGTTGCCGGCGGCGTTCCGCTTTCTTGCGGCGGTGACGCCCGAGGGTGTGGAGATGATGACCGACATCAGCCACTACCTCGACTTCGTGATGCTGATGTTCTTTGCCTTCGGCCTGTGTTTCGAAGTGCCGGTAGCGGTGGTGATCCTGGCCGCGATCGGGCTGGTCAGCCTGGAAAAGCTGCGCAGCGGTCGCCGTTTCGCGATCGTCGGCGCGTTCGCCGTCGCGGCCTTCATTACCCCGCCGGACATCACCTCGATGATCATGCTGGCGGTGCCGATGTGCCTGCTCTACGAGCTGGGCATCCTGGCCGTGGCCTGGCTGCTCAAGCCACAGCCGAAGCCGCCGGCCGACAAGGCGGCCTGACCGCATGCACCGGCGCGCGGCGCAGCTGATCGAACAGCTGGCGCTCGTGCCGCACATCGAGGGCGGGCACTTCCGCCGCTTCCATGCCGCCGCGGCGCCCGCCGGCACGCGCCCGGCGCTCAGCGCGATCCACTTCCTGCTGACCGCCGACGAGCAGAGCGCGTGGCACCGGGTGGATGCAGACGAGGCCTGGCACTTCGTCGAGGGCGACCCGCTCGAGCTGTTGATCTACCACGTCGCGGAAGACCGGCTGGAGTGTATCGGGCTGGGTCCGCTGGACCTCGAGCGCGGCGCGGCCGGTCCAGTGCACGTGGTGCCCGCCGGGGCGTGGCAGGCAGCCCGTTCATCGGGCGATTACGCCTTCTGCACCTGCCTGGTGGCACCGGCATTCGAGTTCGCCGGCTTCAGCCTGCTCGACGCCCCGGTACTGGCAGCGCGCCTGGGTTGCCTGGCACCGCAGATCCGCTCCTGACCTGGGCGCGGATCAACGTGCAGCGGAAGGCGCCCCAGGGTGGTTCAGCGCCAGTCCCTTGAGCACGTTCATCGCCTGCGACAGGGCGTAGTCCTGGGTCGCCAGTTTGGCGTTTTCGGCGCTGCCGTCGTTGTTGATGTTCCTGCCGCTGTTACCGTCCTCGTTGGCCAGGTGGTGGCTGAGGTCCGCCTCGGACCTGATCAGTTGGGGCGCGCTGTCGGCCTTGCGCACGGTGAGGTCGGCAAGCGCGATGTCCGGCTTGATGCCTTCGGCCTGGATCGACGTGCCGTTGGGCGTGTAGTAGCGCGCCGTGGTGATCTTCACCGCGTGGTCGGCGTCCAGCGGCAGCACCGTCTGCACCACGCCCTTGCCGAAGGTGCGGCGCCCGACGATCAGCGCGCGGTGGTTGTCCTTCAGCGCGCCGGAAACGATCTCGGCGGCCGATGCCGTGCCGTTGTCCACCAGCACCACCAGCGGCGCACCGTCGAGCAGATCGCCGGGGTGGGCGCTGAAGTCCATGTTGGCGTCGGCCAGCCGGCCCTTGGTGGTGACGATGGTGCCGGAGTTCAGGAAATCGTCGCTCACCGCCACCGCCGAGGTGAGCAGTCCGCCCGGGTTGGAACGCAGATCGAGGATCGCGCCCTTCGGCTGGCCGTCCTTGGCGATCAGTGCGCCGAGCTTCTTCTCCAGGTCCGGTGCGGTGTCCTCCTGGAACTGGCTGATGCGGATGTAGGCGTAGCCAGGCTCGATCTCGCGGGTACGCACGCTGGGTACGGAGATCTTCTCGCGGACCAGCGGCAGGTCGATCAGCTTGTCGCTCTTCTCGTGGACGATGGTCAGGGTGATCTTGCTGCCCGGTGCGCCACGCAGGTTCTTGAACATCGCGTCGATGTTCTCGTCGGTGACCGGCTTGCCGTCGATCTTGACGATGGTGTCACCCGGCTTGATCCCCGCGCGCGAGGCGGGCGTGTCGTCGATCGGCGCGACGATGCGCAGCGAGTCGCCGTCCTCGATCACCTCGATCCCCAGGCCGCTGTAGGCGCCGGTGGTGTCCTCGTTGAGCTCGGCCAGCCCTTCCTTGTCCAGGTATTCGCTGTGCGGGTCGAGCCCGGCCAGCATGCCGGTGATCGCCGCCTTCATCAGGGTCTTGTTGTCGACCTTCTCCACGTAGGCCTGGCGCACCACCTCGTAGACCCGACTGAAATTGCGGATGTCCTGCAGGTCGACCGGGTCGCCCGAAGCCGCCGAGCTTGCCGCAGCCGGGGTATCGCTGCTAGCGGCGCCGGCAGGGGCGACCTGGCCCCGGGCGGCCGGGGCGAGCAGCAGCAGGGCGATCAGGCCGTAGGGGGAAAGACGCATCGGGAAACTCCGGACTACCAGGCTTGGGTGCGCTTCGCGCGTTCCCGATTGGACCACGAAAGACGATCGGAAATTCCGCTGCACGTCGCGCCGGCCAGACTGCGCGCCGGCCGGCGCCACGTCAACGATGACTGGCCAGCCAGCTGCGCGGGTCGACCGGCTTGTTGGCATGGCGCAGTTCGAAATAGGCCCCCGTGTTGACGCCGGTCGGCGCCATCGCGGTGCCGACCGCTTCGCCGGCATCCACCGTCTCGCCGACCCGGTGCAGCAGGGCCTCGTTGTTGCCGTACATGCTCATCCAGCCGCCGCCGTGGTCGAGGATGACCAGCATCCCGTAGCCGCGCAGGAAGTTGGCGTAGATCACCCGCCCCTTCGCCACCGCATGCACCTCGCTGCCGCCCGGGGCGCGGATCAGTACGCCATTGCCGTAGCTGTGAACTTCGCCGGGCGCCGGCCAGGGCAGGCTGCCGCGGATGTTCGCCAGCACCGGCCCCTTGCTGCCGCCCGGGCCGGCGTGCCCGCCACCGCGTCGCTCGGCCTCGCGCGCCGCCTTGTCGATGGCTGCCTGCAGCTTGTTTACCAGCGAGGTCAGGGAGCGCTCGTCCTGTTTCAGTGCGGCCAGCCGATCGCCTTCGTTGCGGTAGGTGGCGTCGATGGCGTCGGCCAGTTTCTTCTGTTCGGCGCGGCGTGCACCCAGCGCCTTGGCCTGCTCGGCCTGCTGCGCGCGCGTGGCCTCCAGCGCCTGCTGTTCCTGCGTGATGGCGTCCTGCAGCGACTGCAGTTTGGCGAGGTCGGCCATCAACTGCTGCACGCGCTGCAGCCGGTCCTGCTGGAAATACTTCGAATAGGCCAGTGACCGGGCGATGCGCCCCACGTCCTCGTCGCCGAGCAGCAGGCGCAGGTCGGAGCCCTGACCGAGCGCATAGGTCGCGCGCAGCAGTTCGGCGATTGCCTGCTTCTGTCGGTCGAGCTTGCCCTGCAGCTGGGATCGTTGCTCCTGCAACTGTTCGAGATCCTTTTGCTTGGCCGCGATCTGCTGTTCGGTGGCGCGGACCGCGCTCGCCGCCGTCGCCAGGGCACGGGCCCGGCGGCCGAGTTCGGCGTTGATCCTGTCGCGCTCGCTGGCGGTCTGGTCTCGGCTCTTGGTCAGCGCTTCCATGCGGCTGCGCACGTCGTCCAGCCGTTGTTCTGCCTGGGCTTTTTCGGCCGCGCTCTGCCGGCTGGCGTGGGCCGGCGCAGACGGGGGGGTGAGCAGGAGGAGGCTGGCGAGCAGCGGTAGCAGGGGCAGGTGGCGTCGGGCGGCGTTGGGCATACGGCCGATTATCACCGAGCGCCATGACCGCGGCGAGCGGGCCGGACCGGACCGATCCGGAACACCTTGCGGTCGCTGCCCGCGTTTTTACGTTTAGACGCCCAAATGCCTTTGACGCGGCGCGTCATTTGTGCGTACAGTCGGGGGGCACGTCTTGTCAATCGCCTGCGGCGCGTGCGCCGCAGGCTTTGCTGTCTCCCACCGTTCCATCTGGCGAATCGAGAGAGGAAGGCACCCTTGCGACAACACACCACCCCGCGCTTGTACGACGCGAGTTTCGAACACGACAGCTGCGGCTTCGGCCTGGTGTCGAACGTGGACGGGCGCGCCAGCGCCTGGGTGGTGGATACGGCGTTCGAGGCGCTGGCCAAACTTTCCCATCGTGGCGGCGTGAATGCCGATGGTGTCAGCGGCGACGGCTGCGGTGTGCTGATCCATCGCCCGCAGCCGTGGTTGCGCGCGCTGGCCAAGTCGGCCGGCATTGCGCTCGGCGAGCGTTTCGCTGCCGGCGTGGTGTTCCTCGATCCGGCCGGCGGTGATGCCGCCGCGGTGCAGCTGGAGCGCAGCCTGCGCGAGGAAGGCGTGGAGACTGCCGGCTGGCGCGAGGTGGCGGTCAATCCCGAGGCCTGCGGCCCGTTGGCGGCAGCGGCACAGCCGCGCGTGCGGCAGATCTTCGTCGAGCCGGGCGATGGTATGGCCGAGCAGGCGTTCGAGTTGGCGTTGTTCCGCGCGCGCCGCCGTGCCGAACACGCGCTGCGCAACGACGAACATTTCTACGTGATCACGCTGGCGGCCGACGTGGTCGGCTACAAGGCGATGGCAGCCCCGGGCAGGCTGCGCGAGGTCTATCCGGACCTGCAGCACGCGGCTCTCACCTCCGATGCGGTGGTGTTCCACCAGCGCTTCTCCACCAACACCATGCCGCAGTGGCGGCTCGCGCAGCCGTTCCGCTTGCTGGCGCACAACGGCGAGATCAACACCATCCGCGCCAACCGCCGCTGGATGCAGGCGCGCGAGGCGATCCTGCGCTCGCCACGGGTCGACCTGAGCGACATCGGGCCGCTGGTGCGGCAGACCGGTTCGGATTCCGAAAGCCTGGACAACGCGCTGGAGGTGCTGCTCGCCGGCGGCCTGGACATGCTCGCGGCGATGCGCGTGCTGGTGCCGCCGGCGTTCGCCGCGCGCGAGGGCATCGACGAGGATCTGGCCGCGTTCTACGAGTACTACGCGCTGCATTCCGAGCCGTGGGACGGCCCGGCCGGGCTGGTGATGTGCGACGGCCAGTACGCCGCCTGCACGCTGGACCGCAATGACCTGCGCCCGGCGCGCTGGGCGCTGTCGGCCGACAACCACCTGATCGTCGCGTCCGAGGCGGGCCTGTGGGACGTGCCGTCGGCCCAGGTGGTGGCCAAGGGCCGGCTGGCGCCGGGCGAAATGATCGCAGTGGACCTGAAGGCGCACCGCCTGCTGCGCGATGCCGACATCGACGCGATCAACCGCGCGCGCGCACCGTTCCGTGACTGGCTGCGCGCCGGCGTGAGCTATCTCGAGTCGGATCTGATCGACCCCTCGCTGGCTGCCGAGCCGCTGCCGCCGGACGAGCTGCATCGCTACCAGAAGCTCTATGGCCTGACCCGCGAGGAGCGCGAGTCGGTGCTCAAGGTGATGGCCGACCTGGAAGCCGAGGCCACTGGCTCGATGGGCGACGACACGCCGATCGCGGCGATGTCGCGCCAGGTGCGCCCGCTGTGCGACCGCTTCCGCCAGGCCTTCGCCCAGGTCACCAATCCGCCGATCGATCCGCTGCGCGAGAAGCTGGTGATGTCGCTGGTGACCCAGCTCGGTCCGGAGGGCAATCCGTTCGAGCTGTCCGCGGAAAACGCCAAGCAGACCCTGATCAACTCGCCCGTGCTGAGCCAGCGCAAGCTGCGCCAGCTGCTGGCACTGCCGCAGTTCGCCGGCACGCCGCGCTTCGACTTGATGTATGCGCCGGAAGAAGGCCTGGAACAGGCGCTGCGCCGGCTCTGCCGCGAAACCGCACAGGCGGT
>JABLTH010057043.1_pt1 | contig 25542 bp, 28 predicted proteins | sample 7875711 | NCBI WGS metagenome assembly JABLTH01 (sample SAMN14941262, study PRJNA633318) | bioreactor metagenome | isolation source: bioreactor | place: China | collected 2019-03-05 | reverse complement strand
GTTCAACATGATCACGCTGTTTTTCTTCGGGCGCGTGATGGAGGGCTTTTACGCCGACCGTCTCGGCAAGACGGGGTTCTTGCTGTTCTACATCGGCGCGCTGGTGATCTCGATTCTGCCGACCTACCTCAAGAATCGGCATAACGCCAACTATCGGAGCCTGGGTGCGTCCGGCGCGGTATCTGCCGTGCTGTTTGCCTTCATCCTGCTGGCGCCGTGGGCACGGATCGTGGTGTTCGTACTGCCGATGCCCGCGATCATTTACGCCGTGCTGTACGTGGCCTATTCGATCTGGATGGATCGGCACGGACGTGACAACGTCAACCACAGCGCTCACTTGTGGGGCGCGGCCTATGGCATCGCCTTCACCGTGCTGATCAGGCCGGACGTGATTTCGCATTTCCTGGGCGAGCTCGCCCAGCCGCGATTCTGACCCCGGCCGCCCGCTAAACACCCGCCTTCCGGCGGGTTTTCGCTCAGTGGGCATTCAACGCAGCGGGCCTAGCGTGGCGCCATCGACTTCCGAGGTGCGCCATGAAACGCCTGCTTGCCGGCCTTGTTCTCGTCGCCGCGACCGCGACCCTGTCCGGTTGCTATTACGACCCGGGTTATAGCTACGTCCGCAGTTCCACCTATGTCGGCGACGCCTATTACGGCCGAGGCTCGACGGTGGTCTATGACGACGGTTACTACGCGCCGGCTTATCCGGCCTATTCCGGTGGTTACTACGGTTGCTGTTACGCGCCGCCGGTGAGCCTGAGCATCGGTGGCGTCTGGTACGGCGGTTCGCGCTGGCACGACCATGGCCGTTACTGGGACCGCGGCGGCGGTTGGCGCGGCGGACATCGCGGCGGCTGGGGCGGCGGGCGGGGGCATTGGGGCGACCACCACCACTGAGAACTCCGCAACGTCGGGCGGATGGCGGGCGATCGAGGCGCCCGGCACAATCGGCCGATGCCACATCCGCCACTTCGTCCCGCGCGACGCTGGAACAGGCTCATCGCCCTCGTGGCGGTGGGCCTTTCGTTATCCGCCTGTGGCGGGCTGCGCTATTACGCCCACGTGGCGCATGGGCAGGGCCAACTGCTGTTGGGCCAGCGCGCGGTTTCCAGGGTCATCGCCGATCCGGCCACCGATCCCCGGCTGGCGCGCCGCCTGGAGCTGGCACAGCAAGCGCGGCAGTTCGCCACGGCTCGCCTGGGGTTGCCCGATAACCGCAGCTATACCCGCTATGTCGAGCTGGGCCGGCCATACGTGGTGTGGAACGTCTTCGCCACGCCGCGCTATTCGGTGGATGCCGTGCGGCATTGTTTTCCCATCGCCGGTTGCGTGGCCTACCGCGGCTATTTCGACGAGGGCAAGGCAAAGCACGAGGCGGCCCGGATGAAGGCGCAGGGCGACGATGTCTACGTCGGCGGCGTCTCGGCGTATTCCACGCTGGGCTGGTTTGCCGACCCGATCCTCAGCAGCATGCTGCGCTGGGACGACGACGAGCTGGCCGGGACCATCTTCCATGAGCTGGCGCACCAGCTCATCTATGTCAAGGACGACAGCGCATTCAACGAATCCTTCGCTAGCTTCGTGCAGGAGCAGGGCCTGGAGGCATGGCGCGCGTCGCGGGGGCTGCCGCCGCCGTCGGGCCGGACACAGGCGGAAGACGACGGTTTCACCCGGCTGGTGCTGGACCTGCGCGAGCGGCTGCGCAAAGCCTATGCCAAGGGGGGCGACGACGCGGTGCTGGAGGCGTCCAAGCGAGCGGAGATCGCCGCGTTCCGGGAGCGCTACCGCCAATGGCGAGAGGCCTATTGGCCGGACGATCACCGCTACGACGCCTGGGTGGCCGCGCCCATCAACAACGCCAGGCTGCTTCCTTTCGGCCTCTACGACCAATGGAAGCCGGCGTTCGCTGCGATGTTCCGGCAAGCGGAGGGGCAGTGGCCACTGTTCTATGCGGACGTACGCCGATTGGCGCACCAGTCGAAGGAGGAACGCGACCGCGCCCTGCGTCGCCTGGCTTCGAACGCTGCCGAAGGTGCCCCGCGAGCGCCCTGAGATCGTTCCCGAGAGGAAACGCTGTGTTGCCGTATGGACGTCCAGACGGCCGTGGCGGGTGTATGGTCGGGACCTTCGCTCGGCGGGAGTACGCCCTTGAAACTGGTTTCCTGGTGGCTCGGTATCCGTTTCTGGAGGCGCGTCCTCGCGGGCTTCGTGCTCGGCGCGCTGGCGGGCTGGGCCGGTGGGCCGGCATCGACGGCGTGGTTCCAGCCGCTGGGCGAGGTGTACGTCGCGCTGATCAAGATGATCGCGGTGCCGCTGGTGTTCTTCGCTGTGGTCAACAGCGTCGCGAGCCTGCATGGCGTGCAGCGCATGGCGGCGCTGGGCGGCCGTACTTTCCTGTGGTTTGCGGTGACGGCGGCGCTGGCGGTAGGCGTGGGCCTGCTGGTCGGGCATCTGACCGATCCGGGCCTCGGCGTGGGCCAGTTGGCGATGGCCAGCGACTACAAGGTGCGCGAGGTGCCCTCGGCCGTGAAGGTGTTGCTCGACGTGGTGCCGACGAATCCGTTCCGCGCCTTGTCCGAAGGCAAGATCCTGCAGGTGATCTTCTTCGCCGCACTGCTGGGGTTGGTGTTGGTGAAGATCGGCGAGAAGTCCGCGCGCGTGCGCGAGCTGTTCGGCGAAGCCAACGACGCGATGATCCAGGTCACGCGCTTCGTGCTGGAGATGACGCCGATCGGTACGTTCGGCCTGATCGCCGCGCTGGTCGCCGGCTACGGCTTCGAGAAATTGTTACCGCTGGGCAAGTTCGTACTGGCGCTGTACCTGGCTTGCGCCGTGCAGATCGTGGTGGTCTACGGCGGCCTGCTGCTGGCGCACGGCCTGAGTCCGCGGCGCTTCTTCCGCGGCGTGTTCCCGGCGATGCAGGTGGCTTTCACCTCGTCCTCCAGCTTCGCGTCCATGCCGGTGGCGCTGCGCAGCGTGACGCAGAACCTCGGTGTGTCGTCGGCCTATGCGTCGTTCTCGGTGCCGTTGGGCGCCAGCATCAAGATGGACGGCTGCGGTGCCATCTATCCGGCGATCAGTTCGATTTTTGTGGCGCAGTATTTCGGCCTGCACCTGGAAGCGACGCAGTACTTCGTGATCCTGCTGGCATCCGTGCTGGGTTCATTCGGAACCGCGGGCGTGCCGGGCACGGCGACCGTGATGGTCACGCTGGTGCTTAGCTCCGCCGGCCTGCCGGTCGAGGGTATCGGCTATCTGGTCGCGATCGACCGCGTACTCGACATGATGCGCACCATGACCAACGTCACCGGCCAGATGCTGGTGCCGGTGCTGGTGGCGCGCGAGCAGGGCTTGCTGGATATGGACGTCTATCGGCAGGAGGCGGCCGCGACCGAAGTAAGCGCGGCCAAGGTGAGCGCGGAGCCCGCGCGCTAGGCGGATCGGCTCACTTACCGTGCTTGCGGCCGGCCATGTGGCTCAGGTAGGCGAGCAGGGCGTCCAGGTCGGCATCGCTGAGCGCCTTCGGGTCGAAGCCGGGCATCTTCGCCTGCGGCCAGCGCCGTAGCGATTGCGGATCGCGCACATAGGAACGCAGCAGGTCGGCGCGAAGGTATTCGGTCGGGTTGTACGGGATGTTGAGGTCCGGCCCCAGCTTGGCATCGCCCTGGCCGTTGAGCGTATGGCAGGCCAGGCAGATGCGCTGGAAGACCTCGAAGCCGTGGCGCTCGGGGCTGCCGGGCGGCAGCGCGGGGTCGGGCGCCATGGCCGGAAACCGGCTGGCGACCTCGTCCATTTTGCGGATCGCCGCCAGCTGGTAAGGCCACTGCTCCGGGTTGATACCGCCCGCCTCGGGATGCGTCCACACCACGTAGAAAGGACCGGCGCTCTGGGTCTTGCCCGGAAGCGCGGGCCAGGGCTGGCCCGGGTCCTCCACGGCCAGCCAGGCTTCGGCGCCGTGGCCGGCGAGGATCAGCGTCGCCGGTATCTCGGCGGCGAAGCCGTCGTCGGCGACGAACTGCAGGTGGTCGGCGGGCGTCGCGCCGGCCAACAGGGCCTTCAGCGGTACGGCGCGATAGCGCATCGGCCTGTGATAGGCCACGTCCTGGGCGATGTCGATCGTGCGTGCGTCCTTGCGCCCGGCCAGCTCGGTGCTCTGCAGCGTTCGCGTGCCCTGGCCCAAGTCGAGCTTCAGTTCGGCGGCGCCAGCCGGCAGGGCGACCAGCAGGGCGAGCAGGCAGAGGTGGCGCAGCAGGCGCATGGTGGGCTCCTTCCGTGGGTGGAAAGCGGGGCATTGTGGCATGCGCCGGCTGGGCTCCGGGGCAGCGACGCCTGCCGTTTTTACGGCTTCCTTGCTCGAAGCTGGCGGAAACCTGAACCGATCTAAATTCGCCCTTGAACTATGTCCCGGCCGGCCGCACTAACCCACCATATCGCCGTGAGGCGACATAAGACGGTGCAGTGGACCGCATCGTCGGGGGCCGCCTCTTTTTCTCCCCCTCTTTGTAGAGGACGGCCTGACAAGACCCCGGTAGCTACTCCCCTGGCTACCGGGGTTTTCATTTTTCGGGCTTCCCTCTTCGTCGGCCGCTCCCGCCGGGCTCTCGCGTTCTGTTGCGGCCCACGGGGATAATCGGTGATGGCGCGCGCGCCGCTCCTCTTTCCCCATGGACGCCCGATGATCATCCGCTCGTTGCTCGACACGGACCTGTACAAGTTCTCGATGATGCAGGTGGTGCTGCACCAGTACCCTGCGGCCCAGGTCGAATACCGCTTCAAGTGCCGCAATCCGGGCATTGACCTGGTGCCTTACATCGATGAGATCCGGGCCGAGCTCGACGCGCTGTGCACGCTGCGCTTCACCGAGGAGGAACTGGCCTATCTGCGCAGCTGGCGCTTCATCAAGAGCGATTTCATCGACTTCCTCGGGCTGTTCCAGCTGAACTCGAAATATGTCCGGATCGAACCGGCCGCGAGCGGCAACGGCGAGATCGAGATCCGCATCGAGGGTCCGTGGCTGCACACCATCCTGTTCGAGGTGCCGCTGCTGGCGATCGTCAACGAGGTGTATTTCCGCCATACCCATCGCGGCCTCGATCTCGCCGAGGGACGTCGCCGTTTGCGCGAGAAGATCGCACTGCTGCGCGACACGGCCGGCTACGAGGGCTGCAAGGTCGCCGATTACGGCACGCGCCGGCGCTTCTCGCGCGAATGGCATGCGGAGGTGGTGGAGTCGCTGCGCGACGGCCTGGGGCCGCAGCTCGCCGGCACCAGCAATGTCTGGCTCGCCTGGAAGCTAGGCCTCACGCCGCTGGGCACGCTGGCCCACGAATACCTGCAGGCTCATCAGGCCCTTGGGCCGCGCCTGCGCGACTCGCAGGTGGCCGCGCTGGAAGCCTGGGCCAAGGAATACCGCGGCGATCTGGGTATCGCGCTGTCCGACGTCTATGGCCTGAGCGCCTTCCTGCGTGATTTCGACATGTACTTCTGCAAGCTGTTCGACGGCACGCGGCACGATTCCGGCGATCCGTTCGCCTGGGGCGAGCGCGTGCTGGCGCACTACCGCGCCAACCGCGTCGATCCGCGCAACAAGGTCCTGGTGTTCAGCGACAGCCTGGACATCCCGAAGGTGATGCGCCTCTACGAGCATTTCCGCGGCCGCTGCCAACTGGCGTTCGGCGTCGGCACGAATCTCACCAATGATGTAGGCCCCACGCCGCTGAACATCGTGATCAAGATGATCCGCTGCAACGGGCAGCCGGTGGCCAAGCTCAGCGATTCGCCCGGCAAGAACATGTGCGAAGACAAGGCCTACGTGACCTATCTGCGCCAGGTGTTCGAGATTCCCGCGCCGGCCGACGAAGTCGCGGCCTGAGTCAAACGAAAAACGCCGGGCATGGCCCGGCGTTTTCTGTCCAGCGGAACCGGGCGAGACTCAGAACGCCGGCAGCACCGCGCCCTGGTACTTCTGCTCGATGAAGGCCTTGATCTCCGGGCTGGTCAGCGCCTTGGCCAGCTTCTGCACGCGCGGGTCATCTTTATTGTCCGGACGGCCGACCAGGTAGTTCACGTAGGGCGAGTCCTTGCCTTCGATCAGCAGCGCGTCCTTGGTCGGGTTGAGGCCGGCGGCCCGCGCGTAGTTGGTGTTGATCAGCGCCAAGTCCACTTCGTCGAGCGTGCGCGGCAGCATCGCCGCTTCCAGTTCGCGGAACTGCAGGTGCTTGGGATTGGCGGTGATGTCCTTCTGCGTCGCCAGCTCGTCGTTCGGATTCTTCATCGTGATGATGCCGTTGCGGGCCAGCAGGAGCAGCGCGCGACTGTTGTTGCTCGGATCGTTCGGCAGCGTGACGGTGGCGCCATCCGGCAGTTCGCCGATGTTCTTGAACCTGCGCGAATACGCGCCGAAGGGCTCGATGTGCACGCCGGTAATAATGGTCAGCTGGGTGCCGCGCTTCTTGTTGAACTGGTCCAGATAGGGCTTGGTCTGGAAATAGTTGACGTCGACGGCCTTCTCGATGACCTGGACATTGGGCTGCACGTAGTCGGAGAACACTTTGATCTCCAGGTCCACGCCTTCCTTCGCCAGCAGCGGCTTGACCTGCTTGAGGATCTCCGCATGCGGTACGGCGGTGGCGGCGATCACGAGTTTCTGGCTGCCCGCTGCGTCGCCGGAGCCGGAGGATGAACAGCCGGCCAGCGCGAGCAGGGCGGAAAGGGCGACGAGCAGCTTCTTCATGGATTCGAGCTCACAGTGGCAGGCCCCTTGATGCGGCGCATCAGGGTAGCCGTCCATACGGCCGGATGCAAAGCCGGCCGGTGCCGCAGGATGGAATCCGGCGTGGTGTGGGCGGGAGCGGGTAAGCCTCGGCCTTCCCGGTCACTGCCTCGTGAAGTGCGCCACCACGCGGTCGCCTATCATCTGCAGCAACTGCACCAGCACGATGAGCAGCACCACGGTGACGAAGGTGTAGTCCTGCTTGTAGCCCTGATAGCCGTAGCGATACGCCAGGTCGCCCAATCCGCCGGCGCCGACGGCGCCGCCCATGGCGGTATAGCCGACGAGGGCGATGGCGGTGACGGTGACGCCGGCGATCAAGCCGCCGCGGGCTTCGGGCAGCAGCACGTGCCGCACGATCTGCCAGGTGCTGGCGCCCATGGCCTGGCTGGCCTCGATCACGCCGCGTTGCACTTCGCGCAGGGCGGTCTCCACCAGGCGCGCGAAGAACGGCGCGGCGCCGATCACCAGCGGCGGAATCGCGCCGCGAATGCCGAGCTTGGTGCCGACCAGCACGAAGGTCAGCGGCATCATTACGATCATCAGAATGATGAAGGGGATGGAGCGCAGGACGTTCACCACCAGCGACAGCACCGCATACAGCCGCGGCATCTCGCGCAGCTGCCCCTTGCCCGTGAGATAGAGCAGCACGCCGAGGGGCATGCCGATCACGACGGTCAGCGCCAGCGAACCGCCGAGCATGAGCAGGGTGTCGATGCAGGCGCGGCCGATCTCGGCCCAATCGTCGATGTTGGGAAACAGGCTTTGCAGGAGGGGGGCGCTCATCGGTTCAGCTCCTCGATCTCGATGCCGGCGGCACGCAGCGTGGCGAGCGCGTCGTCTACGCCGGCGCCCTGCATGGCGAGCGTCAGCTGGCCGTAGGGCAGGTCCTTGATGCGGTCGATGCGGCCAGCAAGGATGTTGAAGTCGACCCCCGTCTCGCGCGCCACACGGCCCAATGCGGGCGTCCAGGTGGCATCCCCGCGAAACGAAAGGCGGAGGATGCGGCCGGGTACCTGGGCGTACGGCGCCATCTCGCCGGCCGCCTCTTCGGGCAGCGCCTCGTTGACGAAGCGCCTGGTGGTCGGGTGCTGCGGATGCAGGAACACGTCGGCTACCGTGCCCTGCTCCACGATGCGGCCCGCGTCGAGTACGGCCACGCGGTCGCATACGCGGCGCACGACGTCCATTTCGTGGGTGATCAGCACGACGGTGAGCTTGAGTTCGCGATTGATCTCGGCAAGCAGCTCGAGCACCGAGGCGGTGGTCTGCGGATCCAGCGCACTGGTCGCTTCGTCGCACAGCAGTATGGACGGCCGATTGGCGAGGGCGCGGGCAATGCCCACACGCTGCTTCTGACCGCCCGAAAGCTGCGCGGGATATTTCGCGGCATGCGCTTCCAGGCCGACCCGACGCAGCAGTTCATCCACTCGCGAACGGATGGCCTGCTCGTCGCGCTCTCCGGCCAGGCGCAGCGGGAAGGCGATATTGTCCGCCACGGTCTGCGAGCTGAGCAGGTTGAAATGCTGGAAGATCATGCCGATGCGGCGCCGCTGCATGCGCAGTTCGGTATCGCCCAGCACGGTCATGTCCGTGCCGTCGATCAGGATGGCGCCGCCGCTGGGGCGCTCCAGCAGGTTGATCAGCCGGATCAGCGTGGACTTGCCGGCACCCGAATGGCCGATGATGCCGAACACCTCGCCGTCGGCGATGTCCAGGCTGAAGGGCCGCAGGGCGGGGATGTCCTTGCCGTCGACACGGTAGGACTTGTGGACATCGACGAAGCGGATCACGACGGGCCTTGGACAATGACCGGAGGCGGCATTCTATGCCAGCGCGGCCGGCCTTGGCGTAGACTGCCGCGCACCCTCAACGGAGTTCCGCCATGACCACCGCCTACGACTTCAGCGCGCGCGACATCGACGGACAAGAGCGTTCCCTCGCCGACTGGCGCGGCAAGGTCCTGCTGGTGGTCAACGTCGCGTCCAAGTGCGGATTCACGCCTCAGTACGAGGGCTTGGAAAAGCTGTGGCGGGACCAGCGCGAGCAGGGACTGGCGGTGCTGGGCTTTCCATGCGACCAGTTCGGCCACCAGGAGCCGGGCGACGAAGCCGAGATCAAGAACTTCTGCAGCACCAGCTACGACGTGACCTTCCCGATGTTCGCCAAGATCGAGGTCAACGGCGAGGGCACCCACCCGCTGTACAAGTGGCTCAAGAGCGAGGGCAAGGGCATCCTCGGCAGCGAATCGATCAAATGGAACTTCACCAAGTTCCTGGTCGGCCGCAACGGCCAGGTGGTGAAGCGCTACGCGCCCACCGATACGCCCGAGAAGATCGCCAAGGACGTGGCCGCTCAGTTGGCCGGCTGAGCCGCGACCGCGCCGTTCTTTTCCGCAACGGGCGCATCCGTGCGCAAGCTGGCCAGCATCACGGCGATGGCATCGATGTCGCGGCTGGCGCTCGGCGCGCCGGCCGGCGGGTCGTAGTTGTTGAGCATGATGGCGAAGGCGAGGCGCTCGCCGCCCGCGGTGGTGACATAGCCGGCCAGGCAATGCACCAGTGACATGCTGCCAGTCTTCGCACGCAGGTTGTTGGCGGCCGGCGTATCGCGCATGCGCCATTGCAGGGTGCCGTCCACGCCAGCGATAGGCAGGGCATTCAATACCGTCGGCGCGTAAGACTGCGCGGCCAGGAAGGACAGCAGCCGCGCCATCGCGCCGGGCGTGCTCAGGTCGCGCCGCGACAGGCCGGTGCCTTCCTCGATCACGGTCGAGCCGACCGGCAGGCCCATCTGCTCCAGCAGCTGGCGCAGGCCGCGCACGCCCCAGTTTTCGGTGGAGAGAAAGCCGCTCGGTGGCGACGGTCCCTGCGCGGCGTCGGCCTGGGCGCGTACGCCGGCAACCAGCAGCAGATTCTGCAGATACAGGTTCTGCGAGCGCTTGAGGCCGCGTTGCAGGATCTCGGCCAGCGGGGGCGATTCCACGTCGGCGATCACCTGCGCGCCGTCGCGCAAGGCTGCGCTGCTCTGCGGTCAATGCAGCGCGCGCACGCCGCCCTGCACGGCGACGCCGTGCCGTAGCAGCGCCGATAGCAATTGTTTGCCGGCCAGCAGGGCCGGATCGAACGCGGCGAGCTTGAAGCGCTGTGCCGGCCCGCGTGCGGCGATGTTGCCGAATGCGTACAGCGTGCCCTCGCCGGGTGCGCGATAGAGGTTGATGTCGTTGCGCAGGCCGGGGGCGCTGGTCAGGATCCGGTTGTCCAGATCGGGCAGGGCGCTCGCCGGGTCCATCGACACGATGGCGGGGCGGCCCGCATGTGCCGCGGGGGCGACGGTCACTTCGACCTGGTTTTCCTGCACGCTGAGGGCCGATGACGGCACGGCGAACCAGCTCTGCAGGTCGGCGGCTTCCCAGCCCGAGCCCATGGCCGGGCTGGCGAAATACGTGTCGTCGGCGACGATGCCGCCCTTGACCGTGCGGATTCCCCGTTCGGCGACCTGTTTCGCCATGCGTTCCGCCCAGTCCGCGGTGGCCGGGTCCGCGCCCAGCGTGGGGTCGCCCATGCCGTACAGGATCAGCGGGCCGTCGAGCGCCGCGCCGCGCCAGTGTTCGCCGGCCATCAGGCGGGTGGGGATGCGGTAGTCCGCCCCCAGTTCGCTCAATGCCAGCGCAGCGGTGAACAGCTTCGCGGTGGAGGCGGTCTGGTACAGCCGGTCGCTATCGTGCGCGTAGAGCGTGCGTCCGGTATCCAGCGATACCACGGCGATACCCCAGCGCGCGCCGGCGAAGCGCGGCTGGCCGATGTGCGCTTCGATGCGCGCGGCCAGCGACGCGGCGTCGTCCGCATGCGCGGCGGTACCGGCCAGCGCGGCCAGCAGCAGGGCGAAGCAACGGAGCAACCGTCGGACGTTTTTCATGGCGCGGAGTATCGCGCAGGCGCGTGCCGCATGGCGTTTACGCGGCCCACGCACCCTGGCGGCGCAGGCGCCAGGCGATCCATCCCAGGCTGGCGCCGCGCACCGCCATGAAGGCGAGGAAGGCCAGCCAAAGGCCATCGTTGCCCCAGGGGCGGGCGGCCCACGCCAGCAAGGCGAACAGCGCTACGGAAAGCAGCATGCCATCGCGCATTTCGCGCGCTCGCGTGGCGCCGATGAACAGGCCGTCGAGCAGATAACTCCACACCGCCACGACAGGCAGCGCCGCCAGCCAGGGGAGTGCGTGATACGCCACTGCGCGCACTTCGGGCAGGCTGGTCTGCAGGTTCACGAAAAGGCCGCCGCCCAGGGCGAACAGCAGCGCAAAGCCGAGGCTGCCCCCCAGGGACCAGCCGCCCGCCACCACCAGCGCCCTGCGCAGGGCCAGTGGATCGCGCGCACCGATGGCATGTCCGCACAGAGCCTCCACCGCGTTAGCGAGGCCGTCCAGGCCGAAGGCGGTGAGCATCAGTCCATTGAGCAGCAGCGCGTTCGCCGCCACGGTCGCGTCGCCCAGGCGCGCGCCCAGGAGCGATAGGCTGAAGAACACGCCCTCCAGGGCCAGCGTGCGCACGAAGATGTCGCGGTTGACCATCAGCAGCGGGCGCCAGTGGGCGAAGCCGCGCATGGCGCGCCAGTCGACCTCGCCATCCCAGCCGTGGACGGCGCGGCGCGCGCGCCACAAGCCGTAGAGCGCGCCGCACCATTCGCCGCAGGCGGACGCGAGCGCGATGCCGGGTACGCCCCAACCGAAGCCGAGCACGAACAGCAGGTTCAGCGCGATGTTCACCAGATTGGCGCTCAACAGCAGCGCGAGCGTGGTCCCGGCCCGCTGCGCGCCGATGAACCAGCCCGCCAGCGCGTAATTGAGCAGGGCCGCCGGAAGGCCGAGCAGGCGGATGTGCAGATAATCCAGCCCGGTTCCGGCGAGTGCAGGCGTCACGTGCATCTGGCCGATCATCCACGGCAGCAGCGGCAGCATGAGTACGCCCGCCGCGATGCCGAGTACGGCGGCCAGAAGCAGAGCCTGGGCCTGCACTGTGCGGAGGGCGGAGCGATCGCCGGCGCCTTCGGCCTGGGCCGCGAAGCCGGTGGTGCCCATGCGCAGGAAGCCGAGACTCCAGACGGGCAGGGCATAGATCGCGCTGCCCACGGCGACCGCACCGAGGTCTTCGGTTCGCGGCAGATGTCCGGCGACGGTGCTGTCTACGAGCGCGACCAGCGGCACGGTGAGGTTGGACAGGATCATCGGCACGGCCAGCGCCCAGACCCGGCTATGGGTGGGGCGGTGGCGCCAGGCGTCGAGTAGCGTGGACATGGCGCGTGATGGGGGACGGTGCGCCATTCTGGCACGTGCATCGCAGCCGCCGGAGTGCCTTCGCTCGGCAGGCTGACGCCATGGATGCTAGGCTTGTCGCCCGTTTCGCCGGATGCGTCCGGCCTCTCACCGTTCCCTTTCCCCTTTTTGCGAGAACATCATGCAGATCGCCGAGCGCTCCGTCGCGTCTTTTCATTACACGCTGACCGATGACCAGGGTCAGGTCATCGACAGCTCCGAAGGCCGCGAGCCGCTGACCTATCTGCATGGCGTCGGCCAGATCGTGCCGGGCCTCGAGAAGGCCATGACCGGCCGCCAGGTCGGTGACCAGTTCAAGGTCGATGTGGCGCCGGAGGAGGGCTACGGCGTCCATCACGCCGAGCTGACCCAGTCCGTGCCGCGCGAGGCCTTCCAGGGCGTGGAGGACATCCAGCCGGGCATGCAGTTCCAGGGCCACGGCCCGCAGGGCGTCATCAACGTCACCGTGACGCAGGTGGACGACGATGTCGTGCATATCGACGGCAACCATCCCTTGGCCGGCAAGACGCTGCACTTCGCCATCGAAGTGACGAGCGTGCGCCAGGCGACCGAGGAAGAGCTGGCCCATGGCCACGTCCACGGCGAAGGCGGCCACCACCACTGAGCGAAGCTCGTGCCGGCCCGGTTTCCGCCGGGCCGGCTTTTTTTTGTTTGACGGGTCGCTGATCGGTACCCACAGGGACGGAATCGCATGCAGGATCGCTTGCGCATCGCCATCGTTGGCTATGGCGCCGCTGGGCCGGCCGCGGCCCTTTTTCTGAGCGCCCAGGGACACGCGTTGAGCGTGTACGAACAGGCGCCGACGCCAGGTCCGGTCGGCGCAGGATTCCTGTTGCAGCCGACCGGCCTGGGCGTCCTGGCCCGGCTTGGCCTGCACGAGCGCGCATTGGCGCAGGGACGGCGCATCGAGCGGCTGCATGGCGACAATCGCCATGGCCGCCGTGTCATGGACATGCGCTACGAAGACCATGCGCCGGGCTGCTTCGGACTCGGCCTGACGCGCGGCGCATTGTTCGGGCTGCTGCGCGATGCCTACGGCGATGCGCATCGCATGCACACCGGGGTGCGCATCGACGCCGTGACGGAGGATGGCGCCAGCCTGCGCGATCGTGATGGCGGCGTGCATGGCCCGTTCGATCTGATCGTGGTGGCCGACGGCGCACATTCGCGCCTGCGCCAGGCTTTGCCTCCCGCGCAGCGGCGGCGCGAAACGCTGTATCCCTGGGGCGCGGTGTGGTGCCTGCTGCCGATGCGCGATTGGCCGCACGCGAGTGAACTTCGCCAGCGCTATGCGGGCGCGCGGGAAATGATCGGCCTGCTTCCGGTGGGAAAGCGCGTAGATCGCGATGGCGAGTGGCTCACGTTCTTCTTCAGCCTGCCGGGAGAACAAGTGGACGCGTTCGACGCCGGTGCGCTCGCCCACGTGCGGAAGCGCGTGACCGAACTCTGGCCGGAGGCTGCCTCGCTGCTCGAGGGCATCGACAGGCCCGAGCAACTGCAGCGCGCGCGCTATCGCGACGTGGTGCTGCGCCATCCGGTGCATGGGCGGATGGTGTTTCTCGGCGATGCGGCGCATGCGATGAGCCCGCAGCTGGGGCAGGGCGTCAACATGGCGCTATTGGATGCGGAGGCGCTGGCGGACGCGTTGGCGAATGCAGGTGCCACGGGCGCCACGCTTGGTGACGCCTTGGAAGACTACGCGAAGCGCCGCCGTGATCACCTGGCGGTCTACCAGCCGATCAGCCGCTGGCTGACGCCGCTGTTCCAGTCGCAGCGCGATGGCTTGGCCTGGTGGCGCGACCTGGCCTTTCGTCCCTTGAGCAGGCTGCCGCTGGCGCGCGGTCAGACGCTGAAGATTCTGACCGGGACGAAAAAGGCCTGGTGGCGTTGACCACCAGGCCTTCGCGAGGCGGCCTTCGGCTCAGTACCAATCCAGCAGCGAAATGCCGACGCCCAGGTAGGTCGCGTTGTGGTTGTAGTCGATCATGCTCTCGCCGTAACCCTTGAACAGCTCGAGGTAGGCGCGCAGGTTGCCGCTCATTGGGAAGGCCCAGGTGAACTGGCCGGCCCCATGGCTGCGGCTGCCGCCGCGTAACGAGTGGCGGAGCATCAGGCCGAATTCCTGGCCGTTCCACTCGCGCACGATCTGAACGTCGCCGCGCCCGACGTAGTCGCTGATGTCCGGATTGTTGTCGTCCTTGGCTTTCTCGGGCACGCGCCACCAGGGACGGAACATCACGGTCCAGCCGTCGCGTTCGAAGCCGATATTGCCCACTACGCGGTTCCAGCTGCGCGAGAGCGGATTGGAGCGTCCGTTCGACTGGTGGTTGAAGCCGACGCCGAGCAGGCGTCCGTTCCAGCCCCAAACGTTGTAGTTCGTGTTGAAGACCAGCAGCGCCTCGGGTTCGTAGTTGGTTTCGCGGAAAGGACGCGAGGTGTGGCTGTTGTAGACCTGCCAGCGGGAGGACTGCGTGTAGCCCACCCACAGATCGCCGGCGTCGCCGAAGACGCCCTGCCAGATCTTGCTCTTCAGGCTGATCTGGAACTTGGCCTCGACGTTCTGCACGTTCTGCGGAGTCTGGACCGTGTTTTCCGGATTGGGACTGATCGGGCGCGCATTCTGATTGCTGGTGGCGAATACCGGCATCAGGTACAGCGGCTTGTAGCCGCGCAGATTGAACGTGCCCAGCTTGCTCTCCGGCGACAGCTCCCAGCGCGAATCGAGCAGGGTGAGCGGGCGCGCGACCTCGGGATTGCCCTGCCTGGCCACGTCGCGCTGGCTCTTGTCGGAGGGAAATACCTCGGGCGCGACGGCGGCTTCGTTCACCTTCTTCTGCGCGGACGGAAGATTGACGCGCCCGGTCGCGTGGTCGTAGCACGCCAGGCGCTGCGCGTCGCTTTCGATGGCGGTGCAGGCGCGAATGTCCATCGGGTCGGGGTTCTGCGCATGCGCCGGGAGTGCGATCAGGCCTGCGATCGCCAGCAGCCATGCCAACGGGACGTTCGGTCGCGTCATTGCGTACTCCATGAGAGGGGCAGGCCCATGCGGGCGTGGGAATCGGCGCAGCTGTCGAGTCCGCCGCACACAAAAAAACGCCGGCCACGGCGCGCGCGGCCGGCGTCAGGGTGCCGGAAGCTCAGCGCTGCTTCAACCAGCGCGCATAGGCGGCCTTGCTCAAATGCTTGTTTCCGCCGGAGGCGTGCAGGAAGTCGTTCGCGAGCGGCGGGTAGGCGGCGGCGTCGTCTTCCGTGATGTACGCCTTGCCGTTGGCGAGTGTCGCGAAATCCGGCGGCGGGCCGGCATCCTTGATCGCGGGCATGCTCGAGTTGACGGTCACTTGACCCTGCGCGCTGTTGAACTTCGTGCTGTCCTGGCCGGGTTGCGGCGCCGGTGCAGCTTGCGGTTGCGGCATGGCCTGCGGCTGCGGAGCGGGCATGGTCGTCGGCGCCGTGGGCGCAGGCGGTGGCATGGGCGGCTGCGTCGGCTGGTTCTGCGCCAGCAGTGTGCCGGCGAACAACAGCGAGCCGGAGGTGAGAAGGGTGAGGAAAGACTTGCGGGGGTTCATCGTCGATGCTCCATGCCAGAATGACTGGCTCGAGGACGGAAGGGCGTGGGAGCCGAAAAGCGACCGCATCATGCCGGGCCACTGCGCATCCCGCGCTGAAAGCAACGCTAACAAAGGCTGGGTAAATGCCTGCACAACCACTTGATGCAGCGGACGTGAAGAGTTCGTCATCGTTTGCTTCCGCGCATATCGTGCCTCGGTTGACGCTGGCGCAGGCCCAGCGGTTGCAGCTGGCCGCGCAAGGACTGCTCCGTTCGCCGCGCAGGCGCGCGCGGCGGAGCGATGTCGTCGAAGCGATCACGCGCATGCGCCTGTTGCAGATCGACACCATCCATGTCGTCGCGCGCAGTCCTTACCTCGTGTTGCATTCGCGCCTCGGCGACTACGACCCGGCCTGGTTGGACGACACCCTGGCCGAAGGCAGGATCGCCGAGTGCTGGGCGCATGAAGCCTGCTTCGTGCCCGCGGCCGATTACGCCTGGCACCGCGCGTGGAGCGTGCGCCGCGGGACGCACTGGGCGTATCGCCACGCCGAGCGGATGCACCGCGAGCAGCGCGACGGCATGGACGGCCTGCTCGAGCGCGTCCGTGCCGGTGGCCCGGTGCGCGCGGCCGATTTCGAACGCGAGGAGCGCGGCGCGGCGAGCGGCTGGTGGTCGTGGAAGCCCGAGAAGCGCTGGCTGGAAGCGTGGTTCGCCCTGGGTGAGCTGATGGTGAGCCGTCGCGAACGCTTTCAGCGCGTCTATGACCTGGCCGGGCGCGTGATCGAGCGGCTGCAGCCGCCGCTGGATGCCGTGCCGGCCACGCTCGATCACGAAGCGCTGCGTCGGCGTTTCATCCTGGACAGCGTGCGCGCGCTAGGCGTCGCCCAGGCCCGCTGGGTGGCCGACTACCATCGACTCACGCCGGCCGTAACCGATCGCGAACTCGCGCCGCTGGCGGCGTCGGGCGAGCTGATCGAGGTGGCGGTGGCGGACTGGAAAGTGCCCGCGTACGTGCATCGCGATCATGCCGATCTGCTGGCGCAGGCATCGCGCGGCGGGTTGCGGGCCACCTATACCGCGCTGCTGTCGCCGTTCGATCCGCTGGTGTGGGATCGCGCGCGGGCGCAGGCGATGTTCGGCTTCGAATACACCATCGAATGCTATGTGCCGGCGGCCAAGCGGCGGTACGGCTATTACGTGCTGCCGATCCTGCGCCGGGGCCGTCTGGTCGGCCGGCTCGACGCGAAGGCGCATCGTGCCGAAGGTGTATTTGAGGTGAAGGCGCTTTACCTGGAAGAGGGCGAAGCGCCGGACGAGGATTGGATCGCCGACGTGGCGGACGCCATCGCTTCTACGGCGCGCGGGCATGGGACGCCGAAGGTCCGCCTTGGACGCTGCCGCCCCGCGAGCGTGGCGGCAACGTTGCGCGCGCACTGGCGCGGCATGGATTGAGGCAAAAGGCGGTCAGCGCGAACCGCCGCTGGCCGGGGCCGCCGGCGCCGTGGCGCAGGATTTGCCGTGCAGCGCCTGATGCAACTGGCTGGCCAGCGAGGTGCAGCGGTTGCCCAGTTGAGGGCGGATGTCCGGGTCCAGCGAATCCCTGAGCAGGCTCTCGCGCATGGCTTCGTAACGCCCCTCGATCTGGTCCGGCTGGTAGATGCCGGCGACCTGGTGGCAGGCAATGTACGTGGCCAGGTAGTTGTCGCATGCCGGAATGCCGGTCTGGTCAGGCAGCGCCTCGGTCGGCGCTGCTTTCGGCTTCGACGTCGCGCGCGTGGTGGCGGCGGGGGTAGTGCGGGTGGCCGATGAGCCGGTGATGGTCGACGTGGTGCCGCCGGTCGAGGAGGTCGGGCGGGTGGTCTTGTCGTTGCACCCGGCCAGGGCCAGTCCGCCGGCGAGCACGAGCAGGGCGAGACGCGAGGGAAGTCTGGTCATGAGGATCTCCTTGGCGGGCGGCTCCGGCAGGCCGGTGCCGCGATGGGATGAAGGCAACGCCCGGTTGCGCAGCGCAGTCGCAATAGACAATGCGAGCCGTAAAGAAAAGCTGAATCGAACGCGCTATTCGGTGAAAGCGGCGCTGGATGGCTGCCGTGATTATCTTTGTTCAGCTTTGACCTGCGGGCGGGGTTCGCTTTCGGTTATTTAAAAAGCGGCTATCATGGCGCCACTGTGTTTGCCGGGGTCACCTCCAGTTTTTCGTGACCCGATGCCGCTGATCTGCGATCTGCTTCATCGCCTCACCCCTAGGGTTTTCCTTGCATCCCAGTAAGCCGGCCTTTCCGAGGAGAGGCTGAGTCTCATTAAATCCTATGGAGTGATTCACATGTCTGATCGTCAGATCGGTACCGTCAAATGGTTCAACGATGCCAAGGGTTTCGGCTTCATCAGCCGTGACAACGGCCCGGATGTCTTCGTGCATTTCCGCGCGATCCAGGGCAATGGCTTCAAGAGCCTGCAGGAAGGCCAGAAGGTCAGCTTCAAGGTCGTGCAGGGCCAGAAGGGTCTGCAGGCCGACGAAGTCCAGGCTGTCTGATCCAGGGCCGCAAGGCCTGAAAAAAGCCGGGCAGCGATGCCCGGCTTTTTTTATGCCGCGCGCGGCGGGCGGCGGTGGCGCTTGTCGGTCCGAAAAATCCGTTATGCTCGCGCTTACTGTGTTTGCCAGGCCATGCGTGTGCCCCGATGTACGGTTCATCCCGCATCGCTCCACCGATTTCCTGCATGCCCAGTAAGTCGTCGGTCGCAAGGGGGAGGCCGACCTGTCTCAGTATCGAGTCGATCGGAGTGAGTCATGTCGGATGGTAATCGTGAAACCGGCACCGTGAAGTGGTTCAACGACGCCAAGGGTTTTGGCTTCATCAGCCGTGAAAATGGACCGGACGTTTTCGTGCATTTCCGCGCGATCACGGGTTCGGGCTTCAAGAGCCTCAAGGAGGGCCAGAAGGTCAGCTTCAAGGTCGTGCAGGGCCAGAAGGGCCTGCAAGCCGAGGAAGTCTCGCCAGCCTGATTGCTCGGGGACCCCTATTGCTTATGGAAGCCGGGCGGCGACGCCCGGCTTTTTTTCGCCCGGCCGCCGGCCGGCGTCCCGCGCCGCGACGCCTGGAAGTGGGCTATGCTCGGACGCACTGTGTTTGCCAGGCCACGCGCGTGCCACGATGTCCCGGCCTCTATGCCTCGCATCGCCTCACCGGGTCCCTGCAGATCAGTAAGCCGTCGGCCGCAAGGGGGAGGCTGACTTGTCTCAAATCGAGTCGATCGGAGTGAGTCATGTCGGAAGTCAATGGCCGTGAAACCGGCACGGTAAAGTGGTTCAACGATGCGAAAGGGTTCGGCTTCATCAACAGGGGCGACGGTAAGGACGATGTCTTCGTCCATTTCCGCGCGATCCAGGGGAACGGCTTCAAGAGCCTGAAAGAAGGCCAGAAAGTGAGCTTCAAGGTGGTGAAGGGCCAGAAGGGCCTTCAGGCCGAGGAAGTGGTTCCCGATTGAGGCCGCTCGAGATTTCCGTTTAGCGAAAGGCCGGCGCGAGCCGGCCTTTTTTTCGCGGGACCTTTCAGCCCCCCGTGCTAGCCTGCCGGCCCCAGACGCCGGAGATCGCCGTGCAGGACATGCCAGTCGAACTGCCGACCACGAGCCTGCCCGTCGTGGCGGCGGACGGCGCCGTTTCCGAACTGCTGCTGGTCTTGCCCTCGCTCCCACCCTCGGCCTTGATGTACTGGCTGCCCGCCATGGGCGTGGCAGCCAAGCATTACCTGCCCCTGGCGCAGGCGTTGGCCGCGCGCGGAGTCGCGGTGGCCCTGCACGAATGGCGCGGCATCGGTTCCAGCAACCGTCGCGCCGGGCGCAGTCAGGATTGGGGCTATCGCGAACTGCTTCGCCAGGATCTGCCCGCCGGACTCGCGGCGGCGCGCAGGTGCTGTCCCGGTGTGTCCCATCTGCTGGGCGGGCATAGCCTGGGCGGCCAGCTCGCATGCCTGTATGCGGGGCTGCATCCGAGCGAATTCGACGGCCTGGTACTGGTCGCCAGCGGGTCGCCTTATTGGCGGCGCTTCCGCCGTCGCCTCCTGATCGGCGGCTTCTATCTGTGGGCACCTTGGCTGGCGCGATGGGTGGGGCATCTGCCCGGCAGGCGCCTGGGCTTCGGCGGCAACGAAGCCATGAGCGTGATCGCCGATTGGGCGCGCAGCGGGCGTACCGGCCGCTACGCCGCGGCCGGCATGCAGGCGGACCTGGAAGCCGCCCTGGCCAAGATCGATCTCCCGCTCACCGCCGTGCGTCTGCGCGACGACTGGCTCGGCCCGGAGGCTTCGCTGGACTGGCTATTGTCGAAGATGCCCCGCGCGCGCCAGACGCGCGTGGTGCTGAGTCCGGAGGCGTTGCATGGACCGGCCGATCATTTCTCCTGGATGAAAGCCCCCGATGCGATAGCGGCGGAAGTCGCCCATGCCGTGGCCGCCCTGCCATCGACGGAGAGCCGGCGGGCCGCCTCTTGAAGCGCGCCCTTTCCGCCGGCATCTCGCTGCTTTGCACTTTTCCACGGATTCCTGCATGACCCTCTTCACTCCGTTCGTCCAGCGCAGCCTGACGCTGCGCAACCGCATCGTGGTTTCGCCGATGTGCCAGTACTCCGCCACCGATGGCGTGCCGGACGATTGGCACCTCGTGCATCTGGGCAGCCGTGCCGTGGGCGGCGCCGCGCTCGTGATCGCCGAAGCCACGGCCGTATCCGCGGAAGGGCGCATCTCCGCGCATGACGTCGGCCTCTGGAACGATGCCCAGCGCGACGCATGGCGGCCGATCACGCGCTTGATCGAATCGCATGGAGCCATCGCCGGCGTCCAGTTGGCGCATGCGGGACGCAAGGCGAGCGCACAACGCCCCTGGGAAGGCGGCGGTCCGCTGGTCGACGGTGCCTGGACAACCTTCGCGCCCTCCGCGATTCCGCTCGACACCGACTGGCCCGCGCCGGTCGCCCTCGACGAGGCAGGGTTGCGCAAAGTCGTCGACGATTTCCGCGTTGCCGCGGAGCGCGCGCTGGCCGCCGGCTTCCGCCTGGTGGAACTCCATGCGGCGCACGGTTACCTGCTGCACCAGTTCCTCTCGCCGCTGAGCAACCGGCGCGAGGATGCCTATGGCGGCAGCTTCGAGAACCGCACGCGGCTGTTGCGCGAAGTCATCGCCGCCGTTCGCGGCATATGGCCCGCGGAGCTGCCGTTGTGGGTCCGCGTCTCGGCCACGGATTGGCACGAGGGCGGCTGGGACATCGAACAGAGCGTGCGCCTCGCGCGCGAGCTGCCGGCGCTTGGCGTCGACCTGGTCGACGTCTCGAGCGGCGGGCTGGTGCCGCACGTGAAGATCCCGATGGGCCCCGGCTATCAGGTGCCGTTCGCGGCGCGCATCCGCCGCGAGGCAGGCATTGCTACCGCCGCGGTCGGGCTGATCACCGAACCGGAACAGGCCGAGCGCATCGTTGCGCAAGGCGATGCCGACCTGGTGCTGATCGCACGCGAGAGCCTGCGCGATCCCTACTTCCCGCGGCGTGCGGCGGACGCGCTGGGTGCGAAGATCGAGGCGCCGGCGCAATATCGCCGGGCGTGGTAACGAGGAACACGACGTGGAACAGACTCCGATCCTGATCGATGGCCGGCTGCACGACCTGGGCGATGGCTTCCAGGTGCGCCGCCTGCTGCCGGTGCTGCTGGCCCGTCACGTGGGCCCCTTCGTTTTCTTCGATTTGATAGGCCCGGCGGACTTCGCCCCCGGCAAGGGCATGGACGTGCGCCCGCATCCGCATATCGGCCTGGCCACGGTGACCTGGTTGTTCGACGGCGCCATCCGCCATCGCGACAGCGTGGGCAGCGTGGCCGATATCCGGCCGGGCGAAGTGAACTGGATGACCGCTGGACGCGGCATCGCCCATTCCGAGCGCACGCCGCCCATCCAGCGTCGGGATGGGCAGCGGATGCACGGCGTGCAGGTGTGGGTAGCCCTGCCGCAGAAGGACGAGGAGATCGCGCCGGAATTCCATCATCACGATGCCGACGCCTTGCCGCGCATCCGCCGCGACGGCGCCGAACTGGTGCTGATCGCCGGAACGGCCTACGGCGAGCGCTCGCCGGTGAAGGTGTTCGCGCCGATGTTCTTCATCGAGGCCACCTTGGAAGCCGGGGCCGAGCTCCCATGGCCCGACGAACATAGCGAACGCGGCGTGTGCGTGATCGATGGCGACGTGCGCTGGGGCGACCTGGCCGTGCCGGCGACGAGTGCCGCGGTCCAGGCGGGCGATACCGCCGCGCCGCTGAAGGCCGCGGTGCGCAGCCGGGTCATGCTGTTCGGTGGCGCGCCGCTGGATGGCGAGCGGCACCTGTGGTGGAACTTCGTCTCCAGCTCGAAGGAGCGTATCGAGCAGGCCAAGCTCGAATGGCAGGAACAGCGCTACGGCAAGGTGGTCGGCGACGAGGAAGAGTTCATCCCGCTGCCTTCGCGCTGACGGCCATGTTGCGGGCGCGCATGCGCCCCTGCGATCCCGGCGCTAGGCTGGGACGCTCCATGAGGGAACGACCATGTCCGGTTTCGCCAGCTTCCGCGAGTTCTATCCGGTCTACCTGGGCGAACACAGCAACCGGAACTGCCGGCGCCTGCATGTGGCCGGCAGCACGCTGGTGTTGCTGGTGATCGCGCTGGCGCTGTTCACCGGTCGCTGGGCCTGGCTATGGCTGGCTCCGGTCGCCGGCTACGGCTTCGCCTGGGTCGGGCATTTCGCGTTCGAGAAGAACCGGCCGGCGACCTTCCGCCACCCGCTCTACAGCCTGATGGGCGATTGGGTGATGTATTGGGATGTGCTGCGGGGGAAGGTGAAGCTTTGAGGTTCCAGGAAAGGCGAGCAGGGCACGCCGGCTAGCGGCGTGCGCGCTTTGCCATTTTCTGCCTAGCGATACTTCTGGTGGCAGGACTGGCAGGCCTCGCCCACCGGCTTCATCGCTGCTGCCAGCGCGGCGCAGTCGGCTGGCGCGGCTTGTTCCGCAGCCTGGAGGCGGGTGCGCAGTTGCGCAGCCTCGTCGACGAAGCCCTGATCGACGCCGGGGAAGGCCGGCACGATGTCCGCCGAGGTCGACAGCAAGCGCTCCAGATGCTCCTTGTTCGAGGCCGCCTCGCAGCGTTGCGTCTTGACCGCGTTGCGCAGCTCGCCGGCATGGTGGGCCATGACCGCCATGACCGCGTGCGGGAAGGGGTTCCGTTCCTTCAATGCGTTCATCGCGAAGACGGTGCCGACGATGCCGATCGCCAGGCCGAGCACGATCAGGAGTGCTGCGCGCATGCTGGTTTTTCCATCCGGGAAACAAAGAGTTCGCGAGGGTAGCACAGGCTCTTTCGGCGCCCGCGGCGCCGCCCCGCTAAGATGCCCGACTTACCGGTTTTCCCTGAGTCGATCCCCGATGCACCTTCCATTCGAGCTTTCCTGCGCGACCCGCGGAGTACGCGCATGAGCGAGGCAGCGTTTCCCATCGAGCGCTTTCAGGGCGTAGAGCGCCTCTACGGCGCAGGCAGCGTCGAGCGCCTCAGTCAGGCGCACGTGTGTGTGATCGGCATCGGCGGCGTGGGTTCGTGGGCGGCCGAGGCATTGGCGCGCAGCGGCGTCGGGCATCTCACGCTGATCGACGCCGACGAGGTATGCGTGTCCAATACCAACCGGCAATTGCACGCGCTCGATGGCCAGTACGGCAAGTCCAAGGTCCAGGTGATCGCCGCGCGCGCGCAGGCGATCAATCCGGCGATCCGCATCGATGCCATCGAGCGCTTTCTCACGCCATCCACCCTGGATGAACTGCTGGATCGCGGCTATGACGTGGTGCTGGACGCGTGCGACGCCTTCCGCGTGAAGCTGGAGGCGATCGCCTGGTGCCGCCGCCGCAAGCTGCCGATGGTGACGGTCGGCTCCGCCGGCGGACGCACCGATCCGACCATGATCCGCGTGCGCGACCTCTCGCGGACCGAGCACGATGCGATGTTCAGCCTGATCCGGAAGAAGCTCCGCCAGGACTTCGGCTTCCCGCGCAATCCCGATCGCTACTTCGGCGTATCGGCGGTGTACTCGCTGCAGAACGTGCAGTACCCGCAGCCGGATGGAACGGTATGCGGCACGCGTCCGCCCGGTGGCGATGCACTCAACCTGGCTTGCGGCGGCGGTCTCGGTGCGGCGACGCACGTGACCGGAACCTTCGCTTTCGCCGCGGTGGGCAAGGTGCTGGAGAAAGTGCTAGAGAAGGCTGGGCAAATGGCCCGGGAAAAGCCGCCGGAGCAGGCCGCGGAGAAGGCGCACGCCCCCTGAAAACGAACCGGGCAGGCGCTGGGCCTGCCCGTCGGCGGTGACGCGCTGGCGCCAGGGGCTCACCAGCCCATGTAGTGGCCGCCGTTGATCGCCAGGTTGGTGCCGGTGATCCAGCCGGCGTCCTCGCCGGTGAGGAAGGCCACGGCATGGGCGATCTCTTCCGGTTTGCCGAGGCGGCCCAGCGGGATCTGCGCCACGATCTTCTCGCGCACGTCCTCCGGCACGGCCATGACCATGTCGGTCGCCACGTAGCCTGGCGAGACCGTATTCACGGTGATGCCGAACTTCGCATTCTCCTGGGCCAGCGAAATGGTGAAGCCATGCATGCCGGCCTTGGCGGCCGCGTAGTTGGCCTGGCCGTACTGGCCCTTCTGGCCGTTGATCGAGCTGATCTGCACGATCCGGCCCCATTTGCGCGAACGCATGCTGTCGATCACCGGACGGGTGACGTTGAAGCAGGCGTTGAGGTTGGTGTTCACCACGTCCGTCCACTGCTGGTACGTCATCTTGTGGAAGGTGGTGTCGCGGGTGATGCCCGCATTGTTGACGAGGATCTCGATGGGGCCGAGCTGTGCCTCGATGTCCCTGGCCATGGTCTCGCACGAGGCCGGGTCGGAGACGTCGCCTTGCACCATGCACACCTCGACGCCGTCCTGGGCCATCGCGGCGCGCCACGCCTCCGCCTTGGCCGGGTCGCGATAGTTGGTGGCGACGCGATGGCCCTGACGGGCCAGATACCGAACGATGGCGGTGCCGATGCCACCCGTGCCACCCGTGACCAATGCCGTGCGCTGCGTCATGCGTTGCCTCCAGATATCCGCGAAGAGAGCTACAGGACCCGATCCTGCCGGGCCGAGCCATGTTGAACGGGAAACATGGCAATTCGTCTACGGAGGGATGCCGCCGGCCGCGTGATGCGATGGGTCGAGGCAGCGGGTTCTTTTATAGCGGTTTATGCCGCCAAACGTTAGCGGTTCATGCCGCCACGCGTTCGCTGCGGTGCGGCAAACGGCGAGGGTCGAAGCGAGCGAGTGCCTGAGCCAGCAGAGCCTCGGGATCTTTCGCTGCCGGATCGTCCTGCACGTCGAGGAAACGCAAGGCACGTCGCAGCGCCGGGAGCGGGTCGCCGGGCTCCACGGGATGCGCGCCTTCGGATTTGGAAAGCTTGCGTCCCGCGGCGTCGACGGCCAGAGGCAGGTGCACATAGCCGGGGGTCGGCAGCTTCAGGCAGCGTTGCAGCCATATCTGGCGCGGCGTCTAATCGAGCAGGTCGTTGCCGCGCACGACTTCGGTCACGCCTTGCCAGGCGTCGTCCACCACGCAGGCCAACTGATAGGCATAGAAGCCCTCCACGCGCTTGATCACGAAATCGCCTGCCGCCTCGCGCAGGTTCTGCCGCTGGGCGCCCTGGAGCGCGTCGTCGAAGGCGATGTCCACGTCCGGCGCCAGCAAGCGCCACGCGGGCGGACGCGCGGGGTCCGGCGGGGCCGCGCAATGTCCGTCCCGATGCATGCCGCCGGCCGCCGCCAGGTCGGCGCGGCTGCACCAGCACGGGAAAACGT